>ERZ1107006.2266-NODE-2266-length-14491-cov-2.825644_pt1 | contig 14491 bp, 7 predicted proteins | sample MGYA00403696_ERZ1107006 | MGnify/ENA primary metagenome ERZ1107006 (study PRJEB35170, sample SAMEA104062441) | human gut metagenome | biome: human gut; feature: human-associated habitat; material: faeces | place: Denmark | collected 2012-08-13 ...
TATTTTCTCTCGTTTTATTGATAAAGTTGTTTAATCGCTTTTCAAATTCTTCAGGCCGTTTCCTTGCTGCTTCAATGTAGGCAATTCGGATGCGTTTATATGTGTCGGAAAAAAGTTGATAATTGTTCCATACAGTTTTATCTTCTTTCAATCTGGCAATTATATCCTTTTTCGCCACTCTTTTCTATCTTTAAAATATTTTATTTCTATTGACATGGTAGCAGGTCATTCTTAGAGTTATTATCCGTCCCTCTGCTTTGGAAATAAGCAATAGATCTTTTTGAGTATTGAGGTAACTTCCGGAGTGAAATGATAGCCATATAGTCCTTATCAGCTTTGTGTTCCATAATTGTACCTGTATTTGTTGTTCAATAGCGCAAATATAGACAATTGCGTATGATTCCCATTGCACGGTTCCGACATTTATTTTTTATTAAGAAGGAAATTATATCTTTGTATCCACCCGTTCATACTTGTTATGTTTCCCAGGAACTTCCTACTTATTTCATACGATTCTCCTCTCTAAATTGTTTGGGAGTCATTCCTTTCATTTGTTTGAATGTTGAACTAAAATATCGGGGATAAGTAAAACCCACTTCACTGCTTATTTCATTTATGTTTAAATTTGTATTGGTAAGCAGTGAGATCGCTTTTTCGATACGTAATCTGTTTATATAGTCATTGACTCCCAAACCTGTTATAATTTTTATCTTGTTGTATAAAGAAGAACGGCTAATTGTCATGAGATCTGCCAATTGCTGGACGGAGAATTCTTCGTCAGATAGGTTTTCATGTATAATTATATTTATTTTTGTCATGAAATCCTCATCTGCTTTACTGTTTGTTAAAGTCTGGAGAGAAGTCGACTGGTTGATAGATATGTATTGATTGTGTATTTTCTCTCTATTTTTTAAAATATTTCCGATGACGATCTTTAGAGAGTCTAGATCAAATGGTTTGGGGATGTAAGCATCAGCTCCGGATTTATATCCGGTTGTTATCCCTGTCTGGTCATAACGTGCTGTTAACAGTATTACAGGGATATGGCTTATCTGGATGTTGTTTTTTATCTGACGGCATAATTCAAAACCATCCATTTGCGGCATCATCACGTCACTAATAATAATAGAAGGCTGTTTCTTCTGACAGATTTCTAAGGCAGAGACTGCATTGTCTGCCGCATAAACTTTCTTAAAGAAATCAGTTAAAGAACTTATGAGATATTCCCTTAACTCCTTTTCGTCCTCTACAATAAGCACAGTCTTTCCGGTACAATCGAAATGTGTATCTTGGATGCTGGAAGGGAGAGGAGAGTCTTTTTGCTGTAAATGGGCGGATTCTTCTTTTTTATTTGTATTGAGCAATGGCAGCTCCAAATAGAATGTAGCTCCTTTGTTTGTATTATTATAGGCCCTTATAAGCCCCCCGTGCATTTCCATTATTGTTTTGGCATAATATAATCCGAATCCACTTCCTCTCTCTTTGTGATTACCTTTGTGGAATTTAGTGAAGAGATTTGCCATATCCGAATCTTCTATACCGCTTCCTTCGTCTATAACAGATATTCTGACTGTGTTTTCAAGACGTTGCGTGCTTACTGTTATATTGCTGTTTGCCTTACTGAATTTTAGTGCATTCATCAGTAAGTTTGATAGTACTGTTTGACACTTTTGTTTGTCAAACCATACCTCCTCTATGTTGGGATCTATTTGTAATTGTATGCATATCTCTTTTTCTTTTGCCTCATTCATATAGTCTTTGATAACCTCGGTTACCCATTCGTTCAATTGAGTTTTTTGTATTTTCAATTTATTATAGTCTGCCTCCAAACTGCTCCAGTCCAACACCATATCTACTATTTCCCTCATATGTTGTGCTTGGTTGAATAGTAGTTGTAATTGTGGTATCAGATGCTGAGGTAATCCTTGCATCTCACTTTTGTCCATGAGACGTTTTAGTGGGGCATAAATCAATGTTAAGGGAGTACGTAATTCGTGATTTATGTGAATGAGGAAATCTATCCTCTTTTCATTCAGATATTGTCTGTATTCTTTTAGTCTCTTTTGTATTCTTGCTTCCTTTTTTATATTAAAAATGAATATTCCTGCAATACCCCCTCCTATAAGGCTAATACAACATAATATTATAAACCAGCCTGTTTTATACCATGGTGGGGTAATATGGACATTTGTGAGAAGGATAGGAGTGGTATTGTCATACATGCTACTTCGATGCGGTATTTACCGGTAGATAGGTTGGAAAGATCCAATATCGGATTATATGATTCGATTATCTTATCAACATTTCCTTTTATGATATATCGGAATGGAACTCGCTGGAAAATATCTTTATTTTTAATATATACCCGTAGGGCGAGTGCATTATGTTCCCATGGAACTTTTATATTTTGGGTGTCTATACCGGATGTATACGGTTGCCCGTTAAGTTCTATGCTGTAAAGTGCTATTTCCGGATCTGGTTCATTAGGCTCTGGGATGTCTGTGTTTATTCGGACCAGTCCTTCTATGCCACCAAAGTAAAGATATCGGCTGTTTTTTTCAGCCCGTTGTTGATAAGTAAATATTATTTCATTGGGATAAAATCCGTCGCTTCTGTTCCATTGAATAAATCTGTTTTCTTTTATGCAGTAAGAAAATAGTTGGTTTTGTGCACAGATCCATATCCTTTCTGAAGAAGGCTCATAACGGAGGGCGGTAATATCATTGAATAACTGTGACCTGATTTTAAAATATCTTTTCTCTTTTATATCATAATATCCCATTCCTGTTGTTGTTCCCACCCATATCTTATTTATTCCGTCGTAATCAATCGCACTGATAACTTCTTTCTCGTCCAATTGAAAAAGAAGATCAATGCTGTCATTCTTGTTAATGATTCGGAATACTTTGTTTCCATTCATTGCCAAGGATATCTTTTTGTCACAGTAGGCTATGACCGAGGCTTGTAATTGATAATTGTTCTCATTTTTGATTGGAGAGAATTTTTTATTATTTATATTATATACCCATAGCTCCTTACTAAGTATATATATTTTGTTTTCTGTCACTCGGTGAGCGCGTGGAAGATATCCGTAAAAGCACTGCCTGAAGTTAATACTGTCGTTTATTATCACAAACGGTCGATAAATACCTGTGTTTTTTTCAAACAGGAAAAGTCCCTTTGTGTAAACAGATACCATTAGTTCTTTTTCTGATACTGGGGCTATGGAAATCACTTTATCCCCATAGGTAGACGAGAAGTGCTTGAAGTTTCCCGTTTGAGGATCATACAAGTTTATTCCGCCTCCGTCCGTACCAATCCATAACTTTCCATTAGCTTCCTCGTAAAAACTCGTCACAGATTTTTCGCTCAATCCATTATTATATCCTAAAGGACAGTCTTTATAAGTACGTATGTAACTTTCTTTGATATTGAAAACTCCTCCTCTAACACTTCCCGCCCATAAACATTCGTTGCTATCCTTATATAATACAGTAATAGAATTGACAGGGAGTGAATTTTCATCTCCGGCAATATGATAGAGGTTAGAGAATTTTTCATTGCGTAGTTCCAGTCGATTTATTCCTCCGCCATCAGTTGCTAACCATAGATATCCTTTCTTTTCTATTATATCCAATACATAATTGTTTGTCAATCCGGAGTTGTTGCTCGTATATTGTTTTATAAGTTTTCCTGTTTTCTCATAACAAAACAGGCCTTGTCCCCAAAAAGATAAATATATGTATCCGTTTGAAGCCAGACATGCTCCTTGTAAAATATTGTTTGGACAAGAGAAAAAACGCTTTAATTGCATATTGGGGTAATTCAATATATATATTCCATCCCTTCTGGTGACGATTAGCACCTCCTTTGGGGAAACTGCTATAATTCTTTGTACCCTATATTTGGTAATGTCACTGTCCGTAGCACCTTTGGGGGTGATGCATACTGCTTTAAAAGAGCGTTTTTGTTAATCATATTTGTATATTCGATTCTCACTTCCGAAAAGTACTCCTCCATTTATGCATAAGGAAGAATAGATGATATCATGATTGAAGGGAATAAAATTCCCGTGTGTCTCATCATATCTAACCATACCTTGTCTGGTAGATATCCATATGTCGTTAAGGGAATCTTGGGTTAAATGTATAATGTGATTGCTTGGTAAGGAATATCTGTCGTTGGGGTGGCTTTTGAATATTTTCAGATTTTGTCCCGTATAAGAATTCAGACCATTTTTTGTTCCTATCCATAATTTCCCTTTCTTATCTAAAAGTATGGATTGGGCGGTAGATTGAGACAATCCTTCCGCTACGGAAATAGACGTAAACTGGTAATTTATGTCATGACCTGATGTAGATGATATGCAAAGTAGTGTTAATATTGCGAATATACCAAATAACCTGTACATTTTTATCTTTTCGTGTTGTTTAAAGCTGATTTTTTTCTATTTAACAACGTATATACATAAAATGTTTATTAATTATTCTGTTTTTGATAAAAAAATGCAGTATTGGATGATATATGACTTTTTTTAAATGCTTTCTGACTATGTTTAGTTTTATGAGTTCTTTCTTTGCGCTTGTAAATAATAACCCCTAATTTATTAAATATGATTTTCTTTATTCCTTTGTTTATACCTCCGTAATTTGTGATGTTTTTGGAGTGGATATATGGTATTTGAACGCCTCTTGTTGATAGGTGTTTTAAACATGAAAAACATAAAAGAGTATGAAAAAGAGTTTTATTTTATTTGTTTTTCTTCTGTGTTCGATTGTAGTTGTGGCACAGAAGAAAAGTATTACGGGCATAATAACGGATACTGCGGGTGAGGCGGTCATTGGTGCCAGTATTGTGGAAGTTGGAACAACAAATGGCACTGTTTCTGACGTTGATGGTAATTTTACACTCTCGGTTTCTGATAATGCCAGTATACAGGTTTCATTCATAGGTTTTTCTTCCCAGACTTTGAGTGTGCAAGGAAAAATGAATTTTAAGATAATCTTAAAAGAAGACAGTGAGCTTTTGCAGGAAGTTGTTGTGACCGGTTATGGCGGAAAAGTTTCACGGGCAAAACTGACGAATTCTATATCGACTGTCAGTCCCCAGATATTAGAGAAGGGTATATATACAAATCCCTCTCAGGCACTGTCGGGTTCTGTTCCCGGTTTAAAGGTTTCTCTCACTTCGGGAAATCCTACTTCATCTCCTAAAGTTATATTACGTGGTGGAACGGAATTTGATGGTTCGGGAGGACCCCTGGTGATAGTGGACGGACAGCTTCGTGATAATTTTGATGATATCAATCCTCAGGATATTGCATCTATGGATGTTCTGAAGGATGCTGGGGCTACGGCCATATACGGTGCCCGTGCAAGTAATGGTGTAATTTTAATTACAACAAAATCTGGCCGGGCAGGACATCGGGAAATTAATTTCAGAGCAAATATAGGTCTCGGTTATGTTAATAATCCCTACGACTTTTTGGGCGCGGAAGACTATATTACAGTCCTTCGTACAGCCTATAAAAATACCCCGTGGGCAGCTACGGCAAATCTTACAGGTTCTACGCCTTTTGGTACGGGTAATAAGCTCGGTGCGAATATGGTGTGGAATATTATGGGGAAAACGGATGAAAATGCCTGTCTTTTGGATATGGGCTGGCGAGAAATGCTGGATCCTTTGGACCCTTCTAAAACAATCATTTATAAAGGGACAAAACCGGAGGAATATAATCTTCGTAATCCGGTAGTGACACAGGATTATACGGTTAGTATGTCGGGGGGGAATGATAAAGGAACTTATTATGCAAGTTTGGGTTATAATGACTCCCCCGGAGCCCCTATCACTACCGAATATAAACGTTATAATTTCACATTCAACGGTTCGTACAAAATTGCAGATTGGTTGAAAACGACTTCCAATGCGACTTTCAGCCGGGCTAATTATGTATGGTTAAACAACGCCTGGGGGACGGAAAGTGATTATTTTGGTCGGGTGATGAGTACTCCTCCTACTGTCCGTTTTGAAGACGAGGATGGTAATCCGACATTGGGTCCTAGTCCCGGGGACGGTAATCAGACTTATGTTGCAAAAAGTTACGATCAGGATAATGAACGGACAAAGTTTACCCTTATGCAGTCATTAGAAGCTAATTTATTCAAGGGATTGGTCTTGAGGGCTTCTGCCAGTTGGTATTATTTTCATACTGTACAAGAAAGTATGCGCAAGGACTATGAGACGGTTCCGGGGCAATGGAATCGAACTCGTTCAACTAGTGCAAGCTATTCTCGTCAGTTCTCTCAGACCTATAATGCTGTTCTAGATTATACGACTGTATTTTCTGCTGTTCATAATTTGAATATTATGTTTGGTAGTGAATTTTATGATCAGTATAATAACGGTTTCTCTGCATCCGGTTCTGGTGCTGCTACCGATGATTTTAAAGATTTAGGTCTGACCGATGCAGGTGAGGGTAAACGTCAGATAGATTCGAATCATAGTCGTTACCGTATTCTTTCTTATTTTGGACGCTTGAACTACGACTATGAGGGTAAATATTTGTTCTCCGGGGTATTTCGTTATGACGGTTATTCTTCTTTGCTGGGTAAGAATCGGTGGGGATTTTTTCCGGGAGTTTCCGGTGGCTGGGTTTTTACGAAAGAGGATTTTGTTAAGGAATCACTTCCTTTCCTCTATTATGGAAAGCTGAGGGCTAGTTACGGTTTGAACGGTAATGCCAGCGGAATCGGTCCATATACTCTTCAAGGTTCATATAATTCTAATAAATACCATGGTAACAATGGTTTTCTGATAGGTACTTTGCCTAATCCTTCTTTGCGTTGGGAAAAGACGGCCAGTTTTGATATAGGTTTGAATGTAGGACTCTTGGGAGGACGCTTGAATTTGGATATCGATTACTACAATCGTTTGACATCTGATAAGTATGCAGACTTCACCCTGCCTTCGACCACGGGATTCTCTTCTGTTAAGAACAATAATGGAAAATTACGTAATAGCGGAATCGAATTACAACTCTCTGGTAAGGTGTTGGATGTCAATGATTTTACTTGGGATGCTTCTTTTAATATAACTTATAATAAGAATAAGATTATAGCCCTTCCTGATAACGGGCAGGTACGAAACAGACAGAATGGACAGCAAGTGTATACCGGTCGGAAGGTTGTAAATCCGGGTACAGGTAAGTTGGAAGATGAGAAGGTGTATGTCGGAGGTTTTCAGGAGGGAATGGAGTATGGGATACTTGTCGGTTACCAGGCCGAGGGTATTTACAGAAGTGTTGATGATATTCCGGGAAATTTGGTTGTGACCTCGGGGAATATTCAAGGTAAATATCAATATGGCCCTGAAGCTTGGAATAAACTTTCTGATAATGAGCGGGCAAAAGGCATAGAGTTAAAACCCGGAGATGTGAAATGGAAGGATGTAAATGGAGATGGGGTGATTGACCAGTATGATCAGGTTGTAATAGGAAATACTACTCCTCGTTGGTATGGTGGTTTTAATACCACAATGTCTTGGAAGGGACTTAGTTTGTATGCCCGTTTTGACTTTGCGCTTGATTATTGGGTTTATGATGATAAGACTCCTTGGTTTTTAGGATGTATGCAGGGGGCTTACAATACGACAAAGGATGTTTTTAATACATGGAGCGAAAGTAATCCAAACGCAAAATATCCCCGTTACGTATTTGCTGATCAGGTGGGAGCTGCCAATTACTATCGTACCTCAACTCTATTTGCCTCTAAGGGTAACTATTTAGGGATTAGAGAATTGTCTTTGTCATATACTCTTCCTCAAGAATTGTCTAAAAGACTATATATGCAGAAACTGCAATTCTCAATAACGGGACAGAATTTGGGCTATTTAACTTCTGCCAGGACGGTAAGCCCGGAGATTTCGTCAGGATATCCCTTGCCACGTACCGTTATATTTGGCGTTAATGTTACATTTTAATAATTCGAAGTGAGATGAGAAATTTAAAATTTATACATATTATGGTGTTGAATATAGCTGCTATAGTGGCTACATCATGTGGGGATATGCTGGATCTCGCCCCGATAGATAATTATGGAAGTACCAGCTATTGGAAAACAGAATCCCAAGTCAGTGCATATATTGACGGTCTTCATAAACAATTGCGAGATATGGCGGAACAGCATATTATCACTTTTGGCGAATTAAGGGGCGGACATTATAAGGATGGCACAAGTGCAGATGGTCTGGCTATCTCTAGTGGGGAAATCCGTTTACAAAATCTGTCTAAGGAGACTCCCGGAGTTACCAAGTTTGGAAATATTTATGGCTGTATAACCAATATCAATCTTTTTATAGCTCGTGTAACTGATGCTAATTTCATTCCGGAAGCTAAAAAGAATTATTATCTTGGACAGGCGTATGGCCTTCGTGCCTTTTACTATTTTGATCTTTATAGAGTCTATGGTGGGGTACCAATTCGTCTTGGCGTGGAAGTTATCGATGGAGTGCTTGATCCGAATAAACTTTATTTGGGGAGAGCTAAACCAAGTGAAGTTATATCACAGATTAAAAAGGATTTGGAAACCTCCCTACAATATTTTGGAGAGAATTCTGATTTTAATTCATATGGACATGGTACCAAGGTGTATTGGTCAAAGGCGGCCACAGAATGTTTGGCTGGAGAGGTATATTTATGGAATTCCAAAGTAACTATTGGTGATAACAAAGCTACCGAATCGGATTTGTCAAAGGCCAAGAAGTACTTGAAAGATGTAGAGGGTAACTATGGACTTCAATTGCAACAAGATTTTAAACGTATATTCAGTGCTGATAACAAAGGTAATAGTGAGGTGATAATGGCTGTGTCTTATATGGAGGGTGAAGCAGAAAACTCCCTTTCTCGTGGATATACCTATTCTCTTGTTTCCGGGACGACTAATAAAGATAGTTTTAGAGAAAATGGAACGCCATGGGATGATGCGCTTGATATACAGAATAATGGTCAACAGAAATATGAGTATAAACTTTCGCTTTATAATAGTTTTGAAAAAGGTGATACTCGTTGTGACGCCACATTTATGCCTTCATATCGGAAAAAGGAAAGTGGAGAATTGTATGTATATGGTACTCATGTATGTAAAAATTTGGGCTCTCTCAATGCTCAGGGAAATAGAGTCTATGATGGTGATCTTATTCTTTACCGTTTATCCTGGGTATATCTAGCATTAGCCGAGATTGCTAATATGGAGAGTGATAATGCAAATGTTGAGAAATATATAAATTTAGTCAGAAATAGGGCGTATAAGTCTGAGGCAGGTTCACATATATATAAGGCATCTGATTTTCTAACTAATGAATTAGCTATTTTACATGAAAAGGATAAGGAGTTTGTACAGGAAGGACAACGTTGGTGGGATTTGTGCCGCATGAAGAATGCAAAGGACGGTATTCCATTAGTGTTCTGTATAGAAGGTGATATTGATAATAAAGTTGCTATTCTTGATCAGAAGACTGAGGCATATAAAGTTTTATGGCCGTTGGATCAGAATATACTTGATAATGATTCGGAATTGGAGCAGACTCCTGGTTATGAATAGAAGAAGATATGACGAGAATATGTCCGGTTGGAAGGGAGGAGTTTCGTATTCCGGCTAGATATACTTTTATATCTGTTTATGGTAGTATAAAGATAATATAAAATAATACGAAGTTGAGTTATGAAAAAAAGTATAATACCCTTATTAGCAGTTTTATTTTTCGGATGTTCAAACGACTTTTCTGACAGTTCCATTGATGTGCTGCGACCAGAGAAAGAAGATTCCGTTGAAAGAGTGGATAAATCGTGGGTTCTGATTTTTTCAGATGAATTTAATATCGATGGGGCCGTTGACTCCAAGAAGTGGAATTATACTCCCAGGGGAGATGTTGCTCATGCCTATTATTATAAGCCGAATGATACATCCGTTGTTTGGTGTGAAGATGGTTTGTTGAATCTCAAGTTTATGAAGGATGAAACAGATCCCCGCGGATATAAATCTGGAAGTATACGCACTGATAGTGGAAAGTTTGATTTTACTTATGGTAAAGTAGAGATTAAAGCTAAGTTTTCATCGGGGAATGGTTCGTGGCCGGCTATATGGATGATGCCTGCCAGTTCAGAATACGGAGGATGGCCTGCAAGTGGTGAAATAGATATAATGGAGCATATAAAAGATTTAGATGTTGCTGTACAAACGGTACATACTACTGGTACGGAGCAAAAGACATATCCTTTTGGTCATTCAGGGTCTAAATTCAAGCAGGGTGAATGGAATATATGGGGAATAGAATGGAACGATAAGAAAATTGATTTTATGGTAAATGGAGAAGTTTGCGCAACCTATTATAACAAAGGTTTGGGCGCAGTACAATGGCCCTTTGATATTCCTTTCTTCTTGATATTGAATGTTGCAGGTGGAAAGGGAATGGCTGGTCCTATAAATGAGAAACATTTGCCTTTTACCATGCAAGTTGATTATGTGCGGGTATATCAGTGGAAATAGTCTTTTGTAAAATAGATTTATAGGGTCCTGAATGTACTCTATGATTTAGAATAATATTTATGGTGTAAAAGTTTGTTTTTGAGGTGACAGTGCCTGTCGAAGGGAGTTGTCAGCACTCTTGTGGTGACAACTCTTCTTTCGATGAGGTAATATTGTTTTTGAAGAAAGAATGGTTTTTTAATCTTTTTAATTTATAATCATATGAGATCAATTTTGTGCTATTTATTGTTTGCTATAGGTGGGACTGTTACTTATGTATGCGCAGAAGAAAAGGAGCAAATCGGATCGGATACACTTGAAAACATTTTATTTGTTGATGATTTTGATGCGAAATGTGTTGTGCCCGACACAGCAATCTGGAAACTTTGTACGTATGCCAACAACGCCTGGTCACAGTATTTTAGGGGTGTGGATGGTTACGAAAATGTAAAGGTGGAGGAAGGCTATTTGAAGTTGAGGGCCTGTAAGGACAACGGGACTTATAAAAATGGCGGGGTGTTTTCCAAGATAGGTTTTCCCTGTGGTACACGTTTGGAAGTCCAGATTAACCAAATTGGTTCGTGGAGGTTTTCCTGCTATCTGGCAAATGCCTATAGGAGCACCGGAATGGCCCAGAGGGGGAGAAATAGATCTTATGGAATGGGTACAAGGGAGTCCTAAGCAGATCTTTCAAACGGTACATACTTTTTATATAAATGGTGAAAATGGTTCTGCAGGAGTAACGAACAAGGAGCCTGATAAGAATTTTGATGTAACTAAAGATCATGTATATGCAGTGCAGCGGACTGAAAAGGAATTAATATTTTATGTCGACGGCAAAGAGACTTGGAAATATGAGAACCAACATTTGGATAAGGAGAAACTACAGTATCCATTTTGTGAATATCCCTTCAATATAATTCTAAATTTTTCATTGGGAGGTGAATTGAATGGTATGATGACATGGCCGGGAGAAATCCATGATGAAGATTTGCCGGGAGAAATGTGGGTTGACTGGGTGCGTGTTGTGTTGTTGGATAATAATAAAATCAATGAATGAATATCACTTCTGGAAAACGTGTTTCTAAGAAGGGGGAGATATGCTGAAATAGGTTCTTTATGTTATGTAATTATTTCTCCCGCTTGAATTATAGCCTAAACTATGAATCTCCAAATTATGAAGCCTCTATATAAATGATAGTTGTCTGATGCATAAAATATAATGTCGTTTATTTGTAACAGATTGAGATAGGAATTGCCTTCTTTTGCAAAGTGTTATACAATGTTTGATTTGGTATGAGATAGCTGATTACAATTAGTTCACTTTGCCGTATTAGTGTTTGTTGAATATGGAAAAGCAACAGAAAAATATGACTTTACGTAGAGGACCGTAGAATCGTGGTCGTGGGTAGGTCCCATTACAGCAGCTGAGAAAGACGTACATAAACATATATCTCACAATGGGTGATTTTATTTTGTATTGTAAATGAAAGTAGTAGTTAGTCAACTATATAGCTAAAGGTAGAATGTTGGGAATGATATATATTTCAGCCCCAATTCTGCTAATAATAAATTTAAATAAGAATTATGATGAAAAAGATTTTTGCAGGCTTATTGCTATCTGGTATTGCCATTTGCCATGTAAGTGGACAAACAGCTTTGGAAGGAAACAAATTTTCGGATAATTGGTCAATAGGTATTAATGTAGGTGGCGTGACCCCATTGACTCATCACTCGTTTTTTAAAAACATGCGTTCGGCAGTTGGAGTTCATGTAAGCAAGCATTTAACCCCTACCTTTGGATTAGGTTTTGAGGCAATGGGTTATTTTAATACAACAAAAAGTAAAACAGCATTTGATGAATCAAATGTAAGTTTGTTAGGATTGGTGAATTTAAATAATCTTTTTGGAGGTTATAACGGTATTCCAAGAAGTTTTGAGATTGAGGCTGTGGCTGGTATTGGCTGGATGCATTATTATGTTGGTAGAAACATGGGGGAAGATCAAAATGGTATGTCTACTAAGTTGGGATTAAATTTTAATTTTAATTTAGGGGAAAGTAAGGCGTGGACTCTAGCTCTCAAACCGGCTCTTGTATATGATATGAATTCTATGGGTACGAAACCTGTATATTTCCATTCGGGGCGTGCCGTGTGGGAGATTAGTGCAGGCTTCGTATATCATTTCAGATGTAGCAATGGTGAACACCATTTTACTAAAGTAAGACCTTACGACCAGTCTGAATTTGATGCATTAAATGCTCAAATAAATCAACTTCGTTCAGAACTTGAACGCAATGATAATGTATTGCAGGATGCTAACCAAAAAGTGACAGATTTAGAAACGGCTTTGGAAGAATACAAGAATCGAGAACCGAAAATTGTGAAAGATACGATTGACAATAGTAAAAAAACACTAGAGTCTGTGATTACTTTTCGTCAAGGTAGAATAACTATTGATAATTCTCAATTACCTAATGTTGAACGGATTGCAATTTACTTGAGAAACCACAAAGAGGCAGGAGTTGTAATCAAGGGTTACGCTTCTCCGGAGGGTAGTGAAGAACTTAATGAGCGTATTGCGCGACAGCGTGCCGAGGCAGTTCAAAAGATGCTGGTTAATAAGTATGGGATTTCAAAGGAGCGAATTGTTGCTGAAGGACAGGGAATTGGCTATATGTTTGAGGAACCGGATTGGAACCGGGTAAGTATTTGTACTATTAATTCTAAATAAGAAGTGATAGAAAAATAGAAGATGTATAATAAATAGAAGCAGTTCTGCTTTATAATCATCAGACTTCCCCATTTATCGCAATAGTTTGTGTGGTGGGGGAGTTCCTTGTACTTAGGAAGATATGTAAAATGAAGTAAGTATATTGAAAGACGATATTGCTTGTGGCTAAGTTAGGGCTATATGTGTCATGTAGGGAGCGAGAGTCGTTAATGGATGCAGATATATATTCCTTTTTAAGTATATGTTTATAGAATTACAGTTTTTGTTTGTAGTTTAAAAGTATGTGTCTTTAAAAAAAACAAACATAGTAAGCGAAGCGAGTTGTTTTAAAATTAAACTACTTAAATTATAACATGAAATTACTTTATTTGTCGGAACATCATTCCTGTTTTAATTATGGAATTAAAATTGACAGTGGTTTTACCCAATACAGATTGGCTGCGCAAGAATCCGGACAGATTGATAATAGTTGTTGTTTTTGTATTTTATTTCTTTTGAAAGGAGAACTATCCGTTAATATAGGCAGGGAGCATAATATACATCTTTTAGAGCATAATATGCTGCTTATACCGCAGCATGAAGAAAATAGGGTTGAAGGTATTGTCTCGGCAGAATGTCTGTTGTTGTTTTGGAATAAGCAGATAACGGCTTGTGACAAAATGTATTTTGAATCAATCTCACATGTAAAAATGGAGAACGGTAATAATTGTATTTTACCAATCCGAAAGCCTCTGTTACATATTTTGAGGCAGTTACTTTTTTATCTGGATACAGGATTGCTATGTAGGCATATGCATATCCTTAAGCAGCAGGAAATCATTCTTGCATTGAGGGGGTTTTATACTAAATCAGAACTTGCTGCTTTCTTTTCTAGAACGACTGGAGTAGGACGGAAGTTCGAGGATTTTGTACTGGATAATTATAAGAATGTGAAAACGGTGAAAGAATTTGCAAGTTTGTGTTGTGTTTCGGAACGCTCTTTTAATCGTAAGTTTCAAGAGAGTTTTAGTCAGAGTCCTTACCGATGGATGCAGGAGCGGAGGGCTGAACTGGTTCGTGAGAAAATTTGTGATCCGGATATTGCTTTCCGGGAAATAGCTATGGACTTTGGGTTTAGCTCTCCTGCACATCTGACTTGTTATTGTAAGAAGTTATTTGGTGCAACTCCAACTGAACTGAGAAAGGATCAATGAATAACCCTGAGGGTTAAATATATAAATTGTTATCTTTGTCTCCAA
>ERZ1107006.2283-NODE-2283-length-14408-cov-5.464572_pt1 | contig 14408 bp, 15 predicted proteins | sample MGYA00403696_ERZ1107006 | MGnify/ENA primary metagenome ERZ1107006 (study PRJEB35170, sample SAMEA104062441) | human gut metagenome | biome: human gut; feature: human-associated habitat; material: faeces | place: Denmark | collected 2012-08-13 ...
GAAAAAAGAAATATCTCAGGAGAGCGAGTGCGATGAAGAAGATACTCTTTGTGTGTTTGGGCAATATTTGCCACAGCCCGATGGCGGAGTTCGTGATGAAGGACTTGGCAGGATGTGTTGGCGGGATGCCAAGGACTTCTGAGAGAATTATTGCAGGAGCGAGGTGAACAGAATGGATAACGAGCTTCAAGCGAACTATACAACAGAGCAAACCTATCATTCAATCCGCCATTCCATTGTGTCTGCACAGCGCAGTTTGTGCACAGCAGTAAACTCCGCAATGGTGACGGCCTATTGGGAAATCGGTGAGCAGATTTACAAAGCCTGCGGAGAAAATGACCGCGCAGGATATGGCAAAAAGCTGCTGCAGTACCTGTCCGCACATCTGACAGCGGAATTCGGGAAAGGGATTTGACGAGTCAAATTTGCGAAAAATGCGCCAGTTCTACTGCGCATATCCAATTCGAGACACACTGTGTCCTGAATTGAGCTGGTCGCACTACCGACTACTGATGCGCGTTCCCAATGAGAAAGAGAGAGACTTCTATGCGGAAGAATGTGCGAAGTCCGCATGGAGCGTCCGGCAGCTTGAACGGCAGATCCACACGATGTACTATCAGCGCATCTTGGCAAGCCAGGATAAATCACTTGTTGCTGCTGAGATACAAACAACGGAGCCGAAACCGGAATATGAAAAAATCATCAAAGACCCCTATGTAATGGAGTTCCTGCAAATCCAACCGGATACGCATGTGTATGAGGGAGAATTGGAGCAGGCATTGATTGATCACCTGCAACACTTCCTGCTGGAGCTGGGACGAGGCTTCTCCTTCGTAGCCCGACAGAAGAAGTTTACGCTGGATGGTCAGAACTTTTTCATCGACCTTGTGTTTTACAATTATATCCTCAAATGCTTTGTGCTGATCGATCTGAAAATGGGGCAGCTCACGCATCAGGATCTCGGTCAGATGCAGATGTACGTCAACTACTATACTCGTGAGTTGATGAACGAAGGGGACACACCGCCGATTGGCATTGTCCTCTGTGCCGATAAAAGTGATGCTGTTGTAAAGTACACTTTGCCGGAGGATAATCACCAGATTTTCGCATCCAAGTATTTTACCTATCTGCCGACAGAGGAAGAATTGAAGCGAGAACTGCGGCTGGATGAGTTCCAAAAGCTGGACGAGTAATACTTGTGTTAAATTCGGACGGGGGTTCGAATAGCGTCAGTAGTACCTCAAAAAAATTGCGAGTATTTTTTGCTGGAAATTTGCGAGCCGTTGCAGCGTAAGGCTTCCGAGCTGAAAATATCCGAATTGAAGCCACCTGACAAAAGAAATGGACATGGCTTTTCGTCATGTCCATTTCTTTTGGCGGTAGAGCTTTTTCGCACATCCCCCATCCTCGCAAAAGAGCGGTCCCGGGTGTCATATCCGGGACCGCTGTTGTTTAAAGCTGATTTTACACGTTGAAGCGGAAGTAGATCATGTCGCCGTCCTGCACCACATACTCCTTGCCCTCGCTGCGGAGCTGGCCCTTCTCCTTGGCGGCGTTGACACCGCCGTACTTGATCATATCATCATAGGCAATGACCTCCGCCCGGATGAAGCCCCGCTCGATGTCAGTGTGGATTTTACCGGCGGCCTGAGGGGCCTTGGTGCCCTTTTTGATGGTCCAGGCGCGGCACTCATCCTTGCCGTAGGTCAGGAAAGAGATAAGGCCCAGCAGGGAGTAGCTGCACTTGATGAGCCGGTCCAGACCGGATTCTGCGATGCCCAGCTCGTCCAGGAACATCTGCCGGTCCTCGCCCTCCAGCTCAGCGATGTCCTGCTCCAGCTTGGCACAGATGGGCAGCACCTCGCTGCCCTCGGCTTCTGCCAGCGCACGGACCTTCTTCAGATACTCGTTGCCCTCCTGATTGGCGAAGCCGTCCTCGTCCATGTTGGCGGCGTAGATGATGGGCTTGAGGGTCAGCAGGTCGGAGGTGGAGATCAGGGCCTTGTCATCATCGGAGCAGTCAAAGGTCCGGGCAGACTTGCCGCCGTCCAGATGCTCCGCCAGGGCCTTGAATACATCCACCTCATGAAGGAACTTCTTGTCGCCCTTGGCGGCCTTCTGGGCCTTGTCCACACGGCGCTGGACCATGTCCAGATCCGCCATGATCAGCTCCATGTCGATGGCCTCAATATCCCCCACGGGATCTACGGGCACATTGGTGCCGGCGTCCGCCACCACGTGCATGATATTCTCGTCATCAAAGCAACGGACCACATGGACGATGGCATCGGTCTCGCGAATATTGGCCAGGAACTTGTTGCCAAGGCCCGCACCCTGACTGGCGCCCTTCACCAGACCGGCGATGTCCACGAACTCGATGACCGCCGGGGTCTTTTTGTCCGGCTCATAGATCTCTGCCAGCTTGTCCAGCCGTGCATCCGGCACTGCTACCATGCCCACGTTGGGGTCAATGGTGCAGAAGGGGTAGTTGGCGCTCTCGGCACCGGCGTTGGTGATGGCGTTGAACAGGGTGGACTTGCCAACATTCGGCAGTCCCACGATACCTAATTTCATAAAGCAAATTCTCCTTTTGCTGTTGTTTGGCGTTTTCTAACAGCATATTCTATCATCCTATTGGGAAAAGCGCAAGTAGGGCAGGGAGAAAAGACTATTGCTGATGACGTTGAAACGGCAGCTATATCATCGGGGACAGCCAACCGGTAAGGCTTTGCAGCGCTACGTTGGAACACGCCGCCTACGGCTGCCGACCTTATGGAACATGACCGGCGAAACAGTCTGGTTGGCGTAAAGCTCAATAAAGGTGCAAAGGGCATGACAAAACCCTGTAACCGTTGAGATTACAGGGTTTTGTGTGGCGGAGAAGGAGGGATTCGAAGAGGATAGGATACGTTTTTTATAACTTATTTAATTGAATTATGTGATATTTAGTTTTGAAATCATAAAATTTGGTACCAGTCAGTCCAGTTGTTTTATAGAGGATGACCCGCTAAAGGGTCAAAATAAGGGTCAAATTCAGGCCCGCGAAAGGACTGTCACACAATGGAAATTACTTATCGGAAGCATGAAGATTTTTGTGTCCCCAATTTGCTTATGCATGGAAGTGAACCGGCAGCATACGGACGTTTTGGCAGGATGCGGCTCAAGTATCTGAAGGAGCACCGCAGAGCAGTCTATATCAATTTAAAGGTCTCCGGCCAATTGACACATTACCTCAACAAGATCGACAGAGAGGCCAACGAGATGCTGCGCCTTTTGGTTGACCAGGCGGCACAGGCGCAGGGCATCACGGAGCAGCTGAAAGCGGAGAATCAGATGGCGTGGATGGGAGCTATGAATAATATCCGAAATGAAGCAGAGGAGATCGTCTACGAAAAACTTATTGGCCCTTGAATTAAAATAATGGATTTGCGAATTGCGGGGGATGGATAAACCAGTGATGATACTTCAGCGCCTCGTATCGGTTTATGAGGTGGCCTTGCGAGACGATGGATTTTCTCACAAATGCACGCATGCATTGAAATTTCAAATACTTATATGCTATTATTATAAAAAATACAAGCATTGGGAAGGTATCGTTATGGACATCAAACAGATCTCGTATTTTTTGGCTGTTGCGCAGGAAAAGAGCTTTTCCAAGGCGGCGGAGAATCTGACGGTCTCTCAGCCCACGCTGTCGGTAGCGGTGAAGAAGCTGGAGGAGGAGCTGGGGGTCCAGCTGTTCTACTCCTTCAGCCGGGAGCAGCGGCTGACGGACGAGGGCCTCCGGCTGATGAAGGGGGCCCGGCGGCTCATGGAGGCCTACCAGCAGACGGTGGAGGGGGTCCGGGTCATGGACCGCAACACGGAGGGTGCTTTCACCCTGGGATTGTCCCCGCTGTTCGGAGCCTGCTTTTTCGGGGACCTCCTGCCGGGCTTTTCGGCGGCCTATCCCAATATCCACATTGAGATCGTGGAGGACGGCGCCAACCGAATTGACGAAAAAGTAGCGCGGGGCGAGGTGGATTTGGGGGTGTCCCTGAATACCGACCGGCTCACCGCCGCCGTGGAAAGGCGGCACTTCACCACCCAGCGGAACGTAGCCCTGCTTCATGAGAGCCACCCTCTGGCGGAGCGGGACTCCATCACGGTGGCTGATCTGCGGGAGGAGTCCTTTGCCATCTTCAACCATAATTTCATCCTGCACCGGCAGATTCTGGATGCCTGCCATGCCGCCGGTTTCCGGCCGAAGTTCGCCCTGCTCACCAGCCAGTGGGACTTCATGGTGGAGATGGTATCCAAAAACCATGCCGTGTCCATCCTGCCAAAGCCGGTGCTGGAAAAGCAATCCCATCCCCATGTCAGGTGCATTCCGCTGACGGACAGCATGAAGTACTGGGACATCGTGCTGACATGGAATAAGGAAAAATATATGCCGCGATCCTGCCGGCTGTTTCTGGACTATATCAGTCGGAATCTGCCGCCGGACGACCTTTGACTTGAGATCCCGCCGTATATATCGGTGGGATTATTATTTTAATTAATATATTTACTTGCATAAAATTATAAAAATGTAACATCAAACAAAAAATAATAATAAAATTGATAATTTATAATAATTGAATTTTATAAATACGATTGATATAATTTAAACAACTGGTGCACCAAGTGAAAAGGAGAAAGAGGATACTATATGGGAATTAACTCACAATCTCAGGCTCTGATGGACAAGATCAGGGCGAAAAAAGGAATTCCCCTTTTTTTGAATACCGTGGCCCGTGTACGGGAAGCTAATATCCGTCAATATTGTACAGACCCGCCGTTGGTTGAAATTGGGAAAACACAAGATGTCTTTGTTCCCTGCCCGTGGGGAATGCTCCGAATTAAGCTTTACTACCCTAAAGAATTCATGCAGCAGGACTGTGCATTGCTTCCTGTGGTTGTTTTTTACCACGGTGGAGGGTGGACTGTAGATACAGTTGAGACGCACGATAAGGCGGTTCATGTCATGTGTGCATCCAGCGGCTGCGTATTTGCCTCGGTTGACTACAGATTGGCTCCTGAAAATAGGTTCCCAGCCGGTATTGAGGATGCATACACGGGCTTACAATGGATTTATGACAATGCTGAGAAGATTGGCGTTGACCGTGAGAAAATTGCGGTTTGCGGAGATAGTTCGGGTGGAAACTTTGCGGCTGTTGTATGTCAAATGGCAAGAGACCGCAGCGGTGTTCCTATCCGCAATCAGGTTCTGATTTATCCGAATACAGATTTTGTTATGGCAGGATGGAAATCTGCGGAGACAGTCGGGAGCGGGTATTACTGCACTAAGGATGCGCTTCTTTGGTATTGGAATCATTATGTGGGAGATTCTTATGATCTGGAAAACCCATACCTGTGTCCTATGCGGGCAAAATCGTTTGCTAATCTTCCGGATGCCTACGTAGTCGTAGCCTCATATGATCCGCTTCATGATGAGGGAGAAGCATATGCAAAAGCATTAGAGGCAGCGGGAGTAAAGGTTAAATTCCGTGACTGCACGGATTTGATGCATGGATTCATTCTCTTTTGGGATGAAATTGATGAAGGGTACGATGTTCTTGTAGAAATTGGCGCGTATCTGAAAGATAATTTGAAACAGTGAAAAAGGAGATGGCTTATGATAGGCATTATTGGTATAGTACTTGCTATTATTTTCCTGATGATCGGTTCTTATAAAGGGCTGTCCGCACTGCCGCTGACTTTACTGGCCTCTTTGATTGTGATTGTGACCAATGTAATGAATCTCTGGGAGTCACTGGCCACACTGTATATGAATGGTTATGTGGGAACATACCTGAACTATTTCTTGATTTTCTGCTGCTCCAGCCTTTACGCTCACGTTATGACAGAATCTGGCAGTACGTTGTCTATTGCTTATCAGCTCCTTGGCTGGTTTGGCAAAAAGCGCGTGATTCTGGCGTCCATTATCATCGTAGCTATTTTGACCTATGGCGGTGTGAGTTTGTTTGTGGTCATGTTTGCTGTCGGCCCAATTCTTTATACCATGTTTCAGGAGGCCGATTTGCCGCGACACCTGATTGCGGCGGTGCTGTTTGCCGGTTCCTGCACCTTTACCATGACCTGCTTGCCCGGCAGCCCACAGTTGACAAATATTATTCCCTCTCAGTATCTGGGTACTCCTCTGACGGCTGCTCCTGTGTTTGGCTGCATTGCAGCAGTGGCACTGTTTTTGATGGATTATGCATATTGCGAATACTGCGCGAGAAAAGCGCGGAAGAATGGGGAACATTGGTCTTTTCAGAAAAATTTTGATGCCTCTAAATATCAAACCGGTGACCGCTCTACTTTGCCCGGAGCATTTCAGGCATTCCTACCGATGGTTCTCCTGATTCTGTTTATCTTTATTGGCGGCAAATTTATCAGCAATTCTGCAATGCTTTCCGTCAGCGCTATGCTGCTGGGTACACTTAGCTGCTATCTGTTGAACCTGAAGCGGTTCATGAATATGGATATCCGCAAAATCCTTGCAAGCCTGAACAACGGTATTACCTCTATCGGAAGCCTTGCTGCTGTCTGTGGCTTTGGCGCGGTTGTACAGGGTTCGGCAGCATATGGCCGAATTGTAGAAAATGTTACTTCTTGGCAGATGAGTCCGTATATGCTTGCAGTTGTAGCTACGGCAGTGTTGGCTGCAGTGGCAGGCTCCTCCTCCGGCGGCGCACGGCTTATGCTCTCCAGTATGTCGGAGTATTTCCTCTCTACTGGTGCGGATATGCAGATTATGCATCGTCTGATCTCCATTGCGGCAGGAAGTCTGGACTCTATGCCGCATGCAACAGGAATTTTCCTGTTCAACGATTATCTGGGGACTACTCACAAGGAAATCTATTGGCACTGCTTCTGGACAGCATTGGTACCTCCTGCTATTATCGCACTGGTCGGTGCTATGATTTTTACGGTGATTGCCTAAATACATTTGAAGTAAATTGTGCTATATTACATTTAAGTATGCTACAGGATAGTCCACTTAAATACCAAAAGAAGGAGAAATTATAGTGAAAACTGCACTGATTACCGGCGGCGCTTCCGGCATTGGAAAAGCCTGCGTGGAGAAAATGGCACGGGAGGGCTACGGCGTTGTCATTGCCGATGTAAACCTGGCCGGGGCGGAAGCTCTGGCGGCACAGCTGACGGCGGAGGGGCTGTCTGCCATGGCTGTTCACATGGATGTGGGCAGCGAGGAAGAAGTGGAGGCCGGCTTTGATAAAATGATGGAAACTTACGGCTCCTGCGATCTGGTGATGTCGAACGCAGGCGTTCAGATCGTCCATCCCTTTGACGAGTATCCCTTCTCCGACTGGAAGAAAATGATGTCCATTCACGCCGACGGCGCGTTTCTGGTGTCCCGCGCGGCCTTCCGCCGCATGAAGGCCAGCGGCAAGGGCGGCCGGATTGTGTTCACCGGTTCTGTCCAGTCCTTTGTCGGCTCCAAGCTGAAAGAACCCTACAACTTCGCCAAGCACGGCGTGGCAGGTCTGGCCAAGGCCATCGCGCGGGAGGGCGCAGAATACGGCATCTACACCTATACCGTCTGCCCCAGCTACATCAAAACGCCGCTGGTGGAAAAGCAGATCCCCGAACAGGCGCGGGATCTGGGCATCACGGAGGAGGAAGTGGTGAAGAACATCATGCTGCGGGATACCGTGGACGGTGTGTTTACCACTGTGGAGGATGTGGCCAATACCCTGTTCTTCCTCTCCAATGACCAAGGTGCCCTCACCGGCCAGTCCCTGCGGCTGACCCACGGCTGGGCCATGATGTAACTAATACGCCATTTGTAGGAAAACGAGGAAGTCATTATGGAAAAAATTGCGGTTTACGGCTCCGGCACCATCGGTTCCTGCGAAGCCACCCTCATCATCGGACATGGCATTCCCTGTACGGTCATCGGTCACTCGGAAAAGGGCTTAGAACGCTGCCGCAAGGCCGTGGCCCAGAACTGGGACGATCTGATTGCCAACGGCCTGGCTGCCGAGGAGAATAAGACCGCCGCTCTGGCCCTGCTGACCATCACCAACGATCCCACCGCCCTGACAGGCTGTACCTATGTTTTTGAGGCTGTTGCTGAGGGTGCGGCGGAGAAACAGGCAGTGTATGAGACCATTGCCAAATATGCGGAGCCGGGTGCCGTGGTGGCTTCCTGTTCCTCTTCCATGGATGCGGAGATTCTGGCGGGTCTGTCTCCTAAGCCGGAGAACTTGCTGATCGCCCACCCTTTCCAGCCGGTGCACATGCTGCCTCTGGTGGAAGTGGTTCGTCACGAAAAGACGGCCCAGTCCGCCATTGATCGGACGCTGACTCTGCTGGAGGCCCTCCACCGTCAGGTGGTAGTGCTGAACCGTAGCGTACCGGGACTGCTGGTAAACCGCTTTGCCCAGGCCCTGTTCCGGGAGTCCATCTATCTCATTGAGCAGGGTATTACCACAGCGGCCGATATCGACCGGGCGGTAAAGTACGCCGTAGGCATGCGCTATGCTTCCATTGGCCTGCTGGAATATTATGATGCCGTGGGTTTCCAGTTGGAAAGCACCATTGCCGGGAACGTATATCCCGACCTGTGTGATACCAAAGAGCTGCAAAAGACCACGATAGACGGCCTGGCCTCCGGCAGGACCGGTCAGGCGGCAGGACAGGGTCTGTATGACTGGTCGAAGAAGGACCTGGATGATTTCCGGCTCCGGAAGCAGAGTCCTTACTTCAATGGCGTAAAAGATTGGACCATGCCTAAGTAATGACTACTGAACAAAGGCGCATTTTTGCTTAGACGAGAGGGGTGCCCGCAAAAACGAAAGTAGTTGCAAAATGTCGCACTAAATCTTGCGAAGATTCAGCACTAAAACGGACATAGCAATCACATGGGGTGCGGTTTTCCGCAGCTTTGTGGTAACCAGCTCCATGCCACATTTGCGTTTTGCCAGACTGAACCTGCGCTCCACTTCCACACGCTCGCATTCATCCCGGTAGTCCTGAGCCTTGCCGCTGGTTTCATACTTCAAAGATATGTGATGGATGATGAGTGAAGCGAATCTCCAGACGGGGCCACCTTGCAACAGCAAGGCGGCCCTGCCGCTCTATTACCGTTCCAAGCCCTTTTGCTTGGGCAGTGGTTTATCCAATTCCTCCTGAGGAATCTTGCTCAAGAGCTTCTCCGCCCGCTTGCAGCGCCGCTCCAGCTCGGAAAGCTTTATGCTCTGGTCAAAGCTGTGGCTGCGTTCTGCTTTTAACTCGTTTCGCAGATCCGCATTGATCTCCCTCTGGAAGCTTGCGTTCCGCCGCTCGTGGGCGATGGTATCCCGCAGCCGCTGTATTTCCGCCTGAAAGGATTCCACCTCCGGCAGCAGCTGCGCCAGCAGCGCAACGGCCTCATCCCGCTTCTTGCCCGCGTTGAACACGTTGATGTTGTTCAGTGTGGTCTCCATCTGCTCCAGCTTGGCGTCCATGGCCGTGACTCTCTTGTACCACTGGGGTGTCAGGTGCTTGCGCTTTGTCTCCACGGCGGGCGTACCACGCTCCAGCTCCGGCCACCGTTCCGCCATGCAGGCATAGAAATCATCATGCCAGCGGATCAAGCTTTTCTTGTTGCCGAGGATTTCTTTTGCGGACAGCCGTTTATCTTTCGTTAGAGGGACGAAGCAAAGGTGCATGTGAGGCGTTGTTTCATCCATGTGTACCACGGCGGAGAAAATATTTTCCTCGCCTACACGCTCCTTCAGAAAGTCAAAGGCCCGCCGGAAGTACTCCGGCATTTCCGCTTCGTGGGCCTTGGCAAACTCCGGGCTGACCGTTACCAGCGTGTCCACGAACTTCACGCTGTCCTTCCGCACCCGGCAGCCTGCCGTCTGGATGCGGTGCTTGATCTCCTGTTCGTAGCTCCATTGGGGCGTCACCAGATGGAAGTTCTGCGCCGTGCGGCTGAGATCAATGTCCGGGTTGCTGGCGTAGCTGTCCTTTGTCCGCTCGTGGTGGGCACTCAGCGCCTTGGACGCGCCGCCCTTGTGCTTTGCAAATCGTAAAATGGCGTATGCCATGTGGAACCTCCCTTGTTATAGTCTGGGAGACCGGGGAGCGGGGAATCCCCGTCACGGCTTCTGAAACCGTGCGCTGCGGCGGGTGTCGATACCGACACCCGCCTTCACTTCGTTTTCGGCCCGGTCACAAACGCGGCTGGCCACCGCCAGCCCGCGTTCGTTTCCGTCCCCCGCCGTGATGGGTATAACACACTATACTTTGTACCAAAGTCCGTGTGCCAGCCGGTCCCTCTGGACTCCCTGAAACGGGCGAAATGCCCTGTCGGTGCGACAGGGCATTCAGCCCTCTGGTGTACGGTATGTCCGATATGTCCGGTATTTTCGGGGGATACCCCTCTCCCGTTTTTACCGTACATACCGTACATTACCGTACACCTTCCCACCGCAGAAGGATGACCTTTCCATCCTTCGTGCGCCGGGAACCGTAGCGGATGCCGTACTTTCGCAGCAGGTCATCCTGCCGCACGTTCAGCGTCCGCACGATCCAGTTGGGTGAAATAACCTGTGCGCTGTCCATCTCCGAAAGACACTGTACCAGTTCCGTTGCCGTGCCGCTCCACAGTGGATTTTCTTCATTTACCAGCCGGGAAAGAAATTCCAGCAACGGGTTCGGCGGCTCCCTGAATGGCTCTGTTTCCACCTCTGTCACCTGCCAAAGACTATGAGTTGGGTCAAAACGCAGGCGGAGCCGCATCTGCGGCTGGTCACGTCCCACCACATCGAGGATGGCGTCCCCGCTCGTGCGTTGGTCCTTGTGCAAAACGAAAGCACCGTCTGCCGCCCCCAAGATGCCGTTGGTGCCGGAGATGGTGTCGAACACATCCTCCGCTCCCTCCTTGCGGGTGTGGTGAACGAGCAGCAGGGCGATGCCGCGTTGGTCTGAGAACGCCTTCAGCTTGGCGATGGTATCGTAATCCGCGGCGTAGCTGCCGTTGTCCGGCGTCCGTCCCCGGATGCGTTGGAGTGTGTCAATGATGACCAGCACCGTTTCCGGGTACTCAAACAGAAAGTTTTCCAGCTGCTCCAGCAGATCTTCTTCCAGCGTGTCCGCCAGAACGGACAGCACCAGACCGGGACTGTCCCGTTCCGTCATCTGTGCCAAACGCTTCTGTAATCGCTCGTAGGTGTCCTCCAGAGCAAGGTACAAAACCGTGCCCTGCTGGGAGGGAAAGCCTAAAAACGGCTCTCCTGCGCTCACCTGATAGGCCATTTGCAGGACGAGGAAGGATTTGCCGATTTTGGGAGCGCCAGCGAGGAGGTATGTCCCCGCTGGCAGCAAGTTTTCAATGATACATGGCCGGGATGGGAAATGGGTGTCCATCAGCTCCGGCATGGAAAAGATACGCATTTTGCCGAATTGCTTGTTTGTTTCCTCAAAAGTTGCTATACTGTCTGTGCGTGCAAGCGCGGACGGCTGCTCCCCATCTGGTGCAACAGATGGATCTGGGGCAGTCGTTTCTTTATCCTCCCACATGGCCGCCTCCTGTGTTCTGTTCGATCCATTCCACCAGCCTGTCTCTCGGCACCAGCAGCCGCTTGCCGATCCGCAGGGTGGGAAAGGTGGCAGTGTTCAGCAGCTGGTACGCGCCCGCACGGGAAATGCCCAGTGCTGTAGCCAGCTGATTGGCATTCAGCACCGCGGGCAGGTTTTCGTAGTTGTTGTTCATGTGTGACCTCCTTTGAAAATTGTTCTTGACACAATAGACTTTTAATGATATAAAAGATTTGGTAAGTCGCCTATTGTGGAAACAGTATAATCAAAGACTGCTACATTGTCAATAGCCTATTTGAAATTATTTTTTATCAGTCGGTCTATTATGGAGGAAGCTGTATGTATCCGTTTAAAAATCCGCCTGCGCCAACTAATCGCATCTGGGCAGCGTGCTATATGGATTCCGTTACGGAATGCTTTGAAATTCGGACAGAAGCGAAAACGCCGGGGGGCATTTTCACGCTGTACCACAAGGAATATCCCATTGGTACGGCACTGACGGAGTTTCTGTACGCAGACGTAAAGGTGTTTCCGGCGCATCTGGGGAATATCAAAACATGCCTTAAGGAAATACGGGCGGGAAATGATGTGAATACACAGTTCCTTCAACTGTTTAGCATTGCCCTTTACTGGCTGCGGTGCAGTCCCGCGTTTGCGCCGCTGGCGGCCAGCATCCAGCGGCAGCAGCTATACTATGAACAGGGGAAGCGACTGGGGACGGATGAAATCGAGCGCCAAATGACCTACTACACGGAGTTACAGCCGAAACTGCTGTATTTGGCGGAGAATTTCTTCGAGGCCAGTAAGTCGGAGAATATGACGGCGCGGTACTTTGCGCAGCGTCAAGCGCTGGGTGAAAAGGGTGCGGCGGAATGGAACAACTATCTTCCGCTAAGCTATCGTGAGGTATCCTACGGCCCTGTCATGAAGGGAGCAAATGGATTTTTCCCATACGATGATATTCTGAATGAAGAACAGCGGAATGACATTCAAGACTTCTTTGCCGATACGCTGGATGCGGAAAGGGCGGAAGATTTTACGCAGTTTATCCTTGCGGAGTATATCCGCCGTGATCTGAGATTCCGCGTCTGTAAATTCTGCGGACGCTACTTCGGCATTATGGGCAATACCCGGCTGGAATTTTGCGACCGGCTCATTGATGGTTCTACAAAAACCTGCAAGGAGATGGGTTCTCTCCGGCTTTACGAGAAACGGAAGCTGGATGAGCCAGCCATCAGGGAGTATAAGCGCTCCTACAAGGCCCACAACGCCCGTATCCGCTATGGTCTGATGACGCGGGAGGAATTCAATACCTGGTCTCAGGAGGCTCGCAGAAAGCGGGATGACTGTGTCGCTGGAAAGCTATCGCTGGAAGAATTCGTGGCGTGGCTGGATAGCGACAGACAAAGCTAAACAACGGACTGACTGGCCGTTTTATAATTTCAGAGGAAAGAGAGGTACATGTGAAAAGCAATACCAAGAACGCAAAGGGCAGCGGCACCATCCGCAAGCGCTCCGACGGGCGCTGGGAGGCCCGCTATACCACCGGCATTGACCCGAAGACGGGCAAACAGACCCAAAAGTCCGTCTATGGCAAGACACAAAAGGAAGTCCGTCAGAAGCTGACGGAGGTCACAGCGGAGATCGACAGCGGGACGTATTTGGAGCAGACGAAGGATACGGTGGGGGAGTGGCTGGATACCTGGCTGAAAACCTACGCGCTGTATTCCGTGAAAAGCTACACCTATGATGCCTATGAGCGCAGCTGCAACATCCATATCAAGCCTGCGCTGGGGCGGATACGGCTGTCCGCACTGACAGCACCGCAGATCCAGCAGTTTTATAACAGTCTGATCACAGAGAAGGAGTTGTCACCCAAGACGGTGAAGAACATTCACGGTGTGCTGCATCGGGCGCTGGGACAGGCCGTGAAGCTGGGAATGCTCCACTCCAATCCGACGAATGTCTGCGATTTACCAAAGGCCCACCGAAAAGAAATCAAGCCGATGGAGCAGGCGGAGATTACAAAGTTTCTGCAAGCAATCCAAGGGACGAAGTATGGGCTGGTGTATCAAATCACCCTGTTTACCGGGCTGCGGGAGGGCGAAGTACTGGGGCTGACATGGGACTGCATTGATTTTCAGCACAATGCGATCTACATCAACAAGCAGCTTCAGAAAACGAAAAAGGTGGGTGGTACTTATTGCCTGGCCTCGACAAAGAACAGCCGTAACCGCACGATCCTGACCGCACCATCCGTCATGGCTCTGCTGCGAAAGCAAAAAAGCCAGCAGGCGCAGATGCGCCTACTGGCAGGAGAAGCGTGGAACAATTCGTGGGATTTGGTGTTTACAAATGAACTGGGAGGTCATTTGTGCCATTGTACAGTCTATAAAAAGTTTAAGGCAATCGTAAGAGAGCTTGGTATGCCGGAGGAGCGGTTTCATGATTTGCGGCACAGCTTTGCCGTGGCCTCCATTGAGAGCGGCGATGACATCAAGACAGTGCAATCCAATCTGGGCCATGCCACCGCCAGCTTTACCTTGGATGTGTATGGTCATGTATCGCAAAAAATGCGGCAGCAATCCGCTGACCGCATGGAGGAATTTATTCAGAAAGTCTCCGGTTGAAACGATTGCCGCAAATGCTCTTTGAAATCTATAAAGGGTCAAAATAAGGGTCAAAGGGCATGACAAAACCCTGTAACCGTTCGGGTAATGTTCATAGGGACATAAGTTGACACCGTGTCTTGCAAGGGGGCGGACAGCGTTTGCTGTCCGCTTTCTTGCGTTTTTTCTCTGCTTTTTTATTATGCGGGAAGCTGAAAT
>ERZ1107006.2307-NODE-2307-length-14265-cov-3.699437_pt1 | contig 14265 bp, 9 predicted proteins | sample MGYA00403696_ERZ1107006 | MGnify/ENA primary metagenome ERZ1107006 (study PRJEB35170, sample SAMEA104062441) | human gut metagenome | biome: human gut; feature: human-associated habitat; material: faeces | place: Denmark | collected 2012-08-13 ...
ATTCCACCGCAACTTCAAGACGTTGGTGCATATGAACCTGTCCCCCTTGCACCAAAAAGGGCCCCGAGCGAAGTTGCTCGGGGCCCTTAGTTCGCCTCGCTCTAGCGTGCGACGCGTATGTTACTTGCGCTTGCCGCCGCCGTCGCCGGGACGACGGGAGCTGCCGCCGCGCTTGCCGCCACGATTGTTACCATAGCTGCCACGGTTATCGCGACCGCCGGCACGACCGCCACGGGAGCCGGCCTGGTTGCCGCCACGCCCGCCGCGATAGCCGCCACGGCGCTCCTCGCGGGTGTCGTCGTAGTTGCGCCAGTCATCGCGACGATCGCGGCTGGCACGCGGGTCGCGACGATCGCGCGACTCATTCGAACGACCGGCGCCGCTGCGGCCACCGTTGCCACGAGTGCCCTCGCGACGCTCACCACCGCGGCCGCCCTCGCGGCCTCCGCGCTCGTCAAAGCGCTTGCCGCCGTGGGTACCACGCTCGTCACGCGAACCACGGCCTTCGCCGCCACGGCGCTCATCGCGCTCGCCATCGCGACCGGAACGACGACGGTCACCCGAGCCGCGCTTGCCGCCGCGCGAACCGCGGCCCTCGTCCTCGCGCTCAACACGACGACGGCCACCACGGTCCTCGTCCTCACGGCGACGGCGATGCGCCTCGCCCTGGAACTGCTTGGCACGACGCTCGGCACGGTTGCCGCGCGGGGCCTGCTCGACGGCAGCAGCACCGGCACGCTCCTCGGCAGCCACCTCGCGGGCCACGCTCTCCACGGCCTCATCCACGCGAGCCTGAACGCCCTCGCGCACGCGGGTCTTGCCGCCGCGCTTGGGACGGCTCGGGCGCTCGCCGTCGCCGCGACGCTCGTCGCGACCGCGGTTGGAACGACCGGCCACATCGCCGTAGTCATCGCCGTTGCGCTTGCCGTCGCGACGTGCCTGCTCAAGCTTCTTCTTGCTCTTGGACTTGCCGCGCTTGGTCTTCTTCTTCACCTTAAAGGCCGCAGGATCGCGCTCGGGGTCAACAGCGGGCGGATTGGGACCCACATGCAGATCGCCGGCCTCGTAGATGTCGGCCGTCTTGTCCATGAGCTTCTCGATCTCGTAGAACTCGTCCACGTCCTGCTCGGTCACAAACGTAATAGCCCAGCCCAGCTCGCCGGCGCGGCCCGTGCGGCCAATGCGGTGGATGTAGTCGGTCGGCTCGGCCGGCACGTCAAAGTTCACGACGTAGCGCACGTCGCTGATGTCGATGCCGCGGGCGAGGACATCGGTTGCCACCAGCACGTCGACGGTGCCGTCGCGGAAGGCCGAAAGCGCGCGCTCGCGCTGGGCCTGGCTGCGGTTGCCGTGAATCGCGGCGGCCTTGATGCCCTTGCGCTCCAGACGACGGCAGCAGCTGTCGGCGCGGTGCTTGGTACGCATAAAGACGATGGTGCGCTCCGGGCCCTCCTTCTTGAGGAATTCGGGCAGCAGGTTGTTCTTGGCCTCGATGGACACCGGGAACACAAACTGGTCGACGGTGTCGGCGGTCGACGTGGCAGGCGCGATCTCCACGCGGGCCGGGTCGCTCACCAGGTCGGTAATCTCACCCACGGCCTCCTCGTCGAGCGTGGCCGAGAACAGCAGCGTCTGGCGCTCGGCCGGCGTCTCGCGCACAATACGGCGAACGGCGGGCAAAAAGCCCATGTCGAGCATGCGGTCGGCCTCGTCGAGCACCAGCACCTTGACCTCGTCCAGGTGGCAGGCGCCCTGCTCGATCAGGTCGACCAGACGGCCCGGCGTGGCGACCAGGATGTCACAGCCGTACTTAAGCGCCGCGGTTTGCGGCTTGTAGCTCACGCCGCCCACGACGGTCACGGCGACATGGCCGGTAACGTCGGCGATCTTGCTCGCGACCTCGTCGATCTGCTGGGCAAGCTCGCGCGTGGGAGTGATGACGAGCATCACGGGGCCGCGGCCGTTACCCTCGGGCTTCTTGGCACCGCGACGGCGGTTGCGACCGCCACGCTCGCGCACGGGCTTGGGCGGAGCAATGTGCTCCAAGTTGTTCATGGTCGGCAGCAAAAAGGCGGCCGTCTTGCCGGTGCCGGTCTGAGCGGCGGCAAGCAGGTCGCGACCCTCGAGCACCACGGGGATGGAGCCAGCCTGGACAGGCGTGGGCGCCGTGTAGCCCAGGTTCTCGATGGCACGAAGCATCTCGTCCGAAAGTCCCAGCTCGTCAAAGGCGGGCAGGTTCTCGGTCGCGGACTCGACGGTCTCGGCGGCGCTGGCCTCGTCGGCAGCATCGAAGGCAGCCTGGGTCATGGCCTCGCGGGCCTCGTCCAGAATCTCGGCGTCCGTGACGTCGGATACAGAATTACGCATATGTTGTTGTTCCTTATCTGCACGCGTTATGGGCACGGCATACGACCGCGCGAGCGTGCTTGGTAGTGCGCTAATACATACAAAAACAGGTGCGCACAGAGAGGACGTTGCTCAGCACGCTGGCGATCGCTTTGGCAGCCCTATCACGCGCCGTCCAGACGCAGCAGCTCTAAGCGATGGAGCAGATTCGCCGCCGGTTAGTATACCCGCGCTTCGTATGCCCCCACGTAAACCACAGATGACGAGGCAGACGGGGCGGGTCTGGGCCGATTGTCTCAATCTGTAACAGTTGCTCAGCAAAAACCGGCCTAACTGTTACAGATCAAGACAGAACTCAGCCACGCAAAACAACATCTCGATCTGTAACAGCTAGAGGTCATTTTCCCTGTTAGATGTTACAGGTTGAGATGTTTGACAGGGGCTGCCAACGATTGAGCAGCCACCCTCATCTGTAACGAAATGTCATACATTTTCATCTTTACTGGACACCCCCAGGGGGTATGGGTGTATAGTATCGGTGGGTTAACATTTCCGACACTACGCCACAGAAAGGAGAAGCCATGGCTCAAGATAAGTTTGACGTGGGCGGCATGACGTGCGCCGCTTGCCAGGCGCATGTGGACCGCGCCGTGAGCAAGCTCGACGGCGTCGAGAGTGTCGCGGTCAACCTGCTCGCCGGCTCCATGCTGGTCGACTATGACCCCGCGCAGGTCTCCCCCGACGATATCTGCACCGCCGTCGACCGCGCGGGCTATTCGGCCTCGCCCGTCAGCACGGGCACCGATGCCGCCAACTCAAGCGGCAACGCGCAAGCCAGATCCGGCGCCACCCATATGGAGTCGCCCACCAAAAAGCTAGAGGCCACTGCCTCCGCTATGCGCACCCGTCTCATCATCTCAATCATCTTTCTCATTCCGCTGTTCTACATAGGCATGGGGCACATGCTCGGCTGGCCGCTGCCCGGCATCTTCACCGACCACATCCACAGCATGACGCTCGCCCTCACCGAGCTTGTCTTGCTCATCCCCATCGTCTACGTCAACGACGCATACTTTATCAACGGCTTCAAGTCGCTCGTGCACGGCGCGCCCACTATGGACGCCCTCATCGCCGTCGGCGCCACCGCATCGATCGCCTGGTCGCTCTACGCTATGTTCATCATGGCCGACCAGCTGGCCGCTGGTCAGGTGCACGAGGCCATGATGACGAGCATGGAAAACCTGTATTTTGAGAGCGCCGGCACCATCCTGTCGCTCGTCACCGTGGGCAAATACCTCGAGACGCGCAGCAAGTCCAAGACCGGCGGCGCCATCGAGGCGCTCATCGACCTGGCACCCAAGACCGCGACCATCGTGGCCGACGACGGCACCGAGACCGCTGTGGACGTCGACGCCATTCTACCCGGCCAGGTTCTGCGTGTGCGCCCAGGCGAGTCTATCCCTGTCGACGGCGTGGTGCTCGAGGGCGCGTCGGCCGTGGACGAGAGTGCGCTCACTGGCGAGTCCATCCCCGTGGAAAAGACCGCCGGCGACACCGTCAACGCCGCCACGGTCAACCGCACCGGAGCGTTTACCTTCCGCGCCACGCGCGTGGGCGCCGACACGTCGCTCGCCAAAATCATCCAGCTTGTCGAGGACGCCAACGCCACCAAGGCGCCCATCGCCCGCATGGCCGATAAGGTCGCCGGCGTGTTTGTGCCCGTGGTGCTTGCGATCTCGGCCGTGACCTTTGCGGTGTGGATGGCGCTGACCGGCAGCGTGAACGAGGCGCTCACCTCCGCCGTGGCCGTGTTGGTGATCAGCTGCCCGTGCGCGCTGGGCCTGGCCACGCCCGTCGCCATTATGGTGGGCACCGGCAAGGGCGCCGAGATGGGCATTCTGTTTAAGAGCGCCGAGGCGCTGGAGAATCTGCGCAACGTGGGCACCGTGGTGCTCGATAAGACCGGCACCGTCACCCGCGGCAAACCGGCTGTGACCGACATCGTAGCAGCCGTGCGTGCCGACGGTTCGCCCACCATGAGTGAAAAGGCGCTGCTCAAGCTTGCCGTCGCACTAGAGCGCCAGAGTGAGCACCCACTGGCCGAGGCGATTATGGCCGAGTGCGAGACGCGCGGAATCGTCGCACGCATGGTCGAGGACTTTGCCGCCGTGCCCGGTCGCGGCGTCACGGCGCGCGAGGGGCAGAATGTCATCGCAGCCGGCAACGTTCGTCTGATGGACGAGCTGGGCGCGGAGGTGCCCGCCAGTCTTGCCGAGCAGTTCGCTGCCGAGGGCAAGACGCCGCTGTTCTTTGCCAAGAACGGCGAGCTCGTTGGCACCATCGCCGTGGCTGACGAGGTCAAGGAGACGAGCGCCGAGGCAATCGTCGCGCTGCGTTCGCTCGGCGTCGACGTGCGCATGCTCACCGGCGACAACCGCGTGACGGCCGAGGCCATCGCCCGCCGCGTGGGACTCACCAGCGAGCAGGTTATCGCCGACGTTCTTCCCGCCGACAAGGAACGTCACGTGCGCGAACTGCAAGATGCGGGCGGCAAGGTCGCCATGGTGGGCGACGGCATCAACGACTCCCCCGCCCTGGCGCGCGCCGACGTGGGCCTTGCTATCGGCACCGGCGCCGACATCGCCAAGGAGGGCGCCGACGTGGTACTCATGCGCAGCGACCTCATGGACGTCGCCCGCGCCATCGAGCTTTCGCGTGCCACGATCCGCAACATCAAGCAGGACCTGTTCTGGGCACTGTTCTACAACGGCATCGGCATTCCGCTCGCCGCGGGCGTGTTCTTCCCGCTCACCGGCTGGCAACTCTCGCCGATGTTTGGCGCCGCGGCCATGAGCCTGTCGAGCGTGTGCGTCGTAAGCAATGCCCTGCGCCTGCGAACCTTTAAGCCCAAGACGGCGCGCTGAAGCACCCGACCTTGCCCCTCAAACCGTCGCTCGCGTACCCAAGTACGCTTCGCTCCTCTTTCGGGGCAATCTCGGGCACCTCAGCGCACCTTTAAGATGACGCTGTTCACGACTAAACTGTCAGATAATTTCAATCGATAAGGAGTACACCCATGCGTTACACAATCAAGACTTCCGGCCTTATGTGCGGCCACTGCGACGCCACTGTCGAGACGGCACTGCTCAACGTTGCCGGCGTGACCGATGCCGATGCCGACCACGAGACCCAGACCGTCCAGGTGGAGTGCGCCGACACCGTGACCGCCGAGCAGCTCGCTGCCGCCGTCGAGGGCGCCGGCGAGAAGTTCCACGCCCTTTCGGTGACCGCCGCATAGCAGTCGCTGCCTACTCAATCCTCAGAAGTTGCGGTGAAATAGTTCCTGTTTTAGCGCTTCAAGCCTGCAAACAAGAACTATTTCACCGCAACTGACGGGGCATCCGGAAGATCGACCAGAAACGAGGACCCGCCATGATGGCAGACCACAAATCGGTGACCCGCATGCTCAAGACGGCACGCGGCCAGATCGACGGCATTCTGCGGATGGTCGATGAGGACCGTTACTGCGTCGACATCTCCACGCAGCTCATGGCCACGCAGGCGCTTATCGCCCGCATCAACGCCGATGTGTTGAAGGCACACATCGAGGGCTGCGTCGCCTCGGCCATCGAATCGGGCGACGAGGAGCTCAAAGCCGCCAAGCTCGCCGAGATAGAGCGCGTCGTCGACAAGCTCGCCAAGTAATTGGTGCAAGGGGGACAGGTACGTTTGCACCACCTTGGTGCAGATTAACCTGTCCCCAATGCACCAAAAGGGGTATAAAGGCGTGCAGCATATCGAACGAAAGGCAGTTCTGCATGAATGACTTTATGAAGGGTCGCAACGGCGCCGATGAGCTCACCATCGTGATGGGCTTTGCTGGAATCGTCATCGCGATGATCGGATCGATGGCCCGTATTCAGTGGCTCAGCTGGATCGCCATCGCCGTTATCGTGATTGGCGTGCTGCGCGGCCTGTCCAAAAACATCGACGCGCGCCGCAAGGAGAACGATGCCTTTGTTACGGCGACCGCAAACGTCCCCGGCCTAGGCAAGTTCGTCGCCAGCTTGGGCGGCGGGACTGCGGCCGCAAACGCTTCGCGTGCCGCTGGTACCAGCAAGGAGGACTTTGAGCGCGCCAAGCGAACGGCCAAGAAGATGTGGAAGGGTCGCAAGACCACGGCGTACCTCAAGTGCCCCAACTGCGGCCAGATGCTGTCCGTCCCCAAGGGCAAGGGCAAGATCCGCGTCACCTGCCCCAAGTGCCACGCCAAGATGGAGACGCGCTCCTAGCCGCTACACCATAGGACAAAATAAAAGCCGAGGCCTCGTGTTGAGACCTCGGCTTTTTGCATGGAGCGACATCATTCGATAAAGCTGTCGCCCCGTCACACCAGCGCTTACGCTACGCCATCGCGAGCGAGCTCCTCGGCAAGCGCTTCTGCCGGCATGGCCATAATCGCGTCGAGCTCGGCGTCAACCTCGGGGATTCGCTTGACCTTTAGCTTGCGCACCAGGTCACCGCGACACATCACATGCATCGGTTCACGCAACACCACCAGGTCGTCCAGAGGGTTCTCGCGCGTCACCAGAATATCGGCAGCCTTGCCGCACTCGATCGCACCGGTCTCGCCGTCCAGGCCCAGTAGCTCGGCATTGACCTGCGTGGCTGTATGCAGTGCGAAGGCATTGCTCACGCCCACGTACTTGGCAAAATAGGCCACCTCACGCCACATGTCGTACTGCGTCACGAACGGGCAGCTCGAGTCCGTACCCAGGCCCACCTTAACGCCAGCGTCCAGTGCGGCACGGGCGCTCTCGATAATGCCCGAGCACACGATGTCGCCGTTCTTCTTTTGCGTAACGGTCGAATGGGTCTTTTCCGGGTCGAGCAATACAAACGGCAGCGCCGGGCTGATCGTGCAGGTAACGCTCGGCGCGCGTCCCTCGAGCTGAGTACCCGCGGCGCCGCGGTACAGCTCCATGATCTCGGGGGTCATCGGAGCGCCGTGCTCGATTGTGTCGACGCCGACCTCAAGCGCGGCCTTCACACCTTCGGTGCTCTCGACATGGGCCATGACCGGAAGCCCAACCTCGTGCGCCGCCTTGCACGCCGCCGCGGCGACATCGAACGGCATGCGCAGCACGCCCGGCTCGCCCACCTCGGTCGCATCGAACACGCCGCCCGTCACGAACAGCTTGATGACGTCGGCGCCGCGCGCATACAGGTCGCGCACCTGCTGGGCTGCCTCTGCGGGAGTATTGGCCACCTGCGCAAAGAGGCCCGCACCGTGGCCACCCGGCACCGTAACGCCCGTTCCCGGCGCTACCAGACGCGGACCCTGATACTTACCGGCGTCGATGGCGTTGCGCACGGCGATGTCGGCAAACAGCGGGTCGCCTGCACCGCGCACCGTGGTCACGCCGCTTGCCAGCTGCTGCTGAGCGCTGCCCTTGAGGATATGGCGCACGATGGCGCGGCCCACGGGATTGTCGAGCTTCTTCATCAGCGCGCCCGCATCGCCCGCCGAGACCGGTTTGCCCGAACCGCACAGATGCACATGCATATTGATGAGACCCGGCATGAGATACGCACCCGCCAGGTCGATGACCTCGGCACCCGCCGGCGCCTGCGCCACAGCGCTCGGGCCAATCCAGGTGATGACACCGCGTTCAACGGCCACGGCCATGTCGGGCTGCGGCTCCATATGCTCCGAGCCATCCAGAACGGTCGCATTGATAAACAACGTGGGACGATCGGCAGTCGCCATATCGAGCTCCTCCCCCTCAGAAAACTTCAACATTTGTCCATTATTACCCAGCACGGCAGGATTGCTGCGGACATATCGGCTAACGGGAAGAAAGAGGAGATGCGGGGAACGGAATGCGTTGCAGTCCCACCCCAGCGACATCCGGGAAATGTCTCAATCTGTAACAGGTGGACCGGGTTTTAGCAGCCAAATGTTACAGATCGAGATCTTTCGGCACCGCGCCCAACCTTTGTCTCAATGTGTAACAGTTGGGTCGAATTTTGGCCGTTAGATGTTACAGATCGAGATATTCTCCAGCCCTGTCGTCAAACGTCTAGATCTGTAACAAGTAGACAGGTTTTCGGCCTCTAGATGTTACAGATTAAGATCTTTCAGCAGGCGCCAACCTTCTGTCTTGATCTGTAACAGTTACGAGGCCAAACGGTCCCTTGTTGTTACAGAACGAGACAAACTCGACAGGAACAACCGCATCCGCGTCAGCTGCACCCCTCAGCGCCCATACCACCGGCATCTCCATTCCTCAGCCAAATCGGCCCGCTGTGGAATTCCCGCCAGTCTCATCTTTTCGGCCAGCTTCCCCGGGTTCTTAAGTTCATCAAACGTAAACCGAAGCACCTTGTGCCCGAGCATTGTCAGATGGGACTCCCGCTGACGTTCTGCCACGAATGGGTCGACCGATTCCCGACCCTCGTCGTTCTGTAAGGCATACTTTCCCTTTCCATCGAGCTCGCCAATCACGCACGTCCCGTCCTCGAGCCTCCAGAAATAGTCGACTCGAAATACCTGATTCGGATCGAGCGGATCACGAAACTCCACTTGCAACCCCGGCACCGGAAACCCATACGCAATAAAAAATGCCCGAAAACGAGACTCGCCGCCGTTTTCGGACAGCCCGTCCGCATACGACGCAATCACCTGCGCTCTGCGATACCCGCGCTTGCCTTCACAATCCATACGAAGCCGCTCACAAAAGTCATCGCGCGATACGCCCTTTGCTCGCAACGCAGAATCGGCAATCGCCAAGCCATACGAAAACGGCGCGCGCAGCAGGCAGTCCTCAACCGTGCGCCAAAACGGCGTCGCCCGCACGCCGTCGACTTGTTCAAGCGCACCCGCCGCCTGCGGACGCAACAGCCGGCATCCTGCACTCAGCGGCACCGAGCAACCTGTCTTAACAAGAAATCGCGGCCCAAGCAAATCATTCGGCACCTCCAGACCCCACAAAAGCGCCGCATCATAGCCCCAAAACGCCCAGTCTGGATGAAACTCCGCAAGCCCTTTGATGGTCCGCAGTGCTCGCTCCGCCGGCGTCAGTACACCCCAATCATGTTGAAAGCAGAACAAATACGGCTCGGGCTCCGCAATGTCATCGGTCCCCACATGACGCCGCAGCCACATGAGCTCGGCATTGTCGTGTGTCACAAGCAGCACGCCTTGTTCAGCCGCCTCCGTGAGCCTGGCAAGCATCCTATTCCGCGCCAAGGTGTTACGTGTTGCATTTTTGTGTTTGAAAACGGTATTAGACACTTTCATCACCACCACATCAGGGAAATGGGCCATCGCCGCCATTGCCGCCGCCGGCAAACGTCTCGTTCTGTAACAGGAAGACAGTCTTTAAGCCTCTAGTTGTTACAGAACGAGATTTTCAGTCGTGCGTCCAATCTTTGTCTCAATCTGTAACAGTTAGACCGTTTTTTGGCCCCTTCCCGTTACAGATCGAGATCTTTCGGCAGGCGCCAACCTTCCGTCTCGATCTGTAACAGGTAGACCGGTTTTTTGTCCCTAAACGTTACAGATCGAGACATAAAGGCAGAAGGCAAGGCAGGCGACAACTGCCCATCCCCTACTCCCATTCCTGCTCGTAAATATTGAGCGACTTCACGTACCGTCCCTGGGCACCCATGATGTCGCGGACCAGGCGCAAAAAGAAGCTGATACACGAGGTGTCGAAACCGCCCTCTAGGTCCTCGGGATGCACCGCGCCCGGCCCGTCGACCGCCGTGTCGCTCAGGCGCGCGATGTCATACAGGTAAAGCTGCCCCGCCGTCAGCCAGACATCGCCGATGCACGCGAGTCGCACCGCAATCGCGCCATCGCTCCAGTGCTCCTTTTGCACGATATGTGGGTCGTAGACGTCAAAGCGACAGTCGGTGCGCGTGTCCTTCAGCACGACCATGCCAGTCGCGGGATCCTTGTCCAAAATGCCAAAACGCGAGAAATACTGCGTGTCACGCACCTGCTTAAGTCGCCTGAGCGAAGCAGGAGAAATTGACGCCGGTGGCTCGTCCACATACAGCTCCAACAGCGTCTTGCCGTGGTAATAGGGGCGCTCAAACAGCAGCCAATCGGTAAACGCCATGTTGTAGGCCATGATTTCGTTTTGAGAAGGTTCCTCGCAATAGCTGAGCCACGGATCGACGATAATCTCGAACTGCTCGCGCGCCGGCTCCAGGAATTGAAACTTCCGCAGCATCCAAAAGTGAGCCATGTCAGCAATATCGCTGCCGACGGCTTCGGCCAGCTGCGCTCGGTCAAAAACTTGGTCAGTCATGGCATCCTCCTCAAACTGATGAACCTCAATTTGAGCTTACGAGGAGGGCGAGCAACCGAGGCAAACACGGGCAAAATAGGCCTTCGACTGCAAACCAGATGCTAACCAAACACTTGACGGGACACTTGACCGAATGAGCGCACCGCAAAGAAACCGCAGGTAGACATAGACAGTCAGTTCACTCATTTGAGGCAAGCGCCCGCTACCGCCACAGAAAGAGCAGAGTAGCGCAGCCGCAAACGTCGACAAATGAACACTTGCACGTCAATAAATGACAAAATCGCCCGCGAACTCGCAAGGAGTGTCCCAGACTGCCGGCAAAAAAGGAACGTCCCCAGCTGCCGGCACTTGGGGACGTTCCTCATGTGCCGGCCGTTGGGGACAGCCCTTGACGATTCAGTTGTAGACAGCCGCCTTACAGCTCCAGCGCCTCGGCGACTTCGGCTGCGCAGGCCAGGGCATCGGCCATGGCGTTCACAACGAGCGAACTGCCGTTGCGGGCGTCACCCGCCACATACACCGGCGCGGCATCCGCGGCGACACCCTCCGTGCGAGCCGCGAGGTGCGAGCCCTCGGCAGCCATCACCGGCAGCGGACGACCAACGGTGGCAACAGGCACGCTCACCGCATCGAACACGCCATGCTCGGGACCCGTAAAGCCACAGGCGATGAGCACCAGCTGCGCCGGCACCTCGTGCTCGGAGCCCGCAATGCGTTCGGGCTTTCCAGCCGACCAGTCCAGATCGACCACGCGCAGACCCGCAGCCGCGCCTTTCTTGTCCAGCAGCACCTCGAGCGTATCCACGCCCCAGGCACGCATCTCGCCACCCATCGCAGCGATAGCCTCCTGCTGGCCGTAGTCGGTCTTCTTAACGTTGGGCCACTGCGGCCAAGGGTTACTCGCTGCACGCTTATCGGGCGCGGCCGGCAAGAACTCAAACTGACGCACGCTGCGCGCACCCTGGCGCACCGCGGTACCCACGCAGTCGTTGCCGGTATCGCCGCCGCCAATGACCACAACGTCCAGGCCGCGCGCGTTCACCGCGGGCTCACCGCCATCGAGCACCGAGACGGTCGAAGCCGTCAGGTAGTCCACGGCATACACCACGCCCGGAGCATCCACGTTCGCAGCCGAAAGACCACGGGGCGTACGAGCACCGGCAGCCACCACAACGGCGTCAAAGCCATTGAGCTTGGCCGCTACCGCAGGGTTCGTAACATCAGCGCCCAGCTCAAAGACGATGCCCAGCTCGCGCATGAGCGCCACGCGACGCTCGACCACGGACTTCTCGAGCTTCATGTTGGGAATGCCGTACATGAGCAGGCCGCCCGGGCGGTCGTCGCGCTCAAACACCGTCACGCGGGCGCCGCGACGCGCAAGCTCCCATGCCGCCACCAGACCAGCAGGACCGGAGCCTACCACGGCAACCGTGGGTACGCCCTCCCCTGCCGGCTCAAAGCGACGCGGACCGCCATTTGCCCACTCATGGTCGCTGATCGCACGCTCGTTATCGTGGATCGTCGTGGGCTGGCCATCGACCGAACCCAGGTTGCACGCGGCCTCGCACAGCGCCGGGCACACGCGACTCGTAAACTCGGGCATGGGCGAGGTGAGCGACAGGCGCTCGGCAGCCTCATCCCAGCGACCGCGGTACACCAGCTCATTCCACTCGGGAATCAGGTTGTGCAGGGGGCAGCCGCTCGGACGGGCCTTGCCAAAGCTCGCGCCCATCTGGCAAAACGCCACGCCGCACATCATGCAGCGGCTCGCCTGGGCGCGACGTGCATCGTCATCGAGTTCCACGTACAGCGGATCAAAATCATGGCTGCGCTCCTCCACGGGGCGGAGCTCGTGGGTCACGCGATCGATATCAAGAAAAGCACCGGGCTTACCCATGGCACTTACGCCTCCTTCTTGGTCGAAGCAACAGAACCGGCGGCGGCCACGGACGCAGCGCCCGCAGCACCGCCCACAGCATCAAAGCGAGCGACATCCGCGGCGCTCGCGCGACCGGTCACAATGTCAAACGCCAACTCCTCTGCCTGCGCATGCGTCTTGCCGGCAGCCTCGCCCGCAGCGACGATCGCCAGCACGCGCTCGTACTCGGTCGGAATGACCTTCACAAAGTGCTTGCTCATCGTCTCAAAGCTGTAGAGCAGCTTAATGCCGCGCGGGCTCTGCGTCGCGTCCACGTGCTCCTGGATGAGCTCGCGAATCTGCGCCAGCTCGCCGGCCGTCGGGGCCTTGAGCTCCACGCTCTCGTGGTTCACGCGGGCATCGAGCGTGCCGTACTGGTCAAAGACGTAGGCCACGCCGCCTGTCATGCCGGCGGCAAAGTTCTGCCCGACCTCGCCCAGGATGAGCGCCAGACCGCCCGTCATGTACTCGCAGCCATGGTTGCCGCAGCCCTCGACCACCACGGTGGCACCGGAGTTGCGTACGGCAAAACGCTGGCCGGCAAGACCGTTAATGAAGCCGCGGCCGCTCGTAGCACCAAAGAACGCAACGTTGCCCACGATGATGTTCTCGTCGAACTTGTAGGTCGCATGCGGGTTGGGGCGCACCGACACCTCGCCGCCCGAAAGGCCCTTGCCAAAGTAGTCGTTGGCGTCGCCGCACACGTTGAGCGTAATGCCGCGCGGCAGGAAGGCGCCAAAGCTTTGACCGGCCGAACCATCGCAGTCGATGGTGATGGAGCCGGCGGGCAGGCCCTCGGGATGTGCCTTGGTCACCGCGTTGCCCAGGATGGTGCCCACGCAGCGGTTGACGTTGGCGATGTCGGCGCGGAAGCGAATCGGGCGCAGGTGCGCACGGGCATCGGCCGTATAGGGCACAAACAACGTGGAGTCGAGCGTCTTGTCGAGCTCGCTGTCCGCGGCCGTCTGGGGCAGGAAGTGACGGTCGTCGGCACCCGGGATGTGGGCACCGAACTCACAGGCCGCGCTCGCCAGCACGGGCGACAGATCGAGCAGGTTGGCCTTGCGGTTGCCCGGTACCTCAATCTGGCGCAGGCACTCGGGATGGCCGACCATCTCGTCGATGGTGCGGAAGCCCAGGCTCGCCATGACCTCGCGCAACTGCTCGGCAACAAAGAGCATAAAGTGCTCGACGTGCTCGGGCTTGCCGCGGAAGCCGCGACGCAGGCGGCAGTTTTGCGTAGCGATGCCGGCCGGGCAGGTGTCCTGCTGGCAGTCGCGCTGCATGAGACAGCCCATGGAGATGAGCGGCATAGTCGCAAAACCAAACTCCTCGGCACCCAGCAGGCAGGCGACGGCGACATCGGTACCGTCCATGAGCTTGCCGTCAGCCTCGAGCACCACGCGCGAGCGCAGGCCGTTTTGCAGCAGCGTCTGCTGGGCCTCGGCAAGGCCAAGCTCCAGCGGCAGACCCGCATGCCAGATAGAGTCGCGCGCAGCGGCACCCGAGCCGCCGTTGTGGCCACTGATCAAGATCTTGTCGGCGGCACCCTTGGCCACGCCGGTGGCGATGGTGCCGACGCCGGCCTCGCTGACCAGCTTGACCGACACGCGCGCGCCGGGGTTGGCGTTCTTAAGATCGAAGATCAGCTCGGCCAGGTCCTCGATGGAGTAGATGTCG
>ERZ1107006.2320-NODE-2320-length-14175-cov-5.441997_pt1 | contig 14175 bp, 10 predicted proteins | sample MGYA00403696_ERZ1107006 | MGnify/ENA primary metagenome ERZ1107006 (study PRJEB35170, sample SAMEA104062441) | human gut metagenome | biome: human gut; feature: human-associated habitat; material: faeces | place: Denmark | collected 2012-08-13 ...
TTCATATAATCCTCCTTGTTTTGCGAAGCAAAATCCAATTTTACGAAGTAAAATTTAACCTCTGGTGAAGAGAGGATTTAGCCTCCTTGTTTTCCATAGGAAAAACTAATTTCAAAATACAAAAGTCAATTTAGCATAGCAATTTTTTATCGTCAATATGATTTGTATGGTAATTTTCAAAAAAACGTCAATTTTTGCATAAAATTTTTTATTGATAAGATGAACTAATACAGGAGATATTTTTAACTAATAAAAAATACAGTCTTTCTCCGTCATCTGGAAAAAGACTGTATCTTTATTCTTATACTCTTCGGATGTGCTGATGTGTAAACAGGTGATCCTGACAATACTCATAATTGCCTTCGCACTTCGAACAGAAACGGAACTGTAAATTTGGATCATCCAGCTCTGTCCGTCCGCAGACCGCACATTTGTGTTTTGCAATACCGGAACCAGGTCGCGGCTCTCTCATCTGCGCCCTAAACTGCTGCCTGCGATGCACCTCATGTGGGGTATACCGGCTCAGATTCCTCGTGGACAGGAAGAAAATGAGGTAATTTAACAGTGACATCACAATGCATAACAGCATAATCCCTGCATACCATAATGCAGTGGATACAGACTGTGTATATGCATAAATCGCATGATAGGTATCCCACACGCTGAAGATCATGATCACAACATATACGGCTGCCATCCATTTCATTTTTATCGGAATGATAAAGTACAGTAACACCTGCATATCCGGATATAAGGTCGCAAATGCAAGGAATATAGACATATTGATATAGGAAGTACTGATCATCTGTCCCATCATTGTGCTTGCAGTGTGGGCAAAACTGCCACCCATAAACAGATAGATCAGACCATACGCCAAAAGGCTTCCCACTTCAGTCAGCAGGATTCCGCCGATGATATAGGCATTAAAACGGAAAGTTCCCCACGCGCGCTCCAACGCAGTTCCAAGCTGATAATAAAACATCATCATGATCAACAGAAAAATGATATTGCTGTCTGTCGGCATTAAAATCCATGTGATAAGTCTCCAGATCTGTCCGTGTAAAATGTAATAAGGCTGGAAATTCAAGAATCCCAATATATTCGGTGCCACCATGTTCAATACAAATCCAACGGAATATGCTCCGATCAGATACACGATCAGATTCGGTACCGCATATCTTCCAAATTTACGCTCCAGTTTATTTAACCAGTTCATATTGCTGCTCCTTTTTTTCAAATACTCTTTGGACTGTCTTCTTTTTCAAACAATCTAGCTAAAGTATATCTATGCAGGAAACCTTTGTCAATCGGCGCTAAATTTCTTCATAAAAAGTTTAGATTTTTCAGATTATTTTGTCATTGTTTTTTGTTTTTTCCTGTCGTATAATGTACATTGCTTGGTTTTTGAGCACATATATATAATAGGAAGAAATAGTGAACATAGACTATTGATAGATTTGATTTACAAGAGATAATTTGGAGGAAAGATATGAGTAACAATACACTTCATAAACTTGGTATTGATATTGGTTCCACGACAGTCAAAGTAGCTGTGCTGGATGAGAATGACAACCTGTTATTCTCCGATTACGAGAGACATTTCGCCAATATCCGTGAAACTCTCTCCCTGCTGGTGGAAAAAGCTTATAAACAGCTTGGGGATATGCAGATTGCCCCAATGATCACCGGTTCCGGTGGTCTCACCCTTGCAAAACATTTAGACGTGCCGTTTGTCCAGGAGGTCATCTCCGTATCCACTGCTTTACAGCACTATGCACCACAGACCGATGTTGCCATCGAGCTTGGCGGTGAGGATGCGAAGATCATTTATTTCGAGGGCGGTAATGTGGAACAGCGTATGAACGGTATCTGTGCCGGTGGTACAGGTTCTTTTATCGACCAGATGGCATCCCTCATCCAGACAGATGCGACCGGGCTGAACGAATACGCAAAGAATTATAAGGCAATTTATCCGATTGCCGCCAGATGCGGTGTATTTGCCAAAACAGATATCCAGCCTCTGATCAATGAGGGGGCTACCAGGGAAGACTTATCCGCTTCTATTTTCCAGGCAGTTGTCAACCAGACGATCAGCGGTCTTGCCTGCGGAAAACCAATCCGTGGACACGTTGCTTTCTTAGGCGGTCCTCTGCACTTTTTATCCGAGTTAAAGGCTGCGTTCATCCGTACCTTAAACTTAGATGAGGAGCACGCGATCACCCCTGAGAATTCCCATCTTTTTGCAGCGATCGGTTCTGCACTGAACTATAAAGAGGACAAAGTAACTACTTTGGCAGAATTACATACAAAACTTCAGTCCGATATCCATATGGAATTCGAAGTTGCAAGACTTGATCCTTTATTCAAAGATCAGGCAGAATACGATGCTTTCCGCACACGCCACGACGGACATCATGTAAAGTCCGCAGATCTGGCTTCTTACGAAGGAAACTGCTACCTCGGTATCGATGCAGGTTCCACCACAACGAAAGTTGCCCTGATCGGTGAGGATGGTTCTCTGCTGTACTCCTTCTACAGCAATAACAACGGAAGCCCGCTCTCTACTGCGATCCGTGCGATCAAGGATATTTATTCCAAACTGCCGGAAAAGGCACACATTGTACACTCCTGCTCCACCGGATATGGTGAGGCGTTACAGAAGGCTGCTCTGAAATTAGATGACGGCGAAGTAGAAACTGTCGCACATTTTTATGCCGCAGCATTCTTTGATCCGGAAGTTGACTGTATCCTCGACATTGGTGGTCAGGATATGAAATGCATTAAGATCAAAAACCAGACCGTTGACAGTGTCCAGTTAAATGAAGCCTGTTCTTCCGGTTGTGGTTCTTTCATTGAGACATTCGCAAAATCACTAAATTTCTCTGTACAGGACTTTGCCAGAGAAGCCCTTTTTGCGAAAAACCCGATCGATCTTGGAACCCGCTGTACAGTATTCATGAACTCGAAAGTAAAACAGGCGCAGAAAGAGGGCGCATCCGTCGCTGATATTTCTGCCGGTCTTGCCTACTCAGTCATCAAGAATGCTCTATATAAGGTAATCAAGCTTTCCGATGCAAAAGATCTTGGTCAGAACATTGTGGTACAGGGTGGAACGTTCTACAACGATGCCGTTTTACGAAGTTTTGAAAAAATTGCCGGTGTCCAGTGTATCCGCCCGGATATTGCCGGTATCATGGGAGCTTTCGGCGCTGCCCTGATCGCAAGGGAACGCCATGAGGAAGGTTATCAGACCTCCATGCTCTCCATCGACGAGATCAATGCACTGACTTTTGACACGAAGCTTGCAAGATGTCAGGGATGTACGAACCACTGTCTCTTAACCATCAACCGCTTCTCCGGCAACCGTCAGTATATTACCGGCAACCGCTGTGAGCGTGGTCTTGGAAAAGAGAAGAACAAAGACAACATTCCAAACCTTTTTGAATATAAGAACAAACGTATTTTTGACTATGAACCATTAAGTGCAGAGGAAGCAGCCCGCGGTACCGTCGGCATCCCACGTGTATTAAATATGTATGAGAACTACCCATTCTGGGCAGTCTTTTTCAAAAAACTAGGTTTCTCCGTGGTACTCTCTCCGTCCTCCACACGTAAGATTTACGAGCTTGGTATCGATTCGATCCCATCCGAATCCGAATGTTACCCTGCAAAACTTGCACACGGACATGTGACCTGGCTGATCCATCAGAATGTGGATTTCATTTTCTACCCGTGTATCCCATACGAGAGAAATGAGTTCCCGGATTCCAACAACCACTACAACTGCCCGATCGTTACTTCTTACGCAGAGAATATTAAAAACAATGTGGATGAGATCACTTCCGGTCAGGTGAAGTTCTTAAATCCATTTATGGCATTCACAAATGAGGACACCTTATCCTCCCAGCTCATCAAGGTATTTGGTTCTTCTGAATTCGGCATTTCCGAAGCGGAGATCCGCGATGCAGTTTCCGAAGGCTGGAAGGAATTAGCTGTTGTCCGCATGGAAATGCAGAAAAAAGGTGAGGAAGTATTAAAATATATGGAAGAGACCGGAAAACGCGGTATCGTTCTCGCCGGACGTCCATACCACGTTGACCCGGAGATCAACCACGGTATTCCGGAGCTTATCACTTCCTATGGAATCGCCGTTTTAACAGAAGACTCTGTCTCCCATCTGCATCAGCCGGAGCGTCCGTTGATCGTTATGGATCAGTGGATGTACCACTCCCGCCTGTATGCGGCTGCAAACTTTGTAAAGACAAGAGATGACTTAGACCTGATCCAGTTGAACTCCTTCGGATGTGGTCTTGACGCCGTTACCACCGATCAGGTCAACGATATTCTGACCAGATCAGGCAAAATCTACACCTGTCTGAAGATCGATGAGGTCAACAACTTAGGTGCTGCCAGAATCCGTATCCGTTCACTGATCGCTGCGATCCGCGTCCGCGAGAAAAAGCAGGCCAAAAGAACGATCGTGCCTGCAAGTTATGAGCGTGTGGTATTTACGAAGGAGATGCGTGAAAACTACACGATTCTCTGCCCGCAGATGTCACCGATCCATTTTGAATTATTAGAGCCGGCTTTCAATGCTGCCGGATACAATCTGGTCGTACCAGATGTTCCTGCAAGGGAATGTGTCGATGTCGGATTAAAATTCGTCAATAACGATGCCTGTTATCCGTCCCTGATCGTTGTCGGCCAGTTGATGGCTGCCGTAAAATCCGGCAAATACGATATGAATAAGACTGCGATTTTAATCTCCCAGACCGGTGGCGGATGCCGTGCAAGTAACTACATCGGATTCATCCGCCGTGCTCTGGAAAAGGCTGGCTACCCGAATGTTCCGGTTATCTCCATCAACTTGAGCGGTTTAGAGAGCAACCCGGGATTCACTTTCACTCCAAAGCTTATCCAGCACGGACTTTACGCTCTGGAATTTGGTGATATTTTCCTTCGCTGTTTATACGCCACAAGACCTTATGAAGCAGTTCCCGGTTCTGCCAACGAACTCCATGAAAAATGGAAAAAGAAGATCATTGCATTTATTACACAGGATAAGATTTTATCCCATAAAAAATACAAGCAGATGTGCCGTGAGATCATCCGTGACTTTGACAATCTCCCACGTCTTGATATTAAAAAGCCGCGTGTCGGCATAGTCGGTGAGATTTTGGTGAAATTCCATCCGGCTGCCAACAACTATCTTGCAGACCTGTTAGAATCCGAAGGTGCGGAAGCTGTTGTTCCTGACCTTACCGACTTCCTGCTCTACTGCTTCTACAACACAGGCTTTAAGGCAGATAACCTCGGTTTCAGCCAGAAATCCAAACGTATCGGACGCCTTGGCATCAAGTTCTTCGAATGGCTACGCTCTGCTGCGGTTGATGAATTTAAGAAGAGTAAACATTTTACTCCACCTGCACACATTGAGGATCTTGCAAAATATGCAAGGGATATCGTATCCGAAGGTAACCAGACCGGTGAGGGATGGTTCTTAACCGGAGAAATGTTGGAACTGATCCATACCGGCACTCCGAACATTGTCTGCACACAGCCATTTGCCTGCCTGCCGAACCATGTTGTAGGAAAAGGTGTTATCAAGGAATTGCGGCACCGCTATCCGGATTCCAACATTGTTGCGATCGACTACGATCCGGGTGCAAGTGAAGTAAACCAGTTGAACCGTATTAAACTCATGCTTTCAACCGCAAATAAGAACCTGAAAAAAGATACTTTGAATTAATACGAAAAAACTCGAAATTTAATTTATTTTATGCTATAATCACAAATAGCTTTATTAGTTATTGGTTACGTGTACATTGTGAAAAGACATGCGTGCGTATGTCAATCGGGGAAAATGAATGAAAAACGATAAAACTGACAATCATGAACAGCTTTTCTGGGAAGAGATCGACCGGCTTTTTCCAGATATGATAAAAGCGATCGCCTCTCTTTCCAAAAAATCATATCTTTCCATCACAAACCTTCGGACCGGAATCACCTGGTGGTCCGAACGGGCGATGGATTATTTTGGCATGAAAGAAAATTATACGATCCGCAGCATGGAAAAGGCAAACCGGAAGATCCATCCTGATGATGTTGCCACTTTCAAACGTGGTTTTAAAGAACGGGTTGACGGTAAAAATCTGGATACCGCATGGGAATACCGGATTCAGGATGGCGATTCCTACAACCGTTTCAACGCCATGGCGCGTGTACTTTATGATGAACAAAAGCAGCCTTTTATCATCATTATCCGCTATGATAATTATGGAATTTCTGATGAAGTGGACTCTGTCACAGGTCTCTATACGGAACCGGCACTGAACCGCTGTATCACCCAATTACTTGATAACACACGTCCTTCCGCACTCTTAAAGATCGGGCTGGATCAGTTCAGTCATATCAATGTCATGTATGGAGCAGCTTTTGCAGATAATATCCTGAACAAAGTGGCACAAAGCCTTTTACACATGGTACGCAATATCGGATATGCCTATCGCCTGTCCGGTGCAAAATTTGTGCTCGTTTTCGACAAAATATCCAAAATAGAACTCCGTGACATCTTCAATTTCATCGAGGATGCACTGGCAAACACCATTACAGTGAATGGAAAACGGATTCCGATCAAGATCTCTGCAGGAGCCATTTTCTTAGAACCCTATATGAAAGAAACGAATGCTGTCCGCAGCCGTCTGACCTATGCGCAGAATCATTCACGCTATGAACATCATGGCGATCTCGTCATTTTTAACGATGAGATCTGTGGCAACAACGAAAAACAGTTTGAGCTGATCGGTCTGATCCACCAGTGTGCGACCAGCCATTTTGAGGGATTCCGCCTGTTCTACCAGCCGATAGCAGACACAAAGACCGGAAAGATCCGTGGCATGGAAGCACTGATACGATGGGAATTAGAGCCCTACGGTCTCATCTCTCCCGGAATATTTATGGAGTGGTTAGAGGAAGATCCATGTATCTTTGACCTTGGCAACTGGATCTTACGCACCGCATTAAAGGATATCGGCAGGATCCGTGATAAGATCCCACACTTTTTCGTAAACGTCAACATCTCTGCCGCTCAATTGTCGCGAAAAGAATTTCGTGACTCTGTCATGACGATTTTAAAAGAAACCGGAGCCAGACCGGAGGAATTGTGTCTGGAACTGACTGAGCGCTGCCGGGATCTCGATGTGACTTTTCTGAAAAATGAAGTCAATTTCTTTCACTCAAAGGGGATTAAAATTGCACTGGATGATTTTGGAACCGGTAACAGCTCCCTAAGCCTTGCATTGGAATTACCTGTTGATGAGCTGAAAGTCGATATGAGTTTTATCAAAGATATTGAACAAAAGCCACAGAATCAGGCTATGGTACAGTCGATCGTTGATTACGCAAACCGTACCAATACCGAAACCTGTATCGAGGGAATTGAAAATCAGGAGGTAAGCGACTACATTCATCAATTTGGTGCGACCTGGTATCAGGGTTATTTTTATTCCAAACCTGTTCCGATCGACCAGTTTGAAACATTGCTGGATGTGCCTCACTGAAAAATCTCTTTTTTGCATATGATCCATGAGATCACTGCTGAAACAAATTCCGTGATCCAGAACGCGTGCCATACACCAGCCGCCTGAAAAAGGCGGCTTAAAATAAATGCCAGCGGCAAAATCACCACGATATAACGCAGTAATGAAATGACTAACGATTCCTTCCCTTTTCCAAGCCCCTCCAAAGCGCCGGATACCGTGACGGAAACCGATGACACGATAAATCCTATACTGATGAGCCTGAGTGCCTCCCTGCCTAGCCGGATTGTCTCAGGATTTCCTGTAAACAGACCGATCAGCGCCTGTGGCACTGCCATACAGAGAATCGTACCGATCACCATCACTATTACGATCAGGAACAATGCTGACCGAAAAATCTCTTTCACTCTCTTTGACTCTCCTGCTCCATAATTGTATCCAATCAATGGACGCATCCCCTGTACCACACCATTTCCAGTCAGATACAAAAATGTCTGTAATTTGAAATAAGCACCCAATACAAGAACATAACTTGCAGAATAAACAGCCAGTATCGCATTTAATGCAGACACCTGGACTGAAGGCAGCGCAAGGCTTAACGTTGCAGGGATTCCGATAGAATACACTTTTTTGCAAAGCTGCTTCTCCGGCTTCATATTTCTGACCTTCACTTTGGCAGGAATCGGTTTCCAGTAATATGCGGTCAGATACCCTGCCAGTGACACGATCTGTCCGATTCCGGTTGCAAGTGCCGCTCCCCGGATTCCCATTGCAGGAAAAATCCCAATTCCAAAAATCAGCAGTGGATCAAGCACAATATTGGTCACACAGCCAAGCAGCATACAGAACATAGATGTTTTCATGCGTCCAACTGCCTGGAATATTTTTTCAAAACAAAGTGCTGCCGCATTTGGCACTGCAAATAAAAATACAATATCCGAGTACTGTACCCCCATTCCGATAATTCCGGCCTGTTTTGTAAACATTCCTAAAAAGACCGGCATAACTGCAATACAGATGGCTGCCAGCACCAGACCATGCAGCATATTCAATAACATGCCAATCGATGCTGTTTTATCCGCCATTTGCTGTTTCTGTGCCCCAAGATAATAAGCCATCGCAGCATTCATTCCGATAGCAAAACCAATGACCACTGCATTGACCAGATTCTGTAACGGAAATACTAACGATAACGCCGTCATCGCATCCTCACTGATCTGCGCTACAAAGTAGCTGTCTATGATATTATATAATGCATTCACCAACATGGAAAATGTCATCGGCAGCGCCATGGAGATCACCAGCGGCATCACCGGTTTTTCTTTCATAAATTCCTGATCCATCTTCTCTTTTTCTCCTCTGTTTTCTTTCTGTCATTTAATCTTACTCACATACGCTGAAATATCTGTTTTAGCGCAAAAAATGCCACACAACTGTTCAATTCAGTCGTGTGGCGAAAAATAGAGCCTTTTGCTCCAGAAAAGTCCACTCCAATATTGGTTTTGGATTCTATATGCTATTTGTCCTTCTGATCCGCTTTCTGGATCAATAAGAGGATATCAGAAAGTTCCTCTTCTGTCAACTGTGTATATGCTGCAAGTTCATGTACAGTTGCTTCCCTGCCTTTCTCCTCTGCAAGATACTTCTTAGCCTCGTTGACTAACGCCAGCTTGCCGACCATAGCCTTCTCATCCTCATCCTCGCCTTCTTCCGCAAGAATGGATGATTTCATGGCTGTCTCCACTGCGCCCTGCAATTCTGCCTCAACATCTGTTTTTTCCTCACAGCCGCAAAGTTCTGTCAGCTTTAAAAAAAGTGCCATATTTCCTTCCTGAATGACATCCTCAAAGCCTTCTGAGGTCACTGCAAGCTTTCTGGCGGTTTCTAACACCTTTATCATCCAGCTGTCAGAGATTGGATTGATCACGGACTCATCCCCTGCTAAAAGCTTCTGATACATTTCTTCCTGCTTCTTCCCGGAATATACCGGAAGACTGCCGATTTCTTCCAGATACATCTGAAATACCTTAGATTCCGGTAAAACATCCGGCTCTGCGTTTTTTTCCTCTTTTTTGCCAGGATCATTCTGTGCCAGCACAGATGCATCTGACGTTTCCTGCCAGTCTGCCGCTTCCTGCTCCCCGCCTTCGGCCTCTTCAGTTTCCTCTTCCGCTTCTTCCTCCTCATGTGGTGTCAGCAGAAACTCTAAAACCATGTTTTCCTGCTGTTCGTTTAACTCCATCTCTTTGAAATAGCTTAAGATCTCTTCTTTTGATAACGGTGTCGCAGAAGTGCGGATAATCTCTGCCACCTCATGGATTGTCTCTGTAAATACACTCTGATCTAACATAGTCTCTCCTGTTTTCTTCTCTTTAAACCTTGTGTTTTGCCTCTTTCTCATCAATATCAACTAAAATAATGTCCGGTCCGATCCTGACAATCTTACACCACGGAATAAACAGTTCGAACTCCCTGCAAAAACAGCCAAACCATTTTCCGGGTCCCGGAACGATCAACGCCCGTATCCTTCCATCACATTCGTCAATATCAAGATCATGGACATTTCCAAGGCATTTGCAGTCACAGACGTTTATCACTTCTTTTTCTGTCAAGTCACAAAAGCGCATACCATTCTCCGAAACATTCCCTCGAAAAATGATATGCGTTTTTTTATCTCTTATACATTAAAGCGGAACAAAATAACGTCTCCGTCTTTGACCACGTACTCTTTTCCTTCCATGCCGACAATTCCTTTTTCACGGGCTGCCGCAAGACTTCCATTGTCTAAAAGATCCTGATAATTTACAACCTCAGCCTTAATAAATCCACGCTCAAAGTCTGTGTGGATCTTACCTGCTGCCTGTGGTGCTTTTGTGCCTTTCCTGATCGTCCAAGCACGGCACTCATCTTCTCCGGCAGTAAGGAAACTGATAAGACCAAGCAGACTATAGCTTGCTGCTACCAGTTTATCAAGACCGCTGGAGGTCACGCCAAGGTCATCTAAATATTCCTTTTTCTCATCTTCATCGAGTTCTGCAAGTTCCTGTTCGATCTGCGCACAGATCACAAATACCTCTGCGCCCTCTTCCTTGGCCATCTCTCTCACTTTTGCAACATGTGGATTGGATGCCCCATCATCCGCAAGGTCATCCTCTGCAACATTTGCTGCATATATGGTCGGTTTTGCAGTCAGAAGATTGTAGCCTTTGAACCAGATCTGCGCATCTTCATCATCCGGCACTTCAAAAGATCCTGCCATCTTACCGGCTTCCAGATGTGCTTTGACAGCCTCCACAAGCTCCAGTTCTTTTGCAAGTGTCTTGTCCATTCTTGCCTGTTTTGAAATCTTTGCAATTCTTCTGTCAAGAATCTCAATATCAGAAAAGATCAGTTCCAGATTGATCGTCTCAATATCCCTTGCAGGATCAACAGATCCATCCACATGGATAATATTGGTATCCTCAAAACAACGTACCACATGTACAATCGCATCTACTTCACGGATATTTGCAAGGAACTGGTTTCCAAGTCCCTCGCCCTTGCTGGCTCCCTTTACAAGTCCTGCAATATCTACAAATTCGATGGTAGCCGGTGTTACCTTCTTCGTATGATAAAGCTCACCGAGTTTTACGATCCTCTCATCCGGTACGGAAACGATTCCGACGTTCGGATCGATCGTTGCGAATGGATAGTTCGCAGATAAAGCACCTGCTTTGGTCAGGGAATTAAATAATGTGGACTTTCCAACGTTTGGAAGTCCGACGATTCCTAGTTTCATATCTTAATATACCTGTCTGAAAATCCTTTGTTTTCAAGGGTTTTCGCCTTTCTATGTTATTTTACTACACCTGATTTTTCTTTTTTTCAATCTTTGTTTGTAAAATGAATTCCTTTCTGCTTCGTAAGCAAAAAAGAGCCCGATACAGTCTTGTATTATACCATATCAGCCTCATTTTTTAAACCTTAAAATCAAATTTTGTTTTTTGTTTTCCAGGATATTTGATATATGCTGCTCAAACTCTCTTCTTTTTACTAATTTTTTATTTCCTACAAAAAGTACAAAATTGCCCTTCGGTTGTTTTAATAATTCCTCTATCCTATTTACCAATTACTTTTAATATCACACATCTCTAAAAAGTACTGATTTTTCTTACCGCTCAATCAACTACTTAAATATTCATATTTACCAAACCACATGATTGTTTTTCTGGGCAATATCCCATTATTTTGCACTTTGGCAAAAAGTAGTTTTCGACAATATATTTCCATTCCTCTGAAATATTCTTCAGTGCATCGCAAATATCCCTCATCAGTTCACGATACTCCCAATAGGCACGCGTACATAGCCTTTGATGGCTCATCTCCATCAAATTTCTCAAATTTCTTTTATCTACAACTCTGGTTTCCATTCCAAGTGGTAAAAATAATGCTACATCTTCTCTAGGAATATTGAATTCTTCTGTGAATTGGTAACAAAGTTCTTTTATCCCTTCCATATGTTTTTTATATAACCTTAAGGCATCCTCATTACTCTTTATTGAATTTGGAATAATATACTTAAACTCTCCATAATCAACATATCTTGTGCTTGCCTGTAATCTAGTTGGTGCACCACCAATATGTGTATACCACTCTCTAATTACGCGTGCTGAATACCCCTCCAATATCATTTCTACATTTACATATTCTAGCACTCTTCCATGCTCAGCTTCTAAGCAACTCAATCCTCTTTTATAATTTTTCTCCGCATTCAATATATCCGATTCCCAACAAATTCCGGCTCGCTGCCCCATTAATGTTATTGGTTTTTCCACTGTTTCCTGTAAAATAATTACGTTTCCCATATTTTCCTCCAATCCTAATCATACATTCTGTTTCATCATTAATGATACACCCTGCATTTATATGTTCGCAACCACTTTTGCCGAACTATTTTAGATTAGGAAGAAGCTTTTTTAATACATTTTTTGCCTCACCGATTACATATAATGAACCAAAAATACAAATTATATCCTCTTCAGTAGCTCCTTTTTGAGCCACTTCAATTGCTAGCTTAATGCTATCACACGCTACCGCCGGGTAGCCCTCTTCCCCAAAAAACTTTGCCAGTTTGCATGCCGGAAGTGCTCTTGGATTTCGTGGAGTAACCGTATATATTTCTTTCGCTATTGGCAAAATGTTCATCAGCATTTTTTTATAAGCCTTATCAGAAAGTACACCTACAATAAAAATCACCTTTTTTTGCGGAAAATATTGTTTTAAATTCGTGCACAACATTTCCACGCCTTCTTCATTGTGACTTCCATCCACAAGAATCTTTGGAAAATCATGCAAAACTTCAAATCTTCCCGGCCACTTCACATTAGCCAACCCATTTTTTATTTGTTCGTCCGTTATACAATATCCATTTTCTCTCAATATAATTGCCGCATTTATAGCCATTGCTGCATTTTGGGCTTGGTATTCCCCAAGTAATGGGATAAATATCGCATTCTGTCTCATGCTTTTTGTAGGAAACACAAAGGTCTGCCCTGAAAAATCAAGTCTTGATAATTTAACAGGCATAACCGTATTGTATAAAGCAGCATCCAATTCTTCACACACTGATTCTACTGCGTAACAAATCCACAGCAAAAGGAGTGATGAAGCTATGGCAGTTTTCCGTGTGGAACGCAACACAGGCTACACCGTAATGAGCAACCACCACTTACGCAATAAGGATCTTTCCTTAAAGGCAAAGCTCGGCTGCTGTCCTTTGTTCTCGATATTCGCAAGGTAACGAGGGGAGATAAAAAGCTCGTCGCTTACCTTTTTGCGGCTTTCTCCGTATTCATTTCTCGCGGCTTTAATGGCAGCCCCGAAAGCCTTAAAATCATATATTGGTACTGGTCTTTTTGCCATAATCATTCACCATATTACTTTTTACAGTTCACCTTTCTTTTTAGATATGTCTACACAGTTCATAGTATTAGCTTAAATAATTCCGTGCATTCCTCAAAAGGTATAGTAAAAGGGCAAAAGAAAAAGCAGGACAATCCTGCTTTTTCAGAAATATATTTATTTGGGGATTTCAATAGAAACCTTAAATCCACCATATTCACTATGGGCAATCAAAACCGTTCCGTTATGACTATTTGCGATTTGCTTTACAATCAACAGCCCTAAACCTTGCCGCTGTTCAAAGGTGTTACTATCGCATACCATGTAATGCGGTGTGTTATTGAGTTTTTCTATCTGTTCATCAGAAATGCCTACTCCGTCATCTTCAACACAAATGATACAATTATTATCATGTTCTGCAACAGACACATAAATTGCACACCCTTGTTCATTATGCGTTATGCTGTTTTGAACAAGATTTGTTACTGCTCGTTTTAATAGGTCTTTATCTGCATTGATGTTACAAACAGACAAAGTATCTGCCGTTTCCCACTCAATCGAAAACTTATCGTCAATATCCATATTGATAAAATCTACAACTACCTGGCGAACAATAGCAACTGCGTTTTGCTTCTCCCTCATAAGCGGCTGCATATTATATTCAAGTTTGGAAGCAAGATTGAGGTCGTTAATTAGGTTTTTCATTCGTTCACTTTGTTTTACGATTACAGATGCTTTTTTCCGTTCTGCTTCTGTA
>ERZ1107006.2326-NODE-2326-length-14125-cov-145.235181_pt1 | contig 14125 bp, 9 predicted proteins | sample MGYA00403696_ERZ1107006 | MGnify/ENA primary metagenome ERZ1107006 (study PRJEB35170, sample SAMEA104062441) | human gut metagenome | biome: human gut; feature: human-associated habitat; material: faeces | place: Denmark | collected 2012-08-13 ...
AAAGCCTTTGAATGTCCGTTCAGAGCCTTTGAATGTCCGTTCAAAGCCTTTGAACAGAGATTTCAATGTGGTTTAACGATTTTAGTTGTGTGGTTTAACGATTTTAAAGTAACTACTTATGGCTATAGGGGGTGCTGAGTAGTTACTTTATTTCGCAACAACGTGAATTAAATATAATCATCGTTCAGAAAATGAAAATATTCTCTTTTTCTTTTCGCAAACTCAGAAAAATGCATTATCTTTGCATGAGATATATTAATTATTATCATGTCGATTCATTTAAACCAATAATAGCTTATGAGTGATAGTGTTGTAATTATTCCTACTTATAATGAAAAGGAGAATATCGAGAAGATTATCCGGGCCGTGTTCGGTCTGGAGAAAGACTTTGATATCCTTGTTATTGATGACGGAAGCCCCGACGGTACTGCTGCCATCGTGAAGGAACTGATGGCTGGCGAGTTTGCCTCCCGTCTCCATATCCTTGAGCGAAAGGGCAAGTTGGGACTGGGTACAGCCTATATCACTGGCTTCAAATGGGCGCTTGAAAAGGGGTATGAGTTTATCTTCGAGATGGACGCAGACTTCAGTCATGATCCCAATGACCTGCCACGACTCTACGCCGCGACTCACGACGAGGGATTCGACGTGGCTGTGGGTTCGCGCTATGTCTCGGGTGTCAACGTCGTGAATTGGCCTATTGGTCGTGTGCTGATGAGCTATTTCGCCTCGAAGTATGTGAGAATGGTCACGGGATTCAAGGTGAATGATACTACGGCAGGTTTCGTATGTTACCGCCGCAAGGTGCTGGAAACCATAAAGCTTGACGAGATCCGTTTCAAGGGTTATGCCTTCCAGATAGAGATGAAATACACTGCCCACAAGATTGGCTTCAAAATCAAGGAAGTGCCCGTAATCTTCGTCAACCGACGTGAGGGTACGAGCAAGATGAGCGGTGGAATCTTTGGTGAGGCTTTCTTTGGTGTGATGCGCCTGCGCTGGGATGGATGGTTTAAGAAATATCCCAAGAAGGTGTAGGGGCGAAGACTGAAGAGAAGTGGAAATACAGGAAATAGTACATATTTTTGAGCGGTCGCCTCAGGCGAAGGCGCTCCTGAAATTATTGGATAGAAAAACGCAGAAGACCGTTTTCCTCAGTGGATTGGTGTGCTCTTCTGCGCCTTTGTTTTTTGCCGCTGTCAAAGAGCGGTTGGCTCGTCCGGTGCTCTTCGTGCTCAATGATGCCGACGAGGCGGGCTATTTTTATCACGACCTGGTGCAGATACTGGGGCAGGATCAGGCTTTCTTCTTTCCTTCTACTTACAGGCGTGCTGTGAAATACGGACAGAAGGATGCTGCCAACGAGATATTGCGTACCGAGGTGCTGGCACGACTGGCATCCTCGCAGCCACTCTATGTCGTTACTTACCCCGATGCTCTGGCAGAAATGGTGGTGTCGAAGAAGAATCTCGACGAGCGTATCATTAAGCTCGCAGTGGGAGACCAGGTGTCGCTGATGGACATCTCGCATCAACTGCGCGACTTCGACTTCATGGAGACTGATTATGTCTACGAGCCTGGTCAGTTTGCCATTCGAGGCAGCATTCTCGATATTTATTCCTACAGCTGCGAGTTTCCTTTCCGCATCGACTTCTTCGGTGACGAGATAGACACCATACGTACTTTCAGCATTGAGGACCAGTTGTCGCGCGACCGGCGTGAGAGTGTGGAGATTGTGCCCGAACTCTCGCTTGCTGAGGGTGAGAAACTGCCCTTCCTGCATTTCCTCGACAAGCGGGCTGTGGTGGCGATGAAGGACTTTACGTTCGTCTATGACCGTATAGACCAGATATACAAGGAGGGCTTCTCCTCGCAGAGCATGGTGGAACAGATGGAGGGAGCCACCGAGGTGGAGGCGGAACGGATAAGACGCGCCATGAAGAAAGAGCTGAACCTGTCATCGGCCCTGCAGTTTCAGCAGGGTGTGGCGGAGCGCCAGCGCATAGAGTTTGGCATCGCCGAACAGGGTGTGGCGGAGCGCAAGACAGAGGAGGCTGCCGACGTGGTGCCGTTCCATATCGTGCCTCAGCCCCTGTTCCATAAGAATTTCGACCTCATAGGCCAGATGATGGAAGACTATCTACTGCAGCAGTACACTTTATATATATTGGCCGACAGCAGCAAGCAGCAACAGCGACTCAAGGATATTTTTGAGAGTGAGGAACTGAAGCGTTATCAGGTGAGGTTTGTGCCCGTGGACAAGACCCTGCATGAGGGCTTCATCGACAACGACAAGAAATGCTGTTTCTTTACCGACCATCAGATCTTCGACCGATTCCATAAGTACAGTCTGCGATCGGACTCAGCACGAGCCGGCAAGATGGCGCTCACGATGAAGGAGTTGCAGGAGATGGAGCCGGGCGACTATATCGTGCATGTGGATTTCGGCATCGGAAAGTTTGGCGGACTGGTGCGTGTGCCGGTGGGCAACAGCTATCAAGAGATGATACGCATCGTCTACACGAACAACGACAAGGTGGATGTATCCATCCACTCGCTCTATAAGATCAGCAAATACCGCAGCGGCGATACGGGCGAGCCGCCCCGACTGTCGACCCTCGGTACGGGTGCCTGGGACCGACTGAAGGAGAAGGCGAAGAAGCGCATCAAGGACATCGCGCGCGACCTGATCAAACTCTATGCCCGCCGCCGTAAGGAGAAGGGATTCGCCTTCAGTGCCGACTCCTATCTGCAACATGAGCTGGAGGCCTCGTTCCTATACGAGGACACGCCCGACCAGAACAAAGCCACCATGGACGTAAAGGCCGACATGGAGAGCGCACGACCCATGGACCGACTGGTGTGCGGCGATGTGGGCTTCGGAAAGACGGAGGTGGCGATACGCGCAGCCTTCAAGGCGGCATGCGACAGCAAGCAGGTGGCTGTGCTGGTGCCTACCACGGTGCTGGCTTTTCAGCACTACCAGACTTTCAGAAACCGACTGGAGGGAATGCCGGTAAAGGTGGACTACCTGAGTAGGGCACGCTCCGCCAAGGAGACCAGACAGTTGCTGGAAGACCTCAAGGAGGGCAGGACAGACATCGTAGTGGGGACGCACAAGCTGATTTCAAAGACTGTGAAATGGCATGACCTCGGTCTGCTCATCATTGACGAGGAACAGAAGTTCGGCGTCAGCACCAAGGAGAAGCTGCGCCAGCTGAAGGTGAATGTCGACACGCTGACGATGAGTGCCACACCTATTCCCCGCACTCTGCAGTTCTCGCTGATGGGTGCACGCGACATGAGTATCATGCGCACGCCGCCGCCCAACCGATACCCGATACAAACGGAGGTGGTGACCTTCAGCGGTGATACCATGGCAGATGCCATCAACTTCGAGATGAGCCGTAACGGACAGGCGTATGTCGTCGTCGACCGTATATCGAAGCTCATGGAGTTGAAACTGATGATAGAAAAGTACGTGCCCGACTGCCGCGTGGCGATAGGACACGGACAGATGAAGCCCGAGGAACTGGAGAAGGTCATTATGGGATTCATGAACTACGACTACGATGTGCTGCTCTCGACAACCATTGTGGAGAACGGTATCGACATATCGAACGCCAATACCATCATCATCATCAATGCTCATCACTTCGGTCTTAGCGACCTGCACCAGATGAGAGGCAGGGTGGGGCGTAGCAACAAGAAGGCTTTCTGTTATCTCGTGGCTCCGCCGAAGAGTACACTGACACTCGATGCTCGCCGCCGACTGGAGGCGTTGGAGACCTTCTGCGATCTGGGTAGCGGCTTCAACCTCGCCATGCAGGACCTCGACATTCGCGGTGCTGGAAACCTGCTTGGCTCGGAGCAGAGCGGATTCATGGAAGACCTGGGGTATGAAACCTATCAGAAGATTCTGTCGCAGGCTGTCACCGAACTGAAGAATGAGGAGTTTGGCGACCTGTATCAGGAGGAGATGGACGAGGGACAGCAGCTCACGGGTGACGACTTCGTGGATGACTGTTCTATCGAGAGCGACTTAGAGATGTATTTCCCCGACACCTATGTGCCGGGAAGCAGCGAGCGAATGCTGCTCTACAGGGAACTGGACCGCATAGAGAATGACGACGACCTGGCTGCTTACCGAAAGCGAATCATCGACCGCTTTGGACCTGTGCCCCGTGAGGGTGAGGAACTGATGCACGTGGTGAGCTTGCGACGCCTCGGCAAACGCTTGGGCTGCGAGAAGATCATGCTCAAACAGGGTACTATGCAAATGCAGTTTGTAAGCAACGTGCAGAGTCCGTTCTATCGCAGCACGATGTTCTCGAAGGTTCTCAACTATGCCACGAGTCACGTGCAGCAATGTGCGTTGAAAGAGAAGAACAACAAGCGCTTCCTTCGTATCGCCCGCATCACGAGTGTGGAACAAGCTGTCGCCATTCTCCAGGAAATACAAAAGTAAAATCAAGAATACAAGAATAAGATAAAGTGTAAGACTAAGACTAAGAATAACAATAACAATCACAATCAATATCAACTTAAAAATTATGAGACAGAAAAAGTTCATCCTACAGGAAAAAGACATTCCTACACAGTGGTACAACATTCAGGCAGAAATGCCCAACAAGCCATTGCCACCACTTAATCCGCAGACCCACAAGCCCATGACGGCTGAGGACTTGTCGCACGTGTTCAACCTGGAGTGTGCCAAGCAAGAGCTCGATACAGAACATGCCTGGATCGACATCCCTGAGGACGTGCAGGAGAAGTACACCTTCTATCGTTCCACTCCGCTGGTGCGTGCCTACGGTCTGGAGGAGGCACTGGGTACTACTGCCCACATCTATTTCAAGAACGAGAGTGTCAATCCTTTAGGCTCTCATAAGATTAATTCGGCCTTGCCACAGTGCTACTACTGCAAGCAGGAGGGCGACACCAACGTCACCACCGAGACGGGTGCAGGACAGTGGGGCGCAGCCTTGTCGTATGCAGCCAAACTCTACGGACTGGAGGCGGCTGTGTATCAGGTGAAGATCACCATGCGTCAGAAACCTTATCGCTCCAGCATCATGCGTACCTTTGGCGCTACTGTGGAGGGTTCTCCATCAATGAGTACACGTGCCGGAAAGAACATCATCACACGCGACCCTAATCATCCTGGTTCACTCGGTACTGCTATCAGCGAGGCTGTCGAACTGGCTACTACCACTCCGGGCTGTAAGTACACACTGGGTTCGGTGCTCAACCATGTGGCTCTGCATCAGACGATCATCGGACTGGAGGCAGAAAAGCAGATGCAGATGGCTGGCGAATATCCCGATCAGGTGATTGCCTGCTTCGGTGGCGGAAGCAATTTCGGCGGACTGGCTTTCCCATTCATGCGTCATAATCTGAGCGGAGAGAAGAACACTGAGTTTATCGCAGCCGAGCCAGAGAGCTGTCCTAAACTGACAAGGGGTAAGTTCGAATATGACTTCGGCGATGAGGCTGGCTACACTCCGCTGCTGCCGATGTTCACCCTGGGTCATGACTTCAAACCTGCCAACATTCATGCTGGTGGTCTGCGTTATCATGGTGCCGGTATGATCATCTCGCAGTTACTCAAGGACGGTTATCTGCACGGTGTGGACATTCCACAGTTGGAGTCGTTCCAGGCTGGTATGCTCTTTGCCCGTACCGAGGGAATCATTCCTGCTCCAGAGAGCTGTCATGCCATCGCTGCCACTATCCGTGAGGCTCTCAAGGCGAAGGAGAAGGGCGAGGAGAAGGTCATCCTCTTCTGTCTCTCTGGTCATGGTCTCATCGATATGCCTTCTTACGACAGCTACATCAATGGCGATCTGCAGAACTATTCTGTCAGCGACGAAGAGATAGAGCAGTTCCTCAAGGATGTTCCTAAAGTGTAATTTCTTGATTAAACAAGTACTATAATTCTTGAAAATAAAAAATCCCCTGCAAGTTTGAACCTGCAGGGGATTTTTATGTTTTATGCTTTCAGCCATTCTTCGATGGCTGCAGAGATGACTTCGAAACTGGTGGTAGGCTCAAAGCGGGCAACAACCTGACCTTTCTTGTTGATGAGGAACTTGGTGAAGTTCCACTTGATGTCGGCACTCTCCTTGTAGTTGGGGTCGGCCTCGCTCAGCATCTTGTCGAGGACAGGGTAGAGAGGGTGTGACTCGTCCCAGCCAGCGAAACCTTTCACCTCCTTGAGGAACTTGTAAAGAGGAGCGGCGTCATCACCGTTTACCTTTATCTTCTTGAAGCGTGAAAACTCTGTGCCGTAAGTAAGCTTGCAGAATTGATGAATACTCTCGTCGGTACCGGGTGCCTGCTGACCAAACTGGTTGCAAGGGAAATCGAGGATTTCAAAACCTTGTGAGTGATATTTCTCATAGAGCTTTTCCAGTTCTTCATACTGTGGGGTGAAGCCACACTTCGTGGCTGTGTTGACGATGAGCAGCACCTCGTTGGCATACTCCTTGAGGGAAACGTCCTTTCCCTTTCTGTCCTTGACAGAGAATTCGTAAACGGTTCTCATTTTCTTTTTATGTATCTTTTTATAGTTTTAATCTCAGTTATCGTATCTTTAACGAGTGCAAAGATACGATTTTTCTTTCATATGTGTCTATAGTTACTGATATTTTTTTATAAAAAAATCCGGGAATTTCACAATCCCCGGATCACTTTGAATATTCCTTTCGTTGTTGAAGGAAAGGAGTATTCAAGAATTAAACTATCATTTAACTTTTCTAAGAACTGGTGCAAAGGTACTGCTTTCGTACAGAATCAAGGTGTAAATTCTCGTTTTTTTCGTGCACCAGGTATAAAAAAGTGTTATTACTTTGAATTTTCTCTATATTCGCTTGGAATGATACCCATTTCCTTTTTGAATACCTTCGAGAAATACTTAGGATCGCTGAAGCCCAAAGAGTAGGCGATGCTGCTAAGTGTTTCGTCGGTATTGCAGAGCAACTCGGTGGCACGCATGATGCGGATGTGGCGTACGAAGTCGATAGGCTTCATGCCCACAGCATTCTTGATCTTGCCGTAGAGCACGCTGCGGCTCATACCCATGGCTACGGCGATGTCATCGATTTTGAGGTCGGGATTGCTCATGTTCTCATTGATGAACTGTACGATCTTCTCGGTCAGAGCGTCCTCTTCCGTCATGCGCTTATTAGTAGCAGGGCTTCTGTTGTCGCCCTGTCCGGATGCTGTCTGTGGATATTCGTGCGTGATATGGAATTCGGCACCCTCGGCTAGTTGTATCTGTTTCAGCATGTCTTGTTGCAGGGCATGACGCTGATTGATGACAGCCTCGATGCGTCCCTTGAGGTAGGTGGCCGAGAACGGCTTGGTGAGATAACCGTCCACACCTTCCTCGAAGCCTCGCAGGTGGTCTTCCACACTGGCTTTAGCCGACAGTACGATGATAGGAATATGGGCGGTGTTGGTGTCCTGCTTGATGTAGTGTACCATCGTGAAACCGTCCATCACAGGCATGGTGACGTCGGTAAGGATGAAGTCGGGCATCTTGTTTCTTGCCATTACCAAGCCTTCCTTGCCGTTTTCGGCAAGCAGTACATTATAGTCTGTCTTGAGGATGGTGAAGAGGAACTGGCGCAGGTCGGGGTTGTCTTCTACGACGAGGATGGTGATGTCCTTTTCCGCCTGTTCTGTTTCGTCGTCCTCTTCTGTCTCTTCTACTTCCTTGAGATAGCCTTTGGCTGTCTCGTCGCTGATGCTGCCGTTGTTCTCGCTTGACACGAATGCCTGATCGCTTCCTTCGTCAAGATAGAAGTCGCTTCCGTTGTCAAACTTCAGCATCTTGTTGAGCATATTGAGCATCTCCTTGGCATTGCGCTGAACCATCTGCAGCAGGCTGCGGCTCTCGGTAGAGAGGTTGTCCTCCTTCTCTAACACCTCGTCTATCGGACCTCCGATGAGCGTGAGTGGAGTGCGAAGCTTGTGTGAAGCCTTGCTGAAGAACCTGTTCTTCATCTCGTTCATCTCGTGGTTGATGCGTTCCTTCTGCTGCTTGTTGTATGTGATGAAACACAAAGCCGTAACACCGGCAATGATGAGGATGATGAGCAGCTTGCCCCAGATGCTTTCCCAGAACGTCGGTTGCACGTCGAGTTCCAGCGAAGCCACGTGTTTGCTCCATTTGCCATGCGTATTGGTGGCGATGACCTTGAGCACATAGTTGCCATGCGAGATTCGGTTGAAGCCGATGCGGTTCTGTCCTCGAAGGTCAATCCATACGCCTTCGGGGGTATTTCCGTCGATGCGGTATTTATAGTACTGCTGGTACTTGCGTGTATAGTCGAGTGCGGCAAAGCTGATGGACAGGTTGCGTTTGTTGGCTGGGATGACTATCTTCTTCTGGTGCAGGATAGGTATGTTCTCGTTGCTTCCGTTGTAGTGCAGCTCAGTGAAGATTATGCGGGGCTGATAGTCGGTCTGCTTCAGTCTCGCGGGGTTGAACGTCAGGCTGCCCGTAGCAGTGCCTACTGTGATGTTGTCGGTTACAGGGTCGTGAATGGGGCGTGCCTCCGAGAAGGTCATGTTGAGGTCGAAGTCGTTGGGACCGAAGACGGTCAGCTTCTTTGTCTTGGGGTTGTATTTATCGATACTCGACTCCCTGATGAGCCAGATGTTGCCACTGTTGTCCTCTATCATGCTCTGCACATTTCCCTCGCTGGTATTGATGAAATTGCAGTATCTCACCTTCAGATTGTCCTGCAGCAGGTTTTCGCTTGTTATCATGTCGAGGGTTCCTCCGATGCTTGATACATAGGTGTCACCGTTGGAACGCATCAGGATGTAGTTGATGTCTGATGCGGTGAGCGATGTTGTGTCGTTCTCCCTGTAGGAAGTGGTGTGGAATTGTATGTTTTTGGAAGGGTGCTTTTCTTCCTTGAAGGTGACGAGGCCGCCTGTGGTTCCGATGAGCATTTCGCCACTGGCGGTACAGGTGATTCTACGTACTTTACTGTAATGTTCCTTTGGCCATCTCAGTCCGTTACGAGAAGTAAGGAATGTGATGTTGCCCTGTGGGTCTTCACGCATAAGTGCCAAGCCTCCTCCGTATGTGGCTACCCAGATGTTGCCCTGTCGGTCGCTCACCACATCATAGATGCTGTTGCCCGGGAGGGAATTTCTGTCGGATGCATTGTAGCAGAAATGGCGCATGGTGTTTCGGTCATACAGATACAGTCCGTCGCCGTCTGTGCCTATCCACATTCTGTCCTTCATGTCTTGATAGATGGCATAAATACCTGTGCGTGTGAAGGGTGTCTGCTTCTGGCTGATCTGTCCGTTGGACTGCAGATAACCAATCTTTTTGAAGTGGCTGTCGCTGATCTTGAGGTGTCCCGACTTGAAACCATCCCAGTGGAATCCGTTGTTAGTGTAAGCCATGGCTCTTACTTCCGATTCTCCTTCTTCGAGCTTGGTCATGTTGTAGTTGTGGAACTTGAAGTTCACCTGCGTCAGGTCGTGTATGCCTATCAGCCAGAGTATGCCTTGATCTGAAACGACATATTTCGAGATATAAGGTATATAGAAGTTGCCTGACGAGTTGCTTTTCAGCATATAGGGAACGAGCTTTCCCGTCTTGCGGTCGTAGTAGCTGAAGGTGCCATAGTTGGGAATAGTCCACAGCGTGCCGTGCTCGTCTTCCATGATAAAGAAGCTGTTGCTTGTGGTACGGTCGGCTGGCGTTGGAGTGTCGGCATAGAGCCATCGGGCGGTCATCGTCTGAGGATTGATCACCGTCACGCCCTGTCCTTCGGTAAATGCCCATACCATGTTGTGCCCGTCTACGTAGGCTTTCTTCACTTCTGCTACGGGCTGGTTGGGATTCTGCACACTGATGACGTCGGTCTTGAATGTGCGTGGATTGTACACTACGAGTCCTATGTTGGTAGCGATAATCAACTGATAACCAGTATTCTTCAGCTCGTTGATGCGAGTGACGCCTGCTGGCATGGGAATCCAGGAGAGATGGTTCTGCTTGTCGTAGACAGCCACCTTGCCATCAGTCGTGGCGAGGAAGATGGTGTTGTCCACTTCTCTGAACCACTTGAAGGGCGTAGAGGTATGGAAGTTCTTGCCGTAGATGAATGTTCCCTTGTCGGTGAGAATCCACTCTCGGCCTTGCTTGTCTTGCTTGATAATCCATACGTTGCCGCTTCGCAGTCCTTTTTCGCCCACCTTGATGAGCTCGGGCTTCATGCTCTCTATGTCCTTTCCTTGACCTACACGAATCAGGAAGTTCTGTTTGTGAGTCGTAATCCAGGTGTGTCCATTGGCGAGTGGATATATCTGGCTCGACTCCAAATGGATGCCGAAACGCTGGCAGAGCATCGTGCCAACCTTGATAAACTGGCATTGCTCTGTATCGAAGATGTATAGCTTGCGGTCGAAGGTGACTACCCACACATTGTTGTCTGGGCTTGGGAAGATGGCGAGTATGCGGTTGGTACTCATGATGTCGATGTCGTCGGGCTCGTCACGGAATGTCTTGAAATGATAGCCGTCGTAATAGGACAGACCATTCAAGGTGCCAAACCACATCATATTGTCGTAGCCTTGTGCCAAATCGGAAATGGAGTTGGCTGCAAGTCCATCGAGGATTGAAAACTTTCTGACATCGCAATAGGGTTCTGCTGATGAAAAGATTGTTATAAATGATAGTATAATTAAAAAATGTAAGCGTTTCATGCTTTTTTTAATAAAGTTTGGTACAAAGTTAGGCATTAAACTTGATATTTCCAAACATTTTAGGGAAAATCCGCTTTTTAATAGGGATTTTTCCTTAAAATAATCTACTATTCCCTTTGCCCTAAGAAAAGATTAAGGTATCTTTGCACCAGAATTTAACGGAAATATTAACTATTAAACAAAAAGCGATATGAAAAAGATTACTTATTACTTCTCAATGATATTCATGGCTGTCATGATGCTCTCGCTCACTTCATGTGATGAGGATGCCGAAATTGCCTATGCCCTCAATGGTACATGGGAGGGAATTATGCAGACGCAGCTGGATTATCAAGGACGTTATTATCAGTCTAATAAGTCTGAGGTAACTTTCAATTCGGGTTACGATTCTGGCGACGGCTACTGGATAGACTATTACAGCAATGCGCCCTGGGACTATGTAGCCAACCGCATTTACTGGAAGGTGAGTGGCACAACCATTTATATCACTTTCCGTGACACGCAGGAGAAGGCTGTCATCCGCAACTATCACCTTGACGACAATGGTTACTTCTGTGGCGATATAGATTTCAACAGTACGAACAGATGGATCAGCTTCGAGTTCTACAAGGTAGATACGCCCGATTGGGACAATTATTACTGGTATGGTTCCGACAGCTGGTATAATTCTTGGGGATATTACGGCTACGCCAAGACGCGCAGTAATAATAAGGAAGAACAGCAGGAGAGTGCTCAGGAGCAGAACGACAGCACCATGCTGCCGAAGCGATTCTTCCCGGAAAACAAATAGATTCTGATTAAACTACTATTGATATGAAAAAAGTATATTCTTTGCTGACAATGGCTGTGATAGCTGCCATGTCGCTTACAATGACCAGCTGCGATGGTGATGATTATTGGTATGATCCTTATGGTTGGTACGACCATTATGATGATTGGGGATGGAGCAACAATGATTGGAATAATGGTTGGCAAGGAGGTTCGCAGAATAATGGACTTGTGGAAGAGGCACAGTTGCTCACAGGCGAATGGTATGGACCGGTAACCTATTCTTATCTTTCAGATGATGGGCAGTCACGACAGACTGATGAGTTCTATGCCGATATGAAGTTCTTCCAATATGCTAACACTCGTGATGCTTTGAGCGGAGAGGGCGTGGAGACTGACTATAAGTACGATGATGGTTTTGTAGCGGATCAACAGACCTTGGAGTTTAAATGGTATATTGATGATAATTACGATATTTATATCCAGTATAAGAACTCTGGGGCTACGTTTGTCATGGACCATGGCTCTTCACAGACAGGCTTCCACTTAGGTTATGAGAAAGGTCATGACAAGGATACTTTCTGGGGCTATATGATAGGTACGGGAAGTTCGAAGGGTGATGTGATTTATATTGACTTGGAACGTGTCAATCAGACCAGTCAGGCCAAGGCCTTCGGTTCTTCTAAGGCAAGCGAGAAGACAGTAAAGAGTTCTTCTTCGTTTGGCAAGGGTGCGACCATCAAGCCTCTCAAGGCAGACTCTTCTCGACTGAATAATCGGAGATAACGAAGGATGTTACGATAAATAAAAAGTTGCTATATAAAAAATCGCATGTTTCGATAGCTCTGTAATGAACTTTTGAAACATGCGATTTCTTTTTTGTCTTACTGAAGTATTACTTGTGTATAGGAAATCCAAGCTAAATGGCTATTATCCCTTGACTTCTTATTTTTCTATACTTCCCCAGTCGTTAAGTATTTTTTTGCTTTCTACATCCCGCTCGATATCGTCGGGAAGATTGCAGAAGAAGTCTATACCAGTCTTTGCTTCCAGATCCTTGATGCTCATGGCGTAATCAGACAGCTTGTCGTCTCCATGATATACATTGGTGTGTGGAAACCACATACCGATAGATTTGTAGTAAGCCTGTCCGTTGACCATCTTCTTGACAAGGACAGCCACAAAGAAATACTTCGGTACGATGAGCTTTCCCTGTATACGGGTAAGAATGTGTTCCTCCTTGTCAATGGTACCACCCTTACATACGTACATGGTGTCTGTATCATCGAGTTTGAATCCGTTCAGGTAGTTCTCCATCTTGATCCAAAGCCCTTTATATTTATGGTCGGGATGGCTGCCATTGAATACTTTGTATTGGGGCTGCATGTTGGTAAGGTAGTACGTCTGATAAGTTGCATTTGAACTATATTGACGATCTTGGTGGGGACAAATGTGTCCATGGTCAAAAGATGTGTCATATGGGTGTGCACCTGTGCCATAACTTGAACCATAGTAATAATCTTTATCCCATCTTTGTGAACTAGTGAGGCTAGGGTCGTTAGGATACTCTCTTAAGTTGCTCGTCTTACCAGATCTGTTCTTGTTGGTGAGGATGTAACAAGACCAACGCTGCGACTTCTTGTCGCAATCCCATTCTACTGAATAGTTTACGTTGTCCGGGTCGTACTGCTTGCTGTTGCCGTCATGATAAACACGGATAATGCTGTTTCCACCTTTCAGTTTTGGAAACTCCAGTCGGGTGACAGCCTTGTCGGTTGTTACCTCGTTCTTGTTGGTGTTGATTTCATTCGAACCATTTCCGTCTCCGTCGTCGCTGCTTCCGCAGGCTGCCATAGAGAGCACAGCGAGGAGAGCGAATAAATAAATCTTGATTTGTTTCATAACATAGTGAATGTTAGATGATAAAATAGATAATAAGATGTTAGGATGAATCTTATAAGAAGAGTGGGGTGATATAGAAAAGGTAAAAGGTGCGCACTAACGCATATGCAACTACGTTAGAACGCACCTTCTATCTCGTATTGATAATATATCCTTATATATAAAAAGGTATATTACTTCTTCAACTTGCCGTAACGGTTCATGAAGCGGTCAACGCGACCTGCAGTATCAACGAGCTTGCTCTTACCTGTATAGAATGGGTGAGAGGTGCTTGAGATTTCAATCTTTACTACTGGGTAAGTCTCGCCTTCGAACTCAACAGTGTCGTTGGTCTTGCAAGTTGACTGTGAGAGGAACATGTCGCCATTAGACATATCCTTGAATACTACTGGACGATAGTTCTCTGGATGAATACCTTTTTTCATTTTGTTTTTTACTTTTATTTGGGTTATTAAAATTAGACGTCATGGGGATGTTGCCATCATTTCATGTCCTTGCGGTGCATGCCCATTATAGCCTTTTGACTTAACAGGGTGCAAAGTTACGACTTTTTTTCCTTTCCTCCAAATCTTTCCAGATGTTTTTCTCTCTTTCCCTCTCTTTTCCTGTAAATTACTCCACTTTCTCCAGTTGTTCAAGTACGGGCTGAAGACCTCATATTATCAGCACGCCCTGTTTTACTCTAATTGAGCAAGCTTTGAGCGTATTTTTTAACGTT
>ERZ1107006.2327-NODE-2327-length-14125-cov-4.421393_pt1 | contig 14125 bp, 9 predicted proteins | sample MGYA00403696_ERZ1107006 | MGnify/ENA primary metagenome ERZ1107006 (study PRJEB35170, sample SAMEA104062441) | human gut metagenome | biome: human gut; feature: human-associated habitat; material: faeces | place: Denmark | collected 2012-08-13 ...
GTCGCGCCCTTGAAGTTGAACGTCAGATTGTCCAAATGCGGCCCGCGCAGCGTCGAGCGGTTACGCGGTTTGGTAAAACCGCGTAACCACTAGTTTGGTACCTTGACATTCATTTCTCATGCTCCTAAATTGGTTAGGCACAAAACAATTCCACTACCTAACTAAAGAAAGGAGCAACACTAATTCATGTGCGATGAACCTCTTAACCTTTGTTCGCACGAGCCCGGCGGCGACCCGTCACAGCCGGCGGATGTACCCGAAGCGGTTAGCTCGGAAGACAAGCTTGCCAAGCGCATCCTGAGCGGCCTGGGTTTTTGCGGCCATTACATGCATTTTCATGGCGGAGGCGTGTCCGGCAAGGCGCCCATCATCTGCCTGCTGGCCAAGCAGCCCGGCGGCGAGATGTCGCAGCAGGAACTCGGCATGCACTTTGACCTCAAGCCGGGGTCGCTTTCCGAGATCCTGTCCAAGCTCGAGGTCAACGGCCTCATCGAGCGCAGCCGTAACCCCAAGGATCGACGGCAACTCACCATTCGCCTGACCGAAACCGGCCGGGAAAACGCCCGCATCGACCAGGCGGCCCGCATCCGCTTTAGAAAACAGGCCTTTAGCGCGCTCACCCACGACGAGCGCGAGGACCTCGCCGAAATGCTCGATAAAATCCGCGTAACCTGGGAGGAACTGGATGATTAAAACCCTCATGGGAAGCATCCGCGACTATATGAAAGTCACCGTTGCCACGCCGTTGCTCGTGCTTGGCGAGGTGCTCTGCGAGATGCTGATTCCATTTATCACCGCCAACCTGATCGACGCCATCAAAGACGGCGCCACCGTAGCCGAGATGCTTCCCACCGCAGGCTTTTTGGTGCTTATCGCGCTGACGTCGCTTGCTTTTGGTGCCGCTGCCGGCGTCACCTGCAGCCATGCGAGCTGCGGCTTCGCCAAGAACCTGCGTCACGACCTGTTCTACAAGATCCAAACGTTCAGCTTTGCCAACATCGATGAGTTCTCGAGTTCCTCGCTCGTCACGCGTCTGACCACTGACATCAACAACGTGCAGCAGGCCTTTATGATGATCATCCGTATCGCCGTGCGCGCACCGCTGGTATTGATCTTCGCCTTTACCATGGCGTTTATCATGGGCGGCAGCGTCGCCATGGTCTACCTGGTCATCATTCCGCTGCTGGGCTTTGGACTGTTCTTTATCATCTTTAAGGTGCGCCCCATCTTCTCGCGCGTGTTCCACAAGTACGACGCACTTAACGAGTCTGTCGAGGAAAACGTCACCGGCATGCGCGTGGTCAAGAGCTATGTGCGCGAAGACTTTGAGAAGGAGAAGTTCGCGACCGCCGCGCGCGACGTCCAGATGGACTTCACCCGCGCCGAGAAACTGCTGGCCTTTAACAACCCCATGATGAACATCTGCGTCAACGGCGCGTTTGTCGTCATCATCTACCTGGGCTCCAAGCTCATCATCACGAGCCAGGGCACGCTGTTCGATGTGGGCCAGCTCTCCTCGATCTTTACCTATGGTTTCCAGATCCTTATGAGCCTGATGCAGCTGTCGATGATCTTTGTCATGGTGACCATGGCCGACGAATCGGCGCACCGCATTACCGAGGTGTTGGCCGCCGAGCCCACGATCGCCAATCCCGCCGAGCCCGTGCTCGAGGTTGTCGACGGTTCCATCGACTTTGACCACGTGAGCTTTAAGTATTCTGCGCATGCGAAGCGCCAGGCGCTCGACGATATCGACCTGCACATTAAGAGCGGCGAGACCATCGGAGTCATCGGCGGCACCGGCTCGGCAAAGTCCACGCTTGTAAACCTCATCGCCCGTCTGTACGACGCCACCGAAGGCACCGTGCGTGTGGGCGGCATGGACGTACGCGACTACGACCTGGACGCGCTGCGCCACCAAGTGGCCATGGTGCTACAGAAAAACGTGCTGTTTAGCGGCACCATTGCCGAGAACCTGCGCTGGGGCGACCCGAACGCCACCGACGAGGAAGTCCGCGAGGCGGCACATCTGGCCTGCGCCGATGAGTTTGTCGACGGCTTCCCCAAGGGCTATGACACCTGGATCGAGCAGGGCGGCTCCAATGTCTCGGGCGGCCAGAAGCAGCGCCTGTGCATTGCGCGTGCCCTGCTGCGTCGCCCCAAGATCTTGATCCTGGACGACTCCACCAGCGCCGTCGACACCAAGACCGACGCCAAGATTCGCGCAGGGCTGGCAAGTTATCTGCCCAACACGACCAAGCTCATCATCGCCCAGCGCATCAGCTCCGTGCAGGATGCAGACCGCATCATCGTCATGGAGGGCGGCCGTATCGCGCAGATCGGCAACCATGACGAGCTGCTCAAGACAAGCGAGATCTACCGCGAAACCTTTACCTCGCAAAACAAGATGTCTGCCGAGGGCGAAGGGGCCGTCGAGGCCGACACCGAGGCATCCGCAACGCAAACCCAGACCCAGGAAGGAGGCGAGGCACATGAGTAAGGCAACGACCGCCGAGCGCGCGCTCAACCGCAAGGGCGGCACCATGTCGCGCCTCATCAAGACGCTCTTTGGCTTCTACCCCGTGCTTTTGCCCCTCGTCGTCGTCGGCGTGGTGCTCTGCGCCATCATCAACTCCATCGGCGCGACCTTCCTTCAGAGCGCCCTGCAGATCATTAGCGAATCGTGGCAGTCGGGCGATTGGGAAGCCGCGCAGCCCAAAATCGCACAGCTCGTGACCACCCTCGCCTGTATCTACGGCGTCGGCATCTTGTCCTCGCTCTTCTGGAACCGCGCCATGGCCATCGTCACGCAGGGCTCGCTCGAGAAGCTGCGCGAGAAGATGTTCAACCGCATGCAGGACCTGCCGATCCGCTACTTCGACACGCACCAGCGCGGCGACATCATGAGCCACTACACCAACGACATCGACACGCTGCGCCAGATGATCAGCCAGTCGCTGCCCAACCTGCTCATGACGACCATCGTCATCGTCACGGTGTTCTTTATCATGCTGTACTACAGCGTTTGGATGTGCCTGGTCATTGTGGCAGGCGTCGCCTTTATGACCTTTATGACCAAGCTGCTCGGCTCCAACTCCGCGCGCTTCTTCATTGCGCAGCAGACCGAGCTCGGCGTGGTCGAGGGCCATATCGAGGAAGTCATGAACGGCCAGAAGGTCGTCAAGGCATTCTGCCACGAGTCTGCCGCCGAGGCCGATTTTGACGAGCGCAACGAAAAGCTCTTCGAGGTCTCGCAGAAGGCCAACATGTACGCCAACATCCTCATGCCTATCCTTATGAACCTGGGCAACCTGCTCTACGTGCTGGTCGCACTGGCAGGCGGCATTTTCCTGGCGCTGGGCGTGCCCAACCTGAGCATCTCGGGTATGGCGCTGTCCATCGCCGTCGTAGTGCCGTTCCTCAACATGACCAAACAGTTCTGCGGACAGATCGGTCAGATCTCGCAGCAGATCAACGCCGTGGTCATGGGCCTCGCCGGCGCCGACCGCATCTTTGAGCTCATCGACGAGGAGCCCGAAGCCGACGAAGGCTATGTGACGCTCGTCAACGCGCAGGTCAACCCCGATACCTGGCAGCTCGAGGAGGCCGACCACCACACCGGCATGTGGGCGTGGAAACATCCGCACCGTGCAACCGGCGAGGTCGAGTACGTGCCACTGCGTGGCGACCTGGTCATGGACAACGTCGACTTTGGCTACACGCCCGACCACGAGGTGCTGCACGGCGTGTCCGTGTTTGCCAAGCCGGGCCAGAAGGTCGCGTTTGTCGGCGCCACCGGTGCGGGCAAGACGACCATCACCAATCTCATCAACCGCTTCTATGACATCGCCGACGGCAAGATTCGCTACGACGGCATCAACGTCAACAAGATCCGCAAGGCAGACCTGCGCCGCTCGCTGGGCGTCGTGCTGCAGGACGTGAACCTGTTCACCGGCACCGTGATGGACAACATCCGTTACGGCAACCTGGACGCCACCGACGAGGAGTGCATCGCGGCGGCAAAGCTCGCCGGCGCGGACGACTTTATCACCCGCCTGCCCGACGGCTACGACACCATGCTCACCGGCAACGGCGCGCAGCTGTCGCAGGGCCAGCGCCAGCTGATCTCGATCGCACGCGCCGCCGTCGCCGATCCGCCGGCAATGATCCTGGACGAGGCCACGAGCTCCATCGACACTCGCACCGAGGCCATCGTGCAGGCAGGCATGGATAAGCTCATGGAGGGCCGCACGACGTTTGTCATCGCGCACCGCCTGTCCACCGTGCGCAACTCCGACGCGATCATCTGCCTGGACCACGGCCGCATCATCGAGCGCGGCAACCACGACGAGCTGATCGCCAAGCGCGGATATTACTATCAGCTCTATACCGGAGCGTTTGAGCTGGAGTAGTTCGGCCCGCCGAGATGGCCGATTTGTCGCTCATTCGTCGGGCATGACCCTAAGGTCAATGCCCTCCTCTTTCGGGGCAAATCGACTCATCTCAACGACCCAAACACAATGCGCCGCAACGAATAAAGCCTCCGCAGCCACACGGGCTGCGGAGGCTTTTCTATACCCTCTGTTACAGGCTTACCGCTCCTCGCGTTGCGGCCCAGCTGTCTCGGCTGTCTTTACGCGGTTCTTGTCGATGTACATGTTTTTGTCGGCTTGGGAAAAGAGCTCGCGCATCGTAGGCGGTTCATCAAAATCACTGGAAAGCGCATAGCCCACCGCATAGCTAATAGGCATGTCGGGGTGAGCCTCGGAATACTCGTTCACGTTCGCACGAACCCGAGCGAGACAGGACTCCACGGCAGCTCGATCGGCATCCCACAGCACCGCGATAAACTCATCGCCGCCGTCGCGACCCACGAAGCAGGTCTCGGACGACACACGCCCCAGCTGCCGGGCAAAAGAGCGGATGTATTCGTCGCCCTTCTCGTGACCAAAGCTGTTATTGACCGCATGCAGATTGTTAAGGTCGAAAACGCACACCGCAACGGGCGCCTCCGCGGAGACAGACTGCTCCTGCCCCAAGATCTCCTCGCACTTGTTCTTGTTGGGCAGTCCCGTGGCTCCGTCGAGATAGACTTTGCTCTGCAGTTCGCGATTGAGCGCGGCAGTTCGCACCGCGCGAACAAGCTCGACCGCAAAGGCCGCCACCAATCCCATGATGTCGATGATCACCAAGCCCTCGAGATAGTTGAGCGCCGACGCCTTCTCCTGAGAGTAGTCCTCTGCGAGTCGCGTAGCATCGTCGCAAATGCCAAAGAACTCCTCGCTCATAGAGATGATGTCGGTGTTCTCATAGCCGACTTCGCGCACGCGGATGATCTCGGTGCAAAGCTCATCAAAATAATTAGCAAGCTCGGTCATTTTTGCCTGATACTCGTCGTCGTCGAGACGGACGAGGTTGAGGTCGTCACTTCCGTAACGCAAACCGTTGATGTATGAATCCACGGCTTTGAGCAGGTCATCTTGAGGCTGGCCCGCGTCCTCGAGCTTAACGATTCGCTGCGTGGTACCGCGCACCAGACCGGCGTAGTTGACCACGCGCGCCGTGCCCTGGATATCGGAGACGAGCAGCATAACGTTGATGAAGAAGAAGATGAGAACTGCCGTGAGCACCATCATGAGCAGGCGCACCGCCTGGCTGGCCTTCTTGGCGACAGAAGTATTCACAAGTTCAATCCCCCAAATGGCAAAAGAGTAGGTGGCGCATAGCGTCTTGTAAATCATGCGGGGTCAACTCTACCAGATGATTTTTCTAGGACGGGGATTAAAGAATCATCGACACGATAGCTATTTGAGAAGCTGAGCCATGGCGTTCACGAATTTTTGGACTTGGAGGGTGGGCTCGAGCGGGTAGTGCAGAAAGACTGGCACCTCGCGGCCGCACAGGAACGGCACGCCCACAAAGGCCGGGTGCACCCCCGACCACGCTCCGCAGGTGAGCACCGCGTCACCCTTTTCCTCCGCCTCGTTAAAGAGCGCAAAGTCGAAGCTATCCACGTCGATCACATCCACGCCGCCGTCGGCCAACAGATCGATACGCAGGCTGTCCATGGCGTCGTTGCCGTGGCGGAGCACGCGCAGGCGCATGCCCTCCAAGTCGGCGACCGTAATGCGCGTCTTGCGCGCCAGCGGGCTCGTGCGCGGCAGGTCGATATAAAACGGCACGTTGACAATGCGGAGCTTTTGGCAGGTGTCGCCCCAGCGCGGAGTCGAAAAACTCGACTGCACTACATCCACCTCGCGGCCAAGGCTGCGCATGACGGATTCGCGCTCGTCGTAGAGATCGCTTACCGGCACGATCTCAAATCGCAGCGACGGTTCCAGATCGTGGATGCCCGACCACATCGACAGCGTTTGGCGCCCCGGGCACATCATAGACACGCCCAGGCGCACGGCACCGCCGTCACCCGCCGCACGTCGGGCACGGCGCAGGGCGTCCTCGGACTGGCGCATGATCGAGCGCGCGTCGTCCACCAGCAGAGCACCCGCCGGCGTCACCTTGACGCCCGAGTGCGAGCGTTCGAACAGCGTGATGCCGAACTCGGCCTCGAAGCCCGACACTTGCTTGACGAGTGCCGGGGTCGACACGCGCAATTTTGCCGCCGCACGCGAGAAGCTTCCCAGCTCCGCGGCGGCCGATATGGCCTCAAGTCGTCGATCGTACACGTCAATCTCCCGTTTTCGCGCCCGTGACCGCATGGTGCCACAGGGGGTTGTTTTCGCAGGCCACGCGCTCAATTGAGAATAAACTGCATCGCTCAGTGTAAACCTACGGTTAACGCTATTCTAACAAATATGCAATTCACCTGCGCAAATGCAAAGCATACGATAACCAGCGAAAACCACGTGGGTCGGTTAATGGGAACGGCCCACCGGGAGGCACAAGAAGGGAAGTTCCTATGAGCAACTGGCTTAAGCTCGAGGGCGATGTCTGCGCCGTGACCGGCGCACTCGGCGGTATGGGCGTCGAGATTTGCCGCGAGTTCGCCCGCAACGGCGCCAACGTCGTCCTGCTCGATCTGGACGAGGAAAAGGTCAAGGCTGCAGCCGCCGACCTCGCCGCCGAGTTTGGCATCCACGCCGAGGGCTACAAGATGAACGCCACCGACGAGGCCGAGGTTCAGGCTGCCGTCGACGCCACCATCGCCGACTTCGGCCGCGTCGACGTCCTCGTCAACACCGCCGGCATCCTGCGCTTCGCCGCCATGGAGGACCTGCCGCTGAGCGACTGGGAGCAGGTGCTCAACGTCAACCTCACCGGCTACTTCATCACCTCGCAGCGCTTTGGTCGCGAGATGATCAAGGCCGGCCAGGGCCGCCTGGTGCATATCTCGACCGTCGCCAGCCACTCCCCCGAGACGTTCTCGGGCGTGTACAGCTCCACCAAGGCCGGCGTCAACATGATGTCCAAGATGCTCGCCGCCGAGTGGGGCCCCTACGGCGTCCGCTCCAACTGCGTCGAGCCTTGCTTCGTTAAGACCCCGATGTCGGCCAACTTCTACGCCGACCCCGAGGTCGAAAAGAGCCGCAGCCGTCTGATCGCCACGCGCCGCATCGGCGAGGTCAGCGATATCGCCAATGCCGTCATGTTCCTGGCGTCCAAGCGCTCGGACTTTACCACCGGCGACGCCATCAAGGTCGACGGCGGCTTCTCCAACATGATGGGCGACCTCACCGCCAAGCCCGGCGGCCGTCGCGCCTATGCCGACAACTACCTTAAGAACAAGGGTGTCGAGCTCTGGTCCGATGAGTCCGGCGTCGCCAAGCCGACCGACCAGTAAACCAACCTGACAGGGAGGCCCCGCAGACACGCCCGCTCCTCCCCCGTATCGATTAGAAAGAGTCCAATGGCTTCCACCAACTCCAACAAGGGTCGCGCCGTCGTGCTTTCCGCCGCGTGCGTCACCATGTTCTTCATCAGCTCCATCGCGCTGTATTCCGTCGTGAGCAAGAATCTGCTCGCCGTCTATCCCGAGTGGTCGAGCGCCCTTACCTGGGCTTTTCCCGTCTTCCAGACCATCATGGCCGTGACGGGCATCTTCGCCGGCCGCATCTCCGACAAGATCGGTCCGCGCAACGTCGTGATCGCCGCCGCCGTGTGCTACGGCGTGGGCTGGTTCATGTCCGGCACCGTCACCGAGCCATGGCAGTTCTACCTGTGGTTCTCGCTCGTCGCCGCTGTCGGCAACGGCCTGGGCTACAACCCGGCGCTCACCACCGGCCAAAAGTGGTTCATCGACAAGAAGGGTCTCGCCTCCGGCATCACCCTGGCCGCTTCGACCGCCGGTCCCGCCGTGCTGTCCCCGGTACTCGCCTCGCTGCTCATCCCGAGCCTGGGCATCTTTGGCGCCCTCAAGGCACTCGGCGTCATCTTTTTTGTGACGATCGCCGCCTCCGCCCTGTTCCTGAAGGCCCCCGAGGCCGGTTGGCTGCCCGAGGGCTTCGAGGCCCCCAAGGGTGGCGCACATGCCGGCACCTTCGGTGACCTCACCCCGGGCGAGATGGTCAAGACCCCGCGCTTCTGGGTCCTCATCGTCACCTTCGCTTTTGCCGCCACCGCGGGCACCCTGCTCGTGGGCAAGGTTGCCTCCATCGCCGCCGTCCAGCTCTTCGCCGACCCCACGAGCGCCGCGGCCGTCGCCCTCGGCGGTGTGGTCGTCTCCGTCAACACCTGCGCCAACCTGGTCGGCCGTCTGTCCTTTGGCCAGATCATCGACAAGCTCGGCGCCTATAAGTCGCTGCTCATCAGCCTTGTCGTCACCATCGTCGCACTCGTCATCATGTCGATGAGCTTTACGCAGAGCATGTTCTTTGTGGCACTCGCCCTGCTCGGCTTTAGCTTTGGCGCCCTGCTCGTCATCTACCCGCCGCTCACCGGTGGCGCCTTCGGCACCAGTAACATCGGCGTCAACTACGGCATCATGTTTTTGGGCTATGCCGCTTCCACCTGGATCAGCCAGCCCATCACCGCCGTGCTGTATCACGCCGAGGCCGGCAGCGCCGCCTACCAGCAGTCCTTCTACGGCGCCATCGTAATCGCCGCCATCGCCGTCGTGCTCACCGTCTACATGATGGTCTCCGACAGCAAGAAGAAGTCCGCCTAGTTTTACCGATACGACAAAGGGACAGCCCCTTTGTCGTATTCCACCGGTCACCAGTATTAAGGAGTCGAAATGTCTGAGCTCAACCCCGTCCGCATTGCCGTTATCGGCGCCGGCGCCATGGGCCGCAACCACATCCGCTTTGTCACCGAGGAGCCCGAGGCCGAGCTCGTCGCCATCGCCGACGCCTTTGAGGGCGCCCGCGCCACGGCCGAGGCCGCCGGCGTGCCGTTTTACACCGATCCCGCCCAGATGATGGACGAGATCAAGCCCGAGGCCGTCATTATCGCCACCCCCAACGACCTGCACCTGGGCGTTGCCCGCGAGGCTGTGAAGCGCAACATCGTGCCGCTGGTCGAAAAGCCGATCTCCAACGACCTGGAGGATGCCCAGGCCTTCGCCGCCGAGGCCGAGACCGCCGGCGTGCCCGTGCTCGTAGGCCAGCACCGTCGCCACAACCCCTTCGTCAACAAGGCCAAGGAGATCATCGAGTCCGGCGAGCTGGGCAAGCTCACCGTGTCGAGCTTCCACTACATGATCTATAAGAATGACGAGTACTTCGACGTCGAGTGGCGCCGCAAGAAGGGTGCCGGCCCGATCCTGGTCAACCTGGTTCACGACGTCGACCTGCTCCGTTACCTGCTGGGCGAGCCCGTTGCCGTCCAGGGCATGCAATCCAGCGCCGCCCGCGGTTTTGAGACCGAGGACTCCGCCGTGGTCAACGTCCGTTTTGCCGATGGCGCGCTTGCGAGCATGACCATCTCCGACGCCACCGCCAGCCCCTGGAACTGGGAGGCCACCGCTCGCGAGGATCCGCAGTACCGCCCCTTCGACGCCGACGCCTACTTTATCGGCGGAACCTTGGGCGCCCTTTCGCTGCCCCGCCTGCACCAGTTCTCCTACGACGGCGCCTCCAACTGGCACAAGCCGCTGCAGATGGAGATCCCGGCCGTGGACCCGGCGCTGCCGCACAAGATGCAGCTCAAGCACTTTGTGAAGGTCGTTCGCCGCGAGGTCGAGCCCGTCGTGACCCCCGCCGATAACGTCAAGACGCTCACGCTTCTCAACGCTATCAAGGAGGCCGCCGAGACCGGCCAGCTCGTCGAGCTGTAATGCCTTAAGAGCGACCGCGGCAGAAACCCCATGCCGAGCCCCCTCGGTCCGTCACAAATAAGCCCCTCTTCTTTGCCCCACGAGCAGCCTCCTGCCCGCGGGGCCTTTTGCTACCTTGCCGACGATTTTTCTGGGGCGGGGGCTATTTTGCACCTCGGCTTGATTCGTTCGCCACGAAATGGGCCTATCTACTACGTTTAACCGATCGCCCTCAACCATGCCAAATTTCGCGAAGTAAAAACCGCAGGTAGACGGGTTGCGTATTTTCGGAAAACCGGGAGATGGTCGGCCCATACGGGTTAAACGTAGTAGATAGGTCCTTTTCGTGGCGCGGCCCCAAAACAGTCTTTTGGGACGGGTGGTATCCTTGGTAGCTCTGTGCTGCAAACGCACCTTAAACGCAAGGAGTCCCATGGATCTTATCGCCCAGCTCGCCCGCGAGCTCAACCTTAAGGCCGCCAACATCGAGGCGGCTGTCAAGCTCATCGACGAGGGCAACACCATTCCCTTTATCTCGCGCTACCGCAAGGAAGCCACGGGCGGCATGGACGACGTCGCCCTGCGCGCACTCGACGAGCGCCTGTCCTACCTGCGCAATCTTGAGCAGCGCAAGGAGGACGTCATTCTGCTTATCGACGCCCAGGGCAAGCTCACGCCCGAGCTCGAGCAGCAGATTCGCGAGGCCACGCAGCTCCAGCGCGTCGAGGACCTCTACAAGCCCTACCGCAAAAAGCGCATGACCCGCGCGCAGAAGGCCCGCGAGGCAGGTCTGGAGCCGCTTGCCAACATGATCATCATGCAGGCCTCGGCCAAGGGCAGTGCACTCGACGCCGCCGCGGCATACGTCAACGAGGAGGCCGGCTTCGACACGCCCGAAAAGGCGCTCGCGGGTGCGGCCGACATCGTGGCCGAGACGGTAGCCGAGGACCCCGAGAACGTCGCCGACCTGCGCGCCTTTACGCAAAACACCGCCGATATCGTCGTCGAGGCCACCGACCCCGCCGAGAAGACCCCCTACGAGCCCTACCACAACTTTGACGAGCCGCTGCGCCGTATACCCAACCACCGCGTGCTGGCTATCGACCGCGGTGAGCGCGAGGGCAAGCTCCGCGTGCGCGTGAACGTCGACGGCGCTGCCGCCACGGCACGCCTCGGCAGCCGTTGGCCCCGACGCCAGGGCGTCTTCGCGCCCGTCTTTGACGCCGCCATCGCTGACGGTTACAAGCGCCTCATGGCCCCCTCGCTTGAGCGCGAGGCCCGCGCCAAACTCACCGTTCGCGCCCAGACCGAGGCCATCAACGTCTTTGCCAAGAATCTCGAGGGCTTGCTCTCGGCGCGCCCCGTGCGTGGCACCCGCGTGCTCGCGCTCGATCCGGGCTACCGCACCGGCTGCAAGGTCGCTGTCATGGACGAGACCGGCAAGCTGCTCGACCACGGCGTGGTCTATCCCACCAAGCCACGCCAAGACGTCGCCGGCACCAAGCGCGAGCTCGCTCGCCTCGTCAAGAAGGACGGCGTCAACACCATCGTCATCGGCAACGGCACCGCCAGCCGCGAGACCGAGGAAGTCGTCTCGGAGTTCATTGCCGAGCAGGCACCCAGCCTACGCTACACCATCGTTAACGAAGCCGGCGCGTCGGTGTACTCCGTCTCCGAGCTCGCGAGCCAGGAGTATCCCGATCTGGATGTCACCGTGCGCGGCGCCATGAGCCTAGGCCGCCGCCTGCAGGACCCGCTGGCAGAGCTCGTCAAGATTCCGCCCCAGTCCATCGGCGTGGGCCAATACCAGCACGACATTGACCAGGCCGAGCTCTCGCGCACCCTGGGCCACGTGGTGGAGGACGTCGTCAACCGCGTGGGCGTCAACGTGAACACCGCGAGCGCGAGCCTGCTGGGATACGTATCGGGCATCACGCCGAGCGTGGCCAAGAACATCGTGGCCTACCGCGAGGAAAACGGCGCCTTCACCGATCGCCGCCAGCTCAAGAAGGTCCCCAAGCTGGGACCCAAGGCATATCTCAACGCTGCAGGCTTTTTGCGAATTAGCGGCGGTAAGAACCCGCTCGACGCAACGAGCGTCCACCCCGAAAGCTACGAGGTGGCCACGTCCGTCTTGGAACGCGCCGGCGTTAAAGCAAGCGAGCTCAGCCGCGGCGGCGTGCCCGACATTGAGCGCCGTCTGGGCAGCATCTCGGCGCTGGCAAGCGACCTAGACTGCGGCACCCTGACGCTCATCGACATTGTCAACGAGCTCAAGAAGCCCGGCCGCGACCCGCGCGACGACGCGCCCGAGGTGGTCTTTAGCCGCTCAGCGCTTTCCATCGACGACCTAGAGCCCGGCATGGAACTCAAGGGCACGGTGCGCAACGTTGTGGACTTTGGCGCCTTCGTCGACGTGGGCGTGCACCAGGACGGCCTCGTGCATATCTCCAAGCTCGCCAACCGCTTCGTCAAGCACCCGAGCGACGTGGTGCGCGTCGGCGACACGGTAAAGGTGTGGGTGGAAAAGGTCGATCGCGACCGCAAGAAGATCTCGCTCACCATGGTGCAGGGGAAGTAGCGCGCACAAAACATGCCATGAGCAGAGGGCCCGGATGTCTCAACGGACGTCCGGGCCCCTCTTTTAGATAGAGATTAGAAAATTATTGGATTATAGATTCACCCATAGAGCGGGGCGGACGGAGAAGTCCGAGTGGTCCACGTAGCAGCCGTCGGAGTTCACGCTGCCGACCATGTCGACGCACGCCACACAGTACGACTCGCCACCCGACGAGCGAAGCCACCAGCAGCACGTACCGTCGTAGATGCCGCCCTCCGTTGCCAAAGCACCGTTGTACAAAGCCTGCTGGGTCGACATGCACATACGGTAAACATCGGAATTAAAGTACTCATTCGCCTCATCGACAGAAAGCAGCGTGGGGGCTCCGTCAATCTCACTCATCTCATCGCCCGTAAAGGCCTGGGAAGCGAAATCGTTCTCGAGCCATTTCTTGAGATCGGAAGAGCCCCAGTCGTTGCCGTCATCCACATCCGTATTGAACGCGCGGGCATCAAGGGCCTTTTGACTCACGACATAGGCACGGTTGCCTTCGATCGTCAGGACACGCCACTCGATGGGCTCCTTGCCGTTTGAAATGTCGCCGTCTTGCTCGTAGGAGCCAAACTCGACCACGTCGCCCACCTGGCAGCCCCTGAAGGGGTTCTTGTTGAACGCGGGAATAACGACGAAGATGGCAATCAGCACGAGCGCGATGACGCCGGCCGCTGCCCCTCCGATGATAAGCGGTAGCTTCTTTTTGCTGCCAGCTATACTGGTAGACTGCACCTTTGCAGCCTGCGGCATGGGCGCGACGCCAGGTGCCATGTCTGGGGCTACAACTGGATTACCGGTTTCATCTGAGGGGGGGGGTCACAGATGCCGTGGGAAACGGGTTGCCGCAGGCGCAGCAAAACTTAGCTTCGTCAACGTTCTTGGTACCGCATTTAGGACAGAACATGGGATCTCCTTCCTTTCGCTTCTCACACGTTAAGGCTAGGCCCAAGGCAACCAAACTTGTTGCGCAACATGTCCCGAAGGAGAAAAAATCTGTGCGAGCGGGAGCGCGATCGAGACGACATCAGTCAGGTCTTGTGCGGGGGAAGTAAACCGCCAAAGCAAGGGTACCCCCTACAGCGACGTGCAAAATCGCGAGTATTCTGCAATTTCTGCCGCTCCGAACGCCCCTCAGAGGCAATAAAGTCAAAAACAGCCCCCGTTTTAGCGTCGTCAGAGCCAAAACGGGGGCTGTTCCGTGCTTTATCTAGCTGGTAAAAGCCTTTACCTTGCTGAATACTCTCAATTTTGCACGGCGCAGGCGGGGGTACCTTTGTCCACGGCAGGATATGGAAGCCGAT
>ERZ1107006.2344-NODE-2344-length-14029-cov-19.170173_pt1 | contig 14029 bp, 10 predicted proteins | sample MGYA00403696_ERZ1107006 | MGnify/ENA primary metagenome ERZ1107006 (study PRJEB35170, sample SAMEA104062441) | human gut metagenome | biome: human gut; feature: human-associated habitat; material: faeces | place: Denmark | collected 2012-08-13 ...
GATCTCATCGCCTGTCCGCACTTCTCCCGCAAGGCATCGCAGTGTAGACAGTTAGAGGTCGAAAAAGCCTGTGATTGCAAGCCTCAGAGCGGCGCAAATTGACCAACCTAAGTGATTGTATTCCCTGTGCAGTTTATTCTTTAGCGCGGAAATAAGTGTCGATTTCGGCACTTGTTTGAATGCCCGGAAAACGAACCAAGAGCCTCTGTCGATGCCCGGTTTGGGTATCGGCAGAGGCTCTTTTTTTACGACATATTCAAAATAGCGGACAGCAGCTCTTGAACCTGTTGCCGGTATTCCGGCTTTATATCCGAAATACGTCTGGCAAGCGCAAGGGCTTCCGCTTCTGGCTCATCGGTCCCAAAGATAATTCGGTCCGCACTGACGCCCAGCAAACGGCAAAGACGCTGCAAGGCTTCAAGAGAGATACCGGAAGCACCACGCTCAATAGCACTCAGGTGATTCGGCGTCATGCCAAGCATTTCTGAGAGCGTGTCCTGCGTATAGCCCGCCTGTTCTCTTGCCACTTGAATATTGCCGCCGATTTCAATATTGATGTCCTTCTTCTCTCGCATAGCCTCACCACCTTTGCATTTAGTGTACCTAACGGCGGTGTCATTATCCACGGTACGCCGTCGTTGATTTTACTAACGACAATGCGTTGACTGTCCGTGATGAGGGTGATAGAATGGAGTTACCTACCAAAAGAGTGAAAGAAGGGGTGTCATGTCGCGCATTATTGAGTTTAGAAAGTCTGCTCAAAAAGCTGAAAAGCAATCCGTTCAAGGCAAGACTTGTGCGTTTACCGGTCATAGACCGCAGAGTCTTCCGTTCGGCTTTGATGAATCCGATAAGCGTTGTACTTCTTTGAAGTCTGTTATGCGGGATCAGATTGTAGCACTCATCGAGAACGAGGGCGTCACGCATTTTATTACCGGCATGGCTGCATTCTGCGGCGTCCAGTGGCCGCTGGTGCGGTGGCCAGCGGCCACTAAGCGCCGGTAGTGGCCGGGCAAATTAGTCCGCCATTCGAGGCTTAATCACCACGGTGTAGTGCTTTGTGGCACGCTTCAGGATTGCGTTCGCGGAGACCTCATCATTAAGAATCATGGAGCTCCAGCTTGCTGGCTCCCGTTGTGAGCAGATAATGGTGCTGAGGTTAATTTCACACCGCTTCTCCAAAATCTCAAAGAGGATTTTCACTTCACGCTCGTCGGTAATGGTGTGCAGCAGGAAGTCATCCAAGATGAGTAGGGCTGCACCACAGGTTTTCTTCAGCCGCTTCTGGTACTTGGAGTAGTCTACGGCCTTGAGTGCCACCAGCTCCTCCAGAAGGGGCTCACAGTGGTGGTACTCTACCTTGTAGTTGTTGCAGGCAACAATGCCAATAGCCTTTGCCAGATAGGACTTACCACTGTCAGACGGGCCCAGGATACACACGTTCAGGCCAGAGTCAATGAAGTCCAGCGTGGACAGCGTTTCGGTAATTCCCCGGGGCAGGTACTCACGCTCGGCTGAATCAACGCAGTTGGAAAGCTCCTGCGGACACCCTCGCAGATGTGCGCTGCACAGACGGCTCAGGATCCGTTTGTTCATCTTCTTCTGGTATTCTGGCTCCACAAGGTTGGCAATTGCCATCAATGGATCAAGCTCAAGAAAGCTCGGAGATCGGTACATTTCGTCCAGTGTGGCAGACATACCGGGCAGTCCCATTTCATTCAGCTCGAACAGAAGCGTGTTAAAGAGTGCTTTCCCGGTGAGCATTACTTGTCACCGCCTTTCCCGTTGCCCCGAGCCAGACTCTGGCTGCGGGAGAGAAGTCTGCTAATATCCATGGACCCCGCATCCATAACAAAAGCACCTTTATTGCGTTCCTCGTTCATGCTGGTATTGTAACCGGAGACTCCCAGATCTTCAGCAACAACCGGAATCGTGTTTTTAATGAAGGTGTAATTTACCTTTCCCAACTCCAAAGCCTGGCGGCAGGTTTCTTCCAGCGCCTGCTTGCTGTATTTCCTGGTAAAGCTCAGGACTCCCTGGCACATTCGGTAAGTCTGGACTTCCAGCTTACGGCTGGCAAGAATGCGCTTAATGACTTTGCCAGTATTTGGACCAATCGTCATGGCCTTTCGGGTGAAGTAGGTACCGTTCCACTCGGAAATTTCCCTGTAATTCGCTGGGAGATGGTTCGGATCCGTAGACCACTGGCTCTTTGCGGTCGCTCTGGGCCATTCACAGATAAGCGCTCCCTCTTTGGAGAAAATCTTTACCATGGTAGCAGAAGCCCGGATAAGCACTTCCTTGTGCAGATAGGCCCGGTCTACGCTGTAATAAGCGTTGTCGAAGCGAACATGGTAATCTGAGGACACCTTGGCCGTCCGGCGCTCCATGTATTCATAAGGAACAGGAGGCAGCGGCATAAGCTCCCTGCGCTCCTCGTCCCAGTAGTAGCGGCGGCTGTGAGGCTTCTTGGTGAACGGGGCACTGTTTAGCTTGTCCAGATGCTTCCAAAGGTCACGGTTGAACTGCTCCAGACTGAAGTAGTCCATTTCCTCCATGTCATGGAAGAAGCCCTTTTCCATGATGCCAACAGCATTCTCTACAGAACTCTTGTACTTGGGCTTCTTTACTTTGGCCGGCAGAATGACCGTGTGGTTGTACTCAGCCCATTCAGCATAATCCTTGTTTAGTTCCGGAGCTATCCAGTCCCGGTTGGCAATGACAGCCTGCTTGCAATTGTCGCAGACGACCAGCGCCGGCACGCCGCCAAAATACGTCAGAGCATTGTTGTTGACGGCAATCCACTGCGGCTCCTTGGTTGAGACCATTCCTTCTGCGTAAATGTACTGAGAGTAAGGAAGAACGGCTACAAAGACAACGATCTCCAGAACCTCGCCTGTGAGATGATCCACCATCTGAAAAGTCTTTCCGGCGAAGTCCACTTCCATCTTCTGACCAATGACAGCATTAAAATGCAGCGTTTCCTTGTTTTCCTCGCACCATTTGGCATAGTTCTCACAGAACTGCCGATACGAGTAAAACTTCAGCCCACAATCCCGGCACTTCTTGGCGTACCGGTTCCAGAGAACCACAAGGGTCATGTTCTTCCGAGATGACATGTCCTTGGCTACTGCCTCATAGTCCGGCATCTCGTAGCTGAGATCCCGCCCCACGGTTGCAGCCTTCTGCCCGTAGACTGCTGCGGCAATGCCGTAGTTGGTGATCCCCTCTGGGAGAGGATAGCTGAGAGTTTTGCATTCTTTGAATGCTGCAAGAAATTTGTTGACGCCGGATTTGCTAACCGAAAGCTCTTCGGCAATTTCCCGGCCACTCATGCCAAGGGCATAGTGCTTGATAATGATGTCTTTGTAGTCCAGTAACATTCATTACCCTCCCTAAAATAGTGTATTTCCGTTGTTGCGGATACTACTATTATGGGAGATTTCCATACTACATCAATGTGCAGATTCATGGTGGCCACTCAGGCCGCACTGTGGCCACTGGCCACCGCACCAGCGGCCACTCGCCACCGCCGTATGCACATGGCTCTTGGCGTCGATATGTATGCTGCGGAAATTGTACTCGATTTGAAATCAAAATACCCTCACATTACTCTGGAAAGCGCAATCCCTTGTGAGACACAAGCGATCAAATGGTCTGTGGCTTCACGGGAACGGTATTATAATATCGCGGCAAAGTGTGACAAGGAGACCATGCTGCAACGGGAGTACACGCCGGACTGCATGGACAAGAGAAATCGGTACATGGTCGATCACGCCGATTATATTCTCGCAGTATGGAATGGATGCCCCAGCGGTACCGGGAATACCGTGAGATATGCTCACAAAAAGGGCAAGCCCATCATCGTCATCAATCCGGCTTCCCTTGATGTCACGCGGGAATAAGGCAAAAAAATCCCTTCTGAATCAAGCGTTGTGAAAACCGTGAAGTATTTCCCGATAGTGAATACACATTGCACTACTCGGTGATTATTGGAAACGTGTACGGCGTATGCTGCCCAGTGAACATCTCCACGGAACACATCGAATTTTCACGGCTTCGTAAAACGGAAAGTGTCACCTTATGAACAGTCCCTTGCCGAGAGAAAAATAAATCGCTGGAAACGGGAACGCCCCCGGCACTGTGCGTCTGGCACAGTGTCGGGGGCGTTTTTCCGTGTCTTAGTTATGAGCCAGTTCATTTAGGAGCAGCTTTCGATAGTCCACATCCAAGACGCAGCGATGGAAGTCCATCAGACGGTGTTCGTCGAACAGCTTTTCACAGAGCTTGGTCAGCGGATGATTCATCAGCTTTGCAGAAATGCCAGTCTCGTTGAAAAACCTTGCCCATGTGAAGACCTCTTCTAAATCCTCCTGCCCAAGCGTGGCAGGAATGATGGCGTTGCAGAGACGGACAATGGGGCTGTCCGCAAATCGCTCTGCGACTTCCTCCGGTGTGCATTCATAGCGGTCACAGTCAAAGGAAAGCGCATCCTCAATTTTAAGATAATTTTCGGTTTCATCCCGCGTCAAGGTTATGGTGTAGTCTCCCATACCGGACGGCACATCAATATTCTCCATGACATCAAGCTCGTAACGGGAGCCGCCGATGATCGCCTCAAAGGAGAAGGACTGACAGATTACTGCTGGGTTCTTGTCTATCTTGTCCTCATTCAGAAAGGACAGCGGATTGTACTCTGTTAGTTCCCAGTCGATTTTTCCTCTCTCTGTTTGCTCGGCAATCTGCTGGATCAGATGTTGTTCTTCTTCGTGCAGATTTTCATTGTACAGCATGATACACCTCCGTTTTCTGATTGTCGTTTTTTTGGGGGCTGCTCTATGTTTCCGAAGAGACTGCCGTTTGTATCATCATTCCTTGGCTGAGGGCAGACCTTCGTAAAACTTCCTAAGTTCGCCCAAACTGCTTGTCCGATTTTTGATAGGCAGGGAGTCCCATGTAATGTCATGATAGCGTTCCGGCGGCTCATCCCGCAGTCTTCGGTCGATGATGCAGACAATGCCGGTGTCTGTGAAATTGCGGATCAATCGCCCGATGCCTTGCTTGAGCTTGATAATCATTTCGGGAACACGAACATCCATCAGAGCATCCTTAGCAACGGAACACTTATACTCGATAATCGGATCGGGGACAGGGAACGGAAGCCGGAAAATGATGACATTGGAAAGGCTTTTTCCTTCAATGCTGATACCTTCCCAATATGCACCCGTCCCCAGAAGCACGGAGTTCGTATCTTCCTTAAACTCATTCAGCACCTTGTCCTGCGACGATCCCGGCTGCTGCATCAAGATTTTGTACGGAAGATTTTTCTCACTGAGAATGGAGTAGACCTCTTCCATGTCGGTCTTTGCCGTAAACAGCACGAGTGCCTTTCCGTTGGAAATGCTCAGGATCTCAAGCAGTCGCTCCACACCCTTTTCAATGAAGGCTTCATGTTCTCTGGTCGGGTGCGGGAGATCGTCGCAATAGTAGATCATGGCGTGTTCATCGTATGGATATGGGGAAGGCTTTGGCTCGGATAAGCAGCCGCGGTCACCAGCGGGAAAGCCGGTATTGCTGATAAAGTAAGAATACTGTTCTTCCAGAGACCCGCTCGTGGCGTTCGTCAGCGTGGCAGAGGTCAAGATGGTTCTTTCATCACCATTGAAGTATAGGCGGCTCACAATTTCTTTTGTGTTTTTAGGGCAATAGACGAGTTCCGTGTTGCTGCCGTGCTGCTCAATCCAGATCAGCATATCGTCTATCTGGTCAAGAAGCTCTGAAAGGGACTCGCTGACGGCATCCAGATCATCAGAGGCAGCAAAGGAACGGTTGTTTCTGAAATCCATGCTGGAATAAATCTGAATGCTGGACGAAAGGTTGTGTATGGCGGCGTTCATCTCGGTAAGCAGTTCAATCGCACTGCCATTGTTGTCGAAGAAAAAGCGGTCAGCGTAGCGCATATCCTGTTCTGCCTCGTTGATCTGCTTTTGGACTTGTGCTTTCAGGCAGTTATAGAAGGCGATGATTGCGCTTTCTGCCTCTCGCTTTTCTCTGGACACACTGCTTTGATCGGAGGATCGCAGCTCATAGAATGCGCTCTTGATCATACCAAAGAGCATACCCTGTCCGAAACGTTCCGTTGTGGCACTACGCACTTTATCATCCAAGTTGTGCGCTTCGTCCACGACAAGCAGATCAGCGGTGGCGTTAATCAGCCCGTCCTGACCGCGCCGGAGTTTCAAGAGATGCTGGGTTAGAAAATCCTGATTGCACAGAACAACACCATCTGTGAGCTTTAATGCTGCGCGGACTTTGTAATATTTGCACTTCTTTTCACAGGAGCCGCAATTCTTCATGCTGAACCGCTGCACGTTTACCTTGTCCCAGACGCCTTGCGGCAAAACCTCCGGGAAATCCTTGCGTTCCTCATACCCTTGCTTGATTCCTTCTTTGAGCGCGTCCGGTGGGTCTGCTTTCGGGTCACACATATACTCATCTGCGCGTTTGTTGCAGAGATAATGGGTCTGTCCTTTTGCGAGGATGACATCTCTGTTCAGCCCAAGAAGGGGCATTACCGCGTGGACATCGCGCCAGAGCTGTTCTTGAAGCGCAATGGTCGAGGTTGCGATGATAACCGGCTTGTTCATGCGTTTGCTGTACAGCAGCACCGGCACAAGATAGCCAAAGGACTTTCCAATGCCCACGCCAGCTTCAATCGCAAAATGCTGATCGTTTATGAGGGCGTCCACAATCTCAAAGGACATATCCTGCTGCCCTTCACGCATTTCCAATCCATGCTGCGGGGCTTCATCCCAAAAGAAGGTGCTGACTTGCTCACTCATGGAGTACAGCTCTGCTTTTCTGCGCTTTTTCCGTTCCTCCGATGTATTGAATCCAAAATAGAATCTGTTGTCCATCCACATTCCTCCCGGAATAGAAACCAAGGCTATCCGCGTTTCAGTTCAATGCTGACGTTTCCGTTCTCGTCGATAGTCAGCGTCATGTGCCTGATGTGCTTCTCATAGAACTGCCGCCGCTCTGCGGGAGACATTTCGATCCTCGTGTTTCGCAGAGCTGCATCAAACATATCGTTGACGTTCAGGTGAACGGAGTTGTCAATCCAGCGGTACATCTCCTTGAACAGTGCGTTTTTCTTGATGTCCTCGCTGTTGCCGGAGTAGAAGTCATCCAGATAGCAGTAGAATATCCCGGATTCTGCAAGTGCCGCCTTCATATCCGGTCCGCATTTTTCCCGCTCAATCATGACAAGGAATCTGGCGTCCGGCAAGGAAGAGATAAGCCCCCAGTAGTCGGAATCGCTTGAGACGATGACGAAGGAATCCACTTGCTTCTGGTAGTGTTCCTGACAGGCTCTTGCGGTGAGCTTGATGTCTACCAGTGATTTGTTCTGCTTGATCCGCTCAATCATGATATGTTCAACGGGGATGCGGGTGTAGTTTTCAAGAATCCGCCATGCCGTAGCGGTATGTACGTCATCAAAGAGAATGATCGCCGTAATCTTCTGCATGACCTCATAATCAAGGTTTTTGAGCGTGGCGCACAGCTTGTACGGGTCAGAGTTTTCGCAGTCCACTACCAATACGGTCTTCTCACTGTCATCTATGAAGTCGTAGATATTGTTTTTTACAAAAGCCCCTGCATCGGAGACTTTACTGTATTCCGTGAAGGCGTCGCAATGCCATTGATAAAGCAGGGTAGCAAACTTCTTATCATTATAGAGGACATTGCCCTCGTCCATCGGTACCCAGTTGATATACATTTGATAGGGGTAGTAGGAGAGACTTGCGTAATAGATGTCCGCAGCATCTTTCGTTCCGTCCTCTGTCAAGCCGTTTGGCATAATGAACAGCTCTTTTATGTACGTCCAGTTAATCCAGATTGGAAAGAGGCTTTTGCAGTTGTTAATGCGGTCTGAAATCAGCCGGTTGATCTCGATAATGTGGTGGCAGAGCTTTGTACTCGACTTTTTGATAAAGCTGATTCCGTCATTTGAAAGCTGCTGCATACTGGACATCGGAAGGATCTCAGGCATCGAAAGAAGCCCACGGTATTCCATCCGCATGATGTCATTTATTTTCCGGTAATTGCGCTCAATGGCGGTGCGGATTATACATAGATTTCGGATGATGCGGGCATTTTTATCCTGCTCAAGCCGGTCGTATATCTCTATCTTCGGCGGCTCGTGTTCATTTTGGAAAATACGGAGCGGGACGCCGATCAGGTATGCAACCTTTGACACAAGCTCATAGGTGCTGTCTTTGTAAGCAATCTGTTCTCCGGCATATTCGATGCCATTCAACATGACTGAATTGCCCATGATCTACTCCTTTCTCGTAGGGGAGTTAAGCGGTCATTACATTGTCCGTCCACATCTCACACTGGCTCATGACAGTCTGGACAGCATCATCCATACCCTCTGGCGGATATTTGTGTTTTTTCAGCAACCTTTTGACCAGGCGGCGCATTCCAGCTCTTGCGCTCTCTTTCTTTTGCCAGTCTATTGTCTGGTTTTTGCGAAGCAAATCTGTCAGTTCTTTCGTGATAGCAATAAGCTCGTCATGCTCGTAAAAGTCCTTGATTGCTTGCGGCTTTGTGAGGGCATCATAGAAAGCAAGCTCGTCCGCTGTCAATCCGAGTTTTTCACCCTCGGCGGCAGCAGCGGCAATGTCTTTCGCCAGCTTGAGTAATTCTTGAATGACTTCCTCGTTGGTCAGCATTCCGTTCAAATAGCGGTTCATTGCGCTCTGAATGATTTCGGAGAACTTCTCAGACTTGACGATATTTGTTCGGCGGTAAACAGAGACCTGTTCGGAAATCAGTTTTTTCAGGAGTTCGACTGCAAGATTCTTCTCCTTCATGTTTGCCACTTCTTCAAGAAACTTCGGATCGAACAACGAAAACTCAGTCTGGACATCGGAGAAGAGGTTGATAACACCTTCGCTCTTGATGCTGTGCTTCAAAAGCTCGTTAATGCGCTCATTTACTTCCGGAAGCGTAAACTTCTTTCCGGTACCGCCTGAAACCAAGCGCACGGTCATTGTTCTTACGGACTCGAAGAAAGCTGCCTCCATGCGAGTTTGCTCGTCTACCAAGCTGCTGCACAGCGAAAGTGCCTGCTTGAGAAGCAGGGCTTCTTTGATAAACACATTCTGTGTCTTCTCATGGTCGGGAAGCTCGTACTCTGCAACACTCTTGCCGAGTATGAAGTTCACTCCGCCGCTGATGAGCTTCGCCCTGTCGAGGTCGCTTCCGGTCATGAATTTCTCATAACTGAATCCGTGGAACAAATCTCTGCAAATAGAGAGCTTTTCAAGGAACTTCGGATATGCAGCCTTGCTTACATCTGTATCACCATAGTTCTTCTTGTCTCTGGCAGTATAGTCGTTCATTGCCTGTTTCAGTGCAGCCGCAATACCGACGTAATCGACAACCAAACCGCCTTCTTTATCTTTGAAGACACGATTGACGCGGGCGATAGCTTGCATCAGGTTGTGTCCAGCCATCGGCTTATAGACATACATCGTAGCAAGGGAGGGAACATCAAAGCCGGTCAGCCACATATCCACGACGATGGCGATTTTCAGCGGAGAGTTGTTGTCTTTGAATTTCCGCGCCATATCGTCCTTATGAGCTTTGTTGCCGATAATCTCACGCCATTCTTCGGGATCGTTATTGCCTTGCGTCATGACCACTGCAATCTTTTCCGTCCACGCTGGGCGTAGCTCAAGAATGCGCTTATAAATCTTCATTGCTATGGGACGCGAATAAGCAACGATCATCGCCTTGCCGGTCAGGATATTCTCACGGTAATTCTCGTAATGATCAAGAATGTCATTTACCAAGGAATTGATCGTCTGGTCGGCACCGAGGATTGCTTCCATCTGACCAAGTTCCTTTTTGCTCTTTTCAATGACATACGGATCGGCGTTGTCAGCCATAATGTCATACTCATTATCGATCAGATGGAGGGTGTTCTCGTCGAGTTTCAGGTGAATCACACGGCTCTCGTAGTAGACGGGTCTGGTCGCGCCATCTTCAACTGCCTGTGTCATATCATAGATGTCGATGTAATCACCGAAGACCTCTCGTGTACTGCGGTCTTTTGTGGAGATCGGTGTTCCGGTGAATCCAATGTAGGTCGCATTAGGAAGCGTGTCTCTTATAATGCGGGCAGTGCCGATAACGGTTTTCGCCTCGACTTCGCCGTTGTCCTTCTGCTTGACCACAACCTTCTCATTGAGACCATATTGCCCACGATGCGCTTCATCAGCCATCACGATAATGTTCCGACGCTCCGAAAGAGCTTCGTTGCTTTCTTCAAACTTCTGCATGGTCGTGAAGATTATGCCGTTTGCCTGTCTGTTTGCAAGCAGTTCTTTCAGATTCTTGCGGCTCTCAGCGTGCTGCGGCGTTTGCCGGAGGAAGTCCTTGCAGCGGGCGAATTGTCCGTAAAGCTGGTCGTCCAGATCGTTACGGTCGGTAATGACAACGATAGTGGGGCTTTCTAACGCTTCTTGCAGATAATGAGCATAGAAGACCATAGACAACGATTTTCCGCTGCCCTGTGTATGCCAGAAGACGCCACCCTTACCGTCCGTCACGGTTGCGTGTTTTGTAGACTCAATCGCCTTTTTGACTGCGAAATACTGATGATACCCGGCGAGTATCTTGAAAGTATTCTGTCCATCCACATTAAAGCAGATGAAGTTTTTCACGATGTCAAGGAAGCGGGTCTTCTCAAACAGTCCTACAAAGAATGTGTCAAATGATGCGTGTTGCGTATTCTCATAGCTGCCGTCTGTTGTTTTCCACTCCATAAAGCGGTCTTCGCCGGACGTGATTGTACCAGCCTTTGAAGTGGTCAAGTCGCTCATGACACATACCGCATTATAAATGAACATAGAGGGGATCTCATACATATAGTTCCGGAGCTGGCGGTATGCTGCGGAAGCGTCGGTTTCTTCGCGGGACGGAGACTTCAACTCCACAATGACGAGCGGGAGACCATTGACAAAGAGAATCACATCTGGTCTTTTTTCGGAGTTCTCAATGAAAGTCCATTGATTCGCAACTGTGAACTCGTTACTGGCAGGATTTTTGAAGTCTACAAGGTAAACAAGGGTAGAGCGTTCTTCACCCTTGTCATAGTATTTTACCGGGACTCCGTTTTGGAGGTAGTCCATAAAGACCATGTTCTTCTGCAAAAGCGTTCCGGTTTCAAAGTTCTTGAGCTTATAGATTGCCTCCGTCAGAGCGTCCATAGGCAGGCTCTTGTTGATCCGCTGCAAGGAAGGTAGCAGAACATCCTCATAAAGCGGCGAGTGATAATCGCGCTCCACGTCCGGTCCATAGATATAGTTATAGCCCAGTTCTTCATTGAGAAGCTGCAAGACAGCGTTCTCGTAATTTGATTCTGTAAAATATCCTGCCATAGTTTGTCACTCCCTTTTACGCCAGACTCGCCCCGAACTGATCCAGCGTGTTTTCTGCATCTCTGTCAGTGACGGGCTTATTCATCGCTTTTTCAATTAGGTTTAGAAGGCTTTTTGCTCTGTCGATGAAATAGCCATTGAAGTCATCTGCCTTCAATTCTGCATAGTTGATAAAGTGCGATTCCACCCGTGCTTGCAACTCATTCTCGGTCAGTCCATCAACCTTCTTTAGAATTGCCCCCAGATACTCACTCGGCGCATTTCCGCCAATCGAGCGGTTGGTGGCTGGAAGAATCGGGGTCTTGTTAATGATGGAATTATACCGTTCGCGCTTGATGCCCATTTTCTCGCAATATGCTTCGGGGAATATATGGTGAATATCCGGAGACTCAAGCATACTGTTTACAATGTCAATCGTCGTGTTGTTCATAAAGTCACGACACTTCTCCTTGTAAAGAAGAGCCATTATACCTTTATATGCCGCGCTCAAGCGAGTTTGAAGGGTTAGCAGCCGCGTAGAAGAAAAGACTGCGCTGTTAATCGTGTGCATTGCATTCGGACGTCCATTGACCTCTTCAACCATGTCCTCAATGTCATAGGCATAGCGGGTTTCGTTCGCACCGCCATACATCTCACCCAAAATCCCGCACCAATACCACCGAGAAAGAGTTTTGATTGTGTTTGGCTCATTGCATTTGGATTTTCCGAGAACAGCGCAGATTGCCGCAAGTGGAATCAACTGCGTTGTATAGGGCAAATCTCTTTGACGGAAAACGCACTGATCCCGAAGAAGAAACTCCTTTGCGATTTTGAACCCAGACAGCACTGCATCCCGGTTCGCTATGTACGATTCATAAGGAAGTCCCAGAACATCTTTCTTTTTGCAGGAGATTGTGTTTGTCTTTCCAGACTGCTTGTTCAAATAGCTTGTATAGAGACAAACCGTTGTCAGGAAGGTAGTCTCATCAATCCCATCGAACAGGTCTGTTCTCAGCGTGTCACCGAAACCGCAAATTGTATTTCGACACTGCACCCAGTCTTTTCTCAGGTCAAAGTCTCTTGTGGCATAAGTTGCGGTAACAAGCTCAAACACCGTGAGAGGAACACCACCGGTATTGACGTTCTCAAACACCTTGCACACTGCCTCTCGCGGCGTGGACTTGTCCAGCGTAATAACAGGCAACTTGTAGCCAGAAATCGTATTTAGTACATCAGCTTGAAAACGCTTAAACTCATCCATCGCCTCCGGCTTCATTCCGTAGTGCGTCATGTAGCCCATGAACCAGTCCATAACAGCGTTGCTGTCGAACACAATATTGACCGGAAACAGCTTGTTCTCATATTCATACTCTCTGGTGGAGAGGTCGAGCTTCACGTCTCGGTCAAAGTTCTCTTTTATCTTGCGGTCTTCGGGGATGGAGAGGACAGCATCAAAACGATCCTCATCATCGTCAAGGCACTTCTCCATTGAGAGATAGTAATAACGCTTAATAGCCTTGCCTTTTTCTGTTTTGGTCGAGACCGGCTCTTTAGAGGATGTTGCCTGATAAATTGAAGTAAGCCGCTGCTGACCATCGAGAATCAAATGCTCCGGCTTCACAGAAACGCCTTTTACACCCGTAATTGTACGGTATTTGAATTGGATGTCCGGATTGCCGTATTGCAGCCGCATGATGGCACCCATAGGATAACCCTGTGATAAACTGGCGATGATGCCTCTAATTCGGTTATCATCCCATGTCCAGTCACGCTGAAACTCCGGCAACTGCATTGAGCCGGACTTAACCTCCGCTAAAAGCTGACTGAGGTTTGTATCAAGAGATTGCGGGGAAATAATCACGTCTGCGCCTCCTTCATTGGCTTTTATTGATCGGACGAACTCATTCTGCTCTCCAAATCCGAAATGTCGCTGCGGATGGAAGAGATGTCTGACTCAATATCGTCAATCCGCTCGGATAAAGACTCCTGCTGACTCTGAATGTACTCTAGCTGTGAGTATAAGCCGCGCACTGCCAGAATCAGTTCTACCATCAGCCCTTTGTCATCAAGGGAGAGAAGGCGATCTTTTTCAGCCTGTATCTTTTCCGCCTCATGTTGAAGCCGCTCTTTCTCGCGAACTGCTTCTGCTGCGGCTTTCTCAAGACGAACCCGTTCCTTTTCAAGACGCTTCTTCTGACGCTCATCTTTGCTTCTTTTCATGCTCTCCTGAACTCTATTTAACATGGTTTAACTTAAACCTCCTATGTCAGAATCCTATACTTTTCTCAGTTTTCTTGACGGACCATCTATGTAGATGCTCTTTGCGATCTGCTGCAAATCAAAATCGTTTTCGCAGACAATGTTGTCGCATGGTACATGGACAGTTATCTGGCTTTTGTTGTTGTCCAATTTGTCAAATAGTTCGGGCTTGCTGATAAAATAGTCCTGCAAGGGCAAATAGTAAACGGTTTCCTCTTCTACGTCTACATAGAATATGACAAATGCACACGAGCTGCCCAAACCATATCGTATTGTCTTAATTTCCATCTCAAGCGCAAATGCGTCTCCGTTTTTTAGTTGTCGTGGCGACCGAGTTC
>ERZ1107006.2345-NODE-2345-length-14022-cov-3.448414_pt1 | contig 14022 bp, 9 predicted proteins | sample MGYA00403696_ERZ1107006 | MGnify/ENA primary metagenome ERZ1107006 (study PRJEB35170, sample SAMEA104062441) | human gut metagenome | biome: human gut; feature: human-associated habitat; material: faeces | place: Denmark | collected 2012-08-13 ...
ACGGATATAATATCGTACAGAATAACGGGGAAGTGGCCGGTCAGACCGTATTCCATTTCCATATGCATCTGATTCCGAGATATAAAAATGACAAGAGCGGATTCGGCTGGAAACCAGGTAAACTTACAGATGAAGATCGGGATGAAATCCTGGAAAAACTGAAAGAAAAATAAAATAGTGAGGTACTGGAGTGAGTTTTCAGAATAAGAATAAAAAGGAATTCGAGAACGTGTACCATAAAAATAAGTTCAACGTTTATCGGATAGCAATGGATTATTCTGGCAGTCACAAAGAGTCAGCGGAAGAGATATTCCAGGAGGTTTTTCTAAAACTATATACACACTTTGATACAGTGGATGAAGAATACATTCACCGGTTAGATCGTCCGAATGGAAAATATTCTGTAAAGAAGATTATCGAGAAGATGAAAGAATTCAAAGGAAACTGTATCATTCAAACTATGTTTCTCAAAGGGAGTTACCTGGGAAAGGATATGGACAATACCTCAGATAAGTTTGTACTTCCCTGGTTGGAGGCGGTGAAAGAAATCGCGCCCCGGCAAGTGATGATTTACACGATTGACCGTGAAACCCCTGATCATGATTTGCAGAAGGCAACTCACGAAGAGTTGGACCGGATTGTAGAATTGATTAAGAAAGCCGGCATTCCGGCAACAGCTTCTTATTAATTATAAAACAGAAAGCATACCAACAGAATTTTTCAATTATCAATGATATTATCAGGATTCCTTCAATCAAGATTGATTGGAGGAATTAATGTGTATTTATTGTGTTTAAACAGACAAAAACAGAGAAAGCAAATAGAGATTTTTTCGTAAGTATTTTAATGCCAATCCCATATGATATTCTACAGTTTTTTCACTGATAGACAATTGCTCGGCAATTTGTTTATAGGTTAAGTTTTGCTCCCGGCTCATGCGAAAGATTTCTTGCTGCCGTGGAGGCAATTGTGATATTAGTACTGAAAGATACTTTTTTAAATCGGATAATTCCAACTTATTTTCTTCTTCATATTCTTGTTCCATTGCTTGTAGAACAGTAACTTTCAGAAATGAGTAGTTTAATTTTTTGCGTGAATAATTAAAAATCATATTACGGGTAATGATAAAAAGAAACCCTTCAAAAGGCTGCTCTTCATCTATCAGATGTCTTGCTTCCCAGAGTTTGATGAAAACCTCTTGTACCACTTCTGCGATATCTTCAGAAGAAACTAGATAAAGCCGGGTAAAGCCATAGACCTTTTCCCAGTAATGTTTATATAGAAATGAAAAAGCATCTTCATCTCCATTTTTAAACCTTCTAATCAACTCTTTAGATATCATTTTATCTTTTTGGGACAAAATTAGCTAAATACTTTCTAAAAAAAAAATTGCTTTTTCACCAGGGTCTCCAATTTTTGATGTGTATTTAATAATAGAATAACAAATAATAGAGAAAAGTAATGAGTTATAAAAGTGAATTAATTAGAAAATTATTTTCAGACAGACTGAAAAAAGACGAATTAAAGGATCTGTCCGAAATAGATATGATAGAGCGCAAAATGAAAGTGCAATGGGAGGAACAAAATCCGATAGCGGAAAACTCGGAAAGAGTAGATCCGGAACTCGGAGATTATATTTGGGCTAAAATAGTCAAAGAATATAAAGTACGTTCGAAACGTAAGTCAATTCGACAGTTCTATTATCCGTTGGCAGCAGCTTGTGTGGCTTTAGTCGCAGTTTTGGGAGGTTGGCTTTTTTATGTGAATAGTGATTTCTTCGTTAAAGAAGAATTTGCTGAGGTAGTAGCCACCCGGAATATGTTGTATCAGTTGCCCGATAGTTCTGAAGTATGGATGTATCCGAATAGTTCCATCCGTTTTGCCAAGAACTTCAATAAAGACAGAAGAGTATGGTTGGAGGGTAGTTCCATGTTCCATGTACGTAAGCAGCATGGGAACACCTTCAAAGTTTATATTGATAAAGCCTTTATCGAAGTAAAAGGTACCCGGTTTCTAGTAGATAAAAAAGAAGCGGGAAATAATGAGATTACGCTGTTCAACGGTTGTGTTGAGTTTAATGTAGAGGCGACCGGCAAACAGATAGTAATGAAGCCCATGGAAAAGATTTTTTATAACTCAGTTAATGCGGAAATAGGAATACGGAAGATTGAAAATATAGAATGGCAGGATGGTAAATTCAAGTTTGATGCTATGCCGCTTAACCGCCTCATTTCTATCATTAATCAGATGTATCATGCTAATATAGTGTATGAAGGTAAGGACGAAACTTCTCCGTTCAGTGGTACCATTCGTCAGGAGGAAGCGTTGGATGATATTATTCTCAAAATCTGTTTCCTTATGAATTTGAAAGAAGAAAGAGTAGGTAACACAATCATTATCAGAAATTGAATTTTAATAAACTATATGTCTAATCTAATAAAATGAGAACATGAAAAAATGTATTTTTTTGTATCGACAGCGGTATTTGAGCTATCTCGTATTACTCTTATTATTATGGCCAACTGTGATGTTAGCAGCACAAGGGAATATTCAGATAAAGGGAAAGTTCTCTCTCAAGGAGGCTATCCGGTATATAGAAGAAACGAGTGATTATACTTTCTTTTATAAAGATAGTGACTTGAAAGATAAATCAAAAAAAGAGATTAATTGTAGTGGTACAATTGAGGAAGTCTTGAAAAATCTATTTAATGGAAGTGGAGTTAATTATATAATTAAAGGAAAAGAAGTCATTTTTAAAGTAGCAAATGCTCAAAATGCCGAACAGCAACAGCCGAAAAAACGTGTAATTACAGGTACTATAATTGACGGAGAGACAAAAGAGCCTATTATTGGAGCTAGTGTATGGTTGAAAAATAGCTCATCAGGTACTGTTACCAACTTGGACGGTCACTATTCTCTTACAATTGAAGGTATTGGTGGTGTACTAGAATTTTCATACATTGGTATGAAGAAGCAGGAAATAGCTATCAGCAATAAGAATGTTATTGATGTAATATTAAATCCGGATACAAAGAAGCTGGACGAAGTTGTAGTAGTAGGTTACGGACGTCAGAAGAAGGAAAGTGTTGTAGGTGCTATTTCTTCATTGGATGTGGGTGAACTCAATATACCGGGTTCTAACATCTCCAATGTACTGGCGGGGCAACTGGCAGGTGTTGTCTCTATGCAGGCATCCGGTGAGCCGGGTAAAAATAGTGCTTCCGATTTTTATATCCGTGGTATAGCTTCTTTTAAAGGTAACTCTACTCCGCTAGTTCTGGTTGACGGTATCGAACGGGAACTGGACTTGGTTGATGTAGATGATATTGCTACATTTTCTATCTTAAAAGATGCTTCTGCTTCGGCAGTATATGGTGTACGTGGTGCGAATGGCGTTATTTTGATTACTACCAAGAAAGGCAGTGAAGGCAAACCTCGTATTAATGTACGTGCGGAAATGGGTTTTAAAACTCCGACACGTATGCCGCAAATGGCAAACTCTGTACAATGGGCCGAGATGTATAATGAGGCTAAAGGCCTGACGGGTAATGGTGATGGAGGCTATTCATCGGAAGCTATTCAAAAATATAGTGATGGTTCTGATCCTGATTTATATCCAAATGTAAATTGGTTAGACCAGATGTATCGAAATTTGGCTTCGAGCGAACGTGTGACATTGAACCTTTCTGGAGGCGGTGATATTTGTAAGTATTATGTATCAGGTGGTTTTTATAATGAAGGCTCTATATTTAGAAACGCCGGGGATGTTTATGATTATAATTCTTCTATTCATTATACAAAATTCAATTTTCGTGCCAATATGGATTTCTCCGTTACACCGACTACAACATTCAATGTGAATTTGGCTAATATTTATGAAAGTTCGTGGGGACCGGGAGCTACGACATCTGATATTTGGGGATATGCATTTAACACCTCTCCAAATGCATTTCCTGTGGAATATTCTGATGGTACTCTTTCTGCACCAAGTGCAGCCAGTGGTAGTAATCCATGGAATCTGCTGGTACATTCCGGTTATCGTGAGCAAAGTTGGAATTCAGCCCAATCATTGATTGGTGTTACTCAAAAATTGGATATGATAACTCTAGGGTTAACTGCCAATATTAAATTTTCTTGGGATGCATCTAATAATACGTTGCAAGTTCGTTCAAAGACCCCACCGCAGTTTCATGCAACAGGTCGAAATGAAGACGGTTCATTAAATTATAAAACAATATATGAGGGTTCCAATAATCTGTCGTATGCTGCTCCAGTGACCGTATCTAAGATTACTACTTATATGGAAGGTTCTCTTAATTATACTCGTTTATTTGCTCAAAAACATCGGATAGGAGCTTTGTTTTTGTACAATCATAAAATTTATAAGTTATTGACAGCAGAGAATCAGAAAAAATCATTACCATATAAAAGTCAGGGACTGGCAGGACGTTTGACTTATGCTTATATGGATAGATATTTTGCCGAATTCAATATGGGATACACTGGTTCTGAGAACTTTGCTCGTGGCCATCGTTTTGGATTCTTTCCAGCTTATGCAATAGGTTGGATGGTGTCCAGTGAGAAATGGTTTGAACCGTTGACTAAAGTAGTTAATGATCTGAAATTGAAAGCGTCTTATGGTAAAGTGGGTAATGATGACATTGGAGCCTCCAGAAGATGGGCTTATGAACCTTCTGTCAATACAGTAACAGGATGGTCATACGGAAAAACTGCAAATCAGACAGGTACTGGTTATCGTGTAGGAGAAATTGAGAATACAAATGTTTCTTGGGAAGAGGCAACTAAGGTAAATGCAGGTATTGAACTTCGTTTGTTCGAAAAATTAAAGATTCAAGCTGATTATTTTTATGAAGAACGTAATGGTATCTTTCTGGCTCGTGCTGGGCTACCGGCTATTGTCGGCCTTACTACTACTCCATATGTAAATGTAGGTAAAGCGAAGGTATCTGGTCTAGATGGAACACTGGAATATCAGCAACAGGTAGGTAAGGTTTTACTGACAGGTCGCGGAAACTTTACTTTTTCGCGTAACCAGATGTTGGATAATGATGAACCAGATTGGGAATATAAATATCAAAATTCTATTGGCAAACCGTTTGGCCGTAATGGTGCAGCGCAACGTAAGGGATTTATTGCTTTGGGATTTTTTGAAAGTCAGGCAGAAATAGATAATAGTCCGAAACAGATGTTTGGTGAATATAGGGTTGGTGACGTTAAGTACAAGGATGTAAATGGAGATGGTAAAATTGATACGTATGACCAGATTGCTATTGGCTATACTGATCTTCCTGAGATAACATACGGGTTCGGATTGACAGCAAAATGGAAGAATTTTGATGCAAGTGTATTTTTTCAAGGGGTAGCGCGTACTTCTATCTATTTAGCGGGTACACCTTTGCGTCCTTTCAGTAGTGATAATATGGATCGTTCTGCTATCTATGAAGATCTTTATAAGTATTCATGGAAAACGACCAATACTCCTGAACAGAATGCTTCTGCTAAATATCCCCGTTTGAGTTACGGTGCAGAAGCAGGCAGTTCTAACAATAGCCAGTCGTCTACTATGTGGTTACGTGACCGTAGTTTTCTTCGTTTGAAAAACGCAGAAATAGGATATACATTGCCAAAAACCTGGTTGAACAAGACCTTTATTAAGTCTTTTCGTTTCTATATCGCTGGTACGAACCTTCTTACATTCAGTAAGTTTAAATTATGGGACCCTGAATTGCTGGATACTACCAATGGAGCAAAATATCCGAATAACATGACCGTTACTATCGGCCTAAATGCTAATTTCTAATCAATAATACAGAATCAATATGAAACTATCATTAGTAAAATATATATTGTTATTTTGCGGGGTTATTCCTTTGTTAACTTCGTGTGAAAGTTTTCTCGATAAACAGGAAACGGAAGATCTTACTTTTGAACAACTTTGGCAGAAGAGAGCATATACACGCGGGTATTTCTTGAATGCAATGAGTTTTTTGCCAAATGATTTGACTGGCTATGTTAGTACTCCTCAAAGCACTGCTACTGATGAATTGATCAATGCATCGAATGCAGCTGCTGAGTCAATGAATACGGGAGCTTGGAATGCATCCAGCGTACCAGGTGCTAATTTTAATTTGTATAACGGAATACGTGAATGTAATATTTTTATGCAGAATGTTTACAGTTGTTCAGATCCTACCGTAACACAGGAAGAAAAGGATGAATGGTACTGGTATACACGTTGGGCACGAGCATATTATTACTTCTTGATGATGCGTAATTACGGACCTATATTTTTGTTGGGAGATGAGATATTGCCATATGATGCTACGACAGAATCTCTATATCGTCCGCGTAATACTTGGGAACAATGTGTTGATTATGTTGTAAATGAAATGACTCAATGTGCTACCTACTTTAAAGAACACGGGAAAACAACTTGGACGGTAGATGCAGAATATGGGCTACCTACCGAGGGAGCTGCTTTAGCTGTGATTTCACGGTTAAAACTTTATTCAGCCCGTGATCTATATAATGGTAATAGTTTATACAATACCGTAAAGAATCCTACAACACCCGATTTTCCGGAATTATCAGATCAATATCTGTTTCCTCAAACTTATAGTAATGAAAAATGGAAAGAAGCAGTGCAGGCTGCCAAAGCTGTCATAGATTTGGGAGTATACGAGTTACATAGAGACGCTTCAGATGACCCGTATGCTAATTATCTTGGCATTACGCAGGTAGATTGGAACAAAGAACTTATCTGGACTACCGGATATGCAAGTCGGGCTATTATAGCCAGAAGAACGACTCCGACGGGTGTAAAGACCAAAAAAGGAGGTAATGGAGCAGCTTATGGAGCACTAGGACCCTCGCAACAACAGGTGGATGCTTATGCGATGGATAATGGTAAGTATCCGATTACTGGATACGAGATAGATGGAACTCCTAAGGTTGACGAAAACTCTGGATATAGTGAAAATGGTATAACTGAATTTGCAAATCCTTTTCTTGAATATTTAAGTAAAGGTGACACATATCAGGCTAAATATTATAAAAGAGCAACTCGGAATATGTTTATTAATCGTGAACCACGTTTTTATATAGCTGTGTATTGGAGTGATAGTTACTGGAGATGCGGTCCGGGTAAAGATGACTATGTATTGTGTAACTTGGCAAAAGATGGTAATTCAAATACTTCTCATGACCATTCGAGAAGTGGATATCTAGTTAATCGTTTTTGTGATCATACTGCTAGTTTTGTGAATAATCAACCGGGTAATATGGTATTTCCGACATTCCGTCTTGGAGAAATTTACTTAAACTTTATTGAAGCAGCTTTGGAATGGGAGAAAAGATCGAGAGACAGTCAGTATCGTACAACAGCTATGGAGTATTGGGCTGATCTGCGTGCTCGTTCAGGTATGGATCCAATAACGGAAGTCTATCCGGAAGCTACAATAGACCAATTGATAGAACTTTGTCGCAGAGAACGCAGGATAGAACTTGCATTTGAAAATCATCGTTTTTTTGATACTCGTACATGGATGATTGCTACAACTACGGATAATGGACCTATCTATGGTATGAATGTAGAGGCACAGGCTGTTAACACGGAAGATACTCCGGATACTTTTTGGCGTAGGACAGTAGTTCAAAACCGTGTGTTTAGAGCTAATCACTTTTTATATCCGTTCAGTCAGAGAGAACTAGACCGTAACAAACTATTGACCCAAAATTATAATTGGAGATAGAATTATAGCATTAAAACAATCTAATCAGATTTTAATTTATATGAAGACAAAAATATATATCCTTTCGTTGTTAGGCGGTTTGTTGCTGACTATGGTGGCTTGCTTGAACGATGGAAAAGACGATTATCTGGATGATTATGAATCATTCCTTTGCATTTTGAATAGTAATGAGCAGGATATTACCTTTTATAATACTGGAGAGTCTGCTGCTTACAATATAACGATTGACAAAGGTGGAAACGACCTGAATATGTTAGCTTCAGCTACATTGAAAGTATTGAATGAGTTCGATATTGAATATTACAATAATGAGAATAAGACTAATTTCAAGCCATTGCCTGCTGATTGTTATGAATTGCCTTCCGACATGACCGTCTCTTTTGGAGAAAAAGAACTGTATAAGATTAAAACGGTAACCTTTCATCCTGAGAAAATTTCTGTATTGAGTACGGGTAATTTCACTTATGTGTTGATGTTGGAGCTTACGGACGGTACTTCTACCATTAATGAAAAAAATAAGTATATCATCGTGAAGCCTACTGTTTATCAGCCTGCTTTCTCTCTTTCAGAGTCAGGATTTAAACTTCCGTTTACTATTACTGAAGGTGTGACTGAGTATATATATGAGCTTCCTGTGACTTTGAATACTGCTCTCACAGAAGATATAACCTGCGATGTAACAGTTAAAAAGGAACTATTGGATGAATATAATGCTACATCTCCCATTGAGTATTCATTAATATCAGACAAGGGCAACAACTATACTATCGGTAAACTGACCTTTAGCAAAGGTAATGTTACAGCGAATCTGACCGTGAAGATTGATATAACTAATCTAGAAGGGAACTTTGCACTTCCGTTAGAAATAACTTCTACAAAATATGCCTTTTCCGGTGAAAATACAGTTATTATCGGATTACAGAATTCAGCACCGAAGATTACGCTCACACCGGATATGATGACCTTGATAGGCACAAATTTTGCTGACGGTAATGGATTTGCCGACTGGTTGGATGGCAAATTGGCTACTCAGGCACAAGTTACTTACGGAGGAGGTGCGCCCGCCTTCCCGCATCAAGTGGATATTCATCTGAATAGTGCTATTTCCAAGTTGAGAGTAAGATATGCAACTAGAAATACTAATCAGCATCCTACTAAGTTCATCATTTATGCTAGTAATGATGGCGCAAACTGGAAAGAAATAAAAGTATTTACCGCAGAAGCAGACGGTCTTCCAGTATCGGCTACCACTTATTATGATACTTGTCCGACGATGTTGCTAGGCGATTCATATACTTATGTTCGTTTTGAGGTTCATAGTTCTACTAATCCGAGTAAATTTAATACATGGGCACTCTCGGAGTTTGAATTATATGGTAAATAACTGCTCTCTCTTAAATCTAACAAATAATTAATCTTAAGGGCTGGCAAGGGGATAATGCAGTGATGCATAAATTCTTTTTAGTCAGTCCTTTTTAAACGAAAAGAATATGAAGAATTATTTTTTATATGTATTCATATCCCTGTTTCTTTTTTCCTTGTCGTCCTGTAAAGATGATAAGGATGTGGTGGCTGTATTGGAACTAGGTTTGGAAAATGCAGATTTTTATAAAGAAGCAGGCTCTGTTGTTATTGATGTAAAATCACTTCCTGCAGATTGGACCGCTTCTGTGGATGTGGAAGGAGAACAGTGGTGTAAGACTGAACCTGTCAATTCGGGTGCAGGTGTGAAGATTAGTGTGATAAGTAACCCGAACAAAACTGTCCGTAATGCTTCGGTGGTTATCAATAATGGAAAATTGAATAAGAAGATTCTTGTACGTCAGTTAGGTACTGATACTGATATTTTAGTATCTCCTTTCGCTTTTACTTTGCCTCCGGTAGGTGGAACAGTCGCTTTTACTGTCACTACCAATCTGACGGAAGCGGAACTGGATGTCACCTATCCTTCTTGGATAAAGAAAGAGGTAGACACACGTGCTGCAACGATTGAAATACCTTATAAGTTTACCGTAGATACTCATGAGGGAAGTAGTGTACGTACGGAGAAGATAGTGATAAAGGATAAGAACTCTAATATTTCAGCAGAAGTTACAGTTATTCAGAATGGATTGGATGGATATACATTTGGTGATACTGAAGGAATTGCGGATGATGTTCAGTTGGAAGTAGTCAGAGGGGAAGCATCTACGGCACATGGTGGTGAAGGGATTGAAAAATCTTTTGATAGTGATATGAGTACTATTTATCATTCTAATTATCCTTTTGCAGAAGGGGTTACAAGCCATTATCCGGTCATGTTGACTTACTATTTCAAGGAAAATACGGAAGCACTTGATTACTTTATCTATTATCCGCGTATAAGCGGTTCGAACGGGAATTTTGGTGAAGTGGAAATTCAGGTATCGACTGAAGAACACCCGGCTTTTGAAAGTGTAACGAATGAAACCAATTTCGATTTCGGTTCCAAAGGTGCGGTAGTATCTTTTTCTTTTGATAACACAATACAGAAACCGAAGGCAGTTCGCCTGATTATTAAGTCCGGTGTGAATGGGCATGCTTCCTGTGCGGAAATGAAGTTCTTTGCTAGGAATCCGGAAGGTTTTGACCCATTGACCCTTTTTATGGATGTTACTTGTTCCAAGTTACGGTCTGATATAACAGAGGAAATGATAAAGGCCTGTACTTATCCATTTTTTAAGAACATAGCTTATTATATGCTGAAAGATAAATATCCGGCTGACTTCCGTATTGCGGATTTCAAACCTTATCAACATCCAGATATACAGGCTACTATCAATAAGACAGGCACTTATAGTCTATTGGATAATCCTACGGGTATCTTTGTGAAAGCGGGAGAAACATTGATTGTCATGGTAGGTGAAACGCACGGGCAACATTTGAGTCTAAGAGTACAGGACATGGATACCCCTAATGCTGATGGTTTCAATAACAGCATTTCTTATAGCTTACGCACAGGTATAAATAAAATTGTTTCGGAGAAGAAAGGGTTAATCTATGTGATGTATCATGTCAATGGTAATCCGGTAGACTATGACGAGGTAAAGATACACTTTGCGTCAGGAAGTGTTAACGGATACTTTGATGTAGCAAAACATACCCGTGAACAGTGGGGTACTTTACTAAACGGAGCTGTCGATGGCTATTTTGATGTTGTAGGGAATTATGCTCATCTCACTTTTCCTGTCAGCAAACTAAAAAGTACATCTAATGGGAGAGATTTAATTAACCTTTTTGATGATATTGTATATAAGGAACAGATATTCATGGGTTTGAGAAAATACAACAATAATGGTGGCATCGGTACGGATACCGACAATCGTATGTTCAGAAACCGTATGTATTTCAATGTCATGTACGGACAGGGAGATTATATGTATTCCACTTCTTATCATACGGCATATCATTTTTCAACGATGGATAATCTGTGCAGTGTAGATCAAATGAAGACTAACAACTGGGGGCCTGCCCATGAGGTAGGGCATAGTAATCAAACCCGTCCGGGACTGAAATGGTTTGGAATGACCGAAGTAACAAACAATATTTGTTCGATGTACATTCAGAAATTATATGGAATTAATTCCCGTTTGCTAACTACAACGCCAAGTAATGCTTACAGTAATTACTACGAGCATGCAATGACTTTAGCATTCGGGAATAATGATATTTTTCATGCAAAATTAGGAGATGTATTCGATAAATTAGTACCTTTTTGGCAGTTAGAGTTATATATGGAATATGTATTAGGAAAAACGGATTTTTATAAGGATGTATATGAATATATACGTGTCAATAAGGACTTGCCTACCGATGGTGAACGTCAAATAGAGTTCGCCTATAATTGTAGTAAGGCGGCAGGATTGGATTTGACGGATTTCTTTGTAAAATGGGGTTTTCTGAAATCTGGTTCATATGAATTCAACGACTCTTATGGCGATGGAAAAGTGGTAGTGACGGAAGCTCAGGTAAGTGCTCTTAAAAATAGAATTCGAAATTTAGGATATTCTGTTCCGAAACATAAGCTGGAATATATCTGTGATAGTAACTTAGAGGCTTATATAAATAATGCAGCCGTAGTTGCCGGAACAGCTACCCGTTCCGGTTCCAAACTATCAATGTATGGTTGGCGGAATGTGGCTGTTTATGAAGTTAGCGATCATGCAGGAAAAGTAATATTTGTATCACCGCAATCTTCGTTTACTGTAAACACTACGTTACCCGAAGATTATAAAGTAAATGCTATTGCAGCGAATGGTGCTAAAACACAAGTAACGTTTTAAATTCATAAATTATGAATAGAAACAGGGATTTTGTGTGGGGAACATCAAAATTTGATGTGTATTTATAGCAAGTGATAAATCTTAATTAAATAAGGCATGAGAAACTTAGAGTATGTATTTTGTACATTAGTAGGTATTTCTTCGATACCTAACACGTTATTGGCAGGACAAGCACAACCGAGAAAAAAGCCGATCAACAAGCAACAACCGAACATCATTCTGATTGTAGCCGATGACCTTGGATATGGTGACTTAAGTTGCTACGGTGCTCATCGCATCTCTACACCGGGTATGGACCGTATAGCTAATGAAGGAATCCGCTTTGCACAAGGATTCTGTACGGCAGCTACTTCCACCCCCAGCCGCTACTCTGTTATGACAGGACTTTATCCGTGGACAAGTAAGGACGCAAAAATTCTTCCGGGCAATGCAGCATTGATTATTGATACGGAAAAGATAACCTTGCCTAAATTGATGAAACAGGCAGGCTATGCTACTGGATCCATAGGAAAATGGCATATCGGACTGGGAGACGGTAATGTAGACTGGAATAAGGATGTTCATCCTGGTGCGGCCGAAATAGGGTATGATTATTCATTTATTCAGGCAGCTACGAATGACCGTGTTCCATGTGTCTTTCTCGAAAATGGACGTGTAGTGGGATTAGACCCTAACGATCCGTTGTATGTGGATTACCGTAAGAACTTTCCCGGTGAACCGACAGGAAAGAATAATCCCGAATTGCTTCGTATGCATCCGAGTGTAGGTCATGCCGGTTCGATAGTAAACGGGGTTCCTCGTATCGGATTCCAGAAAGGTGGTAAAGCGGCACAATGGAAAGATGAAGAAATGGCGGAATTATTTCTAGATAAAGCCAAACAGTTCGTCAACGACCATAAAAATGCTCCTTTCTTTCTCTATTACGGATTACATCAGCCACACGTTCCTCGTGTTCCAAATGAACGCTTCGCAGGAAAGTCGCCTATGGGACCGCGTGGGGATGCTATTCTGGAAGCAGACTGGTGTGTATCTGAATTTCTGAAAGAACTGGACCAGTTGGGATTGGCGGAGAATACGATTGTAGTGTTAACTAGTGATAATGGACCAGTGCTGGATGACGGATATAAGGATGATGCAGTGGAATTGATAGGCGATCATAAGATAGCAGGTCCGCTTCGCGGAGGAAAAACAAGTATGTTTGACGGTGGTACACGTATCCCTTTCATGCTTCGTTGGCCGGCAGTAGTGAAGCCGCAGGTTTCTGATGTCTTTGTATGCCAAATGGACTTGCTGGCTTCCTTTGCATCTTTGCTTGGACAAACTTATCCTGAAAAATTGGATAGTGAGAATACGTTGGATGCTTTCCTCGGAAAGAGTAAAAAAGGACGTGAAGAACTTGTTATCGAAGGCATGTTCAATTATGCATATCGTCAGGGTGACTGGGCGTTGATTCCTCCTTATTTTAATCCTTATAGCAAAGAAGACGGTGAGTTTATCGGCTTGGGATATGGATATAAACTTTATAACTTGAAGAAGGACATAAGTCAACAGGAAAACTTGGCAGATAAATATCCGAAGAAGTTGGGTGAGATGATTAATCGTTTCGAATATCTGAAGTCAACTACAAATAAAGTGACACGTTACTAACTTATAATATTTTTTCCAAAAACGAGACCGTCTCAAAATGATTTTGGGATGGTCTCACTTGTGTCTGCAAAAAATGGGCAAGCCCAAACTTCGCTCAGCCAAGACTTGCCCGTGTCCCTAATTTTTTGTATCTTAGGGAATCAAGTACAATAGCCCAAAGATAATGTTTAAAAGTTACACCTCCAACGATAATCAGCTTTTACCTCCATGTTTAGGCGATTTTATCCCCTAGAACGATCCGTTCTTGTCTGCCAACTTTTATTATAATGAAGAAACCGACGGCATGTACTGTCCGATGGGAC
>ERZ1107006.2346-NODE-2346-length-14016-cov-4.696010_pt1 | contig 14016 bp, 16 predicted proteins | sample MGYA00403696_ERZ1107006 | MGnify/ENA primary metagenome ERZ1107006 (study PRJEB35170, sample SAMEA104062441) | human gut metagenome | biome: human gut; feature: human-associated habitat; material: faeces | place: Denmark | collected 2012-08-13 ...
AGGAGCGATCGCTCCTGCCCCTTTCCCTCAGGCAACGCCCGGGCTCCGTTCATCGCTGTCCCGAAAGAGCAGTGTGATGCACCAGATGCCGGCCAGCGCCACCAGAGTATAGATGATGCGGGCCACAATGCTGCCCTGCCCGCCGCAGATCCAGGCGACGGTATCAAAGCGGAAGAGGCCAATGCCGCCCCAATTGAGGGCGCCGATGATGACCAGCGCCAGAGAGATCTTATCCATGATCATGGGGAATAAAACTCCTTTCTTTGGCTCCGGATGGAGCATTTGGCAGTAGTTTGCCCGGCGACGGGCGGGATTATGCAGCGGGGGCTGGTATTTGCGGCGGCGGGGTGCTATGATATAGGACGAAACACAAAAAGGGAGGGACCGGCGTGATTTTTGATAGCCATACGCACAGCCGCTTTTCGACGGATAGCAAGGCGGAGCCGAGGGACATGATGGAAGCGGCGCTGAAGAAGGGACTGGCGGGCCTGTGCGTGACCGATCATTACGACTGCGATGAGATCCCAGCCTTTTGCACGCTGGAAAACCTGCGGGGTGCCAAGGCAGCGCTGGAACCGCTGCGGCAGGAATATGCCGGCCGGCTGGAGGTGCTGCGGGGCGTGGAGCTGGCGCAGGGCGTGCTGTGCCCCAATGAGGCCCGGGAACCGCTGGCGCTGACCGGCTATGATTACATCCTGGGGAGCGTGCACGCCGGGCGCTGGCGGGAGGACTACTACTGGATGGACTACCGGGACCCGCCCCACCCGCTGCCGGTGCTGATACGGGAATACTTTGAGAACTGCCTGGCGGTGGCCCGCTGGAACCAGGTGGACGCTCTGGCCCATCTGGGATACCTCAAGCGGTACGCGATCCGGGATGGGGTGACGCTGGACTATACCCCCTATGATGACCTGATCGATGAGATTCTGTGCACGCTGATCGCGACCGGCAAGGCGCTGGAGGTAAATACCTCTGGCTTCCGCTATGGGTTGCCGGAGTGGATCCCTGGGATTTAGATCTGGCGGCGGTACCGGGCGATGGGCGGTGAGCTGGTGACCATTGGCAGCGACGCCCACCGGCCGGAGGACATTGGTGCGGGGCATAAGGAGGCGCAGCGGATGCTGCGGGAGCTGGGCTTTACCCGGTTCTTCTATTTCCGCGCGAGGAAGCCGGTGGCGGTGGAGCTGTAAGCGGAGGCGTGTGAAAAAGGCGGGCAAAAGATATTTATTTCAGGGCAAGATTGGGGGTCGCCTAAAGGCGTCGCGAAGATTTTGCAGGGTGCAAAGCCTGTACGGCTCGCCGCCGGGGCGTTCCTTTTGCTCCTGCAAAAGGAAGCAAAACAGGGTCAATGGGGACCGGGCTTCCCCCTTGACAATCCCTCTTGACGCTTAGCTGTGCTGGATACGAAAGGCATTTTTCTGCGAAAAAGCCTTCCGTACTGCACGCAGATGGGCTTAATAAGGTGTCTGTGACACATTTTTATCGCCGCTGCGCTGGAGCGCAGAACGGCGAACCACCACCCCTGTCCCCTCCTCAAAGGAGGGGGACTATGGGGGAAGGAACGAAATATTTTCTAATTTGTGGCTTGCAAGGTGCAAGGCCGCTGACCCATGGTTATGGTTAGCGGGGCTATCGGTTTGCAGGAAAAGGGAGGGCGTTCCCCTCCCCCGAAGCGGGGGAGGCCGGGAGGGGGCAGATGCATCTGCGATACCTTATAAGCACCGTTTAGCCCACGATCCGGGAGGTCGCAGACCTTCCGGGCGGGCGTTCCGGTGCGTCGGGTTTTTAGGGCGCAGCCCTAAATCGCTTTTGGGCACTTTTGGCGAGTCAAAAGTGCCACCCCGGCGGTAGCCGTGCAGATTATGATAACTAAAAGGCTTTCCCCACCGGAGGTGATCGCAAATTATCACCTTAACATCCCACCGCAGGTGGTTCGGCCTGCCCCTGTTTTTACTTCAGCAGCTTCTCACACCCGGCCGCCAGCCGCTCGGCCAGCTCCCGGATGAGGGCAGCGTCCTCGCCCTCCACCATCACCCGGATCAGCGGTTCGGTGCCGCTTGCCCGAATCAAAATCCTGCCGGTATCACCCAGCCGGTGCTCGCACTCCTCGATGAGCACTTCCATCTCTGGGCTTTCGTGCAGGGCCTCCTTCATATCCCGGTCGGCCGCCACATTCAGCAGCACCTGCGGGGTAATGGGCATCCGGCCCGCCAGCACGCTTAGCGGCTCGCCGGTCTTTTTCATCACCCGCATCAGCTGGATGGCCGAAAGCTCTCCATCACCGGTGGGCATATACTCCCGGAAGATGATATGCCCCGATTGCTCCCCGCCGATGTTATAGCCGTTTTTGCGCATATTTTCCAGCACATAGCGGTCGCCCACCTTGGTGGTCTCGGCATGGATGCCCTGCTCCCGTGCGAACCGGAAAAAGCCGAAGCTGCTCATCACCGTCACCACGGCGGCATCGCCGGGCAGGCGGCCCTCCGCCTTCATCTGCCGGGCAAAAATAGCGATCATCTGGTCGCCGTTTACCACATGGCCCTTTTCATCCACCGCCAGGCACCGGTCGGCGTCCCCGTCAAAGGCCACCGCCAGGTCATATTTTCCCTCGGCCATCAGGCTGGCCAGGTGCTCCACATGGGTGCTGCCGCACTCCCGGTTGATGTTGGTCCCATCGGGGGCATCGCACAGGATAGTCGCCTCGGCCCCCAGCAGGGAAAACAACTCCTCCGCCGTTCTTACCGCCGCGCCGTTGGAGCAATCCACCAGTACCTTCATGCCGGTCAGCTTTTCCGGCACGGTGGAGGCCAGATACCCGGCATACTGCACCGCCGCCTCACGGTCCTCGCGGCAGGTGCCTATCTCCTCCGGCTCCACCGGGATCATGGGGATATCCCGGTCCAGCAGCATCCGCTCTATCTCGTCCTCCTCGTCATCGGTCAGCTTGTAGCCCTCCGGGCCAAAGATCTTGATGCCGTTGAACTCGTAGGGGTTGTGGGAGGCCGAAATGACCACGCCGGCCGCGGCCTTTTTCTGCACAGTCAGGTAGGCCACCGCCGGGGTGGGAACCACCCCCAGCAACACCACATCGGCGCCGCCGGCCATCAGGCCGCCCGCCAGGGCCGCCTGCAGCATCTCTCCGGAAAGCCGGGTATCCCGGCCGATGACCACGGTGGGGCGCTTTTCGGGGTGCTCTCCCCGGATGACCTCGGCCAGGGCCATGCCTACCTCCTCCGCCCGGCGGATGGAAAGATCCCGGTTGGCAATGCCGCGGATACCGTCTGTTCCAAACAGTCTGCCCATATCAATTCGTCTCGCTTTCTCAGTTGGTTTCGGTGCCGCCATTCCAGCGGAAATGCCCCGAAATGGGGTGGTTGCGGTGGCAGCGCAGCAGGGCGTCCTCCTCCCGGCGGGGCTGGCCGCTGTTGTGGATGAGGTACGGGATGCCGTCCCTGTTCCGCTTATCGGAGATGATGCCGATGTGTCTCCCCTCAAAGGTCACGATATCCCCAGGCTGCCATTTGGCGATCTCGTAGGGGTCGGTGGTCAGGCTTTCGGCATATCTCTCAAAAAACACCCGCAAATTGGGGACCCGGCGGAAATCGATGTTGGGATCGGGCGTGCCCTGCACCCGCGGGTAAAGCCCGGTATTTTCGGCGATATCGGCATCAATGAGCGCCTTGAGGTCGTACCCGGCGTTTTGGAAGGCCCGCCACACCACATCGGTGCAGACGCCCCTGTCCTCCGGCGGGTAACCCCCGGCAAAATAGCCGGGGTCATAGGTGGGGTGGTTTTCGGCGTCCCGCCGGGCCCCCAGCATCAGGTCGGTGTAATCGTCGATGCCGTCGCCGTCGGCGTCCAGCGGGCTTTGCAGCGTTTCAATGCCGAAATGCTCCGCGGTATAAGTTCTATGGGGCAAAAGGTTCCAATAGTCCAGTCCCAGCAGAATAAGCACAAGGGCCAACGCGGCCAAAAGCCACGGCCAGCGGCGTTTTTTCCGTTTTTCCATTCTCATCTCCGTCATCAAATTGCTTTAATGAACCGATCCTGCGGCTTATTTGCGTCAAAGTCACAGTGTCCGCCGGCATCAGCATTGCAGTGTCATCTGAGCGTCCGCCGCCCCGTCCGGGGCCTCCAGATGGAGGTGGTTATAGGCCAGCCGGGTCACACAGCGGCCCCGGGGCGTCCGGGTCAAAAAGCCGATCTGCATCAGGTACGGCTCGTAAACATCCTCCAGCGTCACGCTCTCCTCCCCCACGGCGGCGGCAAGGGTATCCAGCCCCACCGGGCCTCCGGCATAGTTCTGGATGATGGTGGAGAGGATGCGGCGGTCGATGCGGTCCAGGCCGAGGTAATCCACCTCCAGCCGTTCCAGCGCTTCGGCGGCGATCTCCGGGGTGATGACCCCGCTGCCCTGCACCTGGGCAAAGTCCCGGACCCGCTTCAAAAAGCGGTTGGCGATGCGGGGGGTGCCGCGGCTGCGGCGGGCCAGCTCCATGGCTCCCTCGGCCTCACAGGGGATGCCGAGGATCCCGGCCGACCGGGTGACGATCTGGGAAAGCTCCTCCGGGGTGTACAGCTCCAGCCGGAACACCACGCCGAAGCGGTCCCGCAGCGGGGCGGAAAGCTGCCCGGCCCGGGTGGTGGCTCCCACCAGGGTGAAATGGGGCAGGTCGATGCGGATGGAACGGGCACTGGGGCCTTTGCCGATGATGATATCAAGGGCGTAGTCCTCCATGGCGGGGTACAGTACCTCCTCCACGCTGCGGTTCAACCTGTGGATCTCATCGATGAAGAGGATATCATTTTCATTGAGGTTGGTCAGCAGGGCAGCCAGATCGCCCGGTTTTTCGATGGCCGGGCCGCTGGTAATGCGGATATTGACCCCCATTTCCGCCGCGATGATCTGCGAAAGGGTGGTTTTGCCCAGGCCGGGGGGGCCGTAAAGCAGCACATGATCCAGCGGCTCCCCGCGCAGGCGCGCCGCCTGCATAAAGACCGAGAGATTTTCCTTGACCTGCTCCTGCCCGATGTATTCCTCCAGCGTGTGCGGGCGCAGGGAAAGCTCATTATCCCGGTCGTTTTCGGTCACCTCCGGGGCGACAAAGCGGTTTTCCAGGTCCATCTCGTATTCCGGCTGTTTGCCTCTATCGAACATGGTGTGATCTCCTCTCTTTGGGAGTAGTGGGTGGGGCGGCCGCAGGCCGGCGGCAAAGCCCCGCCAAAATCGTCCGGAGGACGATTTGCCTGCGGCCGGAACCGGCCTGCTGCAGGGAGCCGCGGGCGCAGGCCCGGCGGCCGAAGACCGCCGAAGCGGACGGCAGTCCGCTTTAGCCCCGCCCGCAGGGCGGGGCGGGCTGCGCCCCGTATCCCGGTCCCTGCACAAATTCAAAGCTGTTTACTTGCCGCGGGTAAAGGATTTGAGGGCCCGGCGGATCAACTCATCCACAGCCAACGAATCCTCCATGGGGGCGATAACGGCGGCGGCATCGGTCTGGCCGTAGCCCAGCGCCACCAGCGCACTGATGGCCTCGCTTTTAGCGGTATTGTGGATGGTTTCCGCCACGGTGGAAATGGTGCCGATCTCATCACTAAACGGCATGCTGATGTCCTCATCGCTCACCTTATCCCTCAGCTCCAGGATGATGCGCTGGGCCAGCTTGGCGCCGACGCCCTGGGCGCGGGTGAGGGCCTTGGCATCCCCGGCGGCAATGGAGAGCATCAGCCGGTCGGGGGCGGAATCCGAGAGGATGGCCAGGGCCACCCGGGGGCCCACCCCGGAAACGCCGATGAGCATCCGGAAGCAGCGGCGCTCCTGCTCGGTGGAAAAGCCGAACAGCTCCATGCCGTCCTCCTTGACCCACAGGTGGGTCAGCAGGGTGACCTCCTGCCCACGGCCGGGCAGACTGGAAAGGGTGTGGGTGGAGGCGGAGCACTGGTAGCCGACGCCGCAGGCTTCCACCACGCAGTAGGTGGGGGCCACCTGGCGCAGCAGCCCGGAAATGCTGTAAATCATGTTTTCTTCTCCTTGTAGGTGATGGGTTTGCCGCGGCGGTTGCCGCCGCGAATCTCCGCCAGGGCGGCGGTAGGCAGGCGGCTGCCGCCATTGTGTCCATGGCAGATGGCAATGGCCAGGGCATCGGCGGCGTCATCGGGCTGGGGCACGGATTTGAGATTTAACAGGCGGCGGGTCATTTCCATCACCTGCTCCTTTTCGGCCTTGCCGTAGCCCACCACCGCCGATTTGACCTGCAGCGGCGTATAGTTGAATACCGGCACGCCCTGCTGCTCCGCGGCCAGCAGCAGTACTCCCCTCGCTTCCGCCACGGCAATGGCGGTGGTGCGATTGGTGGTGAAAAAGAGCTGCTCCATGGCGACGGCATCGGGGCGGTACTGGGTGATGAGTCCCACCATGTCATCGTAGATCTGCCGCAGGCGGGTCTCAAAGGGGAGCTCCGCGGGGGTGGTAATGGCGCCGTATTCCACCAGCGAAAAGCGGACATTATCGTAATCCACCAGGCCCACGCCCACGATGGCATAGCCGGGATCGATGCCCATGATACGCACGCGTAAGCCCCCTTTCCCGAAGTCCTGTTTTTATCGCATTAGGGCATGGGTTCCCATAATGATTCATCGTATATCGTACCACAAGAACGGATGTTCGTCAATAATGCAGAGACAATTTTTAAGGAAAGTTTACAGATGAGGGAGAAGGCATATCGGGGGAAAAGCACTTCACGCAAACATTGACGACACATCTACGCGCATGCGAGAATAGAATAGAGAATATAAGTTATTTTTATAAAGAAAAAAGACGCCCATAGGCGTCTTTTTCGTTGCAGAAATACTTGATTAATCAAAATATGCTTCAAAGTCTCCGAATGAAGTCACTTTTTGCAATTTAACATCGGCGAAAGAATCAACAATTTTTATTTTAATCGTTTCACTTGCAAATGAACTGTTGTTTGACACTTTTACTTTATAATCACCAAAGCTGCTTACAAATTGGACTTTAAGATCTGCACCGCTATTAACGATAATAAACCTTACCTTTTTCCCTCGCATTTTTGCTAAATAACTTTTTGAGTAACTCATCTTTTTATGCCCTCCTGTTTATTTCTATTCCTGCAGCATTATACATGCTGATTACCTCCTGCAGATCAAAAGGATGTTTATATTTTATTGGCAATGTTCTATCCTCACTTTTTAATATCCTACAAATATAGATATTCCCTAAAATAGCTTTTACGCTATCTTCATTGGTATTTGGCAGCGATACCAGCTCATCAATAATCAAGCTAATCGGAATCATATGTTCGTCATGAAAAACATCACGAAAAATAAAGCCATCGCCTCTTTGGACTTTTCTTTTTTCGCGCGGAACATTCCCATTTCCCGTATACTCCGAGATCAACACTGGTTCATCATTTTCACAGTGAACATATTGTCTATATGAGTAATTCCACATATCTTGGGTTGATAACTTTTCCCACAGCAGCTTAGCAGAGGTGGAATAATAATATTGATTTTGTTCCAATTCATATTGGCGAAGAATTTGACCCAAAAGGTATTTTGGACTGGATATCTTATATGTTCGGTTACTTTCAATGCTTATAAGTGCCCTATCTTTTGATTGAAGTGCTTTAACAAAATCTATAATAATGCCGATTACCTTATTGCCCACGGTATTCTACTCCTTCCCCATTAATAACCGATATTGGTTAATGTCATTATATACCGAATTTGGTTAGTATGTCAATAGGAGGTCGATATATGATTTCTTTTGATAATCTATGGAAAACGATGAAGAAAAGGGGCATCACCCAATACGCCCTAATCAAAACTTACAACATTAGTCCTGCACAAATTACGCGATTAAAGCGTAATGAAAGTGTTAGTACACATACCATTGAAGTCTTTTGTAAGATACTCGAATGCAATGTTGAAGATGTAATGACATACATTGAAGATGATAAGTAACAACCGCTGACAAAATGCCAGCGGTTATATTTTACATTATATTTAATTTTTGTTTTGGATTGCGGCTGCCAATTAAAAGGCATAGGGTCCCCTATTCCGCCAAAAGAAAAAAAGACGCCCATAGGCGTCTTTTTTCTTTTGGTGGACGATACAGGACTTGAACCTGTGACCCTCCGCACGTCAAGCGGATGCTCTACCAGCTGAGCTAATCGTCCATTTTAGCTGCTCGATTATTTTACCACAGTCCCGGCGGCGCTGTCAAGTCCTTTTTGCGTGGCCCGCCGCAAAAAAGTCGTCCCCGGCCCTCGCGTGCGTGTACGCGTATGCGCGCGCTGAACGCGCGCGAGAAGGCCCCCAGCCGCCTTGCCAGGGGTGGGCCGACCTGCTACAATGGAGAGGCCAACCGCCTGCCGGGAAATGCCCGCGGCAGGCGTTTTTTCTAAAAAAGGTCAGAAACCGTGTCACAAAAGCCGGGCGGGAGCGGTTATATAGGGTGTAAGGCAAAAAGCCCTCCGCCCCTTCGGCCCCGCTTTTCCGGAAAAACGACCCAAAGGAGAAAACATCATGCTGCCGCTTTTTATCATGGCTATCGAAAATGACACCGACCGGCAATTTGTTGCCGGGCTGTACCAGCGCCACCGAGATTTCCTGCTGCGCTGCGCCCAAAAGATACTGAATGACCCCGACCTGGCCGAGGAAGCCCTGCACGAGGCCATGCTGCGGGTCATCCGCTCCCTGGAACGGGTGCGGCAGATCCCCGCAGAGGAGCTGCTGCCTTACCTGGTCACCATTGTGCAGACCGCCAGCATCGACCTTTACCACAAAGCCAGCCGGGAGCGGCAGGCCGCGCAGGGCCGGGAGCGGGACTGGGCCGAGAGCCTGAGCGGCACGGAGGATACCGAACTTCTCCTCATCCGCCGGGAGCAGGCCGAGCTGCTGCGGGAGTGCCTGAAAGCACTGCCCCAGCGGGAGATAGACCTGCTGAACTACGCCTACACGCTGGAACTGTCCTCGAAGGAGATCACCCGGCTGACCGGCCTGGCGCCGGGCAATGTGAGGCAGATCCTGACCCGGGCCCGCCGAAAAGTGCTTGCCGCCTATATCGAGAAAGGAGGTATGAACCATGAGTAACAACAATTATCCGCTGGATGAAAAAGCGTTGGAGGAGCAGTATGCCGATCTCCTCCTCAAGATCGCGCTGAAGGAATACCTGAAGGAGCAGGCCCTGCAGATGAAGCAGCAGGAGGCCGAAGCCGCCCCCGCGCCGCAGCCGGCACAGGAGAGCAGCAATGTGGTAGCGGTGGCCTTCCGGCAGGTGGGCTGGCAGGAGACCAAAGAGACCCTACTGCACGGTCTGAAGAAGGGTGTCACCCGAGTGGCGGTGGTGTTTCTGGCGGCCGCCCTTACCGCTACCACAGCCTTTGCCCTCTCCCCGGTGGAAAGGAAGGAAAGCATTCTGGAGAAGGTGATAAACACGATCCGCAATTATGCCGATATGCTTACCAACACCTCCACCATGGTGGAAGTGCCCCGCTACCGTTACGAGGAGTATTCCTTCATCGAGGTGCCGAATGAGCAGGTGCAGGAGGTCATTGATACCTGGGAGATCTTCCGCAACAGCGTCAATTTTACCGAAAAATCCGGCATCAGCCTTTCGGCAGTGATGAGAGCGATGTACTATTACTGCGAAGCCAAGGGGCTGGAATACCCCTACACCGATGATACCCACACCTGGGTAGATGCCAAGGCGGTGCAGCAGTTTGCCGAATATCTTTTTGGCGCCACCAAGGAGCACCTGGACTGGGAGGTGTACCTGGAGCCCCGCTACTACGACGCCGAACGGGATGCCTACCGGGATATCCACTACGAGGATGGTTACCCCAATTACATCACCATAGCCCGGAGCGGGCTGGTGAGCTATACCGAGAATGAGGACGGTACCTTTACCATAGAGCTGGTGATGGAACCGGATAGTGACTGGAATGAGTATTGCTATTCCCCCGTAATTATTACGGCGGATTACAGCAGCGGCCATCTGGTACTGGTTTCCGGCACGGTAAAGGACATGCTCAGCGAAGCGGAGCTTTCGCTCACCCAGCAGCGCCTTGAATACGAGCGCAGAAACCCCACTGGCCGCCGGTAAACCTCCTCGCCGCCCGGCACACCAAAGCCGCCCCCGACCGCAATGGCTGGGGGCGGCAGTATTTGGGGCAAAAGCAGCCGGGACGGCTACTTCATCCGGCTGACCTGCTGGCGGATCAGGGCGCGCTTGAGGCGGGCTTCCGCCATGGCCAGCTCGGTATCGGTGAGATCGCCGTGGCCCAGCTTTTCCCTGGCCCGTTCCTCTGAGGCGTGGCTGCGGTCGGTGTCGATGTCCTCGGCCCACTCGAAGGTGGTGGCGGTGAGGGTGACGCGGCCGCCCAGCACCGAGACCATACCGCCCATGCAGGCGGCAATGTGCTTATTCCCAGCGGTGATGACCTCGGCGGGGCCCATGCCCAGCGCCGTGACATAATCGGTGTGGCGGGCACGGATGCAGAGATCGCCCTCGATGGAGCGCAGCCGCAGGCTTTCAGCCCGGCCGGAGAAGATCTCGCCATCCGGCGTGACGATATCAAGTGGGAATTCCGTCATGGCTTACTCTCCTTTTTGGGCCTTTTCCACCACCTCATCGATGGTGCCGGCATACAGGAACGCGCCCTCGGGCAGGTCATCGTGGCGGCCCTCGATGATCTCGCGGAAGCCGCGGATGGTTTCCCGCAGCGGGACATACTTGCCCGCCATGCCGGTGTACTGCTCCGCCACATGGAAGGGCTGAGAGAGGAAGCGCTGGATCTTACGGGCGCGGCTGACCGTCTTTTTATCCTCCTCAGAGAGTTCCTCCATGCCCATGATGGCGATGATATCCTGAAGCTCCCGGTAGCGCTGCAGAATGCGCTGGACGGCACGGGCGACCTCATAGTGCTCTTGCCCGACGATCTCCGGCGAGAGGATGCGGCTGGTGGAATCCAGGGGATCGACCGCCGGGTAGATGCCGAGGGAGGCGATGGCACGATCCAGAACGGTGGTGGCATCCAGATGGGTGAAGGTGGTGGCGGGGGCCGGGTCGGTCAGGTCATCGGCGGGGACGTAGACGGCCTGCACCGAGGTGATGGAACCCTTGCGGGTGGAGGTGATGCGCTCCTGCAGAGCGCCCATCTCGGTGGCCAGGGTGGGCTGGTAACCGACAGCAGAGGGCATACGGCCCAGCAGAGCCGACACCTCGGAACCGGCCTGGGTGAAGCGGAAGATGTTGTCGATGAACAGCAGCACGTCCTGATTCTTCACATCGCGGAAATACTCCGCCATGGTCAGGCCGGACAGTGCCACGCGCATACGGGCTCCTGGGGGCTCGTTCATCTGGCCGTAGACCAGCGCCGTCTTGTTGATGACGCCGCTCTCGGTCATTTCACCGTACAGGTCGTTGCCCTCACGGGTGCGCTCGCCGACGCCGGTGAACACCGAATAACCGTTATGCTCGGTGGCGATGTTGTAGATCAGCTCCTGGATCAGCACGGTCTTGCCGACACCGGCGCCGCCGAACAGGCCGATCTTGCCGCCCTTGGCATAGGGGCAGATCAGGTCCACGACCTTGATGCCGGTCTCCAGGATCTCGGTGGTGGACTGCTGCTCCTCGTAGCTGGGAGCGGGACGGTGGATGGGCCAGTAGGCATCCGGGGTGGGGGCGGGCTTGTTATCCACCGGCTCGCCCAGCAGGTTGAACACGCGCCCCAGACACTGGTCGCCCACGGGCACCTTGATGGACTCGCCGGTGTCCACGGCATCTGTGCCGCGCACCAGACCATCGGTGCTGCTCATGGCGATGCAGCGGGCCACGTTGTCGCCGGTCAGCTGCGCGACCTCCACCACCAGTTTCTGGCCGTGGTTGTCGATCTCAATGGCGTTGAGCAGCTCCGGCAGCTCGCCATCCTTGAACTGGATGTCCAGCACCGGGCCAATGACCTGGATCACCTTGCCGATATGTTTTTCGGACATAGGCTATAACTCCTTTTTGATAGTCTTTTCCACTTAAGCTCCCCCTCTCGGGGGAGCTGCCGCCGTCAGGCGGCTGAGAGGATCGTTAAATCTCCGCACCGGCCACGATCTCGGTGATCTCCTGCGTGATGGCAGCCTGCCGGGCACGGTTGTAATACAGGTTGAGATGGTCGATCATCTCACCGGCGTTCTTGGTGGCGGCGTCCATGGCGGTGCGGCGGGCGGCCAGCTCACTGGCCACGCTCTCACACACAGCGCCATACACGATACCGGCCACATACTCCGGAATGATCGCACGGAACACTTCCTCGCTGCTGGGCTTGTACAAAATCTGGCTGCGGCGGGCCTCGTCCTTCTGCTGCTCGGTGGGCTCGATGCTCAGGGGCAGCACCTCCATGGTGGAAGCCGTCTGGGTCATCATGGAGTCGAACCGGGTGTAGCAGATCTTCACCGCGTCGTACGCGCCTTTGCAGTAGCCCTCGGTGATCCGGCGGGCCAGCTGGAAGCATTCGCCCACCGTGATGTCCGCCGCCAGCAGCACCTCCTGGGTGAACAGGGGCACCTCGTGGTGGACGAAGTATTCCGCCGAGCGCTTGCCGATGGGCAGCACCACCACGTCCCCTGCTTCCTGCTGTGCCTGCCTGAGCACGTTGGAGTTGTACCCGCCGGCTAGGCCGCGGTCGCCTGCAATGACGATGAGCAGGGTCTTTTTGATCTCTGCACGGCGCAGGTACGGGTTGCGGGCGCGGGGGTCTGCCGCTGCGATCTCGGTCAGGGTCTTATGCAGCGTTTCAAAGTAGGGTCGGCTGTGCTCGACCCGCTCCTTGGCACGGCGCATTTTGGAGGAAGCCACCAGCTCCATGGCCTTGGTGATCTGCATGGTACTCTCTACGCTTTTGATGCGCAGCTTGATGTCCTTCATGGAACCTGCCATGCGTTACGCCTCCTTCCTGTCAGTGTGCCTTGATAAAGTTCTCGGTGTAAGCGGACAGCACACCCTTCAGAGCTTCCTCGGCGTCCTTTTCCAGCTTGCCGGTGGTGCGGATGGTCTCCATCACGGAGGCACCGGCTGCGTCGGTATCGAGATACTCGTACAGTCCCTTCTCGTACTCGGCCACGGCAGGCACCTTGATGTTCACAAGGTAGTCGTGGATGGTCGCGTAGAGGATGGCCACCTGCTTTTCGACCGCAACGGGAGCGGAGCGGTTCTGCTTGAGCACCTCAACGATACGCTCGCCCTGTGCCAGACGGGCCTTGGTGTCGGCGTCCAGATCGGAGCCGAACTGTGCAAAGGACTGCAGCTCACGGTACTGAGAATAAATCAGCTTCAAAGTACCGGCGACCTTCTTCATGGCCTTGATCTGGGCGTTGCCGCCGACACGGGAGACCGAGATGCCGGGGTTGACGGCCGGCATAACGCCCGAGTGGAACAGCTCCGTCTCAAGGAAGATCTGGCCGTCGGTGATGGAGATGACGTTGGTGGGGATGTAGGCGGACACATCGCCCGCCTGCGTCTCGATGATGGGCAGTGCCGTCAGGCTGCCGCCGCCCAGCTCGTCGGAGAGCTTGGCCGCGCGTTCCAGCAGACGGGAGTGCAGGTAGAAGACGTCGCCGGGGTAAGCCTCACGTCCCGGAGGACGGCGGATCAGCAGCGACAGGGCACGGTAAGCCACGGCGTGCTTGGACAGGTCATCGTAGATGATCAGGACGTGCTTGCCCTGATGCATGAAGTACTCGCCCATGGCACAGCCGGAGTAGGGTGCGATATACTGCAGGGGCGACAGCTCGGACGCTGTAGCGGACACCACGATGGTGTAGCTCATGGCACCGGCCTCCGTGAGGCTCTGCACCAGGTTTGCCACGGTGGAACGCTTCTGGCCGATGGCAACGTAAATGCAGAGCACGCCCTTGCCCTTCTGGTTGATGATGGTATCGGACGCGATGGTGGTCTTGCCGGTCTGGCGGTCGCCGATGATCAGCTCACGCTGGCCGCGGCCGATG
>ERZ1107006.2349-NODE-2349-length-14000-cov-10.168519_pt1 | contig 14000 bp, 8 predicted proteins | sample MGYA00403696_ERZ1107006 | MGnify/ENA primary metagenome ERZ1107006 (study PRJEB35170, sample SAMEA104062441) | human gut metagenome | biome: human gut; feature: human-associated habitat; material: faeces | place: Denmark | collected 2012-08-13 ...
GTGAAGCGAGCATTCTTGCCATCATCATGATGGTCTTCGGCGTGGCGATCATGCTTCTGAACCAGCTCTCGCTCAGAAGCCGCAAGAATTACACGACTGTCACCGGCAAGTCCGGCCAGATCTCCAAGATCACGCTCGGCAAAACCGGCCGCGTCGTCATCGCCTTGATCCTTGTGATTCTCACGTTCTTCACGAGCATCTTCCCCATCATTTCCTTCGCGTTCGAGACGTTCCTGCCGAATCCGGGCGACTATTCGTTCCTGTACACGGGCGACGCGTCGAACCTCACGACCAAGTGGTGGGTCACGGCGGAGAACGTCACCGAAAACGGCATGTACGGCCAGAAGGGCATTTTGTATAACGAGACGATCTGGCGTGCGTTCAAGGGCACGATCCTTGTCTCCGTGGCCTGTGCGCTGCTGGCTGGCTCCATCGGCACGATGATCGGCTACGCCGTCTCGAAAAACCGCCGCAGCCGCTGGGCGAACTATGTGAACTCCGTCGCTTTCCTGCCGTATCTCATGCCGTCCATCGCTGTGGGCGTCGCATTCTTCATCCTGTTCTCGACGGAAAAGCTGAACCTGTTCAACACCTACACGCTGCTCATTATCGTCGGCACGGTCAAATACATCCCGTTTGCCAGCCGCAGCAGCCTCAATTCCATGCTCCAGCTGTCGGGCGAGATCGAAGAAGCGGCCATCATTCAGGATGTTCCCTGGATCAAGCGCATGACCCGCATCATCATCCCCATCCAGAAATCCTCGATCATTTCCGGTTTCCTGCTGCCGTTCATGACGTGCCTGCGTGAGCTGTCGCTGTTCATGCTGCTGTGCGTGCAGGGCTTCATCCTCTCGACAACGCTGGACTACTTCGACGAGATGGGCCTCTACGCGTTCTCCAGCGGCATCAACCTGATCCTGATCGTGACCATTCTGGTCTGCAACACCCTCGTCAACAAAATCACGGGCGCAAGCCTGGATAAAGGAATCGGAGGTTAAATCATGCCTGAAATCAAACTTGAACATATCACCAAGCGCTGGGGCAAGTTCTATGGTGTGGACGACCTGAATCTGGTCATTGAAAATAACGCGTTTGTCACCCTGCTGGGCCCCTCCGGCTGCGGCAAGACCACCACCCTGCGGATGATCGCGGGACTGGAGACCCCCACTAGCGGACGCATCACCATCGGCGACACGGTGGTATTCGACAGCGAGCTGGGCATCAACATCCCCGCCAACAAGCGGAAGGTGGGCTTCCTCTTCCAGAACTATGCCCTGTGGCCCAACATGACCGTCTACCAGAATATTTCCTTCGGCCTGTCAAACATCAAGGAGGAAATGCCGAAGATCAGCTTTGAGGCGAAAAACGCCGCCCGTCTGGCACAGATCCTCAAAAATCCTCAGGATGTGGTAAAGACGCTTGAGGAATGCCGGGATAAAAACGGCAAGCTGGACGAAACGAAGGCCATCATCAAGCTGATCGATACCTACACCATCTCCCAGTACACTGCCCAAAAGCTGTTCGGCTATCATTTGGAGCAGGGTAAGGACGTGTCCGCCGAGGTAAAGGCTCTGGAAGAAAAGGTGGAGGCCGCTCGAAAGGCTCAGCCCTTCAACGAGAACTTTGAGCTTCTCAAGGACGGCGAGGTGGAAACTGCTGTGCGCAAGCTGACCAAAGAAGAGATCGACCTGTCCGTGCGCCGGGTGTCCCGCATCGTCAAAATCAGTATGTTCATGGACCGCTATCCCGCGGAGCTGTCCGGCGGTCAGCAGCAGCGTGTGGCCATCGCCCGGACGCTGGCTCCCGAGCCCAGCGTGCTGTTCATGGACGAGCCGCTTTCCAATCTGGATGCCAAACTGCGTCTGGAAATGCGCTATGAATTGCAGCGGCTCCATGTGGAGACCGGCTCCACCTTCGTATACGTCACCCACGACCAAATGGAGGCCATGACGCTGGCAACGCAGATCTGCCTGATGAACAACGGTGTCCTTCAGCAGTATGCCGCGCCGCTGGAAGTTTACAATCACCCTGCCAATCTTTTTGCGGCAGACTTCGTGGGCAACCCCTCCATCAACTTTGTGGAGGCCAAGGGCTGGCAGGGGCCTGAGGGCAGCATTGAGCTGACGCTGCTGGACGGACACAAGGCAGTTTTCACCCCCGAGCAGCCATTGCAGCTGCCCCAGTGGTTCCATCGGCGGGACGAGGAGCTGGAAGCCCAGGCGCAGGCTCTGAAGGCCCGTGCGGGAGAGAGCGGCTACGTGGAAAAGAGCAACAAGGACGAGACCTTCCGCTACCACATCGCCAGAGTCAACGACGAGGACGACGGCATCCACGAGGAGCCGATTCTCACCAACGAGGATCTGGTGCTGGGCATCCGCCCGGAGTTCCTGTCCATCACCGGCGGTGGAAATGTGGAGTGCGAGATTTACGGTGCCATGCCCACCGGCATGGAATCCACCGTCAAGGTGCGCATCGGAGAGTATTTGCTCACCGGCGTGGTCTTCGGCAGCACCCTGTTTACCATCGGAAGCAAACACCTGCTGGATATCACCGGCAGCAGCGTGATGCTCTTTGACCGGTCAAGCGGTCGGCGCATCACCTCCGGCACCCTGAAGCTGCTGTGATCCGGGGACTGTTATTCGATCTGGACGGCGTTCTGGTGAACACGAACCCCCTCCACGCCCGGGCATGGCAGGAGCTTGCCGAAGAATTGGGAATTCCCTTCACTCCGGCAGACCAGGAGGCCTTTCTGGGCATCAGTCGGGCACAGTGCCTGGAAATTCTGCTGAAAAAGGGAAACCGCTCCCTTTCGGAATCCGAAAAAGAGAGGCTGTGCACCCGGAAAAATGACCGCTACCGGGAGATGATCGGCACTTTGACCCCGGCGGCGCTGCTGCCGGGCGTGTTGGAATTCTTACGCGTTGCCCGGGCCGAGGGATACCGGACAGCTCTTGGCAGTGTCAGCAAAAATGCGGAGTTTGTCCTGAAAAAGCTGGAAATTACGGCGTTTTTTGACGCCGTCATCGACGGCAGGAAAATTGTAAACGGCAAGCCCAACCCGGAGGTGTTCCTCAAAGGAGCGGAGGCTCTGGGACTCCCACCTGAGCAGTGCCTGGTTTTCGAGGACTCAGCCGCAGGTATCGAGGCCGCCCACCGGGGCGGAATGAAAGCCATCGGCATCGGAACGGCCCGGCTGCTCCCGTCGGCAGAGCTGACCATCCCAGGCTTCTCCGGCGTAATGCCGGACGCGCTTCTGGCGCAGTTGCTATAACACTTTTATCAGATTGATATGAATTCCTGACCGGCTCCCACGCCGTCAACGATTTCTGCGTCGTGACGCTTTCGAGCCTCTATCTCGATATCATCAAGGACCGCCTGTACTGCGACGGCGCGGATTCCGCTGCCCGCCGCTCGGCACAGAGCGCATTGTGGATCATTCTCGATGCCATGACGAAGGTCTTCGCGCCGATTCTTGCGTTCACCTGCGACGAGATCTGGCTCCAGATGCCGCACCGCGACGGCGACGACGGCCGCAACGTGCTGCTGAACCAGATGTCGAAGCCGTATGCGGACTACGCGCTGTCTGACACCGAAATGGCCGTCTGGGAGACTGCCCGCGCTGTGCCGCCGTCTGCAAATCTCTCGGCGTTGTATTTGAATAAGCTGCACCGATAACCCGCACCCGCCGCTGCTACAGCGGCGGGCGCATTTGCGTGCTGAAAAAGTCCGGTTTTCACGAAGCATTTCAAGCGTGGCATTCAGGTGGGCATTGGCTCTTATGGCAGGCCGCAAAGCGGAAAAGCCTCCGAATTTTGAAAGGAAGCCTTTTCCACTTTTTTGCGGCTGCACGTTGCGGAAAGCGCGGAAGAAAGATGCAATACGTGAAAGTATTTTGGAAGAAAAAATCCAAGAAATTTACAGCCAGAACAGGAGGTAAATTTGCTGTAAACGACAGTTTTTTGGAGAAAAAATTTGTTGAGAATTACTTTAAAAAAGCAAAGAGTCAACACGGTAAAGTGTTGATAAATGTGAAAGGGTGTGATATAAAAACGAAGCAGGACTCCTGCGGAAACTAATTAAGCAAAGTGAAGGAGACGCAGTATGAAGAAGATGTGGGGCACACGGGTGCTGGCCATGCTTTTGGTGCTTGCGCTGACGGCAGGATTGGTGCCGGCGGCGCTTGCGGCAAACAGCGAAGCAGCGGTCGCATTCAAGCAGGTGCCGAATGACACGCTCGATACGCTTATCCGCCCGGATGTGGCGGTGGGCGAAATTGAGGATGCGGAAATGGGAGAGGATACGGCCGCCTATCAGGCGCACGATCTGGTTCGTGTTTCCATTATCCTGGAGGACACATCCACACTGGAAGCCTATTCCGACGCGGCTGCGGAGGGGACACTGGCCGAGGATGCGGCTGCTGTGTCTTACCGCGCAGCACTCCAGCGCAAGCAGGACAGCGTTGTTCGGAAAATCTCGTCCACGATCCTCGGACGGGAGGATCTGGATGTTGTCTGGAATCTGACGTTGGTCGCCAACCTGATCTCTGCCAATGTGGAATACGGCAAGATCGAGCAGATTAAGCAGATCCCGGGCGTTGCGGATGTGGTTCTGGAGCAGCAGTATGAGCCTGCCGCGTCCGAAAACACCGTGCAGCCCAACATGGAGATCTCAACCGGCATGACCGGCACGACCACGGCATGGTCTACCGGCTATACAGGGGCCGGAATGAGGATCGCCATTATCGATACGGGCTTGGATACGTCGCACCAGTCGTTTGACAATGGTGCGTATGAATACGCGCTTGAGCAGAACGCAGCGCGCGCAAAGGAATCCGTCGAAGCCTATAAGGCCTCTCTCGATCTGCTCGATGCGGACGAGATCAACGAAAAGCTGAGTCTGCTGCATATCAAGGAAGGCGTCAGCGCGGCGGATCTGTACCGGACAGAAAAGGTCGCATACGGCTATTGCTACATCGACAAGGATCTGGACGTAACGCATGAGACGGACACGGAGGGCGAGCACGGCTCCCATGTTGCCGGTATCGCGGCGGCCAACCGGTATCTGCCGGACGGAAACGGCGGATATGTCTCTGCATTGGACAGCGTACATATGCACGGCGCAGCGCCGGATGCACAGGTGCTGGTCATGAAGGTCTTCGGCGACGAGGGCGGCGCGTATGACTCGGACTATACGGCAGCCATTGAGGATGCAATCGTTCTCGGTGCGGATACGATCAACCTCTCGCTCGGCTCTGCCAGTCCCGGCCCGAGCAAGGCGAGAACGGAAGCTTATCAGAAGATCTTCGACGATCTGGAGAACGCTTCCTCCGTTGTGACGGTTTCTTCCGGCAATGCCGGCTATTGGGCCAAGAACGCCGATCCGATCGGCTATCTTTACAGCGACGGCGTCAGTATGCAGACGGACGGTCAGCCGGGCAGCTATGCAAACAGCCTGACGGTCGCCTCGGTCGATAACGACGGCTTTATCGGCAACTACCTCCTGATCGGACAGGAGCCGATCGCGCCGTCCGAAACCACCGGCTTTACGAACAAGCCGATCTCCACGATCGTGGGAGAGCACGAATTCGTGTTTTTCTCTGAGGATGCAACGAAGTATGCCGTGGACGCAGCCGGGAACAACCTGCTGCTTGCCTATGCAGATGCGGTCAAGGACAAGATTGTCTTCGTTTCCAGAGGACAGTCCTCGTTCTACCAGAAGCATGATGCCGCAGCCGCCGCAGGCGCGCTGGCGTGCGTGGTCTACAACAACCAGTCTGGCTCAATCAATATGGACCTGAGCAGCAGTACCGCAACGATCCCGTGCGTGTCGATCACACAGGACGACGGCGAACTGGTCCGCACGCAGGCCGAGCCGGTTTATGCAGAGGACGGCACGACAGTCCTGTATTATACCGGCAAGATCGAAGTGCGCGGCAAGGAACCGGTTCGGTTCAACCGCGATTATAAGACCATCAGTGAATTCAGTTCCTGGGGCGTTCCGGGCGATCTGACGCTGAAGCCGGAGATCGCTGCGCCCGGCGGCAATATCTACTCGCTCAACGGCCTGCACAACAGCACCAGCGGTATGCAGGGCGGCCACCAGGACTATGAACTCATGAGCGGCACCTCGATGGCTGCGCCGCAGATCGCCGGTATCGGCGCACTGGTCAAGCAGTACATTGAATCCAAGGGCCTTTCCTGCAGCGATCTGACCGACCGCGCGCTGGCCCAGTCGATCATGATGTCCACGGCAGAGCCGGTCGTCAACAATGAAAACGACGCATATTACCCGGTCATTCAGCAGGGCGCAGGCATGGTCAACGCCGCGGCGGCGACCTCTGCGGACTCCTACATTAAAATGCAGGCTGATGCGACCGCATCCTGGGCTGACGGCAAGGTCAAGGCAGAACTTGGCGACGACCCCGCACGCACGGGCAGCTATGATTTCAGTTTCACCGTCAACAACCTCGACGGACGGACGCACGCCTATGCGCTGAGTGCCGAACTGTTTACGCAGGCTCTGCTCGACTATGAGGGGCAGAGTTACATGGACACGCTGACGACGCCGCTGAGCGCTGCTGTGACGTGGACTGTGAACGGCAGAACGACCGACAGCCTGAGCCGCGATTACGATTATAACAACGACGGCCGGGTCGATCTGGAAGACGGCCAGCTGCTGCTGGATGTCGCGTCGAAAAAGCCGGGCGCAAAGCTTCTCAACGCCAAGGCCATTGCCGATTTGAACGGCGACGGCGCTGTGACGGCCTATGATGCACACCTGTTCCTGAATCTGCTTCAGGAGGCGACGATCCTTGTTCCTGCAAACGGTAAGGCTGAGGTCGTCTGCCACATCCGCCTGCTCGACCGCAGTGCGCTGAATACTTCGTATCCCACGGGCGCGTATGTGGAGGGCTATGTCCGCGTGCAGGGCCTCGCCACAGACGAGGGCGCCGCCGGCACGAGCCATTCCATCCCGGTGCTCGGCTACTACGGAAGCTGGTCGGAGCCGTCGATGTATGATGTCGGTTCTCTGATCGACAGCATTTACGGCACGGAAACGCGCGCGCCCTATCTCGGCACGACGAACAGCTATGGCTACACCGTTTCCAACTTCCTAAACATTCTCTATGCCGGTGAGACAGAATCCTCTGCAATGGTCGGCAACCCCGTTGACTTTGACGACGAGTATCTGAGCGTCCGCAACGCCTTCAACAATCAGGGCGGCAACAGCATCAGCACGCTTGTCTTCTCGCTAATCCGTAACGCGGGCAACTCCCGCCTCCAGATCGTCGATTCCAACACGAAGACAGCGTATCTGGACGAGGAAGTCGGCGCAGCGACTGCTTCGTACTACTCCGAAAATGCAAACGCATGGCAGCATACCCGGCTCCAGCTTGGCATTGACTGGAGCGGCACAGACGCCTCCGGCAATGCGCTCCCGGAGGGCACCAGCGTGGATCTTACGCTGACGATGGCCCCGGAATACTATGCAAATGCCGATGGCAGCTATCGTTGGGATGAACTCAAGGATGGTGCAAAGTTGAGCACGCACCTGACCATCGACAATACCGCGCCGGAACTCATCTCCGTCCGTCAGGATCTGACGCAGAAGACGCTGGCCGTTACGGCCATGGATAACCGCTATGTCGCGGCTGTCATCCTCTGGAACATGACGGATACCCCGACGCCGGTCAGCTATATCCTGCCGAATCAGCCGGAAGACGCACTCGGCAAGACGACCGACTGCACGTTCGATCTCTCCAAGCTGAGCGGCGGCGAGAAGCTTCTGCTTCAGGTTGTGGACTATGCCTACAACGCCTCTGCATATCAGCTGATCAGCGGCGAGGAGCCCGCAGAGGCGCTGACCTCCGTCACGCTTTCCCCGGAGAGCGTCTCCCTGCTTGCAGGTTCCAACTATACGCTTGAAGCTTCCACAGAGCCGTATTACGCCGACGATAAGTTGGATTGGACGTCCTCCGCGCCTGCGGTCGTGACGGTCAACAATAACGGCCAGATCAAGGCCGTCAGCGCCGGCACCGCAACAATCAAGGCGGCTTCTCATAAAAATCCCGAAGTCAATGCTTCCTGCACCGTACAGGTGCTTGCGCCGAACTACACGTTCCGCGGACTTTTGACAGCAGACAATCAGGTGCAGACCTTCGAGTGGAATCTCGCAGACAGCGAGACATGGGAAAAGGTCGCAGCGGTTGACGGAATCGGCAGCCGCGTGACCTCGGCAGGCGCTTCCAGCGCAAACGGCATTTATGCGTTTGACGTGGGCGGCAGTGCATATGAGATCGATTTTGCCACCGGCAAGATCCTGAACACCGGCAGCGCACCGTTCTCGGACGAGATTGGCCCCGTCGCATACGACGACATTGCCCTTTCCCGCAAATATACCGGAACGGAGTCGCTGCACGGCGATCTGCTGACCGGTGTATACTCCATGAACATCATCCCGATGCAGGATCCGATGAACGGCAGCGCCAGCAGCTACATCAGCGTGTATGACCTGTTCGGCTATGACGCGGATGGCTTCTCCGGCATCACCTCGCTGGGCTCCATCACGTTCAAGGATCCCGATAGCGGTGAGGCTGTGGACGCTGAAGCCTATTATGTGATCGACAACGCAGGCGGCATCTGGCAGCTTATGATCTATCCGCAGGACGGCGACTATTACGCAACCTATCAGTACATTCCGACGGATCTGGGCTTCCAGTTCCCGTATGACCCCAACTGGGCGACGCTTTGCTCGCTGAACGTTGCGGATGACGGCGAACTCTTCCTCACTTCGTACAGCACACAGGGAAAGGGCGCTTCCCGCAAGGAAAGCACGACGCTTTACTGGCTGCACTACGATGAGCAAGCGAGCCGCTTCCGCACGGCCATTATCGGCTCCTTCGGCGATATTGCGCCGGTCAGCGTGACCGAGGTCCATACGAACGACTCCACAGCAGATACGCAAAAGACAAGCGTCTTTGAAAAGGCGCTGCGTCCGGAATCGCTCAAGACCGCAAAGGCCCAGCCGATCAGCCAGATGAAGGCGGCAAATAAGCAGACCGCAGGTACGCTCAACAGCGTCAGCCAGCCGCAGAGCACCGGCAGCACAAGCGCGCAGCGCAGCACCGTGACGCTTGATCTGACCGCCATTGCGCCGACGGCAAGCAGCATCATGGAGATCTCGTACAATACGAAAGAACTGACGCTCTCCTCCGTCACAGGCGCGGCGACGCTTACCTCCTGGTATGAGTCCGTGCCTGGCACAATCGTTTTTGCCTGCGCCGAACGCAGCGAGGCCGCTGTGGGCGAACTGCTCGGTCAGCTGAGATTTGAACTTGCGGCAGGCAGTTCGAGTTCAAAGGTCACGATCAAGACGAAGCAGCTGAACGAAACAAGCTTCGCAGCCGGACAGGAAAAAATTCGGACCGTGGTGCTGGGCGACAGCCTGAGCCGGATCCTCCCCGCGATCATCTCCTCCGGTGAAAAGGACTGCCCCAGCCGCAGCTTCCGCGATCTGGATACGACCAAGTGGTATCATGAAGCAATCGACACAATGCTGCGTGAGGGCCTGATGAACGGTACCGGAAATGGGCTGTTCGAGCCGAACGGCACACTGACCCGTGCGATGCTGGTCACGATCCTCTGGCGTTCGGAGGGCAAGCCCGCAGCTTCTGCCCAGACGTCGTTCACGGACGTTCCGGCAGGTGCCTATTATGCGGAGGCTGTCCGCTGGGCAGCTGCCAACGGCGTCGTCAAGGGCGTCAGCAGCACGGAGTTCGGCCCGTCCAAAAACATCACGCGGCAGGAACTTGTCACCATTCTTTGGAGACTGGCCGCGAAGAAGGGCCTGAATACCTCCAACGCCGGTCTGACCGTTCCGGAGTTTGCCGACCGCAGCCAGATCGCCGCGTGGGCAGCCGAGGCCATGAGTTGGGGCTGCACCAGAGGCATTTTGACCGGCAAGAGCGCGAACCGCGTTGACCCGACTGGCACTGCAACCCGCGCAGAAGCAGCGGCCATGATTGTCCGCTTCCGGAATCTCGGTACAGCAGGCGAAAAGCAGTAAATCCACACCATGCAGCAGCGCGAAGCTTCAGCCGCTGCTGCATGGTGGTCTGAAAGAGACAGTGCTAGAAGCGCATTGCATGCCATAAAATGAAATGAGGGAGAAAGAACCTGACGGCTCTTTCTCCCTCCGTTTTTGGTTTATGCCGCTGTATAGACCTTTTCCCAGCGGACAGTCGCGTAGAACACGATCGAGAGCGCCGCTGCGATCGTCCAGCCGATGGGCCAGGAGCTCCAGATGCCGGTCGTGCCGAGCGCCGTGCGGGACAGAATTTCTGCCAGCGCCACGCGGAGCACCAGATCGGTGAACGTCGCAATCATGAACTTCTTCATAAGGCCCGCGCCGCGGAGCACACCGTCGGAGACGAGCTTGGCAGACACGATGAAGTAGAACGGCGCGATGATGCGCAGGAATGCAACGCCTGTATCCATTGCCTGCCCCGTGGGACTGTCGAGGAAGATATGCACGAGCGGCTGCCCGGCGAACACGTAGAGCGCCACCAGCGGCACACACAGCGCCCAGACGAGTTTGATACCAGCCCGAAAGCCGGACTTGATGCGATCATATTTGCTGGCCCCGAGGTTCTGCGCCGTATAGTTGGAAATGCCGTTGCCGAGCGTGGTAAGGGACGTGATAACCATGTTGTTGAGCTTCACCGCCGCAGAGTAGCCTGCCATGACGGCCGCGCCGAAGCTGTTGATGACGCTCTGGATGATGATGTTGCCGACGGAAATAAAGCTCTGCTGCAAGATGCTCGGAATGGCGATGACCGCGAACCGTCCAAAATGGTTCCACGAGAAGATCTTTACTTTTCCTTCCGTCGGGATTTTCGCAAAGCGGCGGAAGACGACCACAAGCGCCAGCACGCAGCTGATTCCCTGGCACAAAAACGTCGCCCAGGCAACACCGGCAACGCCCATGTTGAACGCCGTAACAAACAGAATATCGACCGCGATATTAGACGTGGACGAGCAGGCAAGAAAGATAAACGGCGTTTTGGAGTCGCCCAGCGCTGAGAAAATGCCGGTTGCGACATTGTAGAGGAACACGAACGGCAGACCGTAAATGTAAATGTCGAGGTATAATTTCGAGTCCGCGAAGACCTCTTCCGGCGTTTTGATGAGCCGAAGCAAACTGTCGCAGCAGAGCGTGCCCACGAGCATCAACACCGCGCAGATCACGCAGCTGGAAATGAGCGCCGTGTAGACCGTCGTCTTGAGGTCATTATACTGCTTCGCGCCGAAAAACAGCGCCGCAAGAACCGAGCAGGCGATATTGCAGCCGAAGGCAAAGGCGATGAAAATGAGCGTAATTTCGTAGCTGTTGCCGACGGCAGCAAGGGCGTTGTCGCTGATGAATTTCCCCGCGACGAAGCTGTCGGCGATATTATAAAGCTGCTGGAAGATGATGCTGCCAAACAGCGGCAGGCAGAACTGCCAGAGGACTTTCTCGGGCTTGCCTGTCGTCAGATCCTTATTCATGTTGCATCGCCTCCTTCGCGGATGCAATAACGCTTGCCGCGCCGCTTACGCCGTATTCGCTCGACGAGAGCATCAGATCGTAGCTTTCCGGTTCGCCCCAGAGTGTGTCCGCGTAAAAATCAAAGTGGTGCTTGCGCATCCGGTCGACCTTCTGCGCCTTATGAAGAGCGCGTTTTTCATCCAAATTATTACGCGCTGCAATGCGCTTTGCCCGGTCGGCGCTATCCGCATAGATGAAAACGGAAAGCGGACGGTAGCCTGCGGCCCGCAGAATGGCGGAGGCACACCGGCCAATGATGACGCAGTCACCCTTTTCTGCAAGTTCTAAAATCGCGCGGCGCTCGGCTTCAAAGACCCGCGCTTCTTCCGAGTAAAACGCCTCGCCCAGCGCGGCGGTGTCCGCAAAGGGATTGCCCGAGACGGCAATGCCAAAATCCTCGCCCTTTTCGTCGTATTCCGCGACGGCGGTTTCGGAAAGCCCCGCTTCCTGCGCGGCTTTTTGAATGAGGCATTTATCGTAGCAGGGAATCCCCAGCTTTTTTGCGACTGCTTCGCCAATTTCCCGGCCGCCGCTGCCATACTGGCGGCTGATGCAGATGATCGTCCGTTCCATCTTTTTTTGCTCCTGTCTTACATTTTTTCTCTTGACCGCCCCTATCGTAGCAGAAAAATGAAATATGTAAAATCTATATTTGACATTTCCGATATATCAAAATAGAATGGCAGAAGAGAAACGAATGCACGGAGGGTGCCATGTATATCAGCTACGAGTATTACCGGATTTTCTATCACGTCGCCAGGTGCGGCAATCTGACGAAGGCGGCGGAGGCGCTGCAGAACAGCCAGCCAAACTTAACACGCGCGATTCGGAACTTAGAGGCGGAGATCGGCTGTCCACTCTTTTCGCGCACGAATCGGGGCATGATTTTGACCCCGGAGGGCGAGGGGCTGTACCGGCACATAAAGATCGCCTGTACGGAAATTGAAGCGGGCGAAGCCGCCGTGACGCAGAGTCGGACGCTCGAGCGCGGAAACGTGTTTCTGGCAGCAAGCGAGGGTGCGCTTCGGTGTTTACTCCTGCCGGTACTTAAAAGGTATCAGGAAAAGTATCCCGGCGTGCATCTTCGCATCAGCAACCACTCCACGCCGCAGGCCGTCGCGGCGCTGCACGAGACGACGGCAGATTTTGCGGTCATCACAACGCCGGTTACGCTCTCGCCGTCTCTCACGCAGACGATCGTCAAAGAAATTCGGGAGGTTCCGATCTGTGCGCCGGCCTTTTCCGGTTTGCTTGGACGAAGCGTCGCGCTTTCCGAGCTGGAAGCGTATCCACTCATCACGCTCGGCGCGGGCACGACCTCCCATGCGTTCTACGTCTCTGTTTTCACCGCGCAGGGCGTTGCTTTTCAACCCGCCATCGAAGCCGCCACGGCTGACCAGATCATCCCAATGGCAGAAGCGGGGCTTGGCGTCGGCATCGTGCCGGAGGCGTTCATTCGTCCGTCTGATAATGTGCGCTGCATCGAACTGCAAGAGCCCCTCCCGCTGCGTGCCGTGTGCATCGTGAAACGGAAGGGGCAGCCCCTGAGCGTCGCCGCGAGGGAGCTGGAGCGGATGCTGCTGGCGGCTGGGGCTCAGAGCACCTGACTCAGATTTGCTGCTTCAAAAGCCGAAGCAGCATTTCTTTTCTGTAATGCAGCGTCATCACCGGGATTCCTGTTTTCTCGCTGTAGGCACGCAGGGTCAGCGGCGGCGTTTGCAGATATAACGCACGAAGCAGCGCCGCGTCTTCCTCCGGAAGTGCATCTACTACTTCACGAACGCGCTGCACGGCAAGGGTAAAATTGCATCGTGGGTACTGCATCTTGTGGTATGATTGCCACGTTTGTTGCGTGAACATCGCAGAGGAGGGCAATCACCATGCAGTACACCGATAACGAAGCCGCATTGATCGGCGGCCTGATCTCAAACTATTTCTTTCAGCCGTCCGTGGACGCAAAGCTCCGCGAATCCTTGCTCATGGTCGGTAAGGAAGCAGAAACAGATTAAAAGACAGACTACCCCACGATTCCAATAATTCATCAAGATATAGAAAGAGCCGGAAGCAAATTTCTGCTTCCGGCTCGTGTTTTATCTGTGTTATGCGGCTTTCTCTAGGCTGCCGTGTTTTGTTTTCTATGACCAGTATAACCTAGTGCAAACGCTGCTGCAACCGATGGTGCAAGTTATTTTTACATTCTGCATTGGCATAATCAACAAATATTATAATGTAAAATTGGGCAATATCAGCAAAAACTCAGTTTGCTGTTCATGAATTACGGGAATTTGACAACGCGCATCAAAATCCATCTGACACAGTGCATGAAGACGAGATTTGCCAAGGATGTTTTCTGCCAAAAAATCATAACCACCGGCCGTGCCGGTGGTTTGCACTAGCCCCCTTGGGGCATGACC
>ERZ1107006.2376-NODE-2376-length-13862-cov-3.121026_pt1 | contig 13862 bp, 6 predicted proteins | sample MGYA00403696_ERZ1107006 | MGnify/ENA primary metagenome ERZ1107006 (study PRJEB35170, sample SAMEA104062441) | human gut metagenome | biome: human gut; feature: human-associated habitat; material: faeces | place: Denmark | collected 2012-08-13 ...
CGGCGGGCTGCGGGGCGGCGGCGCCGTCGGCGAGAGAGACATCCGAGGCGGTCAGCGCCGCGCCGTCGTACAGCAGCTCCCCCTCGGTGATGAGGGTGCGGGAGGCGGGCTGCACCTCCGGCTGGGGCGGGGCGGCGGGCTGCAGCCCCGCAGCCAGCCATACGGCGGCCAGCACCAGCGCCAGTGCCGCTGTCAGTCCCAGCGCACGCGGTATCCATTTTTTCATGAGTACCACTCCTTACTGTTGTCCGCACGCCTCCTGGCGGCACGGCGGGCTCCGGCGAACCATGTGCCGGTGAACAGGATGACGCAGAAGCAGGCGGCAACGCCCAGCGACATCCAGACAAGGCTCCAGTCAAAGGGGCGCGGCGCAGATGCCGACGGAGACGGCGCGGGGGCCGGTTCCTCCGTGGCAGGGGTATCTGCGGGCCGGGACGCCAGCTCCTGCCAGCGCGTCCAGCCCGTCTGCAAAAGGGTGAGCATGACGGGGGAAACCAGAATTTTCTGGGCGGCGGTCAGGGCGTCGTAGGCCGTCTGCGCCCGCTGCAGGGCGGCAAGGCTGTCCGCCGTCACCGTGCCGATGGCGGCGATGAGCCCCTCCACCTGACGGGCGGCGGCCAGATCCTTTTCAAACTGCTGGTAACGGGCCTGCGCCGCTTCCAGCTCCTCCAGATTGGGCACCAGCTCCTTCTGCACGTCGGAAAGGCGGTTATAATACGCCTGCGCACGGAGGATGGCCTTCTGGTACAGGGCCGCGTCCTCGACGGTCAGCAGCTCCGGAACGGGGCCGATGGCGGTGATGAGGGCTTCCGCCGCGCCGGCGCAGTAGACATCCAGCGCGGCGGTCATGCCCTCGGCATCCACCGCGTCATCCAGCGCCTGGCGGCCCGTTTCAGCCAGCTCCGTCAGCTCCGTCCAGATGTCGCGGTAGGAGGTCTTGTCCTCCTCGCTCCACTGGGTCAGCTTTTCGATGTTCTGCTGGTACAGCGCCAGCATATTTTTGCGCTCCGGGAGACGGCCGTAGTACAGCAGCATGCCCCGCTGGGCATCGGTCAGCGCGGCGGCGGCCGCTTCCGCCTGCGGAAGGCGCTCCGCCAGCTCCTTCATGGGGAGGCCGGCCAGCTTCAGCAGCAGGCAGTCCACCACACCGGCGGCAAAGGCATCCAGCACCGTGTCCGTCTCGTTGGCGGCGGTACAGGCCGTCAGCGCCGCGCGCTGCTTTTCGTACAGAGACAGCAGATCGGCGGCGATATGGGGATGCGCCTTGCAGGCGTCCTGATAGCGCGCCGTCAGCTGCTTTTGGGCGGCGGCAACGGCCTGCGCCAGCAGCTCCGGCGAGGTCAGGCAGGCCATGGCCGCGTCATAAGCGGTGAGGATGGCGTCCGCCGACGCGGCGCTGCGGAGGGCGGCGGAGGTATCGGTCAGCAGCTGGGCAAACGTCTGCCGCTGGGCGGCGGAGACGTAGGGCTGCACATATTGGGCGTAGTAGTCCGCCAGATAGGTGATGACCGCTTCGCGGCCACGGGACTCCAGCAGCTGCCAGTCAAACAGCGGATAGCCGCCGTTGAGCCCGCCGATGCCGCGGACAAGGCCGGGAAACACGTCCGGCGTCAGGGTATCGCACTGGGCGACGCTGTCGCCCTGGCTGCTGCGCCAGCCCAGACGGGCCCGAGCCGCGCCGGTGAGCACCGTCAGGCCGTCACGGTAGCGGCCGTCCAGCGGATAGCCCGCCAGCGAGGACGAGCCGGTGCGCAGAGAGCCAGCGTTGTAGCAGTTCTGCACCACAAGGGCGCTGTTGCCGGTGTAGGAGGGGATGCTGGCGGCATAGTCGCCGCTCTCGCCGCCCAGAATACCGCCCACGATGGTATGGCCGGAGACGGCGCCGGTGTTGTAGCAGCGGTCGATGGTGATGCTGCCGGAGACGGCCAGTCCGGCGATGCCGCCGGTGCCGCCCCGGCGGAGCAGCGAGGCGGCGGTGTCGTTGGATACCGCGCCCTGATTGGCGCACTGGGTCACGGTGATGCTGCCGCCGTCCAGACGGCCCGCGATGCCGCCCACGCCGGCGGCGCGGCCGGCGGTGATCGTGCCGGTGTTGACGCAGCGCGCCAGCACGGCGTCGGACGTGACGCTGCCGGTGACGCCGCCCAGACCGCCCTGCCCGCTGCCGCCCGGATAGCGGCTGCCGGGAGCCATGGTGACGGTGATCGCGCCCTCATTGCGGCAGTCCGTCAGGCGGTGCGCATCGCCGGTGAGACGGCCCGCAAGGCCGCCCAGCGCGGCGGACTGGTTATCCGCGGCGTTGGTCAGGGAAACGGTGATCTCCACCTGCGAGACGCAGCGCTCCAGCGTGACGCCGCTGCCGAGGCCCACAAGGCCGCCGACACGGAGGGCGTCCGCCGCGCCGGTCATATCCACGCCGGTGAGGTCGATGCTGCCGGAAACGGTGATGTCGCGGAACACGGCATGCTCCGCCGTACCGAACAGGCCCAGCGCGGTGCGGCCCGACAATTCGGTGACGCACAGGCCGGAGACGGTGTGTCCCTGCCCGTCCAGCGTGCCGGTGAAGGGCGCAGACGCGCCGATAACGGGCCACGGCTGATAGCCCAGGTCGATGTCCGCCGTCAGCACGGCGCAGAGTCCCTCCCCTGCCCCGCTGTTCACCGTCCGGGCCAGCCATGCCAGCTCCTGCGCGGCGGCGATACGGTAGGGGTCATCGGCAGTACCGGAGCCCTCCGGCTGCCGCAAGGAGACGCCGTCCCAGTCGCCGGTGCTGTCCAGCAGGCGCTGCAGGCGGGTGCAGGCGGCGGCGTAGGCCGTCTCCACATCGACGGCGGCGGCCTCCAGCGCGGCGGCCACGGCGGCATGGTCGGTCAGGGCGGAAAAGTCCCTGTCCGCTGCGGCGCGGATGGCGGCGGCGGAGTAGGCCAGCGCCGCCGTCAGCTGCTGGCGGCGGGCGGCGGGGTACCGCGTCAGGTCACCCGCCAGGTCGGCAAGGGCGGCGATGCGGCTGTCCGCCAGCTCCGTCAGGCGCTGCTGCGCCCGGGTGCGGGCCAGCTCCAGCGCCAGCGCGGCGGCTTCCGCCATATCCGGCGGGGTATCGGTCTGCCGGAAGGTGAACACCAGCTGGGACAGGGCCTGACGGGCGTCGGCATACAGGGCGTCCACCGCCTGCACGGCGGCGGCGCTGTTCATTTGCAGACACCAGTCCTCGTAGGCGCACAGCAGCGCGGCCATGTCCTCCAGCGTGTAGTTTTTCTGGTAGATAAAGGCGCTGTACAGCGCCTGCCCCATGCGGGCGGGGTAGGTGGGCACGCGCTGAAGCAGGCCGTCCAGCCGGTCGGTGCCCAGATAGGTCTGGCGCAGCAGCGTCACGTCACGCAGGGTGACGGCGGCGGCCACGTCCTGCGCCGCCTGCTCCAGCAGGCGCTGGAGCTCGGCGGCATCCTCCGGGCCGTAGAGCCGGGCGTCGGCGTAGGCGCGCATGTCCGTCAGCAGCTGGGCCCCGGCGGCAGCCGCGCCGGTGAGCACGGTCTGCAGCTGGGCGTCGCAGCCGGCCAGCTGCGCGTCCGTCTCCGCGGCGGAGGCGGACAGCTCCACCCGGCGCAGATACGTCAGCAGGATATCGTTGTACACGGCGCTCTGCTCCTCACCGTAGACGGCGCGGCGGGCATCGGTGGGGGTGATGCGCCTGGCCAGCAGGGTGCGGGTGGCGGTGGTCTTGTCCCAGCGGCCGGCGTCCGGCGCGGTATCCGGCGTGAGGGCGGACACCTGCACCGCGTCCTCGGCGGCGGTGCCCAGCGTCTCGGCCACGCCCCAGAGACGGTTGGCAGAGGCGTTCTGCCCGTGGGTGACGCGGCCCGTCTTCCAATTGCCGATCAGGCCGCCGCAGGCGACGCCCGCGGTGCTGCCGCCGGCGGTGACGGTGCCGCTGTTGTAAACGTAGGAGAGGGCGGCGCTGCCGGTGTATGTGCCGTTTTCCACGGCGCCCAGCCAGCCGGCGATGCCGCCGGTGCCGCAGGCGTTGCCGCTGCTGCCGCTGACGGAGCCGTAGTTGGCCGCGTGGGTCACGGTGACATCCAGCTCGTCGGAATAATGGCTGTCCTTGTCCAGACGGCCCGCGATGCCGCCCACGCCGATGGTGCCGGTAACGGCGGCGCGGTTCTCGCACTCCCGGATCTGGCCGCCGCCGGTGAGAAACCCGGCGATGCCGCCTACGCTGCGCAGGCCGGTGACAGTCCCCTCGCTGCGGCAGTAGCGCACCACGGCGTTCTGCCGCACGGTACCGGCGATGCCGCCGGTGTTGGACAGGTCGCCGGTGAGAACGCCGTAGCTGACACAGCCGTCGAGGATGCCGTTCCCGCTGAGCTGGCCCGCGATGCCGCCGATATGGACGGCGGGACGTGCGCCGGGGGCGGTGGTGATATGTACCGATGTCTCGCAGCGGTAGATGATGCCGCTGCTGCGGCCCGCGATGCCGCCGGCGGCGCAGTTAAGGACGCGGTTGCCGCCGCTGTCCGGCTGGTCACAGGTGATGCTCCCCGCCACACGGACGTGGCGGACGGTACCGCCGTCCGCCACGGTGCCGAACAGGCCGGTGTAGCTGCGCACGGCGGCGGTGCCGTCAGTGACGGACAGGCCGTGGATGATGAAGCCGCCGCCGTCGAAGGTGCCGCAGTAGCCGCCGTCGGTGTCCACGCTGTCGGACGCGCCGATGGGCGTCCAGGGCATATCGCCCAGATCCAGCGGCTCGGTGACACGGGCGCACAGGGCGGTGCTGCCGCCGTTGACCCGGGCGGCGAACCACGCCAGCTCCGCGCCGGAGGTGATCAGAAACGGGTCGGCGGCGGTGCCGGTGCCGGTGGGACGGGTCTGCGTCACGCCGTCCCAGCGCTTATCCATAGAAACACCATTACCGCCGATGGCGTTTTCCATGCCGGCGGCGGTCTGCTCCATGGCCGTGCGGCTCTCCGCCGCAAGGCGCTGTATTTCGTTGATATCCGTGCCGGCCGTCAGTGCCGACAGCGCCTCGGCGCGCTGCTGCGCCAGCCGGGCGGCGGCGTCGGACGCCGTCTGCCGCGCCGCGTCGTACAGCTCGTACCACAGGCCGGTACGCGACGTGACGGCGGCGAGCAGCTGCTGCACCCGGTCAAGGGCGGCGGCAAAGGCCGTCTCCACCTCGGCGGCGGCGGTCTGGCGGGCCTCCGCCAGACGCTCCTCCTCCGTCAGCGGCTGCTCCCAGCGGAGCAGAGGCCATCCGGTATCCGGGGGCAGCAGGTAGGCGCAGCCCTCCGGCACGGCGTCGGTGTTGAGGGCGGCCAGCAACGCCTCCCGCCGGTCGGGGCCGTACTCCGGGAACAGGCCGGAATCCGGCAGATGGAAGGCGCCGTCGCTGCCCACGGGGGCGGCGATCCAGAAGCAGTGCGCCCCGGTGAGGGACGCGCCGCCGTCCACCGCGCCGCACAGTGCGCCGGTCAGGCCGCCGGACACGGTGTACGGTGCGCCCCACGCGGTCAGGGCGGCGGCATGATCCTCCGGCGAGGCGGCGCTCCAGCAGCCCCGCAGCACGGCATCGCCGCCCACGGAGCCGATCAGGCCACCGGTGCAAAGGCCGTCCTCCGCGCCGCCGGTGATGTTGGCGGTCTGATAGCAGTTCTGCATGGTCAGGGCGCTGTAGGACTCCTGACGGCCCACCAGTCCGCCGGTGAAGGCGGCCTGCGGCGCGGATATCTCACCGGCGGCGGCGCAGCCCGTCAGCGTCAGTGTGCCGTCCAGCTGGGCGGCGGTCAGGCCGCCCACGGACGCGCCGGGGACGGCGATATCCAGCCGCGCCGTGGTCTTGCAGGCGGTGATCTCCGTGTCGCCGGAGGTGCTGCCCGCCAGCGCGGCGGCGTAGGCAAGGCCGCTGTCCTCCCCGGCGGATACGGTGCCGGTAATGGTCAACGCCTGAATGGACGCGCCGTCCGTCTCGGGAAAGAGGGCCAGCGACACCGTGTCCGCCTGCGCCGTCAGCGCCAGCGTAACGGTGTGGCCGCCGCCGTCAAGGCTGCCGGTGAAAACGGCGGGGAACGGCGCGGTGATGGTCACATCCTCCGCCAGACGGTAGCAGCCGGCGGGGTCCATGGCGGCAAATTCCGCCGCCGTGGAGATGGTCTGCACCGTATCCCCGGCGGGGGCGGCCAGTATGGGCGCCGGCAGCAGGCCCAGCGCCAGAGCGCCGGCCAGCAGCAGGGCTGTGATCCTCTTTCTCATGGGTATCTCTCCTGTGTTCTGGGGTTTACCGGCGGGAGCCGGTGAGGTAGTCGTTGTAGATACGGGCCGCGTCCGCCGCGTCCACCTTGCCGGAGCCGTCCACATCCGCCAGCGACAGCTGCGCATCAGTGAGGGGCAGCTTCCCGTTGACGTAGGCGTAGACCATGGCGGCGTCGGCATCATCCGCCGCGCCGTCGCCGTTGACATCGCCGGTCACGGCGTCCCCGATGACGAGATCCAGCGTGGCGGCGGGCTTCACACAGGCGACGCCCGTTTCGCCGTCGGCGTTCTGGTACATGGCGTAGGGGAATTCGATGCGGAAGCGGCTGCTCTCTTCCGTCAGGGGCGCGGCGTCCCATGTGACGTACTTGGTCACGTCCCGGACGTAGCCGTTGGCGTAGTGGGCCAGCACCTGCATGCCGGCGGGGTCAAAGCTCTCGCCGGGACGGTAGACGGTCTTGGCGGGGGCGGCGGCGATCTCCAGCCGCGTCACAGTGCTGGTCAGCGCCATGAGGTAGGCGGAGTCGTTCTTGAAGTAGATGGCGCCGCTCTCATCGGTAATGGGGCTGCAGATGGCGTACTGCTGCTGGGCCCCGCTGGGTGTGAACAGCACAGGGGCCGTGTCGTAGGAGACGATCTTGCCGCCCGCCACTACCGTCTCCACCTCCGTGGTTTCCGGTGCGGTCTGGCCGGGCTTATCCCGCAGCATCCGCAGCTTGCCGGGGGTGTAGTTGTCGAAGAAATAGAGGCAGACGTACCCCGTCTCCGCCTCGTAGGCGGTGGTCAGCAGGGCGCTGGTCTGGGGGTAGCCCTGGGTGCGGACAGTGTAGGCGATGCGCCACGAGGGCAGGTCGATGACCGTGATGTTGTGGCCGGAATAGGCCTTGAACTGCCCCACGCCGGACACGCCCACATAGGCCCGGCCGTTGTACACGGTGGGCGTGGAGGTGCTCATAGCGGGGTTGGCGGCGTCGCTGCCGTAGTTGTACAGCTTCAGCGCCCGCAGGCTGCCGGTGCGGAACGTGCCGCCGGCCAGCAGATCCACAGCGTAGAAATAGCCGCCCTTGGAGGTGAAATAGCAGGTGCCGCCGTCATACGTCACGGCGCTGCGCAGGTCGCCGGGGTAGGGCATGGTGACGCTGTCACGCAGAAAGCCGGTCTTGGGATCCAGCGACAGCAGCCGGGCATAGCCGGTGATATAGCCGTTTTCGCCGTCATCCGTGGGCACCACCACGGCGTTGTCGGTGACGTAGGCCCCGGCCCAGTAAAAGCCGCCTCTGGCGGTGTATGTCCACGAGGCCAGCTTGCTCTCGTTGGTCCTGGTGGGGTCTTCATCGGTGACACTGAGACAGACGTAATTGGCGTCCAGCGTCTCGCCGTTCCAGAAGCCGGTGTAGATATAGCCGTCGTGGTAGACGATGGGGCAGTTGGGCTGACCCTTCAGCGGGTCGCGGTAGATCCACAGGGGGCGGAGGGTCACGGCGTCAAACGCCTGCACCGCACCATCGGACAGGCCCACGAAGATCATGCCCTCGGCATAGGTGGGGGTGTTGATGGCGAAGCTGGACTTGTGATCCATGGCGCCGGTGGCCAGTACCTCGCCGGAGACGGCGTCCACCTTGTACAGCGTGGACTTGGCGTAGGTGTACAGGCAGCCGTCCACCAGAATGGGGCAGCCGCAGGCATCGGCGGAGTAGCCCTCGCCCAGCTGGGTGGCCCAGCTCAGCATGGCTTCGCTGTCCCTGGTGGGTACGGAGGCGTCCACCACGCCGTTGTTGTTCTCATCCAGACGGAAGCCGGGCCATGCGGCGTCCAGCTCCTGTCGGGTACTGTCGGGGGCGGGGGTCAGGGACACCGGTACGACGGCATCCGCCGTGGGGGCGGTGTAGTCCGCCGAAACGCCCACATAGCCGTAGCAGGTGGCGGTGTAGTGATATGTCACGCCGGGCATCAGCTGCCATGTGCTGCCGGAGGACGGGGCGATACGCCGCCCGGTACGGGTGTCCGTCAGGGACACCGCCGCATCGGCGGGGGTCAGGGACAGTGTGACGTTCACCGGCTCCTGTTTGCGGACGGTGACGGTGTAGACGGCGGGGACGGCAGCGCTGTCGCTGCCCGTGACGCGTATGGTCACGGTCTCGGTGTCCTGCGCGGGATCCAACGGCGTCTCCACGCCGGTGAGCGCGTCACAGCGGACATCGTTGACCTCCGCCGCGTAGCCGCTGCCGGTGAAGGTACCGGTCACAAACAGGGACGTGGTGGCGCGGGGCACGGTGACGGTGTAGGCCGTCACGCCGCTGCGGAAGGTGCAGGACGCGCCGTCGGTGTCACACAGGCGCAGCTCCTCCGCGTCGGTGCGCAGCGCCAGCGTCTTCAGCTGGGCAAGGCGGACAAGGCGCAGGGTGTATGTCTGCTCGTAGGTAACGCCGGAGGCGGTCTTGTACAGCCGCAGGGTCACGGTCTGGCTGCGGTCGCCCGACGCTACGCAGTAGGACAGCATGGAAGCCGCTCCGGTGGCGCTGACCGGAGAGGTGATGGTCACGGTGTGGGGGCGTCCGTTCGTTTCGGCGGTGATGGTCTGACGGGCATAACGCGCCTCCGCCGTGTAGCCGGAGACGGCGGTAGCCTGCGCGTACAGGCGCTGCTGATCATCGGGGATGGTATAGGTCAGGGTGCGCCGGGCGGGGTCGAAGCCCTCGGCGCTCTCGTGGGTCTGGCGGGTGGCGGCGGCAGAGCCGCTGTACAGTGCCAGCGCCGTCAGGGCGTTCACCGTCTCCGGCGCGGGGGCCGTCAGGGTCAGGCCGTTGGCGGCGGTAAAGGGCAGGCTGGCACGGCAGCCGCCGCGCACAGCGGTGCAGGTATAGGCTGCGCCGGGTACCAGGCGGTACACACCGTTCTGCGGGGCGATCTCGCCGCCGGCGGCGTTGGTCACATGCACCTTCGTATCCGCGGTGGGCGGGGTGACGGTGACGGCGGCGGCATCGGCCTTCCGCAGGTGCAAGGTGTAGTCGGTGGTACGGCCGCCGGCGGTGACGGACACGGTACGGGTCTGCTGCGCCGCCGTCAGCTGCACCGTGCCGGTGCCGGTGACGGTGTAGTCCGCGCCGTAGGGCCGGGCCGATACGGTGACGGTATCAGAGGTGACGGACAGCGTGTAGTCCGTCGTGGTAGGGACAAAGTCCAGCGGCTGGGCAGCGCCCTCCGCCGTGACGGTGAGGCCGCTGAGGGTGGGGGTGCGCTCCAGTATGACGGTGTAGGTCTGGATGCGGGTGTGGCCATCGGCGTCGTACTGGGCCTCCAGCGGGAAGGTGCGGCCCTCCATGCCGGCGTCCAACGCCTGTGCCAGCGCCGTGGCGGCGCTGTTCCAGCTGCGGCTGGTGCCGGAGCGATCCACGCCGTCCGTGCCCACATAGATGGTACGCAGGCGGGCGTTGGCGGGCGTGTCTGCGCCGGTGGCGGCGTACAGGCTCAGATTGGCGCCGCCCACCGTATCCGGCACAAGGCACGTCAGGGTGCGGGCGGCGGCATCCTGCGTGCAGGGCAGCGCCGCGCCGCCGTACAGGATCCGGAGCTCACCGAACCACTCCCCTGCCGGTAAGACAACGGACAGACCGGTGTCGCCGGTGACGGTGAGAGTCCCCTCCGTGCGGTCGCTGCCATCGGAAACGGAGAAGGTGTAGCCGCCGCTCACCACCTGCACGGAGCCTGCGGCGGAGGTCACATTGCCGTAGCTGTCCGTCAGGGTCAGTACCGCGCCGGGCACGGCTGTCCGCTCCCCTACATAAAAGGACTCCCGGAGCTGTTCGGCTCCGGGAGTGTTTTTATCGTTATCGGTTTTCACACAGCAGACGCGGGGTGGTGTTATCCGCCGTCTCATACACGGCCTCATAATCCGTGTCCATGCACGAGAGCATGGGGGAATCGGCCGTATAGCGCACGCAGGTGCCGCAGGCGGCGCTCAGCCGCCGGGGAACAGGCATCATCTGCGCAGCCACGCCCGCCGCGGTCAGCGCCCGGCAGGTCAGCAGGGCGGACAGATGTGTGTGGAATGTCGCGATGTACGCGGTCATTTCTTCAGCGTCAGGCGGGTATCAGGCCCCTCCGGCGCGGAGGTGACGGTGTAGCCCTGACGGTTGGCATAGCGCGTGACGTTCTCCACGGCGCAGGCGTCGTCCAGCAGGACCTCGATCTCGGCGGGATGGCCGTCCTTCACGGCCTTCTGGACCATCACGACGGGCATGGGGCAGAGCAGGCCTCTTGCATCGACCATGTTATTTCGCCTCCTGTTTTTTCACGAATTTCGGAAGGTTGAGCACGGAAACGGCCAGACAGACCACAATGCCGGAGACAACGGCGATCTTGCCGGTGTTTGACAGGCCGCCGCGGATGAACTCACCGGCGGCGTTCGTGGAGTCGGCCGTACCGGCCAGACCGAAGTTGTGGGCAGCCGCCGCACCGGCGAGCATGCCGAACACGGTGACGGTGGAGTCGCCGTTGCCGCTGCCGGCCAGAATGAGCTGACGCAGCGGGCAGCCGCCGAGCAGCACGGAGCCCCAGCCGACGAGCGTCATGCCGAGGAAGTTCCACACATGGCTGCTGTGGGCGATGGGCTGGAGCTGGAAGCCCCAATGGAACTGCTTCGTCACCAGATTGCCGATGAGGGCAACGAGGAAGATAGCTACAAAGCCGGACAGCAGCTTAAAATCGCCGAACATGACGGCGTCACGGATGCCGCCTGCCATGCACAGACGGGAGCGCTGCGCCAGCGCGCCGATGACCATGGACAGGGCCAGAGCCAGCCAGACGGGCGCGTGCTTCGAGCCGGGGCCTGCTTCGCTGAGCTTGAAGATGACGGGGACCGTCAGGAACAGCAGCAGGATGACCGTCATGCTGACGGGGAGGACGACGCCCTCGAGCGGGACGGAGTCATAGGAGCGCTTGAGCGAGAAGCCCTTCTTCAGGAACAGCGTACCGGCAAAGATACCGGCGCCGAAGCCGACCAGACCGACCAGAGCGTTGGCATCGCCGCCGGCCAGACGGAGCACCATGCGCAGCGGGCAGCCGAGGAAGGCCAGCGCGCCGATCATGACGAACGCGCCGAGGACAAAGCGGAGCGCGGGCGCGGAGCCGGACTTTGCGCGGAATTCCTTCGTACAGACGGACATGACGAACGCGCCGAGCACGAGGCCGATGATCTCCGGGCGGACATACTGCACCTTTCCGGCGCTGTGGAGGCCGAGCGAGCCGGCGATATCGCGCAGGAAGCACGCGATGCAGAAGCCCATGTTGGCCGGGTTTCCGAAATGCGTCAGCAGGACAGCAGACAGACCGACGATCGCGCCGGTCACAATGACCCACCAACTGATCTTTTTCTTCATTGTGGTACCCCTCTCGTTATTTTTTTAGAAGAATAACACTATTATACGGGGAAAAACCGGAAAAATCCAATCGTTATTTTGAGTGAAACGAGAATATCATCGATAAAAACGATGATATTCTGATGAAAATAAAGTTGGGAGGATGCGGCAAACAGAAAATTGAAAATGAAAAGTGGAAAGTTTTGTCGGGCTGCCAGTTACGCGTTGTAGGGGAGCGGACAGCCGGGCCCGGCGCAAGGCTGCCGATCAGCACAGGCCGGCGTTAAAATGGAAATGGCCAAAGGTTTGTCATTGCGAGGGCGCTTTGCGCCCGTGGCAATCTCGGGAAGGCAGTGCCGTTTCGTACCGGCTGCCGTTAAAATGGCACGCGCCGCTACAGACGCAATTGGTGCGTACCATTTTAACGCCAGCCTGTACGGGTCGCCCGTGCAGCGCCGGGCGAGGCATGCCTCGCCCCTACAAATATCATCCCGTATTACTCTGTTCGGCGTGGGAGAGCACATAGTCCGCAAAGCGGCGCTCGGCGGCCGTGAGGGGACAGCCGGCCGGCCACGCCAGATAGATGCGGCGGAACACGCCGCTGCGGTCGAGATCGAATGACAGGAGCTTCCCTGCAGCCAGCTCCTCCTGCACGGCGAGCGCCGAAATGACCGCAACGCCCAGCCCGCGCTGCACCGCGGCCTTCACGTCCTCCGGCGTGTCGATCTCCGCCACGGAGTGCAGGCAGTCGGCGGCGATGCCGCTGCGGCGCAGATAGTCCTCCAGCGACTGCCGCGTGCCGGAGGCCGGTTCGCGCCGGATGAGCGGCTGCTCCGTCAGAAGCGTCAGGCCGGAAACACCCTGCCGCTGGAGCGTGGGATAGGGCTCGCGGTTCGGCGCGATGAGCACGAGGCGGTCGTTCGCGATCGGATGATAGACGAAGCGACGCGGGTCCATGGCTGCGCCGACAAAGCCGAGGTGGACGCGCGACTCGAGCATCAGGCTGTGGATGCGCGCGCTGTCGCCGCGCAGCAGGACATAGCGGCTGTCCGGGCAGCGCTGCAGGAAGCCCGTCAGCAGCTCCGGCAGCAGACCCTGCCCCGGCGCGGTGGAGGCCCCGAGCCGCAGCGGCGGCTGCTCGGCCGGTCCGATGGCCTGCAGGCGCTCGCAGCGGTTCAGGATCTCGCGCGCCTGTGCATAGACATTCTGCCCCTCCGGGGTCAGCGTGACGGGCCTGCGCGCGCCGCGCACGAGCAGCGGCACGCCGAGCGTCTGCTCCAGCGCGCTGACGTGGGCGCTGACGGTCGACTGCGTCAGATACAGCGCAGCGGCCGCCGCCGTGAAGCCGGAATGCTCCACGGTGGCCACAAAGGATTCCAGCTGCTTCAGGTTGATCTCGAGCATGATCCTGCCTCCCAAACGCGCGTGACAAACCGCGCCCGATATGGTATACTGAGTTTGAACAGAAAAATGGAAGCTCTGCTTCAATCAGCAGGAGCGGATGACGAAAAAGCTCCGGCATCCGCCGCAGAGGCCTGCTTCAGAGCTTCCGAAGAAAAGAGGGATCCTGTCTTGCAGAGCATCTATCTTGACAACGCCGCGACGTCGTTCCCGAAGCCGGCCGGGGTCAGCGACAGCATGAAGCAGTATCTCGACTGCGTCGGCGCGACGATCAATCGCTCCGTCTACGGCCGCGCACAGGAGGCCGGGCTGGAAACGCTGGCTCTGCGCGAGTCGCTTGCGCGGCTGTTCCGGTTCCCGGAGCCTGCGACGCATGTCGTTCTGACACCGGGCGCGACGTTCGGCCTGAATCTCGTCATCAAGGGGCTCCTGCGCCCCGGCGACCACTGCATCGTCAGCGGGATGGAGCACAACGCCGTCATGCGGCCGCTGCAGCAGCTCGGGGGCGTGGAATTTGACCGCATTCCCTGCGACAGCGAGGGCTTTCTGCAGCATGGCGCGCTCGAGGGCCTGTTCCGGCCCAACACGCGCCTTGTTGTGCTGGCGCATGCATCCAACGTCTGCGGCAGTGTGCAGGATGCGGCCGCCGTCGGGGCGGCCTGCGCGCGGCACGGATGCTTTTTCCTGCTGGACGGCGCGCAGACGGCAGGACACTATCCCATCGACTTTGCGGCGCTGCACCTTTCGGCGCTGGCCGTGCCGGGGCACAAGGGCCTGCTCGGCCCGAGCGGCATCGGCGCGCTGCTGCTGACGGACGAGCTTGCCGCCAGTCTCACGCCGCTCGTGGCGGGCGGG
>ERZ1107006.2378-NODE-2378-length-13858-cov-3.653336_pt1 | contig 13858 bp, 9 predicted proteins | sample MGYA00403696_ERZ1107006 | MGnify/ENA primary metagenome ERZ1107006 (study PRJEB35170, sample SAMEA104062441) | human gut metagenome | biome: human gut; feature: human-associated habitat; material: faeces | place: Denmark | collected 2012-08-13 ...
TCGATTGTTGGCCACCATACGCCACGGGTCGAGATTGCCAAAGTAGTGACGACGACGCCACTCCTCCCCCATCTTGCGTGCCGAGGAACCAAACGATACGTCGGCGTTAAGCCAACCGGTCTGGGGTGTGTAGAACTCGGCCCAGTCGTGCGGTCCCACCGAATCGGGCGCAACATATAGGCCGCTCTGCCAACGAGCAGGCACACCCGCGATACGGCACATGGTGATAAACGTGAGCGCCATAACGCCGCAATCGCCTCGGAGCGAATGCGCACAGTCGTCGGCGATGGAGCCCAAAAGCAGATATGGTGGCTGATAGCGATAGTCGATATGTTGCGTCAGATAATCATAGATGGCGCGAGCGCGACCGAGCGGATCCTCGAGTCCGTCAATAACACGCTCCGTCAGCTGTCGCAGGTACGGCGTAAACGCAATGTGCGGACGGTCCTCGGAGGTGTCCTCGGGCAGAGGCGCGTCCATACAGGGATGCGATGGGAGCGCGCCACCATAGATATCGCAATAGGCGGCATCGATGTGATAGCGATAGGTCACCGAGAATGAATGTTCGGTCGAAGATGTCCAGGAGGCTGTACGAGCCGAAACGTTCTCAGAGGCAACGGTGCCCTCCGACGTCATATCGAGAACCTCGATATGAGACTGTTGACGACAGGCGGCGGCAACGGGTATCCACGCGCGAACAGTCTCTCCCTCCAGAGCCCCGGGGACAGACACGGATGCCTTAAGCGTGATGACGCGAGTCAACCCGTTTTGCGACTCCATCTCCCTGAGCATCTGGTTACGCAGCGCAATGCCGTCCGTAGAATCGGGACGCAGGCCCGGAACCTCCTTGGGATACACGCGAAGCGAATCGAGGAAGTTATCGAGAACAAACAACTCGCCATCGATAAAGCGCCAGTCAATACGCTTGCGATCAATCAGGTCGTCAAACTGCTCTTCGGTAAACTCTGGCCACTCCTCGCGAATCATCGCAATGGCCCAATCACGCGACACCGAAAAATGAAGCGGCGTCTCGAGCATGCGATACCGCTCGGCACGAACACAAGCAGCCAGCGAAGGCTCAGGGTTCTGCTCCAAAAAGCGATCGCAGGCAGCAACAGCCTGCGTCAAATAGCCGGCATCCTTGCGACGAAGAATCTCGGGCGGCAGTCCAATATCGAGATGACGAAAGTCATCACAGCAAACATCAACAGAGCAACCAACAGGACCCTCGTCAATAACCTTCCCATCCGAAGGCAGCACATCAATAACAGCCATAACCACTCCCGCGTCGAACGATAGACAGCCCCCATTGTACCGAGATAAAAAAGAAAGCCCCAACAAAGGAGCCCTCAACGCCGATAAACGGTACCTATAAAAATGAATTCAGACTTGTAACCCTGCGGCGTTAAACGAAGGAAGCCCCGTCCCCCGGAACTGTTTCCTTGGCGCGACTTCTGGCGAAGCCAGGTGAGCGCAAAGGAAACAGTGTAGGGGGACGGGGCTTCCGGCGGGAAGTTAAACCGCTACTTACGCCTTGTTGACGGAGCCAAACTCCTCCATGAGCTCCTTGGTGCGGGCAACGATGTTGTCGCGACCAGGCTTGAGGAGCTTGCGGGGGTCAAAGCCCTTGCCCTGCTGATCCTTGCCAGCCTCGATGTACTCGCGGACGCCCTTGGCGAAGACGAGCTGCAGGTCGGTGTTGACGTTGATCTTGGAGATGCCCAGGGAGATGGCCTTCTTGATCTGATCCTCGGGGATGCCGGTACCACCGTGCAGAACGAGGGGCAGGTCGCCGGTCTGAGCCTTGATCTCGCCCAGACGCTCGAAGGAAAGGCCAGCCCAGTCGGCGGGATACACGCCGTGGATGTTGCCGATGCCGCAGGCGAGGAAGTCGACGCCCAGGTCAGCGATCTGCTTGCACTCAGCAGGATCAGCGAGCTCGCCGCTGGAGGTCACGCCGTCCTCGGTGCCGCCGATACCGCCGACCTCGGCCTCGATGGACATGCCCTTGGAGTGGGCAAGCTCAACGAGCTCCTTGGTGCGGTCGAGGTTAAGCTGGAAGGTCTCCTCGTGAGAGCCGTCATACATGATGGACGTGAAGCCGGCCTCGATGCACTTGAAGCAGTCCTCGTAAGAACCGTGATCGAGGTGAAGGGCGACGGGAACGGTAACGCCCGTGGCCTCGACGGCAGCCTTGACCATGTCGGCGCAGACCTTGAAACCGCCCATCCACTTAGCGGCACCAGCGGTGCACTGAAGGATCAGCGGAGACTTGGCCTCCTCGGCGGCCTGGAGAATAGCCAGGGTCCACTCGAGGTTGTTGGTGTTGAAGGCACCGAGACCGTACTTGCCGGCCTCAGCCTTCTTGAGCATGTCTGCTGCGTTGACGAGCATAAAAGAAACCTCCTGTAAGGTTGCTCCGATAACGCCTGAGATTTTACCACGGCGCACCCGAGCATAAACGTTCGTTTGTTCACGAATATCGTCCAAACAGACTTTTTTTGACCGTTTGCCCTACGGAATCGACCCGTTGGGGAAAAATAGCTTGACGTTTGGACGCTTCTCGTGCTTCAAAAGCCGACTATTAAGCTACATCTGCATGAAAGGGTTCTGCATGAGCTCGCGTGCCATGGTGGTCGAGTCGCCATGGCCGGTTAGACAAACGGTATCGGGCGGGAGAAGCCGGGCGAGCTTGGAGAGCGAACGCAGAATCGCCGCCTCATCGCCACCAGCCAGATCGGTGCGGCCGTGCCCACCCGGAAACAGGGTGTCGCCCACGAAGGCAATGTTCCCCTGCTCGGTGGCAGCAAACAAGACGATGCCACCCGGTGTGTGACCGGGCGTCTCGATCACCTGCAGGCAGATATCGCCCACCTCGATAGCATCGCCCTCGGCGAGCAGGCGCGTCGGCTCCCCGGGGTCGGGCGTCTCAATGCCCCACATAGCTCGCTGTTCCTCGATGTTCGCGTGCGGCACCGCCACATCCTTAGCACACAGCTCATACTGGCAGCCCTCGCCAACGGTGGTTCGCACGCCGGCAACACCACCAACATGATCGGCATGGCCATGAGTGCATACGGCGCCAAGCACGCGTATGCCGGAATGCTCGGCTCGAACATGCTCCACCAGGCGCTTGCCTTCCCATGCGGGATCGATAATCACGCACTCATTATCCGAAATAACAGCATAGCTATTGGTCTGAATGGGACCGTTTACGAGCGTCTCGATCTCGACCGATCCCTTGGGAGTTACATCCAAGGACACAGCACTCATGTCCCTCTCCTCTCTATAGAACTCGAGGCATCAAACGATGCCTCGAGTGTAGCGAATATCGATAATGTGGCACGTTCGTCGCGACTAAACGCGGCGCTTAAGCTGGGCTCCACCCTCGCCGGGCATCAGGCGGCGCGCATCGTAGACCGAGTCAACGCTGCTGATAGAGGCCAGCAGCGGATCCAAACCACTCGCGTCCGAAATCTCGACCATAAAGCGCAGGGTTGCAATACCCTCGCGGTTGGTCGACGTGGCGGCAGAAAGGATATTGCCGCCCGCATCGCCAATGGCGATGGTGACATCCTTGAGCAGGCCCATGCGGTCCAGGCACTCGACCACGATCTCGACCTGAAAGAGGGTATCGGCAGCGCCGTCCCACTCCACTTCGATCATGCGCTCGGGATGTTCCATAAGACCCTTGACGTTGGGGCAGTTGGCGCGATGCACCGAGACGCCGCGACCGCGCGTGATGAAGCCGACAATGTCGTCGCCCGTCACCGGATTGCAGCAATGCGCCAGACGGACAAGCAGACCGCTGTTGCTCTCGCCCTTGACGATAATGCCGTTACTGGCGCTCTTGCCGCGCTTTTGCGGCTTGCGGTTGGAGCCGCGAGCGGGCTGCTTCACGACCTCGGCGATAGCCTCGGCCTTGGTGAGCTGTTCCTCGGGCTTGGGGTCCAAGATTTGCTCGACTTTATTGCCCACAGCGCGCGGGGCAACCTTGCCGGCGCCGACGGCGGCAAACAGGTCCTCGAGCTGCTTGTAGTTAAACTGCTCCGCCACGGCGTTGAGCGCACGCGTCGAGCGCGGCGTAGAGATGCCATACCCACGCTTGCGCAGGTCCTTGGCCAGTATATCGCGGCCGGCAGCAGCGTCATCGTCTTTGGTCGCGGCGGCGAAGTAACGGCGGATCTTTGACTTGGCGGAAGGTGTCTTAACGATCTTGAGCCAATCACGCGACGGCTTGGAACTCTTGTTGGTCAGGATCTCGACACGGTCGCCCGTCTTGATCTCGTGCGTGAGCGGGGCCACCGCACCGTTGATCTTAGCGCCGACGCAGTGGTTGCCCACCTCGGTGTGAACGGCGTAGGCAAAGTCGAGCGGCGTGGAGCCGGCACGAAGCGCCATGACCTCGCCCTTGGGCGTAAAGACAAAAATCTCCTGGTCAAACAAGTCGACCTTCAGCGAGTGCAGGTATTCCTTGGCATCGGTGATCTCGTCAGACGCCGCCCAGTCGAGTGAGTGCTTGAGCCAGTTAATCTGGTCGTCCAGACGCTGGGCATCATTGGTCTTAGACGCAGACGATCCGCCTGACTTCTTATAAAGCCAGTGGGCGGCAATGCCGTACTCGGCCTGCTCATGCATCTCATAGGTTCGAATCTGAATCTCGAGCGGGCGGGCCGTAGGGCCGATAACCGTCGTGTGGAGTGACTGGTAGTTATTGACCTTGGGCATGGCGATATAGTCTTTAAAGCGACCGGGCATGGGGTGCCATAGTGTGTGCACCGCGCCAAGCGTGGAGTAGCAATCGCGCACCGAATGGGTGATGACGCGCAGCGCCACCAGGTCGTAAATCTCGGAGAACTCCTTACCCTTGCGCTTCATCTTTTGGTAGATGGACCAATAGTGCTTGGAGCGGCCATTAATCTGGAAGCCCTCCAGGCCAATGCGGTTGAGCTCGTCGGTGAGCGTCTTGATGGTCTCGGCCAGATAGCGCTCGCGAACCTCGCGCGACTCAGCCACCATACGCGCGATGCGCTGGTAGGCATCGGGCTCCAGGTAGAAGAAGGACAGGTCCTCGAGCTCCCATTTAATGGAGCTCATGCCCAGACGGTCGGCCAGGGGCGCATACACGTCCATGGTCTCGCGGGCCTTAAACAGGCGACGGTCCTCGCGAAGGGCCGCCAACGTACGCATGTTATGCAGGCGGTCGGCAAGTTTGACGATGATAACGCGGATGTCCTTGGACATGGCGAGGAACATCTTGCGCAGCGTGAGGGCCTGCTTCTCGTCCATGCTGTCGACTTCGATGTTGGTGAGCTTGGTCACGCCATCGACGAGCTCGGCCACTGTATCGCCAAACAGGCCGGAAACATCGGCAAGCGAGGTCTCGGTATCCTCGACGGTATCGTGCAGCAGCGCGGCGCACACCACATCGCAGTCCATCTTGAGATCGGCCAAAATGATGGCCACCTCGACGGGATGGTTAATGTACATCTCGCCCGAGCGGCGCTTTTGGTTGCAGTGCTTCTCGGCAGCAAAGCAATAGGCCTGCTCCACCTTAGAGAAGTCGTCCTCATTCATATATTTGAGGCACAGGCGCTCCAGCTTGTCGTAGCTGTCCGCCATAATCTCGGGTGGCAGCTCATCGGCATGCTTATAGTGCTCCATCTCCGAAAAAGGCTGGAGGGTGGAATCATGGGCGGTACGGGCTGCGGCATCCATCGAGGTCCCCTTCCCCTAGGCCCGCGGTACGATCGGGCGGTTAACTTTGGCTAGCATATCAGAAGCGCACGAATCGAGCGCCCAACTCCGGAAAGCCGAGAACTCCATGCGCGAGCGCAAGCCCTCCAAATAGCGAATTGACCTGCTCAATTGCACGCGGCCGGGGTTTTCGGCCATCGCGATGCGACGGGTGTCGTCAAACCCCGAAACGCGACAGAAACCAAGCTCTTCGAAGATTCCCAGGCCACTTTCCACCGAGCGCTCGTCGACCGGCGTGCGAGCATCGATGGCAAGGCACATCTGCGCGATGTCGATATCGCTCGCGCTAAAGGAATCGTCCCCAGTCTTGCCGCGGTTGGAGCGCCACATGGTCTGCAACGCGCGATAGAGCGTGACGAGCTCGTCGCGCTCGGGCGCGTAGCAGTCGAGCAGGCGCTCGTTAATGCGAGCGTCACGCGACGAATAGAGCAGGTGAATCACGGCAGGTTGGCCGTCGCGACCGGCGCGTCCGCTCATCTGGTTGAACTCGATGGCGCCAAACGGCATGTGGTAGAGCACGACATGGCGGATATCGGGCAGGTTGACGCCCTCACCAAAGGCAGAGGTCGAAACGATGCAGCTGAGGCTTCCGTCACGAAACGCCTCCTCTACGCGATGGCGGTCGGCGCGCGTAAGGCCCGCGTTATAGAACGCGATGCGGGTCGCGCAATCGGGTACCCGTTTGCGCAGCGTCTTAGCAAGCGCCACGGACTGGTCGCGCGAGTTGACGTAGATGACAGTCTTCTCCCCCGTCGCCACGATTGACACCAGGCGGTTTTCGCGGCTCGCAAGATCGCGATCGTCCTCGAGCTGCAAGTTCTCGCGCACCGTCTCGTCGACCACCGTACGGGTAATCGGTAGCACGCGGGCGAGCTCCGCAACGACCGGAGCCGTTGCGGTGGCAGTCGTGGCCAGAACGACCGGGTCGCCCAAGGCCTTGAGGATATCGGGCATGTCGAGATAGGCGCTGCGGTCGCCGCCCTTGGCAAGACCGGCATGATGCGCCTCATCGATAACGACAAAACCGATGCGCCCCGAACGCGCAAAGCGGTCGCGGTGAATGGACAGGAACTCGGGCGTCGTGAGCACGATGCCGGTGCGGCCCGAAGCCAAGCCGGCAAACACGTCATCGCGCGCTGCCTCCACGGTCTCGCCGGTCAGCACGCCGACGCCAATGCCAAGCGCGGCCATCGTCGACGAGAGGTGATAGGCCTGGTCGGCAACGAGCGCGCGCAGCGGATAGACAAAGATGCTCGCACGCCCGCGAAGGACCGCCTCGCGCGCGGCATGCACATGGAAGATAAGAGACTTGCCGCGCCCCGTTCCCATAACGGCCAGAACACTTTGGTGCTCGGCCAGGGCATCGAGCGCCTCGGCCTGCGCGCGGTGCGGCTTGTTCGAGCCGATAAAGCTATGGATAAGCGAGCGCGTCAGCTCGGTATAGGAAAGCTGGGCGAGCGTTTGGCGCTTGCGGGACTCCAGACGAAGACCGGCGTCCGCAGGCTCCACGCCGCGGCGAAGCTCACATGCCGGGTCGTCAACGCTGGGCGCCGTGGTATCGCGGACCAAGACATCCTTGATCATAAGCTTGGGCTTTACACGTCCCTGCCAATGCTCGGCCACGGCCTCGAACACCAAGTCGACGGCGCTATCGCAATTGATGAGCTTATCGATCTGCGGCACGCGGAACATAATGGCCGGCACACTCGCGGCGCCATCGGTCGCCACGAAGCGCATGTGCTCGCCAGTTTTGCCCACCACGGCGCGATCGCACATTGTCACGCCCTCGGCCGCCAACAGCGGCACCTTGTTGCCCTGGCCAAACGGCTCAAGACGGGAGATCTGCTCGATAGTCTCGATATTTAGCTCGGAGAGGTCAACGGTGGCGGCAACCTCGTCAGTGTCCTCAAAGTCCTCGGCGGGAAGCTCCGATAGCACGGCCGAAAGGCGACGGCGGAACTCATCGAGCTTGGATGCCTCGATGGTCACACCCACCGCACCGGCATGCCCGCCGCGGCGAATCAGCAGGTCGGAGCAACGCTCGACGGCGTCGAACAGGTTGACCTTGCCCACCGAGCGGCCCGATCCGCGTGCAACGCCATCCTCGATCGAGAAGAGCAGCGCCGGCACGTGATAGCGATTGGTCAGGCGGCTCGCCACGATGCCCTTGACGCCCTCGTGCCAGCCCTCGCCGCCCACGACGATCGCGCGCCCACCGTCATAAGTCTCCTCGACCTTCGCCATAGCATCGCGCGTAAGCTCGGCCTCGATCTCGCGGCGTTGGCGATTGATTTCCTCGAGCTCCGCTGCCAGTGCACTTGCTTCAAGAGGATCACGGGCAAGCAGCAGGTCGAGCGCCAGCTTGGGATCAGCCATGCGGCCGGCAGCATTCAGACGAGGGATGAGCGAAAACGACAGGCCGTCGGCCGTAATGGTAGAAAGGTCGGCCTTGGCAAGTGCGGCAAGCGCGATATAGCCGGGACGAGCCGTCACGCGCATCTGTTGGATGCCCTCGGCGACCAGTGCGCGATTCTCGGGCGTGAGCGGCATCATGTCGGACACGGTGCCCAGCGCCGCGACCTCGATCAGTGAACGCCAATACGACGGCTTGCCCAGACGCTCGCCCAGAACCTGCACCAGCTTAAGCGCCACGCCGGCACCGGCAAGCTCGCGCGAGGGGCCCTCGTCCTCGAGCTTGGGGTCGGTCAGGGGCATACCCTGCGGCACCTGGTCGGACGGCTCGTGATGGTCCGTGACCACCAAATCGATCCCCAGACTCTCCAGATAGGAGACCTCTTCCTTGGCAGCAATACCGTTATCGACGGTCACAATCAGGTTGGGTTGAGCGAGCTCGTTGACGCGGTCGAGCGCCGCACGCGACAGGCCGTAGCCCTCGTCAAAGCGGTGCGGAATAAACGGCGTGACGTTGGCGCCAAACGAACGTAGCGCCTCGGTCAACAGACAAGTCGACGTAATGCCGTCGACGTCAAAATCGCCAAAGACGGCGATGCGCTCGTGGCTGCGAATAGCACGCTCAACGCGGTCGGCGACGACCGCCATGCCCGGAATAACGAGTGGGTCCGCCCAGTCGCGATCGAGCGAAGGCGTCAAAAAAAGCTGGCCTTCCTCGATGGATGTAATGCCGTGCGCAACCATAATGCGCGCCACCAGCCCGGGTATGCCCAGACCAGCCGAAAGCTCCTTTTCGAGCTCGGGCTTTTGCTGAGCGACCGCCCAGCGATGCGTCGTCTTAAGCGATGACATAGGCGCCCACCCCCGATAGGGGCAGGTCGCCGCGATACCTCTCACGGTTCATAGCGATGAGTCCTCTGTGTATACCCGCTTCGGCAGGCAGATCTGTTGAACGGATTTATTATACCGTGCAGCGCGGACGCAAATCGCCGCAGCACGCCGTGGTTTCGGTAAACGATGCCGGTAATAGCCTCGAAATAATCGGGCGTTTCAGCCGCACGGACGCATGCGAGCGTCTAGCATATCCATTCAAACGGATTCACGGGCATAGGGAGTCACGGGGTATATGAAGCAATGGGCTGGACTGGGAAAGTTCCTCGCGGGGCATATGCAGATCATCGTTCCGATTTGCGTAACGCTCGGCGTGCTCTTTCCCCAGCAGATCGGCGTACTCAAGCCCATCGTTCCCGCTCTCTTCGCCTTTATGACGTTCCAAGGTGCGCTCAGCAACACCTTCCACCAGGTAGCTGAGGTGTTCCACCGTCCGCTGCACCTGATTTTGGCGCTACTCGTCTCGGCGGTGCTCATTCCCATAGCAGCCTATGCCATGGGATCGCTGTTCTTTGGCTCCAATCCCAACCTTGTCTGTGGCATCGTGCTCGAGTACAGCGTACCCGTGGCGGTCACTGCCTTTATGTGGATTAGCATGTTCGGCGGCAACGGCCCGCTCGCGCTCACCATTATCCTGACGTCCTCGGTTATCTCGCCTGTGACGATTCCGCTCACGCTGAAGCTCTTGCTGGGCGCCACCGTCTCGATCGATGTGCCGAGCATGATGCAGGACATGGCCTTTATGATCGCCATCCCCGCCGTGCTCGGCATCGTGATCAACGAGCTCACGCGTGGATGGGGACACGAGAAACTCTCCCCCGCGCTCTCGCCCGCCTGCAAGTTCATGATGATGGGCGTCATCGCGTCCAACTCCACCGCCATGAGCGAGTACGTGTTGCACATGAACGCGGTGCGCCTAGAAGTCGCCCTCTTTATTTTGACCTTCGCCATCAGCGGCTTTGTCGTAGGTTTTCTGGTCGCCCGTGCGCTCCATCTGCCATATAGCGAGACGACTACCATGTGCTTTACCTGCGGCATGCGTAACATCTCTTCGGGCGCCGTCATCGCCACGCAGTACTTTCCGGGCGAAGTCGTGTTTCCCGTCATGTGCGGAACGCTGTTTCAGCAGATACTCGCCTCGCTTATCGGACATCTCTTTGAGCGTCTGACCGGCGAGGAGCGCGCCGCCCAGCGCAAGCGGGTCGAGGCCGGCCGCGACGCCATGGCACGCTAGACTGTCCGCATTACGCGGGTGTTAGTCTTGCTATACGAGCGTTTCCAGATGCGCACGCAGGCGCTCAGCATCGATATCGAGCGTCGTCTCAGCATTGACCTGGGCTAGACGATAGCCCACAAAGTAGGGCGATACCACCCAACGTGGCAGCGCCTTGGCAATGGTCCGGCCGTCTATGTGGTAGAAGAACAAGTTGTACGACTCCGCGCGACCACCGTGGTGCTCGTTCAGGATATAGCGCAGAGCTACCTGGATCGCATCGGCGAAGAGGTCCGCCTCGGCTTGGTCTCTTGTGTCATCGCTGGCGGCGATTCCCTGCGGGGCTGAAACGTTGACCTCAAAGAACCCCATAATCGGTTCGGTTGAGATGTTGACCGAGATTCTCCCCTGTTGCCAGACACTGATGCCTTCAAAGTTGGCTGAAGTCAGCGCCGCATAGCCGTCCTCCTGTTCCAAGCCCACAATCTGCATGTGTGGATGGACGAGGCTGCCGCCCGAAAGCGGGCCTTTGTTCTTGTACATGAGCACACTGCGATACTGTTGGGAATCGATCATCTGCTGCCAACAGCCCAGGGCAAACCGCATCACATGATGCAGCTCATCCGGTTCATAGGTCACCAGGTCGGCGTCGTGATTGGCAGACTCAATCAATACGGTCTGACGGGTGGCCCGCAAGGTCTTGAACTTATTCTCGAGCCAGATGCAGTCACCATCGCGCTGGATGATGTTAGCAAGCCCCTCCGTGTCGCAAAAGGGGCACGCGGTGCCAGGGCGACGATTATCGTCGGGCTTACCGCTCGCCTGCTGAACGTCAAATACCAGCGCCACGGGTTACGCCTCCAGCGGCACGATCTTGGTGCCATGGAGCTCGGAGACGCCGAGCGCCGCTGCGACCGCGTCGCGATTTGCCGTAGTGATGCCGCCGCCGGGAAGGATGGTCAAACGATCGCCCGCATACTCGATTAAACGAGCCAGGTGATCGAAATTATCCTCGATCGACGTACCGGCAGCGCCGCCATGCGTGAGGATGCGCGTAACGCCGCAGTCGGCAAGTGTATCAATCGCATCGAGCTGAGCCTCGGGCGAGAGCTGGTCAAACGCCATGTGGAAGGTGATGTCGATGGACTCGCGCTTACATTCCTCGGTCGCGCAGCCCGTAGCCATAACGAGGGCGCCGAGGGTGAGCTCGTCGAGCGCCCAGCCGCCGGCAAAGGGCTTGCAGCAGCCAAAGACCAGGCCGTCAACGCCGGCGCTCACAGCAAGGCCCAGGTCCATCTCCATCATGCGCAGCTCGTCCTGGTTGTAATGAAAGTCGCCACCACGCGGACGGATCATGCACATCACTCGCGCGTCATGCTCGTGAGCGTAGCTGACTGTAGCGCTAATAACGCCGGCGGAAGGCGTGGTGCCACCGACGGCGAGGTTGTCACACAGCTCAATGCGCCCCGCACCGACCTCGATGGCCGCCGGCACTCGCTCAAAGTTCTCGGCACAAAACTCGTACAGCATAGATAGGCCCCCAAAGACAGCAGGTGTTTTCCGACGGGCATTGTCACACATCCCCATGAAGTTGCGGTGGAATAGGGACTGTTTTGGCCTCTGGAGCCTTCATTTAGTCCCTATTTCACCGCAACTCAGAATGATCTCTTGGGGACGGCACAGCTGGCCGAAAAATGTTGCCGATGGTGAATGTTGCGCAACAAGATTTCGGAATCCCGATTAACCATGACAGTATCGCATTCGCATCCAGAGGAAAGGATTGCCATGTTTAAGAGCATCCAAAAGAGCGGAAGGATCGCAGCAGTCGCCATCGGCCTGATCGCGGCCTTGTCTCCGCTTGCAGCCCCTCCAGCAGCATTAGCCAACGGCAGCGTACCGACGCCTGAGCTGGAGAAGTCGTATAGCTTTAAGACCAGTAACGACTATTCTGGCATCGGCAAGAGTAGCGATTCAATGTTTGGTTATCTGTACGATTACGACGACGATGACAACTTAAAGAGCATAGCCCTCGTCAATTTCAACGATGGCAGTCTGAGTCCCGTTGCCATACCAGATAAAAGCCTTGATTCCGCATACCGCACGCGCAGCGATCAGCTCTACTGGGTAGACGGCAACAATTTGGTCGTATTCTCTCCAGACAACCAGACCCAAGCAGTGCACCCCATCGCTTCGGCCAAATATGCCTACAGCAAAGCAGTCGTCTCCGATGACGGTAAAAGAGCAGCCGTGGAACACTATGACAATGAAGGCGATCCTAGAAAGGTCGAAATCTATGACCTTGAATCCGACAAACTGATCCAGACATATCAATCAGATAAAGAGGACTCTTGGTACAGCTACTCAAAAGACATGAGTCGTCTCTATACTTTGCCAGACAATACTGAGAAAGGCATTGTTTCACTTAGAGTTTTCAACTGTGATACGGGATCGACGGAACTGAAAACCGTTAGTGTAAAAAATGACGACAGGTCTTCGGACATTGAATACATTAACCCCAGCTCTAAATCGGAGGAAATATATCTTCAAAGTGACACAGCCCTAATAAAAGCTGACAGCGACGGAAATATGAGTGTTCTTTTTAACGATGACGAACACGCCCCCGGCTGGCACAGTCCGTCGACATCGACTGATTATTATTTCATTTATATTAAAAAAGGCACAAATGATCTTTTTGAAGAAGATGAAGATGGGTATTATCGCCTGAGTGAAAAGGACGCGAACCTCGGTGTTTACGATTGTGCAAGCGATAAGATCATCAGCTCGATCGCTTTCCCCTTCATCGATGGAGGGCTTGCCGATGCATCGCAAGATGGCAGCACACTACTCGGTGTAAGCTCAAACGACGACAAATTCGCGGCATGCCTCGTCGATACAAATACTGGGGCGAAAAACGAGTTTGACCCCCATAAATGTCGTCTATCATTCCTGAATGGCGATCGCAAAATAATGACAACTTACAATGATGAGGACTACCCCTCCACACTTCACGTGAACATCTATAAGTCCAATATCCCCCACTCGCTGCCCGAGGATGTGCTGTACTTTGTCCAGACTCACCTGCCGTTTGTTATTGGCGGTGGCGTGGCGATCGTCCTCATCATCGGTGGCGCGATCGTTATCCTTTGCATCCGCAAGAAGCGCGCTAAGACCGCGAACGGTGCGACACCCGCAGTGCCCAAGCCTCAGCGCAAGCAGCGTCGCCGTCAGAAGCGCGCCCAGCAGAACGCCGTTCCACCCGCAGCACCTGCGATGCCGACGGCGCCAGCAGCCCCGACCGAGCCCGCCCGCTTCTGCCGTCACTGCGGAACCCCGCTCGTACCCGAAGCCCAGTTCTGCCCCACGTGCGGACAAAAGGTAGACTAGCGAACAAAACCCAATAGACCCCAACCACCAAGGCCCCGTTCCGACACATTCCGGAACGGGGCCTTGGCTTGGTGCAGGGGTGCTAATTTGGGACGGTCATCGTCGCACGCCCCAATGAAGTTGCGGTGGAATAGGGACTGTTTTGGCATCTAGAATTCCTATTTATTCCCTATTTCACCGCAACTTAAAAAAGGGGCGCTG
>ERZ1107006.2379-NODE-2379-length-13852-cov-4.346307_pt1 | contig 13852 bp, 9 predicted proteins | sample MGYA00403696_ERZ1107006 | MGnify/ENA primary metagenome ERZ1107006 (study PRJEB35170, sample SAMEA104062441) | human gut metagenome | biome: human gut; feature: human-associated habitat; material: faeces | place: Denmark | collected 2012-08-13 ...
TCCCAGACAGCCAATCTTTTGTTAACCTTAAATCTAATACTATGAAAAACACAGTACAAATATACGGACTTCTGTCGAATTTGCAAATAAAACAAGAAAAAAGAGATGTTTTATAACATTGATTAAATATTTGATTCTTCAATTCTATTTTTATTAAGACTTTCAGCGTTTTGAACACTATATTCCCAATATTTATCACATAATTTCAGATAACTGGTCTCGGCACTTTTGCCTCCTAAAGAAATGGCATACATTTTTGTCTGTTTTGCTTTTGCATGTTCTATGGACTGGGATAGCAGTTTATCGACTGGACGCATCTCAAAATCCGATACGGTGATGATGTCTGCTTCCATATATCCTTCTTCGCTGATCTTTCGCAAAGCATGTGTGATGACTGGTTCCATATCTGTGCCACCATGAAAAGATTGGCTTAGAAAATCGACAAGGCGATCGAAACTACTCCCTAAATCGGTTATTTCAATACACTCGATATCATCGGAGAAGAGGATGACGTAACATTTCCGATGTTGTACTTCTGTCAATTCGGCAATGGCAAGTAGAGTAGATTTTGCGATTCTTTCCCGTTCGCCTGCCATAGAACCGGAAGTGTCCAGGCAAACGATGAAAGGGCCTTCAGCTTCTTCGGAAACTTCATTTCCTACTGTTTTCTTATCATTGATGGTTTGTTTCTCGTGCGATTGATAATCGATGACTTGTAGTCTCTTCTCTATGAAACGCTCGAAAAATATGGGTTGCAGGTTCTTTTCCGCCAGATAACAATATTCCAGAGGGAGAAGACTATTCAAATCGTTTCCTTCGCAAATGCCTGCAATATCACTTCGGGTGGCATGAGATATAATTTGTTCCCGGTGAATACCTGCGGTCATTTTGAAACGTTTCCGGCTACTTTGGTGTTTTTTGCCTAAGATTTCTACCAGTTCGCGGATAACGGGATTTCGTTTGATCGTTTCTTCATATTCTAAAATCTGTTCCGCTATCTGTTTATGATTGCGAAGTAGCCAGACGAGGCGTGAGCCACCGCGTACCGGAAGATTTTTGGCTAATGCCAGTTGAATACGGTAGAAATCCTCACAGAGTTGCTCGATATGTTCCATCTGATAGTTGAACTCATTGTTCGAGAGTAGCGTATGCCACTTGTCGAAAAAAAGAGTCCACAACGCTTTCCATTCTTTGGAACGCGGGCTGATTGCATTAAAACGTTGGAGGTAGTATTTTACGTTGAGGTCTACCAGGTGATATTTCATGGAGAAGGGGTATGCGCTGTTTTTCAGGAATTGAAGAAACTTTGCGTCCGATGCTTCATTCATTTCATGAAAGTATTCCCATTGCGATGCATAACGGGAGTAGAAATCTTGCAGGGAGGGTTGTGTGTGACGAAAATACAGGTGAATGTCCGCATCCAGTTCTTCGGGACGGATAATCAGATTGTGTAGTTGTTCGTCGTACACATCATAGGCTATTCCCTGCAATTTTTCGTAATAAATGTCTTGCAGGTGTTTGAGCCTAATACTCTCTGTTCTCTTGTTCATGGGCATGAGCGATGATGCGAAGTTCGTTCCGGTAGTTCTCTATGATATGTGCAGTTTCCCCTAAGATTCGCTTAATTTTGCTTTTTTGCGATGAACTTAAGAAAAGATGTTCCTTTGTATATGCTGTTTCCCGCTCGAAGATTGTTTTATATTCTACCTCCATTTGATGAAGTAAATCTATCACTTCCTGCAATGTAAATTCGAACGGAGTACTGCCGTCCTGCTGTGTTGGCAAAGGTTTGCAATTATCATAACATAGTAGTGGATACTCCTGATTGTTGACGAAAACAGATCGTTTCCCTTTTCGGAGGGAATAAATATTCTTTTGTGCGATATTCCTGTTCTTTACGAAATCGTAGGCTTTCAGGATTTTGTTGACCGGACGGAATTTATCCTGTTGGATATAAAACAACCGGTTGCTGTCTTTCCTCAAAGACTGGTAATCCGAAGCAAAGATGAGTAAATTTCCGGCAATGTGGTAACCTTCTATGCGATGATAGAAGGTATCTACGACCTGGATTCCCGGATCGCTAAGTTCCCGTAGGCTGTGTTCGGACTTCATGTTTTCTTTCAATGTATCCAGTTTCTGTTCCAGTCGTTTTTCTCCCAATAAATATGTATTGATTCCCCGTGCAATCGACTGTTCCACTATGTTTTCGATGATGGGGAGCTGCGAAACTTCATCCCACAGACAGGCACTCATCAGCAAGCAGTCGGAGAAGTGAATTCCCGGAGATTCGTTCAGATAGGCCGAGGTGCGGAGCAGACCTACTATTTTTTTCCAACGGCGGTCGGATATATAGATCGGAGGGGTGTTTTCATCCCGCCCTGTATTATATTGTTCGATTTCTCGTTTGATATTGTGAATCAGCTCGAAGATGGTATAGTGGATACCTACTTTCTCACTTTCAGCTTGTATTTGATTGTATAATTCATCGTCTACCTGGAGTTTTGCCGGGATTTCAGGTTCTACTTCCCGTGTAGAAGAAATCATCTGGTCGAAAGCATATTCCTGTTCAATGCATCCGACAAACTGGCGGATCAGGAAACGGTCGTATAGGGCTTCCAGTCCTTCACCTTTTGCGGGTAGTTCGTTGGACGCGGCAATCAGCGCTTTCAGAGGAACACGCACCGTAAATTGTCCGTTGCGATATATCTTTTCATTGATTACTGTCAAAAGAGAATTTTGGATAGCAGGACCGGCTTTCTATATTTCATCCAGGAAGACAATCGATGCTGTCGGCAGGTATCCTTTTGTAATACGTTCGTATGTATCTTCATCTTTCAATTTTGAGATGGAGACGGGGCCGAATATTTCATCCGGTGTACTGAAACGAGACATCAGATATTCAAAAGCATCCGCATCTTTAAAAGCCAGTTTGAGCCTGCGCGCCACTAAGCTCTTGGCTACTCCCGGAGGGCCCAATAGAAAGATACTTTCACCTGCCATGGCAGATAATAGGGAGAGTGCGATGGTATGTTCTTTTTCGAATACTCCCTCATTGAGGGATTTCAGCAGTTGGGTGATATGGGATTTGATTGACTTCATGCGACAGATGATTTCATGTGTTGTTAGCAGGAGGCAAAGATACAAGAATTCTTTGAAATAGACTTCATTGGGGGGATTTACCCCTAGATTTAGGCAATTTCCTCCCGATAAGTAGGAGTTTTCAGTTTCATAAGGAAAATTCATTCTCTACTTTTGTTCTATCGAAAGATAAATGATAGATAATAATTAGAGAACCGTTAAAAATAAAGGAATATGAAAACGAACACATTTAAATACTTCGGTTTGGCTTTGATGGCTATATTGATGGTAAGTTTTACCTCTTGCGAAGTGGAAATAGACAGTTTCTATGATGATGATAATAATGGTGCAGGATACTATAATCGTTCGGCTGATTTGTGTAGCCGTACCTGGGTTAGTTTCTACCGGGACATGGACGGTAACTATTGCCGTCAGGAACTGGATTTCTTTTTAGATCGTACGGGAATTGACTATATACGGGTGGAATATCCTAACGGGACAGTAGAGCAGTATGAATATAATTTCCGTTGGAACTGGGAGAATTATGCGCAGACTTCCATTCGTATGTCATACGGACCGAATGATGTTTCATACCTGGATGATGTGTACATCGGTGGAAACAGGTTAAGCGGTTATCTGGACGGACGAAATAACTTTGTGGAGTTTCAGGGGAAATGATGAAAGATAAAACGGAAAGAAACAGAGGGAAAAAGATCGTTTGAGGGATAACAAGATGCAGGTGAAAAGAGAAGGATAAGATAGTTAAGATAGAAATAGGATAGTTATTAGGAACAAAATAATAGGTAACGGAGTAAAAGGGTAATCAATAAGATTTCAGGATATATGATTCAGGGTATAAATAGGGCGCGAAATGAAAGCTTAAAAGTTTTGAACCGGACTAAATAGTTTTTATCTTTGCGCCCTATTAGTTTTTATATACATGGAGTGGTTATATAGTCTATTTCTCGAACATTCTGCCTTACAGGCTGTTGTGGTACTTTCATTGATTTCTGCCATTGGTCTGGGCTTGGGAAGAGTGCATTTCTGGGGAGTTTCCCTGGGAGTCACTTTTGTTTTTTTTGCAGGCATCCTCGCCGGCCATCTCGGGCTTTCGGTCGATCCGCAGATGTTGAACTACGCAGAAAGTTTCGGACTGGTCATTTTCGTTTATTCTCTCGGTTTGCAAGTCGGTCCCGGTTTCTTTAGCTCTTTCCGCAAAGGAGGGGTGACATTGAATATGCTGGCATTGGGAGTTGTTCTGTTGGGAACATTGTTGACGGTGGTGGCCAGTTATGCGACAGGTGTCTCTCTTCCTGATATGGTTGGTATCCTTTGTGGAGCAACGACGAATACTCCGGCGTTGGGAGCTGCACAACAAACATTGAAACAGATGGGAATGGACAGCAGTACTCCTGCTTTAGGATGTGCGGTAGCCTATCCGATGGGGGTAGTTGGTGTAATCCTTGCCGTTTTATTAATTCGCAAAGTGCTGGTTCGCAAAGAAGACTTGGAGATAAAAGAGAAAGACGATGCGAACAAAACCTACATTGCAGCGTTTCAAGTACACAATCCTGCTATTTTCAATAAAAGCATCAAGGATATAGCTCGCATGAGTTACCCGAAGTTTGTCATCTCCCGCTTATGGCGTGACGGACATGTAAGTATTCCGACTTCTGACAAGATATTGAAGGAAGGTGACCGTTTGCTGGTGGTAACTGCGGAGAAAGATGCTTTGGCCTTGACCGTGCTTTTTGGTGAACAGGAAAATACGGATTGGAATAAAGAGGACATTGACTGGAATGCGATTGATAGTGAATTGATTTCGCAACGTATTGTCGTTACCCGCCCTGAACTGAATGGTAAGAAACTCGGTTCACTCCGGTTGAGAAATCATTATGGGATTAACATCAGTCGCGTTTACCGGTCGGGTGTGCAGTTGCTTGCTACTCCGGGATTGGTACTTCAATTAGGAGACCGCCTGACGGTAGTGGGAGAGGCTGCTGCTATTCAGAATGTGGAGAAAGTACTTGGAAATGCTGTAAAAAGTTTGAAAGAACCCAATCTGGTTGTTGTGTTTATCGGCATCGTACTCGGTTTGGCATTGGGGGCGATTCCTTTCTCTTTTCCGGGTGTCAGTACTCCTGTGAAGCTGGGATTAGCGGGTGGACCGATTATCGTTGGTATCCTTCTGGGAACTTTTGGACCACGGATACACATGATTACTTATACCACCCGTAGTGCGAATCTGATGCTGCGTGCCTTGGGACTTTCCATGTACCTTGCTTGTCTGGGACTGGATGCCGGAGCTCATTTTTTTGACACCGTATTCCGTCCGGAAGGTTTGTTATGGATTGCTTTAGGGGCCGGATTGACTATTGTTCCAACCGTACTAGTCGGGTTTGTGGCTTTCAAGATGATGAAGATTGATTTCGGTACTGTATCTGGCATGTTGTGCGGAAGTATGGCAAATCCGATGGCACTGAACTATGTAAACGATACAATTCCCGGCGACAACCCATCCGTGGCCTATGCGACCGTTTATCCGCTGTGTATGTTTCTGCGGGTAATTATCGCTCAAGTGTTGTTAATGTTCTTGTTGAATTGAGAAATAATTGTAAATAGTAAAATAGTAAATAGAATGACTGTTCAAAGTAACATAACTCCTGAAAGCATTGTGAATGATCTCCGTTACCTGCAACTGCTTTCCCGAAGTTTTCCTACCATTGCTGATGCTAGTACGGAAATAATCAACTTAGAGGCTATCTTAAATCTACCTAAAGGGACGGAACATTTCCTGACTGATATTCATGGAGAATATGAAGCTTTTCAGCATGTACTGAAAAATGCTTCCGGTGCGGTAAAACGTAAAGTAAATGAAATATTCGGCAACACTCTTCGTGAAGCTGAAAAGAAAGAAATCTGTACTTTGATTTACTATCCCGAAGAGAAACTGCAATTGGTGAAGGCCCGTGAAAAGGATCTGGATGATTGGTATCTGATTACGCTGAACCAATTGGTGAAGGTCTGTCAGAACGTGTCTTCCAAATATACTCGTTCGAAGGTTCGTAAATCACTGCCTGCCGAATTCTCTTATATCATTCAGGAGTTATTGCACGAATCGTCTATCGAACCGAATAAGCATGCTTATATTAATGTAATTATCAGCACAATTATCACTACGAAGCGTGCCGACGATTTCATTATCGCTATGTGTAATCTGATTCAGCGCTTGACTATTGATTCTCTTCATATCGTAGGTGATATTTACGACCGTGGTCCTGGTGCGCATATCATTATGGATACATTGTGTAATTACCACAATTTCGATATTCAATGGGGAAATCATGATATTCTCTGGATGGGAGCAGCTTCCGGTAATGATAGTTGTATCGCTAACGTGATACGTATGTCTATGCGCTATGGTAATCTGGGGACACTTGAAGACGGATACGGAATCAATCTGCTTCCATTGGCTACTTTTGCAATGGATACGTATGCCGATGATCCTTGCACGATTTTCATGCCGAAAATGAACTTTGCCGATGCTCATTATAATGAGAAGACTTTGCGTTTGATTACTCAAATGCATAAAGCCATTACCATTATCCAGTTTAAGCTGGAAGCTGAAATCATCGACCGCCGTCCGGAATTCGGAATGGCTAATCGTAAACTTCTGGAGAAGATTGATTTTGAACGCGGCGTCTTTGTATATGAAGGAAAAGAATATGCTTTGCGCGATACCAACTTCCCGACTGTAGACCCGGCAAATCCTTACCGATTGACTGAAGAAGAACGTGAATTGGTAGAAAAGATTCATTATTCATTTATGAATAGTGAGAAATTGAAGAAGCACATGCGTTGTCTGTTTACCTATGGCGGCATGTATCTGGTTTCAAACTCGAATCTTCTTTATCATGCTTCTGTTCCTCTGAATGAGGATGGCAGCTTTAAGCATGTCAAAATACGTGGTAAGGAATACTGGGGACGTAAATTGCTGGATAAAGCCGATCAATTGATCCGTACCGCTTATTTCGATGAAGAAGGAGAGGAGGATAAGGAATTTGCTATGGATTATATCTGGTATATGTGGTGTGGCCCGGAAGCTCCTTTGTTTGATAAAGATAAGATGGCGACTTTTGAGCGTTATTTTGTAGAAGATAAAGAGTTGCATAAAGAAAAGAAAGGCTATTATTACACATTGCGTAACCGGGAAGATATTTGTGACCAGATTTTGACAGAGTTTGGAGCTTCAGGGCCTCATTCGCATATTATCAACGGTCATGTGCCTGTGAAAACGATTCAGGGGGAACAACCTATGAAAGCCAATGGCAAGCTTTTCGTTATTGATGGCGGTTTTTCAAAAGCTTATCAGCCGGAAACGGGAATTGCGGGGTATACGCTTGTTTATCATTCTCATGGTATGCAACTCGTACAGCACGAACCATTCCAGTCTCGTCAGAAAGCCATTGAAGAGGGGCTTGATATCAAATCGACCAACTTCGTTCTCGAATTTAATTCGCAACGAATGATGGTGAAAGATACCGATAAGGGAAAAGAACTAGTGACTCAAATACAGGATTTGAAGAAACTGCTTGTTGCTTATCGTACTGGTCTGATAAAAGAAAAAGTGTGATAGATTGAAATGATAAGGGCTTAAAACCATCATTTATCATTTGATAGTTTTAGTAATGCTTAAAATATAGTGTCTTTATTTACTTGATACATAAGGAAAAGTGCAATTCATTATTAATATTGAATTGCACTTTTATTATTAATGCCCGTTATATTCCATACTATACATATCAAAGCCTTTGGCCCAATAGTCTCTTTGGATTTCTTTCAGTGTGAATCCTTGCTTTTCGTAGAATTTATAGGCTAATTGTGAAGTTCTAACGGTTATTTTTTGAATACCATCAATGGACTTTAATATTTCAATTCTATATTTTAATAATTGTGCTCCTAACGATTTGCCTTGGTACTGGGGATGTATGATATCCCAACTTATTTTTCCGCTGGCTTTATCCTTTGTAAAATTTATTCCGCCACAGCCTACAACCTTCTTGTTGAGTAATAGAACAAAATAAAGTTCACGTTCGCTATCCAGATAGTTACTAAAATCAGCTTCTTCTTTCGGTGCAAAATATGCAGGCGTGTTCTGTCTGATTAAATCTATTACAGCATTCTTATCTGTTGGCTGGTATTCTCTAATTGTAGTTATGTTCATCTCAACGTTCATTGTAATTTTATTTAGAAAAGAACAATGCCTGCTTCTATAATCGCTCCTTTATCGTAATTGCTTGATTTATTATAGAATCTGGTTAGCCCATAACCGCCTGTTGCAAAGATACCGAACTTTCTGGTAAATTGATATTCCAGATTGGCACGTGCCTGCAATGCATATAAACGTTTTGGAATCACCTCGTCTTTGTTATCGAAAGCCTCGATATGCTGGTAGCCAAGGTCTCCGCTGATGGATAAGCCTTTGTAAAGAGTGAAGGACAAGCCGGCACGATAGGATGCACTTGCCGAAAACTTATCATTCAATCCCTGATACATGGAGCCGATTCCCAGAATGGTATAAAACAATTGGTTCTTGAAGCGTACACCTATATTGGCAGGCGTAGCATTTCCACCATACACCATCATTTGCACTCTTGTATCAGGATTCGCATTAACCAATCCGAGTTGGAATCCCTTCATATCTTCCTTGTAATAATTGACAAGGCCAATTTGAAGCCCGCGGGCCTGCGTTGCATAATTACATAATGCTATTTGCACCCCATTCAGTTTCGATGCGGTTATATTGGCAATTCCTGCCATCTGCAAGCCGTTCATGTGTTCGCCTACTACATTCAAAAGCCCGGAAGCCATCAAGCCACCGAAGCTCTGCCCTGTAATATTTGCCGCTCCGGAAAAGTGTAGCCCCGAAGCCATATTGCCCGTCACATTCATGAAACCGCTAATCATTAACCCCGAGGTATTATCTCCTCCGATACTGGTTAAACCGGATATGATTACTCCTTGTGTTCTGTCGCCAGTGATATTTACTAGTCCGGCAGCAGAAAGCCCTACGGTGTTGTTGCCGCTGATATTACTGATACCGGCTAGCTGGACACCCCTCATTGTTCCACCTGCCAGATTGGCTAATCCGGTGATCTGTACTCCGTTCATGTCACCATGTACCACACTTCCCAATGCATTGATACCCACACCGTTCAAGCGATTCATTGTAGACAGGAGACCGATGTTCACATAAGTCGTCTGTGTGCTGTCATGCGGTTGCGTACAAATATCTTTCCAGATAGATATATTAATACCTGCACTCTTGTTCTGTGCCGGTAAACAAACGGCAGCCATTAGTATAGCTGCCGTGAATATTGTTTTTTTTATCTTCATTCCTTTCTCTTTTTCGGTTTAAGTTATATCTATATGCAGCTAACTTTATATTAGCCTTTTGCTTCCTGATATAAATAACGTTTGATACTCTTCTTCGGTGTCTTTTCGAATTCTTCCGGATAGATTTTCATCTTCGATATTTGGCTGTAAGCCGGTAGCGTATCATTCAGTGCCACACGGTTTTCTTCCATTATTTGCTCGATGTCTTCATTCTTCAGGCCATGAGCGAAAGCGTCATCAAAATCAGGATAAACAAGTCCGACAAGTTTTTCGTTTTGCTGAACGATAATACTTTCAGCCACGTATGGCAGGTTGTTCAACTTATCTTCAATTTCTTCCGGATAGATATTCTGTCCGCTGGCGCTCAATAACAGGTTCTTGCTGCGTCCTTTGATTGTAACATTACCTTCTTCATCCATCAAAGCCAAGTCGCCGGTATGCAACCAACCGTCCTTGTCGATGACTTCTTGAGTGGCTTCTTCGTTTTTGTAATAGCCCAACATCACATTCGGGCCCTTACATACGATTTCACCAACGATATTTTCAGGATCAGATGACAATACCCGTACATCCATCCGTGGCACAGCCTTTCCGCAAGAACCCGGTTTGAACTTTCTCCAATCTTCGTAGCAGATAATCGGGCCACATTCCGTCATTCCATATCCAACCGTATAAGGGAAATCAATCATTTTCAAGAACTGTTCTACTTCCTGATTGAAAGCAGCACCTCCTACAATAACAGCTTTGAAGTTTCCGCCAAATGCTTTAATCATTTCTTCGCGCACTGTTGCCTTAATCTTATCATTGATAATAGGCACTTTCAGTAATATCTTCATCGCCGGAGTTTCCAACTTCGGAAGTACGCTTTTCTTGATTATCTTTTCGATGATAAGCGGTACGGCAACGATTAGACTGGGCTTCACTTCTTCAAAAGCCTGGAAGATAATCTTAGGGCTTGGCATACGGGTGAGGAAGTAGATGTGGCAACCTACGGAGAACTCATAAAGGAATTCAAAAGCCAATCCGTACATGTGTGCCATAGGAAGCATGGAAACGATATGGTCGCCCGGTTTGACGGGAAGCATTTCAAAACAATAGGCCACATTCGACCAGATACTGCGATAGGGGAGCATGACACCTTTTGAATAGCCTGTAGTTCCTGAAGTATAGTTGATAATAGCCAGTTCCTCGGGCCTGTCTTTCCGGTAACAGATATGCTCCGGGCGGAAATTCTTCGGGTAACGTTGACCGTATATCGCATTCCGGTGTTCGAAAGCATACGTCAGTTTTTCATTGCGTGATACCAATGATGAGAAATCGGTGAGTGACGCTATTCCTTCCAACAGGGGCATGGCGTCTTCATTCAGGTTTTCCCATGCCTGGTCGCCGACAAAAAGCAGTTTGGCTTCGGAGTGGTTGACAATATTATGGATATTATCCGCTTTAAATTCATGGAGAATAGGAACAATTACGGCTCCGTAAGTGATAGTAGCCAGAAAAGTGACAGCCCAATGGGCACTGTTACGTCCGCAGACTGCTATCTTGTCTCCCGGCTGAATACCGGCACTTTCTAAAACAATGTGGAATTTAGCTATTTTACGAGCCACATCTTTATATTGGAGGGTAATTCCTTTGTAGTCAGTCAAAGAGTCTTTATCCCAGTTCTTGATAATGCTTTGTTCAATATAGTCGATGAACTGATGTTCTTGTTCCATTCGTTTTTGCACATTTAGTTTAAAACTGCGCAAAATTAATACTTCATTAATGTAACCCGAATTTTACAATTAAGTTTTACGGTTAATTAACGGGGGATGTTTGAACATATTTCGTCCCCCGCCTTATTCGGATTCGTTCACTTCCTCTTTTGATTTTTCGGAGATAAGGAGCAACTTGTCTCCTACATGAAGTTTCAGTGTTCCGTTAGGAATTAAAAACTCATCTCCGCGTTTCACTATCATAACCAATGTTCCTTTGGGAAGATTCATATCCTTCAAGGTATCTGCTTCTTCCAGCATTTCCGTGGTAATGGTCATGTCGCTAAGGTCGGAGTCTATTTCTTCCGGCAGCTCCACTCCAAAGTCATTCCCTGTTTTCTCCAGTGGTTTGGAGAGGTTCAGCATGCGGGCAACGAAAGAAATCGTTGTTCCCTGCACAACCAACGAGACAATGGTAATGAAGAATACGATATTAAAGATGATATTCGAACCTTCCACGCCTGCAACTACCGGATAGGTGGCAAAGATGATAGGTACGGCACCGCGTAGTCCTACCCATGATACGAACAACCGTGATTTCATGGTAATCTTCCGGAAAGGGAGCAGGCAGAGGAACACGCTTAACGGACGCCCGATGAGAATCATAAAGACACCGATCAACAAGGCTACTACTGCTACTTCCAGCATTTCGTGCGGATTGACGAGAAGTCCGAGGCAAAGGAACATGATGATTTGGAACAGCCAGGTCAATCCGTCCATAAATGTGTAGATGTCCTTGCGGTGCATGATTTTATTGTTTCCTACCATGATACCTGCGATGTATACGGCAAGGTAACCGTTACCTTTCAGCAAGTCGGTGATAGAAAAGATGAAGAATACAAAAGCCAGCAATAATATCGGATACAATGCCTGGTTGTCAATATTGAGTTTGTTCAGCATACGGATAGCCAGCTTTCCGAGTACATATCCGGCACCTGCACCTACCATAAACTGAATGACAAATGAACCGACAATAGCACCGACTCCCATACCTGCCGATTGGATAAACTGTATCAGCACAATGGTCAGCATATACGCCATAGGGTCATTACTACCACTTTCCAATTCCAACATGGGACGGAGGTTATGTTTCAGATTCATTTTCTGCGAACGCAGGATAGCGAATACGGAGGCCGAGTCGGTAGACGACATAGTAGCTGCCAATAACAATGAAGTCGTGATAGGCAGATAAATATTTGTCCAACTCATGCCGGATAGCCACCAGATAAACAATCCGGTGAAAAGGGCAGTGAGTAAAACTCCGACGGTAGAAAGCACGATACCTGGTCCTAAAATGGGTTTGATTTCTTTGAACTTCGTATCCATACCTCCCGAAAACAAGATGATGCTTAATGCAACCATACCAATGAATTGTGCATCTTTGGCGTCATGGAACTGGAGTCCGAGCCCGTCACTTCCGAATAGCATTCCTACTACAAGGAATAGTAATAAAGTGGGCACTCCGAAGCGGTATCCGGTTTTTCCAACAACAATGCTGACGAAAAGTAAGATAGAACCAATAAGTAAGGTGTTTTCTGCTGTAAATATCATAGGCAATATATTATTAAGTTATAAAATTGTCGTATTCGTTCTCACCGTGCGAAGTTACACATTATTAACAACAAATTAAAGGGCTTTTTGGATGTATTTTTGTGAAAAAAGGTAGTTAAATTGTCTAAAAAGATTAATTTTGCACTCAATTAATCTACATCATACTTATGGATTCAAATAATCTTACTCCTTTAAGGAAAGGGATAGTGGGAGTACAATTCCTGTTTGTAGCCTTTGGAGCTACGGTCCTTGTACCGTTATTGGTCGGGCTCGACCCTTCCACTGCTTTATTTACCGCCGGAATCGGTACTCTTATCTTTCACGCTGTCACTCGTGGGAAGGTTCCTATTTTCTTGGGAAGTAGTTTTGCTTTTATTGCTCCTATCATAAAAGCGACGGAACTTTACGGATTACCCGGCACTTTATCGGGCATGGTAGGGGTTGCGCTTGTTTATTTTGTAATGAGTGCGCTTGTCAAGTGGCAGGGGATAAGGGTAATTGAGAAATTGTTTCCTCCGGTTGTCATAGGTCCGGTCATTATTCTGATTGGACTGTCTCTGGCGGGAACCGGTGTGAATATGGCAAAAGAAAACTGGGTGCTGGCCTTGTTGTCGTTGGTTACTGCGGTTATTGTTTCGATGAAAGCGAAAGGACTTTTAAAACTGATACCTATCTTTTGTGGGATTATAGTAGGTTATCTGGCCGCATGGCTTTTCTATGATTTGGATTTATCCGGTGTCAGAGATGCGGCATGGATTGGTTTGCCTCAATTTGTTTTCCCTAAGTTTTCGTGGGAACCGGTGCTGTTTATGATTCCGGTAGCGATTGCTCCGGTGATAGAGCATATCGGAGATGTATACGTAGTCAATACAGTTACAGGAAAAGACTTCGTGAAAGATCCCGGTCTGCATCGTACGTTGTTGGGCGATGGGCTGGCTTGCTGCTTTGCCGGATTGGTCGGCGGTCCTCCGGTGACGACTTATTCGGAGGTGACGGGTGCGATGTCATTAACGAAAATCACCAATCCGCAAGTCGTCCGGATAGCTGCCATATCCGCTATCTTATTCTCCGTT
>ERZ1107006.2392-NODE-2392-length-13802-cov-118.689387_pt1 | contig 13802 bp, 18 predicted proteins | sample MGYA00403696_ERZ1107006 | MGnify/ENA primary metagenome ERZ1107006 (study PRJEB35170, sample SAMEA104062441) | human gut metagenome | biome: human gut; feature: human-associated habitat; material: faeces | place: Denmark | collected 2012-08-13 ...
TAGCATGGTACCGATTACACCGCTACGCTTGGTACCGATACAGCGCTATCGTCAAATTAAATCCTTGATATTTTTTGATTGTTTTGTTAATCTAATCAGAACCGACTTAGCTAAATTATCATCTAATGAATTGTATCTATTGATTAAAAAATCCTTCAATACAGAGAAGCTAATAGTCTCACCACAATCCTCAAATATCAGTTCTTTTTTATTAAAATGGATTATTGAATTTATAAAATTTGATTTTCTTTTTCCTATTATTTTAAATATATGCCCACTTTGGTCAACATATTTTTGATTATTGTAGTATTCTTCAAAGATACTATTATCGCCAGGATAATCCCATAAGTCTCCAATATGGGTTTCTTCCAAATCCTGTGAACTTAAATTACTTAATGAAATATTAAGTATAGGGAATTGTATTGACATAATTAAAATATTATTATTTGGGTGTGTCAAAAACACAGTAACATACCTTTTTACTATTCATTCTCTTTTCTTTTTATGGTGGGGTTCAACAAGATAAAGTTTTTCCATGAATCTCGAAATCCAGCTCATTAAATTGAATTCTCTTTCCAATACTATCTCCAAATTTATAAATAAGAAAAATGCGAATATATGTTGGAGCGTCAGATGTGTCATCTGTGAAATTGTTCATATTGATTACAAATTGATTATCCTCGGCAATATTTTGCAAATCTAAGAATGTAAATTTTGAAGGCAGTTTTTCTCGAATTTTATTTATGCAAGAAATCACATTACTTTTATCTCGCTCATCAAAAACATAATTTAACGCAACATGTCCCTTAATTTCTTTTGGTTTCTGTAAGGACTTTACAAAAGATGCGTATTCTTTAGGATTATTACAAATACCTTTTCTTAACAACTCTTTCCATTTAATGCTCATTGGACTGCAATAGGCTACATTAAAGTATTTGAATCTATTCCGTTTTATTGGATGTCCTTCAAAATCACAAAAGAGTCGATATTGCACAACCGACATCTTAAGGTCACCTATTTTTTTATTTTGAGGAATACAGTCGTATTCCTCAAAATAAATATTATAGATTCTTTCGGCAATGGCTATGCCTTCTATAGCACAAAACCATTCACTCTCTTTTATCATATTACTTAACTCCATACTTTTGGTGATATTTAGCATGATCTTTATTGTACATAAATTTCACATTACGTAGATCCGTCATTTACGGTTCTGAGAGGCGTTGCTATATGAATATAAATAGCACCTGTTTTTTAGTGTATCTCAAAAATCTAATTCAAAGCATCTACTTAACCCCTTGTTCTTTTAAAAAATCAATAATTAGTATTTTGTATTTATACTCATCTGTATAAAGATCAGATTCATCTTCTTTTAATACATCCATTAAAAACATTGGTTTCCCTTTATCTCCGGGAACACTATTTTCTATTGGTATAGAATAATCATATCGGTGAAAAATAGGTAAGTTATAATTCGCTCCATTTTGCAATAGATAATAAGCTACTTTATAATTGTCTGTCATTACAGATTCACTCAACGCTGATTGACCAAATTCGTTTTGGTAATTTACATCAGCCCCATTCGACACTAAAAATCTAACCAAATCTAAATTCCCAGTTTTGGAAGCCGCCATTAAAGGCGTAAGTCGTGTACTATTCTCTTGCCTCCTTTTTCCTGTTTCAATATCATTTATATTAGCACCATACTCAATTAGTATTTTGGTAAAAATAATGTTGTAGTATTTAGAAGAACAAGCTTCAATAAGAGGTGATGTGCCATCAAATGTGTTATGTGTATTAACAGCTGCTCCTTTCTTTAGTAATGCCTTAAATGGTTTTAATTGTTGATTTATAATCGTTAACATTAAAAGAGTATTACCATATTTGGATTCTTGATAATTGATTATTTGCGGATTTTCAGAAATAATCTTATCAAAATTATCCATGTCCTCTTCTTGCACAGCTTTGGCTAATTCCCAAGCTGGTGTATTTTGAAAAAGGCGATAATCTATATTAGATAGTTCTGAACTATCTACAGATTTTTCCCTGCTATTATTTGAACAAGAAAATAGTAAACAGGAGAAGACTAATAGTATAATCATTGCTTTCATTACTACTCGATTTGTAAAGTTGTTTCGTTCTTCCATAAATACCTCGCCGAATGGTACATACTCAATATGCTGCACCACCTCGCCATCAAGGTTGGTGATGTAACTACTGCTACCCAAATGGTCTGGGTGGTAGTAGAATTGCATCTTCTCGTATGTATCGCCTTCTTGGAAGTTATTCTTTGCAGCTCTCGCTAAAGCTCGTGTTTGAGCAGCCTCCAATCTGCCGTCATTGCAGCAGAAGCCCTTGCCATCGACATAATCGTTGTTGTCCTCGCCATTGTACGGCACTGCAAAGGTTGCCTCCTTTTTTCCTATTTTATCTGTCATATTTATATTCATTTTCAAAATCACAATTTGTGACCTTAAACGTGTTGTTACTTATTATTGTATACAAAGGTAGTGCTTTTAGCCTTTAAGCCACTATTGCACAATCCCTTTCTTTGAAAAGAACGTAAAATTAATAGTATTATTGCGATGATTGTACTTCGATTAACATAAAGCTCTAAAGCAGCCAAAGGAGAACAAGAGCAAGGAAGCCGTGGAGACCAACAAGGACATCGAGCAGTTGTTGCTTTCCATCCAAAAGGCTTTCGATGTGCTTGTGGAAAAGAGAACGGACTTACCTATTCCTACCATTCGTGACGACACTCGTTCGCCAGCCTCATTACGCTGGAGGCAGGTGTGCCGATGTAGACCATCTGCAAGATGCTCGGTCATAAGGATGTGAAGATGACGCAGCGGTATGCGAGAGAGACCCAAAAGAAAGCACATCCTTCATTTCGACAAGATTAAGACCAACGGCATTCGCATCGTATTCGATAGCGCAAGGGCTTGTCCGTGCATCAACAATGTTTATTCCTCTTACCATTGGTCGGAACAACTCTAACAAGAATAAATCTCATTATTTGAATATTGTGACGTAGTTTTATATTTCTATCTATCACTTGTACTTAAAACAAAAGGCTTACTTTTTTTATATTTGACATTACTAATGATAGAATGTGTTCCAAAATTTAGAATAATAGAGTCTGGGATTACAGAAGTAGAATCAATCACGAATAAGCGTGGAATAGTAATTCTTTGTCCAATTTCATTTCTATCTCGATGATTTATGCTATTTACCAAAGAATCAATATTATAATTTTTCAAAAAAATTCTTCTATAATCTGCTGAATAGCTTAAAATGAGCGATTTATAAGTGTTCAACCTCAATAGAGGTAATGATTTGGCAATAGTCACAACTTCTGCAATATGCATATGTTTGCTTTGCCTAACAACTCTTTACAGTTGCAAAAATACAAAATAAAAATGAAACCACACTATGTTGGTGCAAAAAAACAATAGTCATAAAACAAAGATTAACTTCGCCTTATGACTATTGTTGTCCACATTAAACTTATTTATCATTTAATTGGTTCCGCATGCACATAGTATTCACTGTTTATAGGGTCTTCCCCGTCAGTTTTAAGTATCAGTACCATGCGAGAATGTTTTGTACGCCAATATGCTTTAATATCAGCATCTTCGGGTAGTGCCTTAAACGTTTTACACAGCGAAGCCTTTTCTGTTTCTTTTATAGTACTATGTGCTTCATAGTACTGGTCCATAATCTTCAACAGACCTTCTCTTTCACGTTCAAGCACGCCTAACATATATTCCTTGTCGTTTTTGTCTTTTGCTCCTTTCAGTACAATACGTAACTCTGCATACGGTTTTGTAATGTCTTCTTTGTAGGCAGTAGGTGGAGTTAGGATAAACTCACGGCTCTTGTCCAGCAAGCAATATTCTGTTAGTTCGGGGTTCTTGGAATTATACCTTACGTTATCCCAATCGTAACCAAAGAATCCATCATTCACCAAATAGAGCCTCTTTCGGGCTTGATAGACAATACGGCCATCTTTATAGCCATTGGCATAGACAATAGTATTGTCATGAGGCGTGAAGAAGTATGTGCTCCACCAATAGGAAGTATTCAAACAGTTTGTCTTACGTTCCATGATTCCAAAGCTATCTGGCATATCACGACAATCACTCGTCCAAGTAATTGAATCGTAGTAGTTGTAATAGGCATTATCTGAAGAGTTGAAACCATATTCATCGGTAAGCTCAAATGTTACAAGGCAGAAGGTCTGAAACACAGGGTCTGTGTTGTCTTTGTCGTCTTCTGCATAGTATGCCTTAATCTTAAACTTGCAGTTGTCGGGAACAGAACGGTCAATATCCGTATCATACGTGTAACTTTTCTTCATCATTTCCAAATCGGTTTCGGTCATGCGTTTATATACAATCATGCCATATATAGACTTGTAACCATTGCTGCCATCACTCGTCGCTCCCAATTTTTGTATGGTGTACATTAAGGTCTTGCCATTCGACTCGTCAAGCTTAAGAATCTGCATGTATCTGCTGTCTGTTGTCTGCTTGTTGCTGCCAAACAGTATGAAGCCTTTGTCCATGTCATAAGTCCATGATACACGACTGAAACAAAAGGCTGGCAAGGCATCACTATAAAAATAACTAAAAGCTTGCTGTGATGTCTCAAACCAAAAGTGTGTAGGGCTGCCACCAAATCTGTCTTTCCAAAATTCCTCCTTGCTCAACTTTCCGTTTTCCTGTACCTCATAAGTGGCAATACTCTCCCAACCATAGCCCTTGACCTTACTCTGTATTTCTTCTGCTGCTATTGGCTTTCTCCCTTTTAGCACACAGCACCCCTCATCATTAACAGTATAGGTTTGGTTGAATAGATTCATATCCAACTTACATTGCTCAACACTCAATTCCTCAGACTTATCGCAACTGCCAAATACAACAGTGCAAGCTACGATGAGTGCTATTAACCAAAACTTCTTAGTCATAATAATCCAAATTTAAAGATTTTACATATAGACAGATTACGGATTTTCAGTGTTTCAAATTCTGCTGTCCAAGATAACTGAGTGCAAAAATACAAAAGTATCAACGTAATAGTGCATTTTTTTATTTTTATAACACTTTTTTATTTTTTATAACACTCAAAACATACTTTTGTGCAAATAAAGGAAGAATAAACTACACCTGACAAATCTATTTACATATTTCTATGCACTGCCTACAGTTGGTACACTCACTTTCTGCAACCGTTGGGAGCAAAATTTCTTCGCCCTCATGGTGGAGCGAGGCGTTTTGGGGTTCCCAAAACATAACCTCGCTCCCTCCTCTAAGAACAAAAGACGAGATATTTGCCTTTCGGCTTTCCATGCCCAAGGTTGCAGACCTTAATTCTCTCAATTTACGCCAAACATCAAAGCTGCCACATTGAAAGAACAAGGTCACAGACACAAGCTACTTTGTACATGGAGTTTGCAAAGGAAAAGGTGATATTTTCAGTGTGAAACTTGCCAAGTGTTTCAGTTGTGTGTTGTTGATTTCCTTTGTGAACTATGCCGAGTGTGTTATGTGTGCTGTGTGTCCTCGGTATAGTCTGCATAAATCTAATGCCATGCTAAAACACTGCGGAGGTTCGCCCAAGTGGCTGGAGGCGCAAAGCCTCCAAGGAACGTTGCTGCAACCATTTCGGAGAATAGAGCGGTTGCCAATTAATCCACAAGCACATTTTACAGCGTACCAAGTGAGGGCATGTAAAACGTTGAATTGTTGAAGATAGGTGTTATCTTTATGAGAACCAACCACTTATACCCTCAACAAACTCTCAACAAATAGCTCTACACAACAAATTACTGGGCAAAAAAGAAAGAAAGGAATGGTGTTCATGGTTTTCTCTTTTCAACATTATCTTTCTTTTGTTGAGAGATTTGTTGAGAATATGTTGAGCCGTAAATGCCTGATGTTCAATACTTCTTTCATCATATTCAACAATTCAACAAAAATAAGGGGTGTTTTGTCCGTCATTTTTATGAACAGAACTCATCCCCCTACAAGTAAGAATGTCATGCTTATGCTTCAGTACTTATTCACGACAGTACGACAGCGCCAAGCCAACAAACAAGCAAGAGGACATTCAACTAAAGGCGGTTGTTCTTCTATTGAGTTGTAGGATAATGACACTACTTTTCTCTTTTGCCCCGTACAATCTCTTGAAGATGGTGGCACGAAACCGAGCTGCCCCGTATGAGTTTATACGGAAGCAAAGGGCAACAATCATCGGAAAGCCATACAACGTTTGCCAAATGCCATTGGAAGTTTCCTGTTTCTGTTGGACTTCCGACACCGTCAATAAACCATCCTTGTATATTGACCTTATCACAGCATGGAGTTTCATGGCGGTGACATGAAGCATATCAACCAATTCACCCTCACTCATCCACAAGTCTTGCAAGTTGGACGGAATGGATAGCATTCCATTTCCGTCCACGGTGATTACAGTCCTTTTCATGCCATTCCCCCCATTGTCGGCATATGCCCCTTGATTCGACTTTCAAAAGCTGATATGTCATGCTCCAATTTAGTACTTGTCACCTTTGCGTAAATTTGTGTTGTGGCGATGTCCGTATGTCCCAGTATCTTGCTTACACTCTCTATCGGCATACCGTAGTTTAAAGCCAAAACTGCGAACGAATGCCGGCTTACATGAAATGAAATTCGCTTCTTGATGCCACACATTTTTGCCACTTTCTTTATACGCTTGTTTACCATGTCAAGTGAGCCAATATTAAACAAGTGCATATCTTTTCTCAATGGCTTGTAACGTTCAATTATCTGTATGGCTGCATCTATCAGTTTAATTTTGAATGGTACGCCTGTCTTTTGACGCTGAGAAACTATCCATGGAGACCCACTTATAATGGCAACATTGTCCTCTGTAAGATTCTTGATGTCAACGAAAGAGATACCTGTCCAACAACCAAACATAAACAAGTCTCTCGCAAAAGCAAAGTTGGGATTTTCCAACTCTATTCCTGCAAATATGTCCAATTCTTCCTCTGTCAAGAACTCACGCTCCTTGTGGTCTGGGTCAACGTGGTACATGGCAAACGGATTTCTCTGTATCTTGCCGTTGTAGTGTGCTGCCGTGACGATATGCTTCAATGGTATGGAGTATATCCAAATGGTAGATTGCGTGAGTCCAATGACATTCTTCAAATACAGACAAAAATCACGGATGAACTCCTCGGTAAGCTCATTCATGGACATATCGCTGCGCTTGTACTGAAATTTGATGAACTCGGCAACGTACTTTCTTACCGTCAGATACTTGCGGTAGGTTCGGACAGCTCGGTCTTTTCCCACGCGTTGGGCAAAGGCTGCGTTCTCCTTGTCAAAAGCTCTGAGTAATGTCTCATACTCCGTACCTATGCCTTGATATGCGTTTCTCACCATTTCAGCGGTAACGAACGCCTCACGGTCGGAAAGCCGTTGGTAATGCTTAGCGATTTGAGCCTTGATGTTATCAAGCGCAAAGTTCACCTCATTGGCTTCCTTGCTTCTGCCTTTGGCTCTGTTGCCCTTGGCATCCCATATCGCCTTGGTCACGCTCAGCTTGCAACTGAACTGTGCGATAGTTCCGTTGATTGTCACACGTCCCATGATAGGGACAATTCCGTTTCTCTCCTTGCTTCCGTTTACATAGAAGACTGTCTTGAATGTACTTCTCATAATTCCTTGCTTTTTGTTCTGTGCAAAATTAAATCATGAGAGTTGCATGGCAAATTCACAACCTGTGCAGAATTGAGAAGTAAAAACCGAAGCCGTTAAAAATGCTTATTAGAGCGTTTCTTTGAGGTAATGACTTGAAAGCGTTTCTACTTCTCAAATCCGCCATTTTCGCATTTCCTCACGAATGCCACAAAAAGCCAACGACTGCCACAACCACTTGAAACTCAAAACAAAAGCTCAAATCTGCTATTTTTTGCTTTTTTAGTCATTCTTTTTCCGAAAAACTAAGTAATCGTCGAGCCATAAATCATTGTCCTCAATTGTAAGATTATGAAACAACGAGGATATATCATTGCCATTGGAATCTATTATTTTTATAGATTTAATTGACTCAATTGTACCATTCAAACCAGGTTCTATACCTCCTCCCATAAAAGTTAAAGAACTATTGCAATAGTCTACCATGAATTCTAATAGGAAATATCTATTTCCCTTTCTCAAATTCAAAAGAGAATCTTTGATAACAATCTCAGAAAGTGTAATGTTCGTTATCTTGTAATTTCGGTATTCTTTGTGTGATAACAACATACAAAACACAACGCAAATTATAAGAGTTGCTATAATATTTTTTTTTCATAATGCGAAGTTTAATACATTATCATATTCAATTGGTTTTAGCTCAAGTGATTCTATTATGTGTTCAGTCGCATCTCTCTATATATGCGACTGAACACAAAATAGAAATAATCTGATTGGCTTAACGCTGTATCAGAAACGCTTGTTTAATACCATTAAAATGTCCTTGTTTTTTGTTGACACATGGATTATCTACATAAACGCTTGATAAAATCGGAGAACGAGTTTTAAAAAATTACTTTATTCTCACAAAGAAAACCTTGTCTATTAGTGTCGGTTTCTTGTAAGTTTTTTGCGGAGTTGGGGAATTTATATATATAATAGTATCCCCATCGTCAAATTCCCCCAATTGATCTATAATGCCATTATGATAGACAATTTCATTCCATTCATCCATTCCTCCAACCTTCCATGTTCCTACAGTATCAGCCATAAATGGTACGGAAAATGATAAGGAGAATGTCATATCAGAATTAAATATTAATCTTAAATTATTATATTTTTCAATAGAATCCTTATAAATTTCAGAATCAGTATGATTAAAATCTAATTTATAAATTCCTACGATACTATTTATTTTATTATATCTATAATCATAATCAGATATGCACCAATATAGCGCATATCCAAAGAATAAAAAGAAGAATATTATAGTGAGTCTTTTCATTTTGGGTTCTTTATATATAGATTAAATGTTTGACTAACATTTCCATATGGAACATTTTTGCCAAGCCCCCTCATGTATGACTTTGGATAAAGTTTTTCCTTGGGGGCGATTTCCTTTCCCAAAGCTCCAGAAGTTAGACTTGTTATAATAAAAATAGTTATCTTTAACATATTATTGACACCTATTAAAATAAAAAATGTCTCCACTTGATAAACAGTCTTTATCATTATAAGGGAAAAACAATAGATTTGGTATAGAATCCTTTAGTTCAAATATAGACCTACTTTTTGTTTCATAATTATATAAACAAAGAGTATTTGATGTAATTTTAATCTTGTAAAAGTTGTTCAATCCGGTAAATTCTCCATATAATTTTCCCTTTAAGAACAATCTTATAGAAACTGCCGCTCTTTGTGAATCTTGATACTGACCTGACAATATTTTTTGTTGTATTACTTTAAAATTATTTTTCTTAATTTTTAATGAACCTAAATACTTGTACTCATAATCATTAGTTAAGTCTTCTGTTTTTATTCTTATTGAATATGTTACAGAACCATTATGCGATTCTAAGCATAATTTTTCTAATTCTGTTTCATATTTTTCCACAGAATCATAGGCGTTGTCTCTAATAGTTGAAGTACTTTTTTTGCAACCAATAATTAGAAAACAAATAGTTATATATATACAAAAAGTAACAATTTTCATAAAGCGTATTTTTACAAGTATAGAAAAGGGAATGTCACATTGCCCCCTCATTCATTAATTTCAATTTTCATGACTCTTGCAAAAATAGTTATATATGGATATTTCGACTGATATTTTTTCCATTTTTCTACCCAATCTCTACTTCTTTTTAGTTCTTCTTTATCACCCGTAGTACTGTAGGAATAGTATTGACATAATTTTAATTTGCATATAGTTTCCGTTGCACCATCTGAATGTGGATCAATAAAGACACATAGTGTTTTATCTTTACATATAAAAATATCAGCTATGCCTATATTGGAAATTCTAAGATAATTATCTTTTGGCGGTAATACTCCCCAATATTTATAAGGTGTTATATAGCATCCCTTATATGTTTTCCAAACAGTGAACTCTACTTCATTGATAATATAAAAAGTTCTATACCAAAATACCCTAAACAAAACAAATGCAAATATACAAAATCCGAGAAGGAAAGTTTTATGTACCTTTCCTCCTCGAAAGTATTTGCCTTGTTTTGTTGATACTTTCATACGTCTTTATTTTATGTTTTATCTAAAGAACGATTGACATTTGATTTTTATTGCATAGAATTGCAGCATTATCTCAAAATACTGATCTATCAATGGTTTTATACGTATTACGCTATATTTAATCATAGAAAACTTGGCGACATGCATATATTTCAATTAAAATCGAATGATATGCTTTATAAAATAGAGCCAGCTTGGATTCTATTACTGGAACATATTACGGAGTATTACCACCTAATGTTGAAACAACACTCACATTAAATGCTGATGGTACCTATTTGTTGATACAGTCATACAATGAAAAGTAGAACAAACAGGAAAGGTTAAGAGGAACTTTCCAAGTGCTTGACGGCAACATATTGATGCTTGTGCGTCCTTCAAGCGGTGAGCATACTTTCTACAAGGTGAAGGATGCCAACCATATTGTTCTGATAGATTCGTTCGGTAATGAACCCCAAAAAGAGGATAAGAAGAACAATATTCTAAAAAGGAAAGTATAGAAAATTATAAATAAACCGCGTCTAACTATAACTTTTATAGTTTGACACAGCTTATTTTACACTCTACTCATCTCAATAAAATTGGTAAATTTATTCTTCAGTCAACCAATTTTTACGGATTTTCCCATAATCATCCCAGTTCCAATAACAATTTATTTTTACTGGGTAACATTTTCGGTTCGGGATATCCAACATTGAAAGCTGCTCTAAATTGTATATCGGTGTCAAATCCATATCTTCTATTAAGAAATTTTTCCCAAATAAAGCAAGAGCTTTAATCCTTTTTAAACCAGCCAAAGACTTGATTGAAGCCAATTTATCTGTTTCTATTATAACAACCTCAATATTTTTTGAGTTTGCTAAAAAGTTGATGTCGTGAAGGTTTTTGACGCCTCTAATCTCTATTCTTATTAAATTTCTAAGAAAAGAAATGTCCGAAAACGACTGTACCTTTTTGCAATTTAGTATAGTTAAACTTTTAAGTTGCAATAGTTCCTTCGCAAAAGATAGAGATGTTATATTGGAATTAGCTATTGTTAAATCTTTCAGGCTTTTCAAATTTCCAATACAATGTTTATCCCCAATTTTAAAATCATCAATATATAGTTTTTCTATACTATTACAAGAAAATAAAGAATCATTTCGTTTATCACCATAACAAAACACATTTTTTAGATGGTAAAAGGCATGATAATCAATATCATTAGCATTGGGTAAATTCAAACACAATGTTACTAACTCATGCTGTTGCTCAACATTTTTAATTCCAACAGAATGAGTATCTATTATTTCTAATGTTTCTATCGGCTTTATATATCGTAAAAAAGTATAGTCTGAACATTTCCATCCTAATGAATTGTTCAGGAATAAATGCTTTATTTCATTTTTCTGGATGATGTTTACAAACGAATCTTTCCATTCACTGTAAATAACCAAACCTAATCCATTTAATTTTTCCTTATTATATGGATTCTCTGTTACTATTCTATATTTTTCTTTATACCACATATTTCATTGTTATTATGATGTGCAGTTTTTACAAAGCATAACTTCGTAAATTCTGCACATCATTTACTTCTAATTTTTACTTTATTGGTTTAACTTTATATTTGCTCCAATCAGAAGGGCGTATTTCATTTCTTTTATTGTCCAAATGTTGTACACCTCCTCTTTGATTCATTGCATTTTGTTCAGTCTTTTTTACACGCTTGCTATTGCTTTCTTTTACTATTCGGCTACAAGCTATTCAGAAATGGAAAACAGATTACCATATTTAGAGTGATTTGATATTGTTTTAATATTATGGTACTCTATACTATGTTTGAGATGTAAATATGAATACGATAAATTAGAGCTATTATAAATTTCAATATCAAAATATTTATAATCAACGGTTCTAATGGTATTGCATTTTATCCTCTGTAACATATTTCGTATTGAATCAACTTTTGAATAGTTCCATCCTAAGTTTTTCAATAATAGATTAAAATTCTTGTTATCTAACCTTTGTGAGTTAGCTTTTTGAGTGACTCTTTCTCCATTAATTACTTTTTTGCTTATTATAATAATATCAACACTATTATTTTTATCATTAATATTAAAATTAACATAATTCTCTTTTTTTAAATTTATTGGAATAGAGTTATTAAATAAATTAGTAACATCATAAAAAAGCTCTGCATTATTTTCAAAATTTTTTTTCATCCACAACACATCGCGACTCTTACTGTAATCACATGATTGCAGCAGTTGTAAAAGTATTAAACCAAGTAATATTTGCATTAAATATTTCATACCTGTTATTTTAAATTTCTCTGAAGGAATGATATTCCTCAATCTGTGATTTTGAACATTCCTCCATTGTTAACTGAACCCTAAAATCAGAAGGGAACCTCTGGATGTTACGTTTGACTGCTTGGTTCAAAGTTCTTGTCTCTACACCATATAGCGTTGCCAAGTCTTTGTCAAGCATAACTTGCTGTCCTCTAATTTCTTTTATTAGAGACTTTATATTATCTACGACAACCAACTGGTCACGATTTGTGACCAGTTCGCCGTTTTCTGTCTTTTCCGTTATGTCTGTCATATTTATATTAATTATCAAAATCACAAATTGTGACCTTAAACGTATTGTTGTTATATTGCGTACAAAGGTAGTGCTTTTAGCCTTTAAGTCACTATTGCACAACCCCTTTCTTTGAAAAGAACGTAAAATTAATAGTATTATTGCGATAATTGTACTTCGATTAACATAAAGCACTAAAGCAGCCAAAGGAGGGCAAGAGCAAGGAAGCCGTGGAGACCAATAAGGACATCGAGCAGTTGTTGCTTTCCATCCAAAAGGCTTTCGATGTGCTTGTGGAAAAGAAAACGGAGTTCCAACACTTGTTAAAGCAGAAATCAAACTAGCAGAAGACAGAAAAGACTTATTGTCTTTCATTCAATTAATAGACCTATACATGTATTAGTTATTAGGTACATCGATGCAAAGATTAAGTTCAATACTGCGTTAAATTAATATTTAATTGTCTGCAAATCGGATGAAAGATATTGCATACTGTAATACACAATTCAAACGCTTTGCCAAGTATTTTAATGGATTTGTAGAGAAGAAACAGAAATACTACATAGGCTTTGCGACAGAAACTTCAGAAAATGTATGGTGGTATGATGGAAGTAAGGTTATGAAAAGTATCCTATGACTAACTTTAAACGTGTTTTGCGCATTTCTCGCACCTAGGTAACAAAATAGCATATGGCTTATGGTGTAAATAGTGTTAAATATAGACTTATTGTGATCAACAAATAACTATTTTTAGTAACTTTGCATTTAAGAAAAGTATAAATAGTAAAACAATTTCTTCCTTTAGTGCATTGTAATTGGGGATGGGGAGGACAAGGTAATGGATATTATTTATTTAACGTCTTTGATATGCAATATTTAGATCCCCATAAGACACGTGCTACTTATAATTCTAACATATCTGCTTATGTTAATATTTCTCCAAAAAAATAAAATAGATATTATGCAAAGAGTGATTGTCACTCTTTG
>ERZ1107006.2394-NODE-2394-length-13800-cov-4.924627_pt1 | contig 13800 bp, 11 predicted proteins | sample MGYA00403696_ERZ1107006 | MGnify/ENA primary metagenome ERZ1107006 (study PRJEB35170, sample SAMEA104062441) | human gut metagenome | biome: human gut; feature: human-associated habitat; material: faeces | place: Denmark | collected 2012-08-13 ...
TGTTCTGGATGGGCAGCCAGCCGTTCCTGAAGGTGAACCTGAACGGTGAGCGCTTCATGAACGAGTACATGCCTTACGATCTGGTGCTGCACGCTGCAGCCAGCCAGCCCTACCACACCTACTGCACTGTGTGGGACAGCAAGTACCCCGAGGATGTGGAGCACTTTGCCACCCACGGCTGCAGCCGTCTGTACCCGCATGTGAACGGCACCGCTCCGGTGTTCCCCATTGAGTACATCGAGGGCATGAACGCCGATCTGCAGGACCAGGGTTACATCGTGCAGGCCGACACCGTGGAGGAGCTGGCCGACAAGCTGGGCCTGCCCAAGGACACCTTCACCGCAACGGTGGATCGCTACAATGAGCTGGCTGCCAAGGGCGAGGACGAGGATTACGGTAAGGAGGACTATCGTCTGTCCACCCTGAGCGAAGCTCCCTTCTACGGCGTCCGTCAGGCCGGCGGCTATCTGATCTGCACCATCGACGGCATCCAGATCGACGACAATATGCACGCCATTGATCAGGACTTCAAGGCCATCCCCGGCCTGTATGTCATCGGCGACATGAGCGGCAACTACTTCTCCGGCAGCTATCCCAGCCTGATGGCAGGTGCCGCCGCAGGCCGCAGTGCCACCTTCGGCCGCTTTGCCGGTCAGAACGCTGCCGCCGGCATCTGATCCGGAGCGCCCGCAACACGACACGCTGTGTGAAGCAATAAAAAAATGCGAACGAGAGCAGAAATGCTTTCGTTCGCATTTTTTGTTTACGGAAAGAACGCTTATTCTTCCACGATGATCTTATCCTTGGCGTAGTCCAAAGCAAGCCCGATCAGCTCATTGCGGGAGCGATTTGTTTTTCCGGCAAGATCATCGTAGAAATCGACGATTGACTTGTCTACGCGAATCGTAAATGTAACAGGTTCGGAGAGCTTTTTAATTCTGAGTTCATCCATTATTATCACCCCAATACTATTATGAGGTGAATTTTGCTTGAAATAAATGCCATATTACGGTTCGTAAATGAACATAAAGTGGTATGATATATGGTGAAAACTGATCTCGCTTCCTGAATGCATCGGAATGTGCCGAAAAACAACACATTCTGGGAATTGCTGCACAGAGAAACAGGAGGTACGATCAAACCGTAAAATAGCCGGGTGACCGGCAAACAGAGGAGGATGTGTGCGATGAAAAAACAATTCCGGATTCTTGCAGCGGCACTGGCCCTGTGCCTGAGCCTGTTGTGCTGCCCGGCGGCCTTTGCGGCGGTGGACAGCAGTTCCTGCCAGACGGTACCCTATGCGCAGGCAACGTCTCAGCCGCTGGGACAGCCTATCACTATTACCGGTACGCCCAATTACAGTGCGGCTACCAGCAACGATACTGCATTTATTATTGGCTTTGACACCGCCGACGGCGTGTGGTATGTGGCCGTGCAGAAGTCGAAATTTGATGCCTTCAAGGCGGCGGCCCCGGCACAGCAGATGACCCTGTACGGCGTGTATGCCGGCACACTGGACGTGAACGGCATGCCCATTCTGGACATCCAGAATGGCTCGGTGCTGCTGAACGGCACCACCAGCGACACGACAGCTTTGTACACGGACGGGCAGAAAAAGCTGGATGCCCAGAAGGCCGCCGCTGCCGCCAGCAGCAAAAAGACCACGACCACTTCCGGCAGCAAAAAGAGCACGGGCAGTGCATCTTCCGGCCGGACGACCAGCCAGATGGTGTGGATCCCCACCCATGGCGGCAAGAAGTACCACAGCAACCCCAACTGCAGCGGAATGAAAGGCCCTGAGAAAGTGAGCCTGTCCACTGCAAAATCCCGCGGATTCACGGCTTGCAAAAAGTGCTACTGAGCATAAAAGAAAGGACCGCTGCGATCTCTCCGGAGGCCGCAGCGGTCTTTTGCGTTTTGTGGTAAAACTCAGCTCCGGCGCTTGGCCAGTACCGCCGCCCCGCTGGCGGCGGTCAGGACGCCCAGCAGGGCAAGCCCGGCACCCGCCTGCCCGAAGAGATCGCCCACGGCACCCACAAAGGGGCTTGCGGGGATCATCAGGATGCTGTAGGCCATGCTGTCCACACTGATGAGGGTAGCCCGCTGATCACTGGAGATCAGGGCATTGAGACGCTGGTCGGCATGGAGCAGCCAGACTTCCAGCACGCCCTGCACCAGCATCATGCCCAGAATGCCGCCCCATGCAGGCGCCGCGCCGACCAGAAAGGTCCCGCCGCCGACCAGCAGGGCACACACCGTGTAGAACCGCCGCAGGGTGTGGGGATGTACCCGTCGGCCGATCCCGGTACCGGCCACGCAGGCCGCACCGCCCAGCAGCAAGGGAAGAAAAAGCCACTCGGTGGGCCAGCCCAGCTCCACGAGCCGCTGCTGCAGGAACATCTTGGTCAGATAGCAGGGGACAGAGATGAACGCATCGGCAGCGATGAGTTTTGCCGCCAGCGGGCAGCCGCGCAGGGCGGCGGCACTGTCCCGCACCAGCTGCGCGAACTGGCCCGGCAGCTCTCGCAGGGAATGGGAACTCCGGGCGGCTTGTGCCTCGGTGACCACAGGTTCCTTCAGCAGGAGCATGGCCAGTGTGGAAATGCTGCTGAACAGCGCACTCACCAGATAAAAGCCGGAAAACCGCAGAAACCGCCGCAGTGTGCTGGCAAGGGAGCCGAGCGCGCTGGCCAGCATGCCGATCTGGGAGCGGTTGGCGGCCACGGAAAGATACCGTTCTTCCTGCCCGGCCTGCTTCAGGCTGTCGTAGGTCAGAGCGGCATCGGTGCCGGAAAACATGGCGTTGGACAGGGCGTTCAGCCCCATTGCCGCACAAATCAGGAAAAGGCCGGGCGCAAATGCCATGAGCAGGCTGCTCAGCACTGCCAGGATGCCGGTTGCCCAGATGCGGAATTGTGTGCCGCGTTTGGATTTGACCCGGTAGCCGACGGAGATGATGACATCGAGGTTGTAATAGTCCACATCGTAGACCTTTCCATCTGCGGCAGTGTAGGCAAATTTTGCCCACACTGATTCCTTCTGAAGCTCACCTTCCTTGAAGATGTTCCGGACGTGTTTTCCAATAACGCTGCGGTCACGCTGGAACAGCTCAGCCATCTGGTCGATGGACAGCCAGACGGTATCACCATCAAAGGTAGTATCAATTTTGGTCAGACCGTCGTCTGCATCTGCAAGCAATGTGTCTGTCTATACAAACACCATTTGCATTGCAAAATGCTTGTTGGGGAACACCCAAACCCTTGAACCGCATCCCGTGGATGCAGGCTGTTTTAAGCAAACAAAAAGGAAAACGGTTTTACTTCTTGCGGAATTCCCCATACAGCCACTCTGCCAATGCCGACATAATAGCCTTGTACTTGCTGGTGTCCTCAAACAGGGAAGAGAAGGTGTCCTGCGCTTCAAGATAGCTGTCCTGTGCGGCGGTGTCAAAGGCTTTGGGGAAGATGCTCTCGGTAAAGATCTGCGGGTCGGAGCTGCGCGCCAGCTTTGCCAGCTTCGGGTCGGCCAGCAGACGGTCATGCAGGGCAGTAAGCAGCACTCGGTCGGCGTTGGTGAACTCGCCCTTGAATTTCTCGTTGATCTTCAAAATGATCTCGTCCAGCGGCTCCTTGGGGTCGTGGCCGAGAGCACCCTTCTGGGTGACCGGCTCGTAGACGCCTTTGGCGTGTTCCAGCTCGATGGCACCGGCAAAGGTCTTTTGCAGCTTGTAATACTCCAACTGTAATTTGTCCTCCAAGTCCAGCGGAGAGACCTCGTCCGGCGGCAGCAGTTTGAGCAGGTAAGCGCAGAATACGTTCTCCTTGTGCAGCTCTTCATCGAACATCCGTGCCACCTGCGAAACATAACCGTACCACTTGACAAGGCTGCGCAGCAGACGGCGGAACTGGTACCGCTCGGCCTGCGTTTTCTGGTTGTAGCGGTCCGCCACGGGCTTCAAAACGCTGCTCATGCGGCCCACGGCGTTTTTATCCTACTTGGTGCTGCGGAAATACTCCTTGGCAAAGGCTTCCACGTCTGCATCGGAATAAACGGCAAAGCTCCGCAACTCCTTCTGGGTCTTGTAAATGAGGTCGGTGTTGACCTCCTGCTCCAGAAAGGTTTCCTGATAAAACGGCTGGAAGGCCTCCCGGATGTCCTCTGCCTTGTTCACAAAATCCAGCACAAAGGTGTCGATTTTACCGGGACAGGTACGGTTCAGACGGGAGAGGGTCTGCACCGCCTTGACGCCCTTCAGTTTTTTGTCCACGATCATGGTGTGGAGCAGCGGTTCGTCAAAGCCGGTCTGGTATTTTTCTGCTACGATGAGCACATTGAAGTTGTTGTGAAACTCCTTTTTGGTCTGGCTCTCTGCAATGTGGCTGCCGTCAGCGCGGACGTTCAGGGACTGCTCCGTGTACTCCACGCCGCCGTCCGGTACGGCACCGGAAAACGCCGCTAAGATCTGCACATCGTCATAGCCCTGCTCGGCAATGTAGCGCTTGACCTCGTGGAAGTACCGCACCGCCGCCAGCCGGGAGGAGGTGACTACCATCATCTTGCCCCGCCCGCCGATCTTGTGGCTGGTGGTCTCCCGGAAGGTCTCTACAATGATCTTTGCCTTCTGGCTGATGTTGTAGGGATGCAGTTCCTCGTACTTGCGGATAAGCTTTGCCGCCCGGCTGGCGGGCAGGTCGGGGTTGTCCGGGATGGTCTTGGCGATCTTGAAGCAGGTGGAATAGGTCATGTAGTTTTGCAGCACATCCAGAATAAACCCTTCCTCGATAGCCTGCCGCATACTGTAAATGTGGAAGGGGTGGTGGCTGCCGTCCGGGTACTCGGTGCCGAACAGTTCCAGCGTGGCGGCTTTTGGGGTGGCGGTAAAGGCAAAGAAGGACAGGTTCTTGTGCCGCCCGTGGGAGGTCAGCTCCTTCACCAGTGCATCCTCCGGGTCGATCTCGTTCTCCGCTTTGCCTTCCAGCTCGGCATATTCCCGCAGCGCATCCTCGGTGTCGGCAAGGGCGGCTTTCAGCTTCAAAGCAGAGGTGCCGGTCTGGGAGGAGTGCGCTTCGTCGATGATAACGGCATAGTTCTTCCCGGCGGTCTTGTTCACCTCAGTATAGATGACCGGGAACTTTTGCAGCGTGGTGATGATGATGCGTGCGCCGTTGTTGATGGCATCCCGCAGGTCGCCGGAGTTTTTGTCCTCGCCGATGGCCTCCACCGCACCCAGCGTATGGTCGAAGCCGGAGATGGTCTCCTGCAGCTGTGCGTCCAGCACGGTGCGGTCAGTCACCACGATGACGCTGGCAAACACCGGCTTGTTCTCGGTGTTGAACAGGGAAGCCAGCCGGTACGCCGTCCAAGCAATGGAGTTGGACTTGCCCGACCCGGCGCTGTGCTGGATGAGATAGTGCTGCCCGGCACCCTTCTGCCGCACATCTGCCACCAGCTTGCGCACCACGTCCAGCTGATGGTACCGGGGAAAGATCAGGGTCTTGCCGTCCTGCAGGCTCATAAACTTTTGTAGGATGTCCATCATGCTGTCCTTCTGGAACACTTCTTCCCAGAGGTAGGCGGTAAGGTAGCCGTTGGGGTTGGGCGGGTTGCCTGCACCGCCGTCCCGCCCGGCGCCGTTGGAGCCCTGATTGAAGGGCAGAAAGCGGGTGTCCTTGCCTGCCAGCCGGGTGGCCATCCACACCTCGGTCAGGTCTACGCAAAAGTAGCCCAGAATGCGCTTGTTGAACTGGAAACACACCTCCCGGGGGTCCCGGTCGTGCATCCACTGCTGCTTGGCGTTCTCCACGGTCTGCCCGGTGAACTGGTTCTTCAGCTCAAAGGCGAACACCGGGATGCCGTTTACCGCCAGCACCATATCCACCGAGTTGTGGGTGGTGTCGGAGTAGAACCACTGCCGGTTGCAGGTGATCTCGTTTTGGGCGTAGCGCTGGGCGTCCTTCTGGTTCAGCGCGGACTCCGGCTGAAAATAGCACACCCGGAACCGCCGTCCCCGGTGCTTGAACCCATACCGCAGCACCGAAAGCAGTCCGTCCGCATCGCAGGCATTGTTAAAGGCCGTGCAGAACTTCCGCACCGGGTTTGCCGGGTTCTGCTTTTCAAAAAATGCCCACTCGTTGGGCTGGATCTTTTGCACAAAGCGGATCAGGGTATCCACAAACAGCCCCAGCTTGGGGTCGTAGCAATCTCCGTTGCGGGTGTAGCCCCCGGCAGGGGAGAGCAGCGCCGCCGCAATGTCCGATTCAAACTGCTTTTCGGTGGTGTTGAGGGGCATGGTTGTATTCCTCCCTTAGTCGTTCGAAAATTGGTCTTTGATACCCTTGCATACAATGTCAATACTGTCGCTGAAGAGGCTGTACTCGGTGATTCCCAGAGTCTTTAGTTCTTTTAGAACAGCTTTCTTTTGCTGATTGGAAATGATGATTTTTCCGGCTACAGATTCATCATTTTCATCAATTGGAGCAAGGGTATCAGAAAAACACTTTTCATCATTGGCATCATGGGTAATCTTGTTCGGGAATAAGATATAACGCCCTTGTTGAATCTGTTGTCTTAGAGTAAAAGCTGGTGCATTTACAAAAAGAGGACCACGAAGGTGTTTGTCAACATAATCAGGTTTGGAGTTTTTATGATCTCCTTGAGCAGCGGAAGTGGATTTCCAATAAGACTGCTTTAGCATGGCGTCAAAGAAATCTTCAAGATGAACAGTATGAAGATCGTTAAAGTTTAAAATATAGGCACTATCCGCAACGGCGTTTAGGATAGCGTGATTTGAAACACGTTTCGATTTATCACAGAATACGTAAACGACACCATCCTTGTTGGTGCTATTACGAGTGGGCTGACAGGCAAAATACAATGCAACAAGAGCACTCTCTGTTACGTCGAGAAGACGAGTCGGCACGCCATAGTGCTGGAGCAAAGCAAGCGTTTCGAGAGGAAGCATGGCGTTTGTGAAAACATCGGGTTTCTTATATTTCGCAAGGGCAATTAAATCGCGTTCGTGTTTTAAAAAGTTGGAGTTTCTACCTAGAGAAGGAAGTAGTTGATAGTCTACACTGGACTGTCCGCGAAACAAAAACTCTGCATCTGGAGCAGATTCCTGCATGATTTTCTTGATTTTAGTAACATAAGTACTGGCAGCGCCTATGCGAACAGTCCTTTTAGGATCAAGCATTATAGTCCCTCCTTTTTATTGGAACATCTGAAAAACACCGACTATAACTCTATTTTACACCTCCCTCTTCCCGGTTACAACCTCATAAATCAAACTTTTCTTATAACTTTCCAGCTCTTTTACTAACTGCTCTTTCTTTGCAATCAGTCCGTCAATCTCGCTACATTTGGTATCAAGATAGTCCGCAATCTCTTTTTGCTCAACAACTGAAGGAACAGGAAGAACACAATTTAGGAATTTGTCGCCTTGCAATCTCCAACGACCGAGATGGCTTACACCCTGAGCCATACTATAAAAGATCCTATTAAAGTAGCACATTTGCATCAAATAAAGAAAGTACTTTGGATAATTGGTGACACTATTTGAAAGTGAAAACACTCGATAATCGGGACTGGTGACACCGTTATAATTGGAAATATCAACCCAGCCTGTCAGCAGATCCATGTGATTCATGGCAAACTCACCAGAGTATAGGAGCTGATAGTTTGAGTAGTTATCGGCAAGTTGCCCTTCATTGCTGGAAATATTTTTGGGCTTAATGCCATCTTGCGTAATGGAAAGGACTGTATAGCCCTCTTTGCCAGCAATTCTTTTTTTGATTTCAAAAAGATATTTGATTTTTATACACTTCCACTCTCTTGGAATTTCCCCAAGCCACTCAATTTTGCTGTCTTTCATTTCGTGATGGACGCAAACACCTTTTGTTATGGACTGCATAATAATCGTCTGTTTTAGTTTTTTATATTCTGCAATACTAGAGCGGGTTTTAGAAAGTATAGTGTTAATTTGAAAGAGTCTAGACTCAAGATAATTAGAAATTGTATTTTGCTGTTCAATGGAGGGCAAGACAATATTGAAATTAAGAAGATCTCCGAGCTTTATAAATTGAATTACAGAACCAATGGATTTGGGCTGCACTTCCATTGGAAGACCGACAGAGACGTAATATCGTAAAAAGGATGGTAATACATTGCGAAAATCAGAGAGAACATAAGTTCTCTGATAGGCATCGAATTTTCCTTTATAGTATTGTGTAAAGCCGACAAGCCCATTTCCGGCTACTAATAACGCTTCACAATCAAATGAATAAGAATTGATTCGTTTTGGAGCCATCGAACAAGTAAAAAAAGGATAATCTCCGTCAGGATTTTCAGCGTTTGCATCTAGCTTTCCAGTAGCTACGCGGTAAAGGCTTTTTCCCTTTCGGAGTTCCCACCCCTCTGGAATCTCCCCAATCCATTCAATGCCGCTGTCTTTCATTTTACGCATTTTCTGTACCATGCTTTCCGTATTCTGCAACCAGATAGTTGACGATTGCACTACAGGTAACCATCATGAATTTGGCTTCTTCAAAAGTAACGATGCTTTCGGCTTCGTGCTCGGCATGACGCACACCACCTTGATCGCAGGCATAAGAGTAAAGCTTATCAATTCCAGAGTTAAGACAAGGATGCAATTTTAGTCCGTGCTTAGCAAGTAGTTTTAATGCTTCACCAAGAGTAGCACTGTCTTTTTCTGCAATAATGCGGCAGGTTGCTTCGACGGCACTGATACTTTCTTTGACGCAGTTTTTATAGTCTGGGTGTTCACGGTCAGATAAAAAGTTGAGAGCCTTCTTAAGGTGTTTGCGTGCGCCGTCAAAAGGCGTACAGCAGGCTTGTTCAATTTCTTTTACTTCGATTTCATCTGTAATAGGAACGATTTCACCAGATATAAAGCGGTAACCTACATATTCACTTTGGAAAAGTTCATTGAACCACTCTTGAAAAACATCGATACAATTGTTAGTGGATAAGGCAAACCAATTGCAAATATACCAAAGCAAATCTAAAACTTCGTTATAAGGAGCCTCCATTAAAACCTCTTCGATTCGGGAATAAAACTTTTCCCAATCATAATGATAACCAAGCGGTAAATGATTTAAATCTGCAAAAACATTCTGCATTAGATTTTTACAGAAAATATTTGAAAGATTTTGATCTGTAGGACCGTACTTTATATTACGAGTTTCGCATTCATGGTTGAATGTTACTTGCAAAAAATCGTAGAGTTTATTACTAATAAATGTCCGAGTTCTTTCATCAAAATCATCAATTTGCATTTGGATGTTACAAGGGTCAATGCCGGCTCTGTCACTAAATCCACCGCGAACCTTAATCATACTTTTCCGTTCCATTATTCGTCCTCCTTATGGAACAGCTCTGCCAGCCCGGCGGAGATATCCTGTTCCAGTGCGGTGATGCGCGCCACGATATCCTCCACGGCTTCCGGTGCCTGATACTCGTAGAAATAGCGGGTCATGGGAATCTCGTAGCCCACCTTGGTCTTGCTGTGGTCGATCCAGGCATCGGGCGCGTAGGGCAGAACTTCCCGGGCAAAGTAGGCGTCAATATCCTGCACCAGCGGCACGCTTTCGGTGTCACGCAGGCTGGTGTCCGGCACAGGCTTGCCGCGCTTCAGGATAACGTTGCCCGCCTCGTCCCGCTGGGGACGCTCCACCACGATCTTGTTGTAGCCGAACTCCACGCTCTCAAACACCTTGCTCTCGCAATAGATGCCGTTTTTGTCGCCGTACACCTTGCCGTTGGCAAATTCGCCGTAGGCGGTGACGATCAGCTCCCGGCAGGCATCGGTGATGTCGTTGCGCTTGGTGCCGATGCTCTTGCGGCGTGGCTCGAAGCAGTGGCTGGCGTCAATAAGCTGCACCTTGCCCGCACGGTGGGCGGGCTTATCCTTGCTGAGCACCCAGATGTAGGTGGAGATGCCGGTGTTCATGAACATATCGGTGGAAAGCTGGATGATGCAGTCCAGCCAGTCGTTTTCCAGAATATACTGCCGGATGTTGCTGGGCCCGCTGCCGGCATCGCCGCTGAACAGGGGAGAGCCGTTCTGGATAATGGCCATCTTGCCCTTGTTTGCCAGCTTGGCAAGGCCGTTCAGCACAAAAAGCTGCTGCCCATCGCTGATCTTGGGCAGACCGGGCGCAAAACGCCCCATCTCGCCCCGGGCGGCTTCGGCTTCCACCGCCTTCTGCTCCCGCTTCCAGTCGATGCCGAAGGGCGGGTTATATATTATCTTAACCCACTGTGGAAAAGTCTGTGTAATACCTATCTTCATACGTCAAACACCCGTTCTTGATGTTTTTGAATCTCCTGCTGGAGGATATAGCACCCTTCTCAGAGTATCAAGACTAAAGTGCACTCACGGTCTTGACACTCTGAGAAGGGTGCTATGCCAACCAATTAGGAGATCCAAGGTGAAATATGTCTTCGATTGATTAAACCTTTGAGCATTCTCTGAACTTAGGATACTCATTAGAATGGGGGTTAAGATAATGGAGATGATGTACTGGAAGGTGAACCCGGGAAACTGATCCTCCGACAGAGTATCACCGAACCGCATATTGTTGGGGTCGCCGCCGCGGATCATCATGTCTGCCTTGGCGATGGCAAAGGTGGAGGGGTTGAACTCCTGCCCGAAGCAGGTCACCTCAATGTCGCTGTTCAGCTCGTGGATGCGCTCCTCCATGCAGCTCAGCATCTGGCTGGTTCCCATGGCCATATCGTAAACGGTCATGCTGCTGGTATCGAGGTCGGCTTCAGACAGCAGCAGGTCGGTCATCAGATAGATGATATCCCGGCTGGTGAAGTGGGCTCCGGCTTCCTCGCCAAAGCTCTCGGAGAACCGCCGCACCAGGTCCTCAAAGATGTAGCCGCAATCCACGGCGCTGATCTTGTCCGGGCCAAGATAGCCCTTCTCAGAGCCGAACTCCTTGATGACGAGGTAGAGGGTGTTGCTCTCTACCATCCGCTTGATGATGTTGTCAAAGTCGAACTTTGCCAGCACGTCCTGTGCGTTGGCAGAAAAGCCGGACAGGTAATCCCGGAAGTTGGACTCAATGTTGTCCGGGTCTGCCAGCAGGGTCTCGAAGGTGAAGCGGCTGGTGTTATAGAACTGGTAGCCGGAGGCCTTCTGCAAAAAGCCGTCGATGACCTGCAGCTTTTTCACCTTTTCGTAGGTGTCCAGCACTGCCTGATGGGTGGGCAGCAGGCAGTCGTGGAACCGCTTCACCACGGTCATGGGCAGAATGACCAGACCGTACTCGTGGGGCTTGAACGGCCCCCGCAGCATATCGGCTACGTTCCAGATCATGGCGGCTTTTTCGGCAATGTTGGCACCTACGGCGGTGATCTTATCGTTTGGCATACGTTGCTCCTTGTTTTTGTGATAGGTGGACATCCTGATTTTACAACAATGGGTGTCCTATAAATCGGATGGCAGGACGTTCTTCCCAAAAAAATGATGCTTGCATCTATTGTACCACGACAAAAGTGGAAACACCATATTCCGGCAAAAGAAAATGCCCGCCTGAAAACCAGACGGGCATCAATCATAGAAGGATTTAATCTTCACATAGAAGATCGTTGTTGCGCATGAAGGTGACAAAGCTGAGGATGATTTTGGCGTTTCTCGCTACAATGTCAGATTCGGTAAAATCTGTGGCATTCGCAGCAAGGTCAGTAAGCTCCTTGATTTTTGTACCCTCTTTTTTCTGCTTCCGGTTGTTTTCAAAACCGGTATAGTACTTGACCTTATCGCTGAAGCGATAATCAGAAGCGCGGATATTGATGCGCTTTTCCAACAACACCTTGTTGCCAAGGCTTTCAACATTTCTCGGATTGGAAAGCGAGTGCTCCTTTTCCTGGCGGTTGCGTGCGTAGATGTGCTCGATCTCAAGTACACTTTCAAGGGACAAGAGCTCCTGGGAGGAGTTCTGGAATGCCCACCATGTCAGCATGGCCTTTGTGATCGCGCGGTTGTTGCTGAAGGTATAGTTGTCAAAAGCGTTCTGCAATTTCTGCGTATCAAACAAATAGTCAGAAAACCGAACAGGTTGCCCGGTTACAATGTTGGTCATTTCTGCAAAAATGGGAGTGCGCAGTGCATTTACGCCCGGATTTGTAACGGCATATGCCCAGATGAATGCGGTGATTTTGTTAAGAAAGCTATAGAAACGATCGTCGTTCAGTAGACCATCAGAATCCCGATTGGCCATGTAATAGACCGAAACAAAATAGGTCCACATACCGTTGGGAGCGTAGTTCAGAACAAAGAGCCTGCGAAGAATTCGGTCAGAGAAGCGCTCAACATTTTGGTTCTGCACATCATTCCAGAAATCTGCAAGATTGATCAGATTTTCAAAAGTCTGGTCATTTTTTAGCAAGCTGTAAGCATTCCGCTCATAGAATTTGCGTAGCGCCTCCGTTGTCGAGGATTTGATGCCTTGCTTTGCACGTTCATAGTACATATACCGTGTGAAAAGCTCATCCATCGGAGTGCCGGTAATAGGATGGAAAATAGAATCACACAGTACCTCGAGGTCCTTCCACTTTTGGATAAAGACTTCCCGCTCGCCTTTGGCAGAGTAATACTTGTAAAATTGCGCCTTGAAAATATCTGCATCAGACAGTGGCTTTCCGCGGTCATTCAATGTCGAGAAGATTCGCAAAGCGGTGTCCTGAGATTCTGCTTCAATCGGGAGCAAAATACAGTTGTTCATGATCCGAATCGGAAAGAAGGAAAACCAGTCTGGGTAAGTATTCAGAAAGTCTACGATCTTTTGCTGAAAAAAGCGATAGTTATTGGCGTAGCTGCTCTTTTCGCAATCAGACAAGGTTCCTGTTTTCAGGATATTCAGAAATTCGTCCTTTTCCTTGTCGGTGGCGACTTCTGAGTCGATTTTCAATGCTGACTTGTCCGGGTCACCAAACTCATCGGTTTTCCAGATGCACTGCTCAATGAACTTGCTGGTCTTTACAGCTTTATCGTTCTTCATGCTTCCATATTTTTCATAGAAAGCTCGAAGCAACAGCATCAATGTCGTAAGGCGCTGTTGTCCGTCAATAATCTCCATTTTACCGTCATCATTTTTAAATGTGACGATGGGGCCGAGAAAATACTCATCGCTGTCACTGTTGAATTTGTCGCAGTCATTATCAGGAAATGCAAATAAGAACAGGTCATCCCAAAGAGTCTGGCATTCCTTTTCTCCCCAGGCGTAAGGCCTTTGATAATCCGGAATGAGGAAATCAGCCTTCTTCTCACTGAAAAGTGCCCGCACGCTTTTTTGATCAATGTTTAATTTTGACATTTGATGCCTCCTATTTAGCATCAGCAGGTTGCTTCAACTTATCAAATCATCTGAAAATGCCGCAACGCTTCCACGATCGCATCCTCTTTTTCTTTCGGACACTTGGGCTGTTTGGCATTTTCAGATTTGGGCTTATTATAATTCTCTCGCTTGATGATGCCGTACTTCTGCTTCACCTGTGCGATATAGAGATTGGATACCTTCAACTGATGGTGTTCCCACACATAATCCCGAATCTCTTTGTAAGTGGCCTTGCTTTCGGCGGCAGTCACATCCAGCTCATCCATGCTTACTTCCGCTTCGATGTGTCAGTTGACATGGACCTTGGTTAGAAGAATGACCGCTTCGCAATGGCTTGAGGGTTGCGTTTGTTACATCGTTTTGGTATAACAACTCACAACCTCGCAATGGCTTGAGGGTTGCGTTTGTTACATCGTTTTGGTATAACAACTCACAA
>ERZ1107006.2396-NODE-2396-length-13786-cov-5.442794_pt1 | contig 13786 bp, 9 predicted proteins | sample MGYA00403696_ERZ1107006 | MGnify/ENA primary metagenome ERZ1107006 (study PRJEB35170, sample SAMEA104062441) | human gut metagenome | biome: human gut; feature: human-associated habitat; material: faeces | place: Denmark | collected 2012-08-13 ...
AGGTGATAGGACCGTATTTCTTCAGGAACTTGTTCTGGATCTGCATGGCCGGGAAAGCAACGTTCCATTCCAGCGTCTCGTCCAGCAGCAGGCCCACGCCGCGGCGGTCCTCAGACACGAAGGCAAGCTGCGCGTCCAGGCACTTCCGGGGATTGTTCAGGGGAATGGGCTTGCCGTCAAATTCCACGGTGCCGCCGGCCTCATACAGGCCCATGACACCGTTGGGAATACCCAGCTTGCCCTGACCTGCCAGACCGCCGATACCGAGGATCTCACCCTCCTTGACATCCAGATTCACATTCCGGACGATCTCGCCGGGCATATCCACCCACAGCTTACGGATGGACATGATCGTCCGGGCATCAGAACAATCCCGAACCTCCCGGACCGCACTGAGGTCCACGCTGCGTCCCACCATACACCTGGTGATCTCATCCACGCTGGTCTCGGAGGCAGGCGTGTCCTTCACTACCTTGCCGTCCCGCATGATGACTACCTTGTCACATACGTTCAGGACTTCCTGAAGCCGGTGGGTGATGAAGATAACAGCGATGCCACGGGACGCCATGCCCCGGATGGATTCCAGCAGAGCCGCGGCCTCCTTCTCCGTCAGAACGGCGGTAGGCTCGTCCAGGATCAGCAGCTTGAGCTGGTCCTTGCTCAGCTCACGGGCGATCTCGGTGAACTGCTTATGACCAACGGGCATATCGCTGATGACCATATTCTGGTCGATCTCCACGCCCATTTTGTCAATGGCCTCTGCGGCCTTGGTCTTCATTTTTTTATAATCGAGCGTATTCAGCCGGGGGCCGAACACCTCGGAAATGACGTTCTTCTTTTGGGGCTCACGATTGAGCAGAATGTTTTCCGTGGCAGTAAAGCCGGGGATCAGAGAGAACTCCTGATGCACCATGCCGATACCGGCCTCCAGTGCGTCAAAGGGCGTATTAAAGGTGACTTTTTCACCATTGATGAGGACGTCGCCGCCGTAGCCGCCGGTTTCCCGGATGACGTCCATACCGAACAGGATCTTCATCAGCGTGGATTTACCCGCGCCGTTTTCGCCTGCCAGGCCCAGGACTTCACCAGCCTTCAGGGTGAAGTTGATGTCCGTCAGGACCTGGTTGCCGAAGAAGTCTTTTTTGATGCCGCGCATCTCCAACAGGGGAGCCGTATTACTTTCCATAAATGATACCCTACCTAATAAGAGAGGAGGAGGGTCGCCCCTCCTCCTCAGTTTAGAATGAGCGAGAAAAAACGCTGCTTATTTCACAGTGAAATACTTCTCGGGAACCTCAACTTCGGTGGAACCCATGAACCAGCCGGGATCACCCATGATGTAGGTGTCCTGATACACCAGGAAGGTGTTGTCGGCCTTGACGCCGGTGGTGGCGTTGGTGTAGTTGGAGCCGTTCCAGGAAGCCTCGGGAGAGAACTCGTGGTAAGCCTTGGCGATATCGTCGATGTCGCACAGCTCGCTCTCGCCGTTGATGACATTCAGCGCGTGCTGGGCCAGACCAGCAGTGGTGGTGTAACCGTAGGAGTAAGCCCAGGTGCCGAAGCGGCCAGCGCCGCCGGCCTCGCAGATCGCGTCCTCGACCTTGGCCAGGATCTTCTGGAAGTCGCCGGCCTCAGCGGTCAGGTCGATGCCCAGAGCGCCGGGATAGCCCATCAGAGGAGAGGGCAGGTCAGCCTCGATGAAGTAGCCGCCGTACTGCAGCAGCTGCTTGAGCAGAGGCTCGGTGTGAGCATCGTTGGTGCAGAAGTAAGCGGCCTTCTCGCCGTAGGTCTTGGACCACTCAGGGACCTTCTCCAGGATGTAAGCCTGAGCACCGGCCACGCCGACGTCAGAGGTGGGATCGGGAGCGGTCTCCATTTCGAACTTCATGCCAAACTCCTCGCAGGCGGCCTTCATAACCGCGATACGACGGCTCATGGTCTCATAAGCCAGGTGACGGGGGAAGGAGATGTGCACGAAGGTGTCGCAGCCCAGCTCGTGGGCGGTGCGGATGATCAGATAGCCGCGGGCCACGAAGTCGTTGTTGCACACCAGGTCGGCAGCAGAGCCGATCTCGAGCAGATCCTCATGGGCCTCGCCGGCGATGCACAGGATGTCGGGGCGGATCTCCTTGATCTTACGGAACGCCTCGGTGGTGCCGGGGACGGACTGGTTGACGATGATGGCCTTCATGTCGGCGTCATCAGCCAGGTTCACGATAGTCTGGATGGTGGTCTCCAGCTCCTCGGTGAAGTTATCGGGATAGATGGCCAGCTTGACCATATCCTCACCGTACAGGGCCCGGAAAGCCTCGGCGCCGCGGCGGTCGTCCTCGGACTGAGAAACGGAGCCGGTCACGATGCCGATGTGGACGTTGCCCTCGGTTTTCGTGTCAGCGGTCTCGGAAGGAGTCTCGGTTTTGTTGCTGCCAGTGTTGGGGGTGGGGTTGCTTTTGCCGCAGGAAACCAGGGCCAGGGCCATGGTCAGGGCAAGCAGTGTGCTCAGCAATCTTTTCATACATGCCTCCAATTCGTTTTTTTGCAAGCATTTCACAAGAGACCTGCAAATAGTTGCTATATATGATACCTGAATCGTTTGCATTTGTCAACAGAGCAAAGACAAAATACTGATACTTTTTTTCGTATTACGGACAGGTTCCATGAGAGTTATTCCTGTTTTCCCACTCTTTTCCCACTGAGTGCTCTATTCGTTTTTTCGAGTAAAGAATCTGATTCGCACGTTCTCTCCCTTATTCATTTATTCATTACTATCCTTTTTTCTATGCGCTCCGCAAAAAGTCATGCTTCACAAAAAATCAAAAATGGAGCACCGGCCGATCCCGGTGCTCCATTTTCAAATTGTATACAGGCTTAGCCGATGCCGCCATAGATGGCGCCCAGGATCAGGGCCGCCAGAGAGGCTGCGCAATACACCCACTTGCCCAGAGGATAGAACCAGCCGCTGATGTCCTTCTTGCCGGCGGTGCGGCCCTCGTGGACAGCCGCCAGAGCAGTGTCCTTCTTCATGACCCAGAAGAACATGATACCGGCCAGCAGAGCGCCCAGCGGGCAGATGTAAATAGAGACAACGTCCATCCACTGAGAGGTCCAGGGCTGGATGCACAGTGCGATCACGCCGCCCACCGCGCCGATGATGACCACGGACAGCACACGGTTGGTGTGGAGCTTCTCCTGCAGGAAGGCCACGGGAGCCTCATACAGGTTCACGATGGAGCTGACGCCTGCGAACAGAACGCAGATATAGAAGATCATACCCACGATCCGGCCGCCGGGCATGGCGTTGAACACGTTGACCAGGTAGACGAACATCAATCCGGGGCCGCCCTCCATCCCAACGATGCCCTCACCCAGGATGACCGCCATGGCGGGGATGATGACGATGGCAGCCAGCAGAGCGGCGATGGTGTCGAACAGAGCCACATTGCGGGCGGAGGAAGGCAGGTCCTCATCCTTGGGCAGATAGGAGCCGTAGATCACGGAGCCGTTGCCCGCCACAGACAGGGAGAAGAATGCCTGACCGAATGCGAAGACCCAGACCTGAGGATTCAGCAGGCCCTCGGGCTTGAGGGTGAAGATGTACTTGTAGCCCTCGCTGGCGCCGGGCAGGGTGCAGATATAAACGCCCAGGACCACGAACAGGAAGAACAGGGCGGGCATCATGACCTTGTTGGCCTTTTCAATACCGTTGCCCACGCCGAATGCCATGATGGCCAGAGAGGCCACCAGACCCACGATCAGCCATACGCCATTGCCGATGCCGAAGATACCGTTGCTGAACATCATGCTCAGGGCCTCGCCCAGAGTCTCTGCCTCGGGAGCGGTGCCGCCGAAGGTGCCGCCGATGGTCGCCATATCGGTGCCCATAGCGTACAGGCTGCCGGAAATACCCATCCAGCAGTACTTGAAGATCCAGCTCATGACCACGGTGTAGCCGATGGCCAGCATCATAGATCCGACGATGGGGAGCGCGCCGATGGCTTCGCCAAGCCGCTTATTGCCGGTGCGTTCCTCGGTAGCCTTGCCGAAGGCGATCATGGGGCCGCCCTGCGCCCAACGGCCCAGTGCGAATTCCTCAATGATACCGGTAGAACCGACCAGAAGTACAAACAGGAAGTACGGGATCAGAAACGTCATGCCCCCGAACTGCTGCACCATGATGGGGAAGCGCCAAATATTACCCATACCAACGGCAGAGCCAATGCAGGCCAGAATAAAGCCCCATTTGCTTTGAAAACCGTCGCGATTTTCCAGAGTTGCGTGTTTGTCTGACATAGATTGCCCTCCTAAAGACACAGATTGGTGTGATGATCGGATGTGGCGCTTTTCAGATCGGCTCACGCCCGATGGGTGGCCGCAAGCGGCGCACCCAAACGGGACGGAACCTATTCAAGCGCCCGGGCGCGATGAAAACTGAGACAAAGGAACTTGCTGGAAATGCTGCGCTGAAATCTTTTTATTTAATTGTATTTCCCGGACTTACTTCTCCTCGTTGGCGTAGGGCTCCAGGAAGGCGTGGAAGTGACGCATGGGCAGCTTGTGGCCCCAGACGATCCGCATGTTGGGGATGGACTCGCGGTCCTCATACAGCGCCTTGACAGCGGCGATGACGTAGTCCAGGTGCTCCTGGGTCAGGCGGCTGCGGTCGATGGCGAAGCGCACCACGTTGGCCAGCTCAGCCTGCTGCTCGGGAGTCTTCAGGTCATATTCCATGGAGAAGTCGCCCAGCTCGGACACGCGGATACCGTAGCGGCGGATCAGCTCCAGAGAGAAGCCGGTGCCGGCGAAGGTGGTATGATCGCGCTTGCCGTCGAAGAACTCATCCATGTTGATGTACACAGCGTGGCCGCCGGCGGGGAGAACGACACCCTTGACGCCGGCCTTGTAGAAGCCCTGTGCCAGGTACTCGCACTGCTGCACGCGGTCATGCATGTAGCCGAAGTCGCAGCTCTCATAGAGGCCGCAGGCCAGAGCCATGATGTCACGGCCGGACATGCCGCCGTAGGAGTCGTTGCCGTAGCAGGAGATCTGCTTGACCTTGATGAGCACGCCCACGTCGGTCTTCACGGTGCCGTCCTCGTTGAAGTCGGAGAACTTCTGCCAGAACAGGCCGCGGTCGCGGAAGGCCAGCATACCGCCCATGTTGGCGTGGCCGTCCTTCTTGGCGGACATGGTGAAGGCGTCGCAGTAGGAGAACATCTCGCTGGCGATCTCGGCGATGGACTTGTCGGCGTAGCCTTCCTCGTTCATCTTGATGAAGTAGCAGTTCTCGGCCCAGCGGGCAACGTCGAACACCAGAGGAATGTCATACTTATGCGCCACGCGGTTGATCTCCCGGATGTTGGCCATGGAGACGGGCTGACCGCAGATGGGGTTGTTGGTGATGCAGGTGAACACCAGAGGTACGTTCTCGGGACCCACGGCCTGGATCAGCTGCTCCAGCTTCTCGATGTCCATGTTGCCCTTGAACGGGTTCTTCTCGTAAGAGCCGCCCTCGGGGATCTCATACAGCAGCTCCTTGTTGTACAGGTTGCGGGGGATGGAGCCCATCTGCTTGATGTTGCCCTCGGTGGTGTCGAAGTGGCCGTTGGAGGGGATGGTGAAGACCTTGCCGGGATGACGCTGGGCCAGGATCTTCTTCACGATCTCCATCAGGACGGACTCAGCGGCACGGCCCTGCTGAATGATGAAGGCATTGGGGCGCTCCATCTGAGCAGCGCCGCCGTTGAACAGGCCGCCCTCGTACTCGCAGAGATAGACCTCGTCCATCATCTTCTCGATGTCACGGCAATCGGTGCGGACCAGGTCGATGACCTTCTTCCAGTTCTTCTCGCCGCCGCGCTCGAAAATATCGCGGAAAGTATCCAGCAACACATAGTAGCCGGTGTTGCGGCCGTAGGCCTCGTCGCCCAGGAACAGGGTTGCCCACTGCTGGTTGGTCATAGCGGTGGTACCGGAGTCAGACAGCATATCCACAGTCAGCATGCCGGAGGGGAACGCAAACTCATTCCAGTGCGTAGCGTTCAGAGCGCGCTCGCGCTGCTCAACAGTAGCCTGAGGAAGATCGCGCACCACATACGCGCAGTGCTGAGGCATCGTCACGTTCAGGGGATAGTGCTTCGCATTCTTGTCCATTTTGCTTACCTCCATAATTTGGCGTTTTCCGCCTGTTTTTTTGGAGATACCCCGGTCGTCGAAGAGCGGGCTTCCCATTTCCCGCTCTGCGCCTGGCGGACAGTATCCGATACAAAAGAATCGTGGAGCGGCTCGTTTCAGGCTGCCTGAACAGAACGCCAAGCAGGGATCCTGTCTCCGCCCCTTTCCTGTTGTGCGACTATTTTATCATGTTTTTAGGACCCCGTCAACTTTTATTGTGATTTTTTTGCATATCTTCGATATTTTTTACGCTGTTTAGCTGTTTAAATTTATATATTTTGTATGTCTCCTCGGTTGGCTGATAATAATTTTTTCTCATTATTTTTTGCTTTGACAACGCGACTTTCTCATATATAATATTTTCATAGCCCGAAAATATGCAAAATGAAACGGGGGAATCTTATGACGTCCTCTTCCAGCCTGATCCTTCAGCATTACATCAAGCTGACCGAATTTTTGGGAAAAGCGCTGGGTCCCGACTATGAAGTGGCCCTTCACGATCTGACCCGGAAGGACCGTTCCATCATCGCCATCGCCAATAATTATATCAGCGGCCGGGAGGTCGGTGCGCCTCTGACCAATATGGCCCTGAGTATTCTCCGGGACAAGAGCTATGAGCATACGGACTATCATCTCCACTATTACAGCATCAACGTCAACGGAAAAGACCTCCGATCCAGCACCTTTTTCATCAAGGACAACGGCAAGCTCATCGGCCTGCTGTGCATCAACTTTGACGACAGCCGCTATCGGGCCATCAGCGACCATATCCTGAAGCTGTGCCACCCGGACCTGTTCGTAACCGATGTGCTGGCACAGCCGCTGCCGGAGTGCGAAGATGACATGTCCGCCCGGTCCTCCCCGGAAAAATTCCGCAACTCCGCAGATGCGGTGGCTTTGGACGCCATCAATCGGGAGTTGGAACGGATGGGGGTCACGCCCGGCCACCTCACCCACAGCGAGCGGCTTCAGGTCATCACTTCTCTGGAATCCGCCGGCATTTTTCTGTTGAAAGGCGCCATCAAAAGCGCCGCGGCCGCCCTCGGCTGCTCCACCGCCAGCATTTACCGCTATCTCTCCCAGATCAACCCCTCTGACTAAGCCCGAAAGCACTGAAAAGGCCGAAGTGTACCCCTTAATTTATACATGTATCAAAATCACCTCCGCCGAAAATGACGGAGGTGATTTGATTCTTTATGTTCCGCTCTCGCCGTAGTTGCTCAGCACGCGGGCAGAGGGATCGTTGACGTCGCAGCCCTTCCAGCTCTTGTTTGGCATCCAGAAATCCTTCACCATAGGAGCCTGACCGGGATAGTATTTCTCAAAGATCTCCCGGTACAGCAGGGATTCCTTGGTAAACGGCTGGGCGAAATCGTACTTCTTCCGCTTTTCCTCAAATTCGGCGTCGGTGTACTTGGTTTCGGCATAAGCCTTGAGATCATCCACCATGGAGTGGCCCACGGCGTCGGAGAATGCTGCCTTCTGGCGCCAAAGGATGTCATCCGGCAGCAGATGGTCCTTCTCGAAAGCGTGACGCAGGAGGTACTTTCCCATATCATAGGTATTGACCTTCATGGCCGGGTCGATGCTCATGACATACTTCACGAAATCCAGATCACCGAAGGGCACCCGGGCCTCGATGGAGTTGGCGGAAATGCAGCGGTCCGCCCGGAGCACATCGTACATATACAGCTCGTCCACCCGCTTCTTCGCCTCCTGCTGGAAGGCTTCGGGGGAAGGGGCAAAATCCGTATACTTGTAGCCGAACAGCTCATCGCTGATCTCGCCGGTCAGCAAGACACGGATATCCGTCTGCTCGTGGATGGCCTTGCAGCAGAGGTACATGCCCATGCTGGCCCGGATGGTGGTGATGTCATAGGTCCCCAGCAGGGAGATGACCTCTTCCAGGGTGTCCAGCACCTGCTGGCGGGTCATGTACACCTCGGTATGGTCCGCGCCGATGTAATCCGCCACTTCTCTGGCGTATTTCAGATCAATGGCATCCTTGTCCATGCCAATGGCGAAAGTGCGGATCTTCTTCCCCAGCACCAGCGCGCTGATGGCGCACACCAGAGAGGAATCCAGTCCGCCGGAGAGCAGGAAGCCCAACGGAGCGTCGGCGTCCAGCCGCTTATCCACACCGGCGATCAGCTTGTTGCGGATGGTGCGGCAGACGGTCTCCAGATCGTCATGGCAATAGTCCGTGACGGTGGTGAGGTCGGCGTAGCGGACGAACTTGCCGCCGGCGTAATAGTGGCCGGGAGGGAAGGGGCAGACCTCCTTGCACAGGCCGATGAGGTTTTTGGCCTCGCTGGCGAAGACGATGCCACCGTCATCCAGATAGCCGTAGAACAGCGGCCGGATGCCGATGGGGTCCCGGGCGGCGATGAGGGAATCCGTCTTGTGGTCATAGATGATCATGGCAAACTCCGCGTCCAGCTTGGCAAACAAAGAAAGGCCGTATTCCCGGTACAACGGCAGAATGATCTCGCAGTCGCTGCCGCTCTTGAATTCGTAGCCCTTCTCCGTCAGCTGCCGCTTCAGGGGACGGAAGCCGTACAACTCCCCGTTGCACACCACCATATCGCCGTCCAGCTCAAAGGGCTGCATGCCGGCCTCGGTCAGGCCCATGATGGCCAGCCGGTGGAAGCACAGCCAGCCGGAGCCGGTGTCCATGATCCGGGACATATCGGGGCCCCGGGAAACAGTCCGGTCAAAATAGGCCGGGATCTCACTCTTGTCCAGCTTCTTGGTGGAAAAACCCATAATTGCGCACATAAAAAAGCACCTCCGGAAAAAATAAAAGCAGCGAACGATCCTAAAATTTTAGGACGAATCGCTGCCGCATCCGTGGTGCCACCTAACTTGCTGATTGAAAATCAGCCCCTTTGCGGGGTTCCAACAAACCCCTGTGCTTTAACGCCGCACGCCGCGTCTCCCCTACTAAGCCTTCGCCGTTCAGATCGCTGCTCCTGAGTGTTATTCCCGCCGCCCCGTTGTACCGGGCTTCCACTGCCCCCGGCTCGCTGTGACCGTTTGGCCACGGTACTTGTCTCGATCCACGCATTTTCAATATGGCCGGAGCGTTGACCCGCTCCGAAATTGATGGACTGATTATAGCCCCGCGCAGTTCATCCGTCAAGATTTCAGATGTCAAATTTTCCGTGCTTTTCCTACCAATTTTATGTGTATTTACAACAAGGACAGTTGTTTCTCTTGACACCCCTCTTTAAATGTGCCATGCTGAAAAAAATGACACAGGAGGGATCAATATGCAGAGGATCAGCTGGATCGGCGTAGGCATCATGGGGAAAGCCATGGTGCGGAACCTGATGAAAGCGGGCTACGAGGTCCACATTTATGCCCGTCACCCGGAAAAAGTGGCAGACGTGATATCCGAGGGTGCCGTACCCCACGGCAGCATTGCGGAGTGTGTGAAGGCCAGCGAGGTGGTCATCACCATGGTGGGCTTCCCCAAGGATGTGGAGGAGGTCTACTTTGCCCCCGGCAATATTCTGGACAGCGCCGCCAAGGGCATGACGCTCATCGACATGACCACCACCAGCCCCACCCTGGCCCAGCGGATCTACCAAGAGGGCGCCGCCCGGGGACTGCGAGTACTGGACGCCCCCGTCACCGGCGGTGACAGCGGGGCCCGTGCTGGAACGCTTTCCATTCTGGTAGGCGGCGATCAGGCAGATTTCGACGCTTGCCTCCCCATTTTCCAGGCCATGGGCACTAACATCACCTATTTCGGTCCCGCAGGCTGCGGCCAACACGCCAAAATGGCCAATCAGATCATGATCGCCGGGGCGCTTTCCGGCGTGTGTGAGGCTCTGACCTACGCCAAGGCGGAGGGGTTAGACGGGAATACTTTGCTGGGCGCCGTATCCACCGGAGCCGCTGGCAGCAAGCAGCTGGACTTTCAGGGCAAGAAGATCCTGGCAGGTGACTTTGCCCCCGGCTTCTTCATGAAGCACTTTGTGAAAGATATGCGTCTTGCGGAAGAGGAAGCAGAAAACGCCGGGCTGGATCTGAATGTTTTGCAGCAGGCGCTTTCCAACTGTCAATCCCTGATCGACCGAGGCTGCGGTGATCTGGGCACTCAGGCTCTGATCAAATTCTACGAAAAATAACAGATGAAAGCAGGAGGCACAGCATTGACGCTGTGCCTCCTGTTCATTCCAACTGTCAATCCGTCTCCTTGGGAACCGGTTGAATTTCCAAATAATAATGGGGCTGGTTCAAATCCAACTTCACCTCCGTAACGCCATTTTCCGGATCAAAACCGATGTTCTGGCCTGTGATTTGGACGTTTTCTGCATGGGTAACGGAGGCTGTCTGGGCCGTGAAGGCCAGAGTGGAATCCAGCGTGGTCATCAGATCATATCCTTGCAAGTTCCGGCGGCCTGAGCCGGAGCAGGCAAAGTCAAAGCTGGGGGCCTTCCAATACTGCGCCGTGACCTCCACCGTACCGCCAGCCGGAACGGTAACCTCCGTTTTCAGATACAGTACCCGATCCACAAACAGCACCTCGTCCATCAGCTCATCCAGCCGTCCGCTGTCATAACGGTCGGCAGGCTGCTCCGACAACAGGCCGTATTGCTCCAACGCCCGCTCCGCCAGCAAGCAATAAGTTTCCGGGTTCAAAACCTCCGCCGCCTCGCTGAGCCAGCCGTAATAGCCGGGATTTTTTTCCATTGTGTCAAGAATCTCCCGACACAGGGTCAGCAGCACCTCATGAAGCGTGGTCTCACTCCGGGTAACGGTACAGGAAACACCGTCGATCTCCTCGCCGGGATCGCAGCCGCCGTCCCGATAGCCTTGTAATGTGTAGCCCGTCAGGTCCGCCCCGATCACGATCAGCTTCTTGCAGATTTTACTCCGCCGCTGACCGTCAGGCACGAAATAGCTGTAAGTGACCTCTCCGGTGCGCTCATCCCAGCCGTACCCCTCAAAGCCGTAGGACAGCACCGTGGTACGGGTGTCATCCGCCGTAAACGTCACCGCCTGGGTAGCCGCCTGATACTGTTCCGTGGGCGCTTCAAAATCCGTAAAGGTATAGACCGTGACCGGCATATCCGCCGGTGTATGCGTCCCGGTGGCCGCTTTCCGGTAACCGCCGCCGTCCAGAAGCGTCTGATAATCCGTCCATTGGCTGGGATACCGCAGATTCAGGGTAGAAGTGTCACCGCCGCCGGCGCCGCCAAAGCCACCCGCATAATCGCCGATGACCAACTCCTTCTCCGCTTTCTCTCCGTTCACCGTCACGCTGGGATCTATGGAAAGCAGATCCCTGATCCCGCCCACAATGGGATACAGCAGGGTCAGCGTCACATCCGTATCGGTTGGATTGCCGAGGATATAACCGTCCGTTATCGCCGCGCCCCACTGAGAATCGTATCCCTCCGGGTCTGTCCGGGGGGTAAAATCCCAATCCGTGTGGCGTTCCGCCGTCACGCCGGGATTTTCGTCTGCCGTGGTCAGGGGCAGCACCGGCCCGGCGTAGGACATGAACGCCACAGCGTCCGCAGCGCTGTCCGCATTATTGATCCCGCTGCCGCCTGCGCTGGCTCCATGACCGCGAAAGCCGCCGGTAACCAGATAGGTGGCTCCCGCCCCGCAGAGCACCATCAAGCAGGCCGCCGCAGCCGCATACCGCCGCCAGACGGGCCGCTTTTTCGCAGGGGTCTCAGCGGCCGCCTCGATCAGACCCTCATCCACCAAACCGATGGCCCGGAACAATCGCTCGGCTTTCATACCACGATCCCCTCCTTTTCCAAAAATGCCCGCAGGGCCTTTCTCGTGCGGAACAGGGCAGATTTTACCCGGCTCTCGCCGCAATCCAGACGCTTTGCGATGGCGACCTTGTCTTCCCTGGTAAAGATGATACCCGGCTCCTGCTCACCGTCGCGCAGCGTGGTGTCGAAAATGTACAATCTCTCACTCATATTCTGTCGGTCTTCTGATGTCGGGCGATCGTTCGATCGCTCCGAATCCGTGTTTTCCTGCAAAAAGCCGTGTGTCCGCCCGTATCCGCTGGGCCTTCCGTTGTCGGAGTCCGCTCTTTCCGCTGCGAAGGAGCCGAAGCCTGCCGGAATCTCCGCAGCCGGCCCCGGCCGGATGTCATGTATTTCCGAAAGGGTGAACCTTGTCGCCCGATCTTTCGTCGCCGGCGTGCGAAATGGCCGGTTCGGCGGATTTTGATTACGATTCGTAACTGAAACGGGTGAAACAGATGCTAAATTTATAAAATATCATCCTGCTTAGGCACGAAATGAAATTATATATGGTTTCGTAATCCATTCATTCATTTGCAAATATATAAATTATTCAAGAATTTCAAAAATATTTTCCTTGAAGTTTCGAATAATAATACGATCCCGTTTCGGTGCGACGAAAATCCGTCCGGTTTCTTTCCGGCACCGAATCCATCCGGCCTACGAACGTCGTGCGTCGACAGCATTTCGGCGGCGGACGGGGTGGAATGCCGTGGGAGAATATCCCTCCCGCGGTATCTTCTCGTAATCGGAACTAATTTGGGATTGGGTGTTATTTTATTGATTTATAGCAAGTATTGGAGCCGTTATGAGGTCGGCCTCGGAAATCGTCTCCGGCGAGCGTGCCGGAAGCGGGCGTGCCGGAATATTCTTCGGCGGCGGAAGTGGTACGTCCGTCGTCGAACGAGTGGCCGGAAGGAGGCAGGTACGGCCGGTTATAAATCGTAACTTCCGGTTTTTCCGCTCTTTGGGACGGGTCTGTGGATTCTTTCTCTTCGACAGGAGGCGCGCCGCAGGCCGGAACTGTTCGCAGAAAAACGGGGGCGGCGGACATCCGTCGTCCCCCGCCCCCGTTTTTCATCGGTGATTGCGCGTTTATCCGATCTCCCACGTCTCGCCCGCGTGGAGCAGGTCGTCCATGCAGCGGATCGGGTTGGAGTTCCGGATTTCGGCGACCTGTTCGGCCACCTTGCGGTCGTAGACGTGCGTGTCCTCCACCTCGCGGATCACGCCGACGGCCACCGGCATGTCGGGGTATTTCATCGCCGCGAGCATCAGATGCAGCGAGGTATCGCGCTCGTGTGCGTCGTGCGTGAGAACGTCGTCGATCGTGTACCCGTCTTCGCCAACGGTCACCGCTTTCAGCTTGCCGTTCTCGCGCACGAGACCCTTGTCGCGGTTCGCGCCGAAGAGCATCTTCTCGCCGTGGCGCAGCACGATCGTGCGTTCGGCGCGGGTGGCTTTGTCGCCGGCGAAATCGGCGTGTGTCTTATTGTTGAAGATCACGCAGTTGACCAGACATTCGACCACCGACATCCCCTGATGGCGTGCGGCGGCCAGCAGGCACGACTTGGTCAGCTCGACGTCGGCGTCCACCGTGCGGGCGAAGAAGGTCGCCTTGGCGCCGATGGCCAGTTCGCCGGGATTGAACGGCTTTTCGATCGTGCCGTAGGGCGAGGTCTTGGTGACCTTGCCCAGCTTGGTCGTGGGCGAGTACTGCCCTTTGGTCAGTCCGTAGATCTCGTTGTTGAAGAGGATGCAGTTGAGATCGACGTTGCGCCGGATGGCGTGGATGAAGTGGTTGCCGCCGATGGCCAGCGAGTCGCCGTCGCCGG
>ERZ1107006.2405-NODE-2405-length-13745-cov-2.949744_pt1 | contig 13745 bp, 13 predicted proteins | sample MGYA00403696_ERZ1107006 | MGnify/ENA primary metagenome ERZ1107006 (study PRJEB35170, sample SAMEA104062441) | human gut metagenome | biome: human gut; feature: human-associated habitat; material: faeces | place: Denmark | collected 2012-08-13 ...
CCTCTCCAGCATTTTTGAAGGAAAGTTCCATTCCGGCGAGCAGGTGCAGATTGAACGTCTTTGCGAACAGTATGAGATCAGCCGCACGCCGGTCATCCAGGCCCTCAAGCGCCTGGCCACGGACGGCATCGTGGAGACCTCCCCGACCGGTAAGTTCTTTTTCCCCGCCGCGGACGAACGGCGTGTGCGGGATATGATGGAGATGCGCCTGTTCTTTGAGGTCGGCGCTGCAAACCTCATCTGCGACATCGGCGAGCCCGCTATGGATTACCGTATCGCCGAGTGTGAGGAGGAGTGCAGCCGCTCGCAGGAGAGCGGCGACAGCTACCGCTCCAGTATGGCGGATATGAAGCTGCACCGCATGATCGTCGCCTGCGCGCGCAATTCCTACATGACGGAGCTGTACAACCGCGTGCAGAACAACTGCGTCACGCTGAATTACCTGAACCTCAAGGGCGTGGCAGTCGTTTCGCAGGAGGCCGTCGATCACCACAGGATGATCTGTGACGCCCTCCGCCGCCTCGACCGCGCTGCCCTCGTCAGTGCCATCACCACCCATGTGCGGTATGTGGAGGAGCAGATCATCCGCAATATCCGCGAAAATGAGCAGTCAACGTAGACCTGTTTTGTGCACGGCAGGCCTCGCTGATAATAAATGAAAACCAATTCAGAAAAGACGACAAGTCTATCAGGAGGAAGAAATATGAGCACCATGCGTAAGACCAAGGGTTCCGGCGTTATGCCTGCCGTGATGACTTTCTGGAATGCTGACGAGAGCTTCAACCAGAAAGAGACCGAGCGCTATATCCAGTGGGTTTTGGACTGCGGCGCACACAGCCTCTCCGTGACCGGCTCCACCGGTGAGAACATCTCCATGAGCGACGATGAGCAGAAGAAGATCATCGAGTGCCTCGTGAAGTTCGTCGACCATCAGGTCCCCGTTTATCCCGGCACCGGCAAGTATGGCACCGCGCAGACCATCGAGATGACGAAGTTCGCACAGAAGTGCGGCGCCGAGGGCGCGCTGGTCATCATGCCGTATTACCTCATCCCGCACAAGAGAGCCGTCGTAAACCACTTCAAGAAGCTCCGCGAGGCTGTCGGCGATGATTTCGACATCATCCTTTACAACAACCCCCGTTTCTGCGGCTATCAGTTCGAGCCGATCGAGCTGAAGGAGCTGGCAGAGCAGGGCATCATCAACGGCGTGAAGCTGGCTGACGGCCGCGCCAGCTACATCCAGGGCATGAAGCACTACTGCCCGGACGGCATCACCGCCCTCTATGGCCATGACTACGAGCCGCTGCCCGCCTTCTTCGCTGGCGCTGACGGCTGGCTGTCCGGCCTGCCCGGCATCTTCCCGAAGTTCTGCGTCGACCTGTTCAACCTCTGCACCGTGCAGCAGGATGCTCCGGCCGCCCGCAAGCTGTGGGATAAGATGCAGGACTTCATCGACTACTTCATCACCTACAGCAACAACGATCCGCACTGGCACGAGGTCTTCAAGTATGTCCTCAAGTGCTTCGGCTTCGACGCCGGCCTGCCCCGTATGCCGCTGGGCGACCTGCTGCCCGAGGAGAAGAAGAAGGTCGACGCTCTGCTGGCCGACATGGACGTCACCATCAAGGCGACCAACCTCATCAAGTAAGCAATTCATCACCTTTCTCACACCCCGCGCCGGAGGATCGGACCCCGCTTCTCCGGCGCGGGGGATACCCCTTGCAGGCAATGATCCCAGACCCCACTATCAAGAGAATAAAAGGAGCGTCATGAAATGAAGAAGTTTTCAAAACTGATCGCGCTGGTCCTCGTACTCTCGCTGGTATTTGCTTTCACCGCCTGCGGCAAGGGCGGCAGTGACGATACCATCAAGCTCGGCATCCTCTGCTCCCTGACGGGCAACTCCCAGACGAACGGCGGCTATGCCCAGCAGGGCGCCAAGATGGCCGTGGAAGAAATCAATGCTGCTGGCGGCATCAACGGCAAGCAGATCGAGCTCGTCATCGAGGATGACGGCGGCAAGGCCGACACGGCCATCAACGCCTATAACAAGCTCCAGAGCCAGAAGGTCGTCGCTATCGTTGGCCCGATGCTCAGTTCCCTCGCACTGGCCATGGACCAGAACGTCCAGACCGGCAAGATCCCCCTCCTCATCGGTGCAACGAGCGCCGCTCTGACTGACAACATCGACAATCCCTATTTCCACCGTCTGCGCTGCTCCGACACCATCATGGCGGAGGTCGCGGCGTCCTATGCCGTCTCCAACTACGGCGCCAAGAAGATCGGTATCTTCTACTGCAGCGATGACTACGGCTCCGGCGCGATGCACACCATCACGAAGTGGTGCGATGCCAACGGTGTGGAATACTACGAAGCCGGCCACAACGCCGGTGATAAGGACCTCAGCACGCAGATCCTCAAGGTCAAGGAAGAGAACTGCGACGTGGTCATCATGTGGGCCCATGACGACGAGTGCGCCCTGGCTGCCCGCCAGTTCTATGAGCAGGGCCTGAACCTGCCCGTCATCAGCTCCACGACCATCGCGACCCCGCAGGTCTACTCCCTGTGCAACGCCGAGTGGATCGAGGGCTGGAACTATGTGACCGACTTCATCGCCGAGAACCCCTCTGAGCTCGTTCAGACCTTCTCGAAGAACTATGAAGAGAAGTACGGCTCCACGCCGGAGATCTATGCCGCAACGTACTACAACGGCGTTTATGCCTTTGCCGACGCTGCCAAGCGCGCGACCTCTCTGGAGTCTGCTGACCTCTGCGAGGCCCTAAAGACCATCAACCTCGACACGCTCTACGGTGTTTACACGGCCAACGACAAGCGTGAGCTTGCCCATACCGCCATCATCGGCGTGATGAAGAATCTGGTGCCGTCCTATCAGGATCAGGTCACCATGGATTAAGCCCCATCTCCCACGCGCATCCGGGACAGAGCGCCAATACGCTCTGTCCACTATCATAAGGAACCTTTCGAGCCGGTCCCGGCGGCAATTCGGCGCACCGGACCGGCTCGGAGACTCTCATAGGAGACTTGTTTATGATTTGGACGATCATCCAGCTTGTGATCAGCGGCATCGCCATGGGCTTTGTTTATGCGCTGATCGGCATCGAGTACACGCTGATCTACAACGCCTCCGGCGTTCTGAACTTCAGCCATGACAAAATGGTCTCGCTGGGCGCCTACATCTATGCGGGCATGTTCGTGCTGGGCCTCGGCTGGAATTCCGTGGTCAGTGCGATCGCCTCGCTGCTGCTGATGGCGGTGTTCGGCATTCTGGTGGCCTATCTGATCTTCATCCCCCTGCGCAAGCAGAAGTCCATGATCTTCACCATTATGGCCACGATCATGTTCGGCAAGGTCATCATGGAGGGCGCCTGCCTGATCTGGGGCGGCAACGCCTTTACGATCCCGGACTTCATGTCCGGCACCTACCAGATCGGCAATGCCGTTATCTCAAAATCCAACCTGTTTCTCATCATCGCCGCGATCGTCATCGTTGCACTGCTGCAGTTCTACCTGCAGAAGACCAAGCCCGGCAAGGCCATGCGCTGCGTGGCGCAGAACCGCACGGCGGCCTCGATCGTCGGCATCGACGTCAACCGCAATATGGCGATCACCATCGCCATCAGTACCGTGATCTGCTGCTGCATCGGCATCCTGGTTGTGCCGCTGTACAATGTCAGCTCCACCATGTCCAATATGATCGGCCTGAAGGGCTTTGCAGCGGGCGTCCTGGGCGGCTTCGGCTACATGCCCGGCTGTATCGCGGGCGGCCTTGTGCTCGGCATCGTCGAGAATATCGCCTCCATGATCCTGCCGTCGGTCTATAAGGATGTTGTGGCCTTTGTTCTTCTGGTTGCGTTCCTGCTGTTCCGTCCGCAGGGCCTCCTCGGGAAGAAAAATAAGTAAGGGGGCTGCCGCATGAAAAAGGAACAAAAGCTGATCTTCCGGCTGCTGCCGCTGCTGATCGCTGCCGTGATCGCAGCCCTGCTGCCGCAGATGATCCGGAATGAATACTATATGACCATCGCCTGTCAGATCCTGATCTATCTGATCGCGGTCTGCGGCCTGAACTTCATCACCGGCCTGACCGGCCAGATGAACCTCGGCACGGCCGGTATGTTCGCCATGGGCGCCTACGTTTCCGGCCTGCTGAATGTGAAGCTCGGCGTTTCTCCGTGGCTCGGCCTTGTGGCGGCGCTGTGCGTCGGCTGGCTCATCGGCTATCCGAGCCTGCGCCTGCGCGGCGTGTACCTCTCCCTGACGACCATCGCCTTCACGGAGATCATCCGCATGCTCCTGAACAACATGAAGGGCGTGACGAACGGCGCACAGGGCCTGCGCGGCATCGAGCGCTATAACTTCTTCGGCTACCGCGTGGAGGGGACGATCCCGTATTACTACATGGTCCTCATCGTGGCCATTCTTGTGGTATGGTTCGCCTGGCGCATCGTCAATTCCAAGTGGGGCCGCGAGTTCAAGGCCGTGCGCGACAACATTGACGCCGTGGAGTCCTGCGGCATCGACGTCGCCAAGGTAAAAATCCGTGCGTTCACGCTGGCCGCCATGCTCGGCAGCTTCGCGGGCGCACTCTATGCCCACCTCATCGGCTACATCAACCCCGAGTCCTTTACGGTGGACCTGTCCACGAACTTTGTCATCATGCTCATGGTCGGCGGCATCGGCTCGGTGTTCGGCAATGTCATCGGCGCCGTGATCATCACGCTGCTGCCGGAGCTGCTCCGTTTCCTCGGCAAGTACTATTATTTCGTCTATTACACGGCCGTTCTGCTGTGCGCGCTCTTCCTGCCGAAGGGCATCGTCTCGCTGGCGGCTCCGATCCGCGAAAAATGGAACAGGCTGCGCGCCCGCAGGGCCGGCGCACCGGCTATGGAGAAGGGAGGTACGGCGGATGGCGACCACATTAAGAATTGAGCATCTGGTCAAGCGCTTCGAGGGCCTTGTTGCGGTTAATGACCTCTCCATTGACGTGCAGGAGCGCGAAATCCATGCCCTCATCGGCCCGAACGGCTCCGGCAAGACCACGACGCTGAACCTCATCAACTCTGTCATTCCGCCTACGTCCGGCCAGATCTGGTTCCGCGATACGCTGTTGACCGGCAAGCCGACCTTTGAGACCGTCAAGGCGGGCGTCGGCCGAACGTTCCAGAATATCAAACTGTTTTCCTCCATGACGGTGCTGGAGAACGTGATGATGGGCGGCCAGAAGGATGTTTCCCACAACATGTTCCGCTTCATCGTCGACCTGCGCGGCAGCCACCGCGAGGAACGCGTCCTGCGCGAGAAGGCGTGCGAGGTGCTCGACTCCATCGGCATGTATCATCTGCGCAACGAGACCGTCGACAATCTGGCCTATGGCCGCCAGAAGGTCTGCGAGCTTGGCCGCGCGCTGATGACGACGCCGCAGCTCATCCTGCTCGACGAGCCCGCCGCGGGCCTGAACCCGAGTGAGCGCCGCGAGTTTGTGGATATCCTGCGCAAGGTCTATGACAGCGGCGTCGATCTGTTCCTCATCGAGCACAACATGGACGTCGTCATGAACCTGAGCCATCGCATCACGGTGCTGAACTTCGGCTGCAAGATCGCCGAGGGCACACCGGAGGAGATCCAGCATGACCCGCAGGTCGTCAAGGCCTATCTGGGCGACCGCTTCCGCACGGAGGAATGAGTATGGAACCGATTTTAAGCCTGAAAAACGTCTGCTCCTACTATGATAAGGTGCAGGTGCTCTATGACATCAACGTCGATGTCTACCCCGGCGAGATCGTCTCCGTCATCGGCGCAAACGGCGCGGGCAAGTCCACGATGATGAAGACCATCATGGGCCTGGTCCACATGGGCCGCGGCGAGGTGACGTTCGACGGGAAAAAGCTCAACCGCATGCATGCGCACAAGATCTGCAAGGCGGGCATTGCCTATGTTCCAGAGGGCCGCGAGGTCTTCCCGAACATGACCGTTTTGGAAAATCTGGAGATGGGCGCATACTGCCGCTCCTACACGGCTGCGCAGATGAACGAGAAGCTCGAGGAGATGTACACCATGTTCCCGCGACTGAAGGAGCGCCTAAAGCAGAAGGCCGGTTCCATGTCCGGCGGCGAGCAGCAGATGCTGGCCATTGCGCGCGGCCTGATGAGTGACCCGTCCATGGTCATGCTTGACGAGCCGTCCCTTGGTCTGGCCCCCGTCATCGTCGACGATGTGTTTGACGTCATCCATAATATCAACACGGTGAAAAAGCTGCCCGTCATCCTTGTCGAGCAGAACGCCTACATGGCGCTTTCAATCTCCAATCGCTGCTATGTGCTGGAAAACGGCCGCATCGCCCACTCGGGCAAGAGCAGTGAACTGATTCAGAGCGACGTGATCCGCGAGACCTATCTCGGCGGCTAAATACAGGAGGAATCAACTATGGGATACCGTTATTTTGATGATCAGCGTCTCTGGGACCTGACCGTGGAAGTTTTTACCCGCAATGGCTACAGCCGCTCCGACTGTGAGGACATTGCCAATGTGCTGCTGGCATCTGACCGCATGGGAATCGAGTCCCACGGCGTGCAGCGCATGAAGCTTTATACGCATTCTCTGGAGATCGGCCGCATCCAGCGCGGAGCGAAGAGTGAGATTGTCCGCGAAACGCCCGTCTCCGCCGTTATCGACGCGCATGATGCCATCGGCCAGCCCGTCTCTGTCGCTGCCATGCAGATGGCCATTGACAAGGCGAAGAGGGCCGGTGTCGGCATCGTTGTCGTCCGCGACTCCAACCACTACGGCATCGCCGGTTATTATGCCAAGATGGCTGCCGATCAGGGCCTGCTGGGCATCTCCATGACGAACACCGAGGCCCTCGTCGTGCCGACGTTCGGCAAGCAGCCGATGATGGGCACGAACCCCATCGCCGTCTCCATGCCAGGCACGCCGCATCCGTTCCATCTCGACATGGCCACGAGTGTGGTACCTGCCGGAAAGATGGAGGTCTACGCCAAGGCGGGCAAGACTCTGCCCGGCGACTGGCTCATGAATTCGGACGGCTCTCCCAGCTATGATCCGAACGATTTCCTGCGCATCCGCGCTACGAAGTCCCTCGGCGGCATTTTCCCCGTCGGCGGCGAAGGCGAGACGAACAGTGGCCACAAGGGCTACGGCCTGAGCCTGCTCGTCGAGCTGTTCTGCGGCATCCTGTCCGGCGGCCGCACGAGCAACGAGGTCCGCGTTGTGCCGAATGTCGACAAGGTCTGCCATTTCTTCATGGCCGTCGATTATTCCATCTTCGGCGACAAGGAGCAGATGGAAAAGCGCTTCAGCCAGTACCTCGAGGACATCCGCAATTCTGCGCTGGCCGACGGCCAGACCCGCATCTACACGCACGGCGACAAGGCCTATGCCCACATGGCACGCGTGGCGGAGGAGGGCGTGAAGGTCAATGACAAGACCTATGACGAGATCGTCAAGATCTGCCAGGACCTCGGCATCGATCCCGCGGAATACCTGATCGAAAAGGCAGGCCCGCAGGCATGAGCATTTTTGAAGCCCTGCTCCAGCACGATCGTGTGCCGAATTTCTATCGCGTCGAGAATACGCGCTCCGCGCCGAAGCTCGAGGACGTCGCGGCAGAGACGCGTCGCGTGATGCAGGAGAGCGGCACACTGGAGCAGCTGAAGCCCGGCCAGAGCGTCTGCATCGCGGCGGGCTCGCGCGAGATCGCCAACATCGCGCTCATTGTCCGCACGGTCTGTGAGGTCGTGCGCGAGCACGGCGCAGAGCCGTTCATCATCCCGGCCATGGGCAGCCACGCAGGCGCGCAGGCCGAGGGACAGAAGAAAATTCTCGCCGATTTCGGCATTACCGAGGAATATACCGGCGCGCCCATCCGCTCGAGCATGGAGACGGTGCAGGTCGGCGTCACAAAGCCGCACGGCTTCCCGGCGCGGATCGACCGCTATGCGGCGGAGGCGGACTGGATCATTCCCATCGGCCGCATCAAGCCCCACACGGACATCCGCGGCCCCATCCAGAGCGGCATCCTCAAGATGATCGTCATCGGCATGGGCAAGCAGTTCGGCGCGGACATCTGCCATGCCGAGGGCTTCCCGAGCATGTCGCAGAACATTGTGGAGATCGGTCTGGAGATCATTGCCAACACGAATATCCTCTGCGGTATGGCCTCCATGGAAAACGGCTATCACGAGACGTATCGCGTCGTCGCCGTCGCTCCGGACAAAATTCTGGAGACGGAAAAAGAGCTGCTGCCGGATGCGGCGGCGCAGCTCTTCGGAATTCCGTATGAAAAACTCGATCTTCTGATCGTCGACTGGATCGGCAAGAATATCAGCGGCGCGGGCATGGACCCGAACGTCACCGGCCGCTCCGCACAGAACGGCATTTCCCGGCCGTTTGCCGAGCGCATCGTTGCGCGCGATCTGACGGACGAGGCGCACCACAATGCCACGGGCATGGGCAATGCCGACGTGACGACGCGCCGCCTGTTCGACAAGATCGATATGGAGCAGACCTATCCCAACTCCCTGACCTCGCGCGATATCAACGGCTTCCGCATTCCGATCGTCATGGAGAACGATGACCTTGCCATCCGCTTTGCCCTGCATACCATCACGGGCGCGAATGCGGCAAGCGGCTATCGTGCCATGTGGATCCGCGACACGAACCATGTGCAGACGTTCTATGTGACGGAGCGCCTGCTGGCGGACACGGCTGCGATGCCGTGGCTCCGCACAGACGGCGTGGCGCTGCGCCCGGTCTTCGGCCTGGACGGCTACTTTACCGGCTGGGAGAGAGCCTGATCAATACCGGCACGGGACGACGCGGCGGGGGTCCTGATAGTTGAAGAACAGGGTACCCTGGCGGTGGCCGACGCGCTCGGCGTGGACCTGTTCGCCATTGCAGATGCGCTGAATGAGGCCCCACAGGCGCTCGGCGGCCTCGGCCTTCGTCTCCGCGCCGGTCAGGACGCTGCCCGCGCAGAAGTCGATGTCGTGGCTGAGCATGTCGAACGTCTCCTGATTGCCGGTCAGCTTCAGGATGGGCGCGACGGGCGTGCCGCCGACGTGGCCGCGGCCCGTATTGAACAGAACGAGGTGGCAGCCGCAGGCGATCTGGTCCAGAAGGCCGGTCGCGTCGCCGCCGAAGAAGAAGGCGGGCTCGGGCTTGTCGTCCGGGATGACGTCCAGCAGCCAGAAGCCGGGGTGCTTCGGCCGCTGCGCGATCTTCAGAACGCCCTCGATCCTGCAGCCGCCCATTTTCACGACGGCGCCCATGCTCTTTTCCTCGATCGTCGTCAGGCCGCCGACAAAGTTGCCCGGCGAGATGGAGTAGCGGCCGAGCCTGCGGCAGAACTCCATGGTCTTGTCATAGGTCAGGCCGACGTCGCGGGCGACGTCCTCGTTCACGGCGCGCGAGACCAGGTGGCCGCGCAGACCGACGGCCTCGGCGACCTCCTCCATCATGGCCGTGCCGCCCGCAGCGGTCAGATTTTCAAAGAATTTGCCGATGACGGCGTTCCCGGCGATGCCGGACGTGAAGTCCGAGCCGCCGCACTTTGCGCCGATGATCAGCTCCTGCGCATACATCGGCGCACGGGGGCCTGCCTCGATTTTTTCCAGCATCTCGCCGACGAGCCTGCAGCCGAGCGCGATGCCCGCCTCCGTGCCGCCGACCTTCTGCAGGTAAAACGCCTCTGCCGGGCGGCCGTGGGCCCGCGCGAAGTCGCGGATGCGGTCCGGCTCGATATATTCGCAGCCGTGGCCGACGATGAGCACGGCGCCGACGTTCGGATGAACGCAGTAGGCCAGCATGCGCTGCACGACGGCCTGATTGTCCAGACATGCGAGCGAGCCGGTGACGTCGACGTCCCTGTGCTGCGCCTGAAAATGTGCCGCAATGGACTCTGCGACGTGCTTGCTGCACTCCACGGTGTAGAGCACGAGGACCTTGTTGCGGATGCCCTTGCCGCCGTCCGGACGGAGCCAAGCCTGGCAGATCGGTGTTGCTTCCATGGCGTTTTCCTCCTCAGTACAGTTCATAGACGACGTCCTCCGGCAGGGCGGTCTCGGCGTCCAGCGTTGAGGCGCGCTCGTCAAAGTCGCTGCGCATGTTGTGCAGATGCACATGCTCACCGGGCGCGATATCCTGCGTGGCCGTGCCGATGCGCGCGCCGTATTTGATCACGGGATCGCCTGCCCGCAGGGCCCGCAGGGCGAATTTGTGACCGAAGGGGATGTGCCCGGCGGCCGTGACGTGCCCGTCGCCGGGCTCGCCGAGCAGGCGGATCGCGCCTGGCTCGATCTCGCCGAGTGCGGTGCCGACGCTGTCCGTCGCGTAAACGATATAGCCGGTCTGATTTGTCATGATCTGAAGCCCTCCTGAAGCTTTTGCAGGTCCTGCCGGGAGGCGGAGCCGCATGTTTTGAATAAAATTCGCTTGACATTTCTGAATTGATGCGTTAATATGATTACAGAAGTACTTATAATATTATGCAATGCAAAATGTCAAGTAATGTGCAGTTAACTGCGAGAGCTGGCAAACGAGAGAGGAGCGGGCGAATATGATGATCCCCATCGACAAGATGTCAACCACCGACAAGGTGATCGAAAGCATCCGAAGCTACATTCAGGAGCCGGGCAGAAATCCCGGCGAAAAGCTGCCCACGGAAAATGAACTGGGCAAGCAGCTCGGCGTCGGCCGTTCGTCCATCCGCGAGGCGCTGCGCGTGCTGCAGACGATGGGCTATGTAACGATCGTCCACGGCAAGGGCGCGTTCATCAAGGCGTGCCAGCCTAGCAGCGAGGAGGCCGAGCGCTGGTTTGAGGGCAATATCTTTGCCCTGCGCGATATTTACATGGTGCGCGAGGCACTTGAGCCGCTCGTGGCCCGGGAGGCCGCACGGCATATTACGGAGGAAGCGCTCGGGGAGCTGCGGCAGATCGTCGACCAGACGGCGCATGCTGCGGCGCTGCCGCCGGAGGATGCCAACGCGAACCTCATGGCCCAGCTCGACGAGAAGTTCCACGAGAAGATCTGCGAAAGCACGAACAACCCGTTCCTCGTCTCGCTGTACAAGCAGTTCATTCCCGCCCTGCACACCTACCGGCTGAATTCGTTTGCCATTCTGAAGAACTGCTCGAACGTGGTCGAGCCGCACCGCCGCATCCTGGAGGCGCTGGCCCAGCATGATGCCGAAGCGGCCGATCTGGAGATGCGGCAGCATATGCGCATCTCGAAGAACGACACCCGCGAGGCGGCGCGCAACGCCGGAATGGACGCGCAGTTCTGAGAAGCAGGGGAGACATCAGACAAAATTTTGTCAGTTCCCACAAAAACATCCTATCAGAAATTCCGCGGGTTGTCAATGATTTTGTTGTCATACAATCAGTTGACATACAATTTCCCCGTTGACATCATCCAAATTCTCTGCTATGATGAGACCATCTTGCAGAGAGAAGGGATTCTATGCTGGGCAATATCCTGTCGACTGGCGAGCAGGTCCTCATCCTTGTTGTCCTGCTGGCTGTCGGATTCCTGTGCGGAAAGATCCGCATTTTCAACGACCAGAGCATTTCCCACCTTTCGGCCTTTGCGCTGAAGATCGTCGGTCCCTGCGCCATCGTCGAGTCGTTCTGCCGCCAGTTTGACAGCGCCATGCTGCGCGCCATGGGCATCGTTGCCCTGCTGGCTTTTGCAGCGCACGCGCTGTATGCCGCGTTTGCCTATGTCTGCATCCGCGGCGGTAAGGAGCCGACCCGCCGCGTTCTGCGCTACGGCACCGTGTTTGCCAATTGCGGCTACATGGGCCTGCCGCTGCAGCAGGTCCTGTTCGGCGCGGACGGCGTGTTCTACGGGGCAACGTGGGTCGGCGTGTATAACCTCGTGGCGTGGTCCTTCGGCCTCGTGTTCATGAGCGGCGACCGCAGGCAGATCTCGTTCAAAAAGCTGCTGCTGAACCCCGGCATCCTTGCCGTGCTGACCGGCATCGTGATCTTTGTGTGCTCCATCGAGCTGCCAACGATCATCCTGCAGCCCATCCACTATTTCAGCGCCCTGAACGTGCCCGTTCCCATGGTCATCAGCGGCTACTATCTCTCGAAGGCCGACTTGCGCACCATCTGGAAGCACGCGAATTACTACATCACCATCGCCCTGCGTCTTGCCGTCATCCCGCTGTGCAGCATCGGGCTGATGTTCCTGCTGCAGAAGGCCTTCCGGCTGGACGGCATGCTGCTGGCGGCCTGCATCGTGGATATCGCGGCCCCCGTCGCTGCCGCCACGACGATGTTCTCGACCCTGTTCCGGCAGGACAGCGAGACGGCGGCCAACCTCGTGTCCATCAGCACGCTGCTGTCGGTCCTGACGCTGCCAATCATGGTGGCCTTAGCGCAAAGTGTCTTTTTGTAGGCACCTCTCTTGCCGGTATGCCGATATTGAATCAGAGGTTCCTGGACTGGAACAACGATAATGATGTGGCAAAGCAATATAACTTGCATGAAATTTAATAGACTGATCAAAAAGAAAAGGAGAAGTTTATCATGGATTACGCAAAAGAGTCTCTGAAGCTCCACGAGCAGTGGAAGGGCAAGATCGAAGTCGTCGCTACCGTGCCGGTCTCGACGAAGGACGACCTCAGCCTGGCCTACACCCCCGGCGTTGCACAGCCCTGTCTGGAGATCCAGAAGGACATCAACAAAAAGCTGTCCATCGAGCAGATCAACTTAAAACGGACTCTCGGTCATAAGCAGGACGAATTAAAGGATAAATTATTTGTAGAACTCCGCGATATGCTTGCAAACTTCATGGAGACTGCTGAGTATGGCAGACTCTTAGATGCACAGGTAGCGGACGCTGTCAAGATCGCAGACGGCGAGCCAATGATCATCTATATTGATCCGGCTGATGAAAAAAAGCTCCACAATCTGGCTATGCAGCACCAGGCCGATGTACGGATCAGCGAATATTCTTTCCTGGGCGGCACCAGAGCCGTGATCCCAGGCAAAAACATTCTGATCGACAACTCCTTCCAGGCAAAGCTTGCCGAGGCAAGAGAGAATTTCCAGTTCGATTCAGCAGCACAGACAGGAGGTACCATCCATGGCTAAGACAGGCGTTATCTATGGCATCAACGGCCCTATCGTCCACATCAAAGGCGATGTCGGTTTTGAGATGCATGAAATGGTCTATGTCGGAAAAGACAATCTGGTTGGTGAGGTAATCGGTCTGGCCTCCGATGATACCATCATTGAAGTATATGAGGAAACCACCGGTATGAAACCTGGTGAGATCGTAACTGGTACCGGCGCTCCGGTATCCGTTACCCTGGCACCTGGTATTTTAAATAACATTTTCGACGGTATTGAGCGTCCATTAAGCGAGATCGCAAAAGAAGGCGGCGCTTACATTGGCCGCGGTGTGAATGTAGATTCCCTGGATACCCAGAAATTATGGGAGACCCATATGACTGTAAAAGCAGGTGACCGCCTGTATCCGGGTTCTATTATCGCAGAGGTTCCGGAGACCCCGGCTATCACCCACAAGGTGATGCTTCCACCAGATTTAGAGGGCTATGTCATCGATGTTGCTGCTGATGGCAGATACACCATCAACGACACTATTTTGACCTTACAGTTATTAGATGGAACCGAGAAAAAGCTTTCCATGACCCAGAAATGGCCGATCCGTATTCCCAGACCGAATCAGAAACGACATCC
>ERZ1107006.2408-NODE-2408-length-13735-cov-8.691886_pt1 | contig 13735 bp, 13 predicted proteins | sample MGYA00403696_ERZ1107006 | MGnify/ENA primary metagenome ERZ1107006 (study PRJEB35170, sample SAMEA104062441) | human gut metagenome | biome: human gut; feature: human-associated habitat; material: faeces | place: Denmark | collected 2012-08-13 ...
CCGAGGACGGCAAGGCTTACATGAAGAACGAGCTGGGCATGAGCGACGAGGAGATCGAGAAGATGTCCTGGCTGGGCATCTCCGGCATCGCCAACGTCCTGTGCTGCATCAAGATGGCCAAGTACTATGAGTTTACCGAGAACGACGTGGTGGGCACCGTCCTCACCGACTCCGCCGCCATGTATCAGTCCCGGGTGGACGAGCTGAACCAGCTCCACGGCGCATACAACGCCCATGAGGCCGCCATGGACCATGCCCGCCATATGCTGGACCTGAAGACCGACAGCATGCTGGAGCTGACCTACACCGAGCGCAAGCGGGTCCACAACCTGAAGTATTACACCTGGGTGGAGCAGCAGGGCATGAACGTGGAGGACCTGAACGCCCAGTGGTACGACACCAAGAACACCTGGGACGCCGTTCACGCCCAGGCCAAGGAGCTGGACGAGCTGATCAACGAGTTCAACGAGGCCACCGGCCTGCTGAAGGCTCTGTAAAAAATCGCTTTCCGATAACGCCTCAGGGCGGGGCTTTGCCCCGCCCTGATTTTTATTCCATGCACCAACCGCAATCCCGCCCGGTGGGCGGAGGACGAATATTTCATTTCGCCGGGGATCCATCCACCTGCGCCAGGATGATCTCCTCCGCCTCCTGCATTCCCGAAATCAATGCATCTCTTGCGGCCCCGTAATTCTGCTGCTCCAATGCATCGATGGCGTCCGCCACCCGGGCGCACAGGGCGGTGTAATAGGCCGGGAACTCCTGCTGCATATTTTCCGACATTTGAATATCCTCCTTGCATTATATTTTGTGCTACATATATAATGCATGATTTCGCGGCAAAATGCAATACCATATGTATGACAAATGTATTGCGAGGTGCTTGCGATGAAATTCAAAATCCCCAAAACACCGTCATCCACCAATAAAAGCATTCGTTTTCCCAATGATTTGATCGAACGGGTGGAGGATGCCATCCGTGGACAGGATTGCACTTTTTCCGCCTTCGTGGTGGAGGCGGTGCGGGTGGCGTTGGAAAATTTGCAGGATGACGAAGATTAAAATTATTTTGTAATTTTGTAAATGAGGTAAACACCATGAAAAACGTGAAATACGGCAAGTGCGTCCGCTGCGGCCGGACGTATGAGGCCAAGCCCGACCTGACCAACTGCGAATGCGGCGGCATTCTGGATATCGTGTACGACTATGACTACATCAAGTCCGTCCTGACCAAGGAGAAGCTGGCCCGGCGGGAAAACCGCTCCATGTGGCGCTATCGCGAGCTGCTGCCGGTGGAGGAGACCACCCCCGACACCCCCCTGCGGGTGGGCTGGAGCCCCCTGTATGAGGAGCCGAAGCTGGCGGAGCTGCTGGGCATCCGGCGTCTGTGGGTGAAGGACGACGGCCAGAACCCCACCGCCTCCCTGAAGGACCGGGCCAGCGCCATGGCCGTGGCCAAGGCGTATGAGGCCGGAGCCAGGACCATCGCCTGCTCCTCCACCGGCAACGCCGCCTCCTCCCTGGCGGGCAATGCCGCCGCTGCGGGCTTCAAAACCTATATTTTCGTGCCCGAGCGGGCTCCCAAGGGCAAGGTGGCCCAGCTGATGATCTTCGGGGCCAATGTCATCTCCGTAAAGGGCAACTACGAGGAAACCTTCAAAATGTCCGCCCAGGCCATCGAGAAATACGGCTGGTACAACCGCAACGCTGCCATCAACCCCTACCTCTCCGAGGGCAAGAAAACCGTGGCCCTGGAGATCGCCGAGCAGCTGAACTGGGAAATGCCCGACTATCTGGCCATTTCCGTGGGCGATGGCTGTACCATTGCCGGCGTGTGGAAGGGCTTCAAGGACCTGTACGCCATCGGCTTCATCGACAAGCTGCCCCGTCTGATCTCCGCCCAGTCCTACGGCTGCTATCCCATCAACCGGGCCATCCAGGAGAACAAGCCCTGGGAGCCTATGGAGGAGAACACCATCGCCGACTCCATCTCCGTGGGCGTGCCCCGGAATGCCGACAAGGCCCTGGCCGCCATCCGGGAGTCCAACGGCCTGGCCGTCTGCGTCACCGATGAGGAGATTCTGGCCGCCCAGCGGCTGCTGGGCCGCACCTGCGGCGTGTTCGGCGAGCCTGCCGGGGTCACCGGCGCCGCCGCCCTGAAGAAGGCCTGTGAGCAGGGCCTCATCGAAAAGGACGCCACCGTGGTGTCCGTGGTCACCGGCAACGGCCTGAAGGACGTGGCCAACGCCATCAAGTCCGCCGGTGAGCCCCTGCACATCGAGCCGGACCTTGACCTGATGGTCCGGGGCTTCGCTGAGCGGGGCGTCACCGTGGAATAATGCAGTACGGCTGCGTGGTCCCCGCCCGGTTCCTGGACCGGCCCAACCGCTTCGTGGCCCATGTGCTATTGGGGCAGGAAACGGTGACATGCCATGTGAAAAACACCGGCCGCTGCCGGGAGCTGCTGGTACCCGGGGCCACGGTGTATCTGGAGCGGGGAACCAACCCCAACCGCCGCACCGCCTGGGATCTGATCACCGCCGACAAGGGCGGAAAGCTCATCAACATGGACGCCCAGGCCCCCAACCGGGTGTTCGCCCAATGGGCCCGGGAGCGCTGGGCCGATGTCCGCCCCGAGGTGCGGTACGGCCGGTCCCGGCTGGACTTCTGCCTGGACGGCCATCACCTGGTGGAGGTGAAGGGCGTGACCCTGGAGCAGGACGGCCACTGCCGCTTCCCCGACGCCCCCACGGAGCGGGGGACCCGGCACCTGCACGAGCTGATCCGGGCGGTGGAGGAGGGTTATCAGGCCACGGCGTTTTTCGTGATCCAGATGGAAAACGCCCTGGACTTCGCCCCCAATGACGACACGGACCCGGCCTTCGGCCAGGCCCTGCGCCAGGCGGCCCGGGCGGGGGTGGAGATCGCCGCCTATTCCTGCCGCGTGACCCCCGGCAGCATCGAAATGGACCGCCCGGTTCCGGTGCTGCTGTAAGGCGGGGGAGATGCCGAATAATCGCAGAAACGCCCGCTGGCACATGGCCAGCGGGCGTTTTTTGCGGTGATATCGTTTTTTACAGCATAGTCACCATGGGGATCACCATGGGGCTGCGCTTGGTGTGCTTGAACAGATAGCTGCTGACGGCGGCGCGCACGGTTTTGCAGACCTCGCCCTGGTCCTTCCGCCGCCGGGCGGACATACCGTCCACGGCGTTCTGGGCAATGTCCCGCAGCTCCTGCAGCAGCTCCTCGGACTCCTTTACATATACAAAGCCCCGGGTGACGATCTCCGGCTGGCACAGCAGCTGGTGATCGTGGGAGGACATGGGCAGCACGATGACCACCATGCCGTCCTCGGCCAGGAGCTTCCGGTCGTTGAGGACCACGGCTCCCACGTCGCCCACCCCGGAGCCGTCCACAAAGACCTCGCCGGCGGGAACGGAGGCCTCGCACTTCATGTGCTTGGTGGTCAGCTCAATGACGGAGCCGTTCTCCGCCACGCAGATGTTGTTGGGGTCCATGCCCATGGACTCCGCCACCCGCTTGTGGATCTGCAGCATCCGCTGCTCGCCGTGGAGGGGGATGAAGAAGCGGGGTTTGGTCAGGGCGTGGATGATCTTCAGCTCCTCCTGGCAGGCGTGGCCGGACACGTGCAGCATATCCGCCTTGTCATACACCACGTCGGCTCCCTTGCGGAACAGCTCGTTGATGACCCGGCCCACCGTCACCTCGTTGCCGGGGATGGCGGAGGCGGAGATGATGACCTTGTCCTGGGGGCCGATGTCGATCTGCTTGTGGGTGGAGAAGGCCATGCGGTACAGGGCGCTCATCTCCTCGCCCTGGCTGCCGGTGGTGATGATCACCTGCTGCTGGGGCGGCAGGCCCTTGATGCGGTTGATGTCCATCACCGTGCCCTTGGGCAGCTTCATATAGCCCAGCTCCGTGGACACCTTCATGATGTTCTCCATGCTGCGGCCGGTGACGGCCACCTTCCGCCCGCAGGCGGCGGCGGCGTCGATGACCTGCTGGATGCGGTGGACATTGCTGGCGAAGGTGGTGACGATAATGCGCTTTTTGCACCCGGTGAACTGCCGGATAAACGTCTTGCCCACGGTGCGCTCGCTCATGGTATAGCCCGGGCGCTCCACGTTGGTGGAGTCCGCCAGCAGGGCCAGGACACCCTCCTTGCCCAGGGCGCCGAACCGGGCCAGGTCGATGACCTCCCCGTCGATGGGAGTGGAGTCGATCTTGAAGTCTCCGGTGTGGACCACGGTGCCCATGCGGGTATGGATAGCGAAGGCCACGGAGTCGGCGATGGAGTGGTTCACATGGATGAACTCCACCTGGAACTTGCCGGCCTTCACGGTCTGGCCTGCCTCCACCGTCACCAGCTTGGTGCTGTCCAGCAGCCGGTGCTCCTGGAGCTTCAGCCGGATCAGCCCGGCGGTGAAGCGGGTGCAGTAAATGGGCAGGTTGATCTGTTTGAGGACATAGGGGATGGCCCCGATGTGGTCCTCGTGGCCGTGGGTGATGAACAGGCCCCGCAGACGGGACTTGTTCTTCACCAGATACGACACGTCCGGTATCACGCAGTCGATGCCGTACATATCGTCGCCGGGGAAGGCCATGCCGCAGTCCACCACGATGATCTCGCCGCCGTACTCATAGGCGGTCATGTTCTTGCCGATCTCGTTGAGACCGCCCAGGGGGATGATTTTCAGTTTTTCTGCCATATTTTCAGATGATTCTCCTTTTAGAAATTCAGTATTTGATGGGATGGTGCGGCCCTTTCCCCCAGGGCTGTGCGCCGGAAAATGGGCGCACCAAAACCGGGACGCATCCGTCCGCCCGGCGGCCCTGCATCGCCGCCGGCGCCCGGAAGGGGCGCCCGTCTGCCGTGGTGGTAAAGGGGAGGGAGGCGCAGGGAGGGAGTGGACCTCCAGCGCGTCCCGGTTATACATGAACGCGAGGGCCCGCCGCCCCCGCTCAGCATACAAAAACGTCCGTCTCCGGCCTGTGGGCCGGAACGATTATACATAGTATAGCACATTCATCCGGGTTTGTACAGTGTTTCCCTTCGCTTTTTTCCCCGGGTCTTCGACAGAGGCAAAAAATCCCCGGAAAATCCATTGTGAACGGCGGGAAGATGTGCTATAATAGAAAATCAACTATTGTAAAGTGGATCTGTATGCCTGAGGGAGGGAACACCCTTGAACAAAAAGCTCACCAATATCCTGCGCACCAACGTCACCCTGTATTTCATATGCCTGGTGCTGTTTGCCCTGGCGGCCATCCCCTTCGACGTGCGGCTGGCCATCGGCGAGGGGGCGGCGGCGGTGGTGCTGCTGATCATCGCCCGGCGGCGCAGCCGCTCCGTGCAGCAGAGCATGCGCCAGTACATGGACCGCTTCACCGGGGGCATGGACTCCGCCCGGTCCAGCAACATGCTCTTTGCCCCGCTTCCCATGATGGTGTTCGACATGGACACCCAGGCCGTGGTGTGGTGCAACGACGGCTTCCTGGCTCTGACGGAGCAGAAGGAGGGCGTGTTTGACGCCCACCTCAACGCCGTGGTGCCCCCCTTCTCCGTCCGCTGGCTGATGGAGGGGAAAAACGAGTGCCCGGAGCACGTGGTGTGGAACCACCGGATCTATCGGGTGTACGGCGGTCTGACCCGCCCCACGCCGGATACCCCCGCCACCATGGCCACCACCTATTGGATGGACGTCACCGACTCCGAACAGCTGCGCCAGACCTTACAGATGACCCGGCCGGTGGTGGCCATCCTGATGGTGGATAACTACGAGGACCTGATGAAGGCCTGCCCGGAGAGCAAGCGCTCGGCGGTGCTGGCCCAGCTGGAGGAGAAGCTGGATCAGTGGTCCGCCGGGGCCGACGGCCTGATGCTGCACTATGACCGGGACCGGTATCTGTTCGTGTTCGAGGAGCGCAGCTATTCCGATTATGCCCAGCACCGCTTCGCCGTGCTGGATACCGTGCGGGAGGTGGCGGCCGGCGGCGTGGCGGCGACCCTGTCCATCGGCGTGGGCCGGGACGCCGACAGCTTCGACGCCCTGTTCAAAAACGCGTCCCTGGCCTTGGAGATGGCTCTGAGCCGGGGCGGCGACCAGGCGGTGGTGAAGGACCGGCTGAACTTCCAGTTTTACGGCGGCCGGGCCAAGAGCACCGAAAAGCGCACCAAGGTGAAGTCCCGGGTCATGGCCAACGCCCTGGGCGAGCTGATGGACGACGCCCGGCAGGTGTACGTCATGGGCCACAGCTATGCGGACATGGACTCCCTGGGCGCGGCGGCAGGCGTGTGCTGCATCGCCCGCAAGCGGGGGAAGAAGTGCCAGATCGTCATCGACACCGAGAACAACGCCGCCCACCCCATCCTGCGCAAGCTGGTGGAGCAGCCGGAGTATCACGGGGCCTTCCTCACCGGCAGCGAGGCGTTTCTGAAGGTGCAGCCCGGCACCCTGCTGGTGGTGGTGGATACCAACCGCCCCGGCAGCGTGGAGTCCGAGCAGCTGCTGGAGACCTGCAACCGGGTGGCGGTCATCGACCACCACCGCCGGGGCAGCAGCTATATCGAGAAAATGGCCCTGAACTATCATGAGCCCTACGCCTCGTCGGCCTCGGAGCTGGTGACGGAGCTGCTGCAGTACCTGGTGGAGCCGGGGGACATCCTCAAATGCGAGGCGGAGGCCCTGCTGGCAGGCATCGTGCTGGATACCAAGAACTTCACCAACCGCACCGGCGGCCGCACCTTTGAGGCGGCGGCGTATCTGCGCCGGGCCGGGGCCGATACCTCCGACGTGCAGCGGATGTTCCAGGGGGACCTGAAATCCATGATCGCCCGGTACGACATCATCCGGCAGGCCCAGCTGTACCGCGGGGACCTGGCGGTGGCGGCGCTGGACACCACCTGCGACCGGGTCACGGCCGCCAAGGCCGCCGATGAGCTGCTGACCCTGAAGGGCATCCGGGCCTCCTTTGTCCTGTATCCCAAGGACCAGGGGGTGTATATCTCCGCCCGGTCCCTGGGGGAGGTCAACGTGCAGGTGATCGTGGAGGCCCTGGGCGGCGGCGGCAATTCCACCACCGCCGGGGGACAGCTGAACGTCCCCGATATCGCCGTGGCCCGGACGGCGCTGCTGCGGGCCATCGACGAGTATTTTGAAAAATAAGAAATCATATGACACAATAGGAGGAACCAACCATGAAAGTGATTTTGCAGAAGGATATCCGGGGCAAGGGCAAGAAGGGCCAGATGATCGAGGTGGCCGAGGGCTATGCCCGCAACTTCCTGCTGCCCAAGGGCGACGCCATTCCCGCCACCGCCGACGCCATGAACACCATGCGCCTGCAGGAAAAGGCCAAGGCCAAGGCTGACGCCGAGGCCAAGGCGGCGGCACAGGCCATCGCCGAGCAGCTCAAGGGTATCCAGGTGAAGATCCCCTGCAAGGGCGGCGAGGGCGGCAAGCTGTTCGGCTCCGTCACCACCAAGGAGATCTCCGCCGCCCTGAAGGAACAGTTCGGCCTGGAGCTGGACAGCAAGAAGCTGGTGCTGCCGGACGCCATCAAGTCCTTCGGCAGCTATCAGGTCAAGGCCAAGCTGGGCTTCGAGATCAGCGGCCTGGTGAACGTTCTGGTCTGCGAGGCCAAGTAACCGGGAGCGAAAGCACCCAACGAAAGGAGCTGTTTCCGTGGATGAATTACTGATCCGCCAGGCGCCCCACTCCCCGGAGGCGGAGCAGGCGGTGCTGGGCTCCATGCTCATCGACGCCGACTGCGTCAAGGACGTCATGGACAAGCTCCAGCCCGAGGACTTCTACCTGCGCCAGAACCGGGAGATTTTTGAGACCATCTATTCCATGTTCGTGTACTCCAAGCCCATCGACGGCGTTACCGTGGCCGGGGAGATGGAGCGCAGCGGCCTGTATACCGACGACACCCGGGGGTATCTGGTCCAGCTGATGGAGGTGACCCCCACCAGCGCCAACGTCATGGAGTATGTGAAGATCGTCCGGGAAAAGGCCCTGCTGCGGGCGGTGGCCTCCGCCGCGGCGGACATCACCGCCATGGTCCAGGAGGGCACCGGCGAGGCCAACGCCGTTCTGGAGGCGGCGGAGCAGAAAATCTATGCCATCCGCCGGGGCCGCAGCGCCCAGAACATGGTGCCCATCAGCATGGTGCTGCAGGCGGTGCTGGAACGGCTGGGGGAGCTTACCGCCGCAGGCGGCGAGACCATGCCGGGCCTGACCACCGGCTTTTCCGACGTGGACCGGAAGATCAACGGCCTGAATAAGTCGGACCTGCTGCTGCTGGCCGGCCGCCCCGGTATGGGCAAGACCAGTATGGGCCTGAACGTGGCGGTGAACGCCGCCAAGGCCAGCCGGAAAACCGTGGCCGTGTTCTCCCTGGAAATGTCCCGGGAGCAGCTGGTGACCCGGCTGCTGGCCGGGGAGGGGCTTATCGACAACACCCGGCTGGTCACCGGGAACCTGCGGGAGAGCGACTGGGTCCGCATTGCCGAGGGGGCTTCCACCCTCAGCCGCCTGGACATCCGCATTGACGACAACCCCCTGCTGACGGTGGCGGATATGAACGCCAAGTGCCGGCGGCTGGACGACCTGGGCCTGGTGGTCATCGACTACCTGCAATTGATGACCTCCGCCGGAGGCAAGGGCTACAGCGGCGAAAACCGCCAGCAGGCGGTGTCGGACATCAGCCGTATGCTGAAGATCATGGCTAAAGAACTGCAGGTGCCGGTGCTGTGCCTGTCCCAGCTGTCCCGTGCCAACGAGAAGCGGGACGACAAGCGGCCCATGCTGTCCGACCTCCGGGAGTCCGGCGCCATCGAGCAGGACGCGGATATCGTGATGTTCCTGTACCGGGACGATTATTACAATTCCGATTCCGAAAAACGCAACATTGCCGAGTGCATCGTGGCCAAAAACCGCCACGGGGAAACCGGCAAGGTGGAGCTGCGGTGGCTGCCGGAATACACCTCCTTCGGCACCCTGGAAAACCGCTATCAGGAGGAGAGCTGATGGACCTGCGCCCGTTTATGGAGCGGTGGCATATGCTGCCGCCTTCCGGCGGGGTGATGCTGGTGGCCGTGTCCGGCGGGCGGGACTCCGTGTGCCTGCTGCACTATCTGGCCGCCATGCCCCGGGATTTTTCCGTGGCGGCAGCCCATCTGGACCACGGTCAGCGGCCCACGGCGGGCCGGGACGTGGCCTTTGTGGAGGAGCTGTGCCGGGAGTTGGACGTTCCCCTGACGGTGGAGCGGGCGGACGTGCCCGCCCTGGCCCGTGAGCGGGGTGTGGGGCTGGAGGAGGCCGGGCGCATGGCCCGGTACGACTTCTTCCGCCGCACGGCGGACCGGCTGGGGGCCCAGCGCATCGCCACCGCCCACCATGCCGCCGACCAGGCGGAGACGGTGGTGCTGAACCTGGTCCGGGGCACCGGGATGCAGGGCCTGGCGGGGATCCCCCCGGTGCGGGGCCGGATCGTCCGTCCCCTGCTGGAAACCTCCCGGGAGGAAATCGAGACATACCTGGAAGTCCACCGTCTGTCCCACGTGGAGGACGAGACAAACCGGGACACCGCCCTGCGGCGGAACCTGCTGCGCCGGGAGGTCATGCCCCGGCTGGCGGAGCTTCACGACGGGGCCGCCGCCAACATCTGCCGCACGGCGGAGCTGCTGCGGCAGGAGGACGCGTTTCTGGATTCCCTGGCGGCGGACTATCTGCCTGCAGCGGGGCTTACCGCCGGGCGGCAGCGACTGCGGTCAGCGCCGGAGGTGCTGCGGCTGCGGGCCCTGCGCCTGCTGGCGGAGCGGCTGCCGGTGGGGAAGAAGGACTTCACCGCCGCCCACTACCGGGCGCTGTCCGATCTGCTGGAGGGGGGCGGTATGCTGACCCTGCCGGCCGGGGCCTGCGCCGTGTGCCGGGGGGAGACACTGACGCTTCTGCCCCCCGGGCCGCCGCTTGCCCCCGTGGTCCTGCACCCAGGGAAGAATTTTTGGGGAGAATACACAATTTCCGTCCGGAAAACCGCCGGAAATTTTTCTCGCAGAAGCGATACAATTGTTCTGAACTGTGATAAGATAAACGGTGCGCTGTCCGTGGGCCCCTATACCGGGGGCCAGCGGCTGACCCTTCCCGGCAGCCGGGGCGGGCGCAGCGTCAAGCGCCTGCTGGCGGACCGGGGAATCCCTCCGGAGCTGCGGCAGCGCGTCCCGGTGCTGTGCGTCGGGGACCGGCCCGCCGCCGTGTGGGGCGTGGGCACGGACATGGAATTTCTGCCGGAGGAGTCCGGCCAAAATATGGAGATCACCGTAACAACAAATGGAGGAAACCGCAATGGCTAAGAGCAACATGGATCAGGATATCCTGAAGGTCCTCATCACCGAGGACGAGATCCGCAACCGCACCCAGGAGCTGGGAGACCAGCTGTATGACCGGTTCCACGACAAGAACCCCATGTTTGTGGGGGTTCTCAACGGCTGCTTCATCTTTATGGCGGACCTGGTCCGGGCCGCTCGGCTGAAAAGCGAGGTGGAGTTCATCGGCCTGTCCTCTTATAAAAACGCCACCAAGTCCTCCGGCTCCGTCCAGATCACCCGGGACCTGCAGCGGGATATCTCCGGCCGGGACATCATCGTGGTGGAGGACATTCTGGACTCCGGCAACACCCTGGCCTTTTTGAAGGACTATATGCTGGCCAAGGGGGCCAAGAGCATCACCATCGTTACTCTGCTGGATAAGCCCGCCCGCCGGGAGAAGGCCATCACCGCCGACCTGTCCGGCTTTGTGGTGCCCGACGAGTTCGTGGTGGGCTACGGCCTGGACTACTGCCAGCAGTACCGCAACATGCCCTATATCGGCGTGCTGAAGCCGGAGGTCTATAGCAAGTAATTCCAATCCGCCAGAGGGGGAGCGAAGGGAGGAGCATCGCCGTGGAGGAACATGAAAAGCGCCCCGTAGGGGGCAAGCGCCTGGCCCCGGAGTCCCGGGGCGGCTTCTGGAACAACTGGGGATATCTGATCGTCACCGTGGCGGTCATCGTGGTGCTGTTCAAGGTGATCTTCCAGCTGAGCTGGGTGCCCTCCGGCTCCATGGAGACCACCATTCCCGAGGACACGCTGCTGATCTCGTGGCAGCTGCCGTATATGGTGTCGGACCCCACGCCCCAGCGGGGGGACATCGTCACCTTCTGGAGCGATGAGCTGGGCAAGCTGCTGGTCAAGCGCGTGGTGGGCCTGCCCGGGGACGAGATCACCTTCCGGGACGGGTATACCTATATCAACGGCGAGATGCTGGACGAGTCGTACCTGCCCCGGCAGGGCATCACCCAGTGCAGCGACAGCTTCCTGGTGCCGGAGGACTGCGTGTTCTTCATGGGCGACAACCGCACCGGCTCCAACGACGCCCGATTCTGGAAGCAGCCGTATATCTCCGTGGACAACATCCGGGCCAAGGTAATGGTGGGGATATCGGTGCTGCCGGACAACAGCTGGCGGGGCGTCCGGGTGATTCATTAAAAGAAAGGGGGCCTTTATTTGACCGCCAACAAGAGAAGATTCAGCTGGGGGGCCGTCCTGCTGGTGCTGCTGGCCATGTGTCTGGTGTATTACCTGGCTTCGGGCCTGCACAGTCAGGACGCCGTCAGCTATGCCCAGGTGCGGCAGCTGTTTCTGGACGAAAAGGTGCAGGAGTTCGCCATCAGCGACACCCGGCTCACCGCCAAGCTGTCCGACGGCAGCACCGTCAGCTGCGACCTGTATGACTTTCAGGTGTTTTACGACGATCTGAACGACCTGGTGCAGCAGCAGCACGACCAGGGCATCATCCGGGACTATACCTATCACGCCGACCATTCCACCAACTGGCTGCAGATCCTGCTGCCGTATGTGCTGGTGATCCTGGGGTTCATCCTGCTGATGAACCTGATGGCCCGGATGACCGGGGCAGGCCCCGGCGGGGCCCAGGACCGGATGTCCCACTTCGGCGACGCCCGGGTGCAGGACACCCCCCAGGACAGCAAGGTCACCTTCCAGGACGTGGCCGGTGAGGACGAGGAGAAGGAGGAGCTCCGGGAGATCGTGGAGTTCCTGCGCCAGCCGGACAAGTATCTGGCCCTGGGGGCGCGGATCCCCAAGGGCGTGCTGCTGGTGGGCCCTCCGGGCACTGGCAAGACTTTGCTTGCCAAGGCCGTGGCCGGTGAGGCGGGGGTGAAATTCCTGTCCATCTCCGGCTCCGACTTTGTGGAGATGTATGTGGGCGTGGGCGCCAGCCGGGTGCGGGACCTGTTCCGCCAGGCCAAGCAGAATTCCCCCGCTATCATCTTCATCGACGAGATCGACGCCGTGGGCCGCCAGAGAGGCAGCGGCCTGGGCGGCGGCCACGACGAGCGGGAGCAGACCCTGAACCAGCTGCTGGTGGAAATGGACGGCTTCACCGCCAACGAGGGCGTGGTGGTCCTGGCGGCCACCAACCGGGTGGACATTCTGGACCCGGCCCTGCTGCGGCCCGGCCGCTTTGACCGGCAGGTCTATGTGGGGCTGCCGGATATCAAGGGCCGGCGGGACATTCTGGCCGTTCACGCCCGGAACAAGCCCCTGGCGGAGGACGTGGACCTGGACAAGCTGGCCAAGGGTACCTCCGGCTTCACCGGGGCGGACCTGGAAAACCTGCTGAACGAGGCGGCTCTGCTGGCCGGGCGGCGGGACGAGAAGGCCATCACCATGGACGATTTGCAGAAGTCCGTGATCAAGGTCATTGCCGGGCCGGAGAAGCACAGCCGGGTGATCCCCGAGCATGAGCGGCGGCTCACCGCCTATCACGAGGCGGGCCACGCCGTGGTGATGCACGCACTGCCCGATCTGGACCCGGTGCATCAGATCACCATCGTTCCCCGGGGCGAGGCGGGCGGCATGACCATCTCCCTGCCCGACGAGGACCGGTCGTACCTCTCCCGCTCGTACCTGCTCAGCCAGATTGTCTCGCTGCTGGGCGGCCGCGCGGCGGAAGCATTGGTGCTGGGCGACATTACGACGGGCGCGAGCAACGACATCGAGCGGGCGACGCGCATGGCGCGGTTGATGTCGCGGGTCCAGACGGCGCCACCGAGGCCGTAGTCGCTGTCGTTGGCCATGCGGACGACTTCCTCTTCGGTCTTGAACTTGATGACGACGGCGACCGGGCCGAAGATCTCCTCACGGGCGACCTTCATGTCGTTGGTGACGTCGACGAGGAGCGTCGGCTGCATGAATGCACCCTTTTCAGAGGCGCGGGCGCCGCCCACGAGGACGCGCGCACCCTCGCTGACGCCTTCCTCGACGCAGCCGAGGATCTTGGAGAGCTGGCGTTCGTTGATCTGGGCGCCCATCTGGGTCGACATGTCGGTGGGATCGCCCACCTTGATCTTCTTGAAGGCCTCGGTGAGTTCGCCCACGAACTTGTCGTAGATGCCTTCCTGCACGAAGATGCGGGAGCCCGCGCAGCAGACCTGACCCTGGTTGAAGAGGATGCCGATCTGGGCGCCTTCGATCGCCTTGTCGAGCTGGGCGTCGTCGAAGATGATGTTGGCGGACTTGCCGCCGAGCTCGAGCGTGCTCGGAATCAGGCGCTTGGCGGCCGCTTCGGCGACGCTGTAGCCGACTTCGGTCGAGCCCGTGAAGGCGAGCTTGTCGAAGCCCGGGTGGTCAAGCATGGCCTGCCCC
>ERZ1107006.2410-NODE-2410-length-13730-cov-5.564022_pt1 | contig 13730 bp, 11 predicted proteins | sample MGYA00403696_ERZ1107006 | MGnify/ENA primary metagenome ERZ1107006 (study PRJEB35170, sample SAMEA104062441) | human gut metagenome | biome: human gut; feature: human-associated habitat; material: faeces | place: Denmark | collected 2012-08-13 ...
TTGAAAAACTTAGCTGATTTCAATCATGCAGGACACCCTTCCTGGGTTTCCCGCACACACCCTTCCTTCCCATAATCGTAAGTCCCAACCTATACAAAGGAGCGTCATTTCATATGTCCAGAAGAGTCCGCCGCCGTCAGCGAAAGCAGCCCCACACCCTGCAAGTCTTTTTGATCATCGTTCTGGTTCTGCTCACCGTCTGCGTGCTGGTGAAGGCCTTTTTCCTGAAAGCCCCGGAGCAGAAGGCGGCGGAGCTGCCCGCCCAGCCCGCGTCCTCGGACACGGATTCCCAGCAGTCCCCGGAGGAACAGGCGGCCCAGGAGGCCCTTCGTTCCCACTTGGAGCGCAAGGGCGGGTTCTACACAATCCTCCTTTCCGGCCTTGACGATGACAACGGCGGTAGCGACACCAACATCCTTGTGGCGGTAGACACGGTGAACGGCTACGTTTACGGCGTCAGCATCCCCCGGGACTCCAAGGCCATCATTGACGGCAAGGCCCGCAAAATCAACTACGCCTATAATAAGGGCGGCACAAAGTTGCTGGCGGACACGATATCGGAGCAGTTGGGCATTCCGGTGGACTACACCGTCTCCGTGGATCTGAAGGGCTTTGCGGCGTTGGTGGACGCTATCGGCGGCGTGGACTTCGACGTTCCTGTCAACATGGACTACGAAGACCCCTATCAGAATCTGTACATCCACATTTCCAAAGGAATGCACCATCTCAGCGGCAGCGAAGCCCTGAAAGTCGTTCGGTTCCGGAAGGGCTACGCCACCCAGGACATCGGCCGCATGGAGACCCAGCAGAAATTTTTGAAGGCTGTGGCCAAGCAGACCCTGACCGTCTCCAACCTGGGGAAGATCGACGAGTTTGTGAAAATCTTCCAGAAATATGTAAAAACCGATTTGACTTTAGGCAATCTGGCCTGGCTGGGCAAGGAAGCCATTTCCATCGGCGCGGACAACATTGAGTTTTCCACCCTGCCCGGTGTATGGAATGATCATGACAAATTTATTCATCTGAATAAGGATGACGTATTGACCCTGGTCAACGAACACCTCAACCCCTATGTGGAGGACCGGACGGCGGATGACCTGAATATCCCCGGCTGACCTCCGGAAAGGAGCAGCCATCCATGAAAAAACGCGTTCTCTCCCTGATGCTGGCCCTGTCTCTCATGAGCGTCCCCGCTCTGGCGGCGGAAAACAGCACGGAGAATTTTACCCGCAGCAAAACCTATGCCGGCCAGTTCTCCGATCTGCCGGAGGACCATACCTTCTATGAAAATGTAGCCGCCCTGTACGAATACGGTCTGTCTGTCGGTCAGGCCGACGGCACCTACGGCCTGACGGTGCCTATGACCGTGGGACAGGCTGTGATCTTCGCCGGGCGCATCCGCAGCCTGTACCGCACCGGGGACCCGGAGGCCGGTCCCGCCGCCTTCACTGCCGCCGCCATTGGATTGAAGGACGCCCAGCGGGTCTACGCCCCCTATCTCTGGTACTTACAGGCGGAGGGCGTTTTAGACAAGGCTCTGGACGAGCAGCTCGCCGATGTGGCTACCCGAGCCCAGATGGCCCATGTGCTGGCAAATCTCCTGCCGGAAACAGTACTGCCCCCGGTCAACGATTCCCTCATCACTCAGGCCTACGCCAGCCGCCGCCGGATCACCGACGTGACGGAATACACGCCTTATTATGATGATATCCTCAAGCTTTACCGCTGCGGTATCAGCGTGGGCAGCGACGAAACCGGCTCCTTTCTGCCGGATTCTCCCATCACCAGAGGGGCCGCCGCAGCCATGCTGACCCGGATGGTGGATCCCTCCCTTCGGCTGACGCCGGACTGGCACCTGCCGGAGCTTTACAGCGCCGAGGGGGCCGCCTACGAGGATCTGGTCACGGCGGGAACCTACATCGCCGCCCCAGAAACTGCGGCGGACTATGACCAGGCCGTCCGCTATATGCTCTCTCAGGGGGAAAACACCCTGTCCCTGAAATACGATCAGGGCTTTACCGTTTCCAGCGCTCAGGAAACTCTGAACAATGCCCTGCTGGCGGTCAAGCGGTACTGTGAGCAAGGCTACAACAACGCCTCCTGCTCCTATAACGCCGCCGGGACCATGATCCTGAAATTCAGCTCCATCGCCGGCGACTGCACCGAGGAATACCGGTCGGAAACGCTGTCTGCCGCCATCGCCGTCCATGACGCGCTGTGGCAGCAGGGGACCATTACCCCCGCCTCCACCCAGCGGGAGATCGCCTGGGCCTATTACCAGTGGATCGCCGCCAACTGCACCTACGATGACGCCGGGGACAACACCTCCGTCAGCCACCTGCCCTACAGCCTGTTTCATAACGGCAAGGCCGTCTGCGACGGGTATACCGGCGCTTACAATCTGCTTTTGAAGCTGGAGGGCATCGACTGCTACGCGCTCCCCAACGCCACCCACATCTGGACCGTGGCCACACTGGACGGCGAGACCGTCCACATCGACGCCACCTGGGGGGATCAGGGGAACACCGGCACAAAGCAGTATTTTGCCATGACCCCGGAGCAGTCTTATTCGCTGCACCCCTGGCCCAAGGAAAACGAACTGCCCCAATGATTCAAAAAAGGACTTCCGCATTGCTGCGGAAGTCCTTTTTGTTATACAAAAGCATGGCAACATAAGAAATATGCCATTTCCTCGCCCCTGCGGGGCAACTGGAAATGCTGCGCGAAAACTTCATGCACTGGCATTTGCGCGTTTTCGTAGTGCGCCGCTCATGCATGAAGTTTTGCTATGCAAAAGCATAGCAAAATTAAGAAATGCGCCATTTCCTCGCCCCTGCGGGGCAACCGGAAATGATGCGCGAAAACTTCATGCACTGGCATCTGTGCATGTTCGTGGTGCGCTGTTCATGCATGAAGTTTTATATCAGATCCTTATAATACGCCACCAGCAGCTCCACCACCATGCTGTAAGACTTCATGCCGTTGGCGTCACCGTAGGATTTCAGCGCGGCGTCATACACCGTATCGGATACCTTTTCCACCACGTTGTCCCGGAACTGATCCCAATAGGCGCTGTTGTCCCGGAGGTCTGCCTCCACCGCTGCCGGAAGAGTGCCCCGAATGGCCCAGTAAGCCTCCGGGTCCGTTTCGTACAAGGCGTTGCCAAGATGGATGAACCCCAGCAGCCAGCCGGAATACGCATAATCCGGCATCCCGCTGGTGACGGAGGCCAGCACCCCCAAGAAGTTACACTCCTGCTCCCACGCGACGCCCCGCTGGTGGGCCAGTTCGTGGGCAATGGTGGAGGGCAGCAGGCAGGCGGGGCTGTCCACATTCACGTTGGACTCCCCCACACAGGCGAAATACACCCCGGTGAAGCCCATGATGCTCATGAAGCGGGAGCACCCCACCGCCTTGACTCCCGTATCCCGGAAGTCCAGAAAGGGAAACAGTTCCGTCACGCCGCCGTAGACCGACCGACTCTCTGAAAGAATTTGCTCTTTCGGCACCGTGTATACCCCGTTTTCATCCCGGGGCACGCTGTCCGCCGTTTCGGACAGCCGCTCTGCGAAATATGCGGTCACGTTTTTCAGATCCTCCGCAGCCACCGGCTGGGCCGTAATGCCGGAACGATCCTGAAAGCTGTCCGTCCAGTAGTTCACGCCCCACATGAGGCAGAACAGGACGTAAACTGTCAAAATACCGTCCGCCGCTCCCAAAAGGGCGCTGTATACCCGCCGTCCCCGGTGACCCCTGGCCTTCACCACGGCGATCACTGACCAGACGGTATATGCCACAGCCCCCACCGCCGCCAGAGCATACAGGATTTCCATGATGGACAGGCTGGTAAGCGCGCACAGCCGCCCCAACGCCGCCTTCAGCGGTGTGGTGACGTGATCCGCAAAGCTGTTCATCAGCTGCCGGTTCTGCCGCAGGGCCAGGTATAGTCCCAGCACTGCCAGGTCCGTCCCCAGCCAGATATGCAGTTTTTTATGGTTCTTCCAAAACTTCATTGCACTTTCTCTATTTGAAATATCTCCCGCTGGAAATCAGGAACCAGCAGACGGTTTCCGCCTGCTGGTTTTCTTCCGCTTACTCCGCGGCAGCCAGCAGCTGCCGGGTATAAGGATCCCGGGGATGGTCGAACAGGTCATCCACCGTCCCCTGCTCCACGATGCGGCCCTGCTTCATCACCAGGGCGGAATCGCACAGCTGATAGACCACATTCAGATCGTGGGAAATGAAGAGGTAGCTAAGGTCCAGTTCATCCCGCAGTTCTCGCAGCAGTTTCAAAATCTGGGCCTGAATGGTCACGTCCAGGGCGCTGACCGGCTCGTCGGCAATGAGGAAGCGGGGCCGCTGGATCAGGGCCACGGCGATGGACACCCGCTGCCGCTGTCCGCCGGAAAGCTCCGATGGCTTCGCCCTCAGCACTTCCTCCGGCAGCTCCACCCGTTCCAGCATCTCCCGGACCCGGCGCTTCCGCTCCGTGCCGTCATACTTTCCGTAAATCCGCAGCGGCTCCTCTAACAGCCACTCCACCGGATACGCCGGGTTCAGAGAGCTGTACGGGTCCTGAAAGATCATCTGAGGCCGTTTCGTATAATGGATGACCTGTCCGGCCTCCGGCCGCACCATGCCCAAGATGGTCTTGGCCAGCGTGGATTTTCCGGTGCCGGACTCGCCTACTAATCCTAAAATTTCACCCCGGTGCACATCGAAGGAAACATCGTGGAGCACCTCGTGAAAGTACTTACGGCCCAGCACGCCGCCTTCCCGATACCCGGCGGTAACATGTTGAAGGGAGAGTACCAATTCGTCCGTCATGGCCGCTCCTCCTTTCGGTTCCGGGTGGGGATGGCGTCGATGAGCTTTTGGGTGTAGGGGTGCTGAGGATGGTAGAATACCTGATCAGTATCTCCCTCCTCCACCAGAACGCCCCGCTGCATCACCGCCACCCGGCGGCACAGCTTCCGCACCACATTCAGGTTATGGGAGATAAACAGCATGGACACGCCGCTCTCCCGGTTCAGCTTTTTCAGCATTTCCAGAATTTGGGCCTGAATGGTCACGTCCAGTGCTGTGGTAGGCTCGTCCAGCAGCAGCAGCTTGGGCCGGTTCACGATAGCCGCCGCGATCATAGCCCGCTGGAGCATACCGCCGGAAAGCTCGTGGGGATATTTGTCGCAGATCCCCTCCGGGTCCGGCAGCTCCGCCGCCGCCATTGCCGCCAGCGCCCGCTGATGGCGCTCCTCTTTCGGCATCTGGGTGTGGATCCGCAGGGTCTCCTCCACCTGCGGCCCAATTTTCATCAGGGGGTCCATGCAGCTTTGGGGCTCCTGAAACACCACGCCGATCTCCGCTCCCTGAATCTCCCGCAAAACGGACCGGTCCGCGTGGAGCAGTTCCTGCCCGTCCAGCAGGATGCGGCCGGTATAGTCGCACCGCTTCCGGGGCAGCAGACCCGCCACGCTCATGGCGGTGACGGATTTTCCGGAGCCGGATTCGCCCACCAGACCCAAAATTTCGCCGTCCTGAATGGTCAGGCTCACACCGCTGACCGCTTCCCGGTCCCGGTTATGAAATTTCACATGCAGATCCTGAATTTCCAGCATCAGACCTCACCTCCGCCCCGGCGCTGCAGTCCTTCGCCGATCAGTCCCACGCCGAACACCATCCACACAAGGGTCAGGCCCGTTCCCAGCGCGTACCAGGGCGCGCTCATGAACATGCCCTGACTCTCCGAGAGCATATAGCCAAGAGAGGCGTCCGGCGGCGTCACGCCGATGCAGAGATAGCTCATGGATGCCTCTGCCAGCACAGCGTTGTTGAAGCCGATGGTCAGCGCCGGCAGCAGCACGCTCCAAGTATTAGGCAGGATATGCCGCCACAGGATGCGGCTGCTGGAAGCTCCCATGAGCCGGGCGCTTTTTACATAGTTGACCTCCCGCAGTCCGGCGTAGGTACCACGGGCCATCCGGGCAAAGCCGGGGATGAACACCAGGCCCAGAGCGAGGATCACATTCCGCGTCTTGCCGGGGCCCAGCAGGCTGATGACCACCAGCGCCAGCAGAATACTGGGAAATGCCGTCAGCACATCGCCAAGGCGCATCAGCACATCGTCCACGATGCCGCCGAAATAGCCGGTAACGGCGCCCAGCACCGTGCCGCACACCGCGCCCACGGCCACAGTACACAGCGCGATTCCGTAGGTGGTCCCGGCGCCCTTCAGCACCCGGCTGAAAATATCCCGGCCAAAGCTGTCCGTTCCCATCAGGTGAGCCAGAGACGGCCCCGTCAGCTTCGGCCCCGCCGCCATGGCGTTGGGGTCGTAGGGCGTCCAGAAAACGCCCATGACGATCAGGGCCGTCAGGATGCCGGTCATCACCAGTCCTGCGGTCAGATAGGGATTTCTCTTTTTCATTTGCCGATCCCTCCCATCCGGGGGTCGATGCAGCGATTGACCAGATCCGCCAGAGTGCCGGAAAGCACCACCCAGAAGGCCAGGATCACCACGATGGCCTCCACCACAGGGTAGTCCTGACTGGAAATGGAGGCCACCAGCATCCGCCCCAGTCCAGGAACAGAGAACACCTGCTCCACCACGATGCTGCCCGCCACGATCTCCGCCATAGTCTGCCCCAGGAATGTGACGGTGGGCACCAGAGAGTTTTTCAGCACATGGCCCCACAATACCTGCCGCCGGTCATTGCCACGGGCAATGGCCGTACGGACATAGGGCTTATTCATTTCGCTGATGACCGTGCTGCGCAGCATCCGCACCGTCATCGCCACCCGGGGGATGGCGATGGACACGGCAGCAAAGAATAAGTACACCAGAGACTTGCCGAGGTTCCGGTCCAGTCCCGGAAAGTCACCGGGGACAAAGGCCCGAAGGCAGATGCCGAAGCACCAGGAAATGAGGATACCGGTAAAGAACGGCGGTACTGCCATACAGAACTGATTCAGGAACGTGTGGAGCCCGTCCAGCTTTCCGTTGGCAGACAACAATCCCAAGGGCAGCGATACCACAACGATCAGCACAAAGCTCACCAGACTCAGGCACAGCGTCACCAGCATTTTCGGGCCTAACAGCGCCTGCACCGGCTGGCGGTACTGGAAGGAAACGCCCAGATTTCCGGTGAAGAAACCGGCCAGCCATTCCCCGTACCGCACCAGCATGGGGCGGTTCAATCCCATTTCCGTCCGGAGGGCCTCCACCTTTTCCGGCGTGGCCTGCGTCCCCAGCAGGGTGGCGGCGGGGTCTCCGGAGATCATATCAAAAGCCGCGAACGTCAGAAGGGAGACGACGAGCATGGTGACAAGCAGCGTCAGAATTTTCCGCGCCGTGTATCGCATGACTGTCATCTCCCTTCCGGGTCAGCGGCGTCAAAACGTCCGCTGTTCATCACTTATTTCGTATAGTGGATAGTGGAAAGATCCAGAACATAGATGGGGTAGAAGGAGGGGCCCTCAAGACCATCCCGCACTGCCACGAAGTCTGCCATGTCCTGAATATAGACGTTGGCAGCGTTTTCCGCCAGGTTCTTTTCCATTGCTCTGTAAAGGGCGGTCTGCTCCCCATCGTCATAGCAGGCCTGAGCCTGGGCGAACAGAGCGTCATAGTCCGCGTTGTTGTAGTTGATAAAGTCGCGGCTGGCGGTAGAGACGAACCGCTCCAGCATGGCCCGTGCGGTCATGTTGGAAGCATCCACGCCCACCACAGTGGACTGGAACTGCCGGTTGGAATAGGTGTCCTGCACCCAGCTCTCCCAAGTGACGGGCTGAATGGTGGCATTGATGCCCACAGCCTTCAGCTGCTCCACGATGACCTGTGCGGTATCCATGTGAGACTGGTAGTTGCTGGGGACGGTGATGGTCATGTCGAAGCCGTTGGGATAACCGGCCTCCGTCAGCAGCTCCTTGGCCTTTTCGGTGTTGTAAGTATAGTAGTTGGTCAGCTCATCATCAAAATACTTGCTGAAAGCGGGGTACATGCTGGAGCCCAGCAGGGTGCCGTAACCGTCGAAGGCCAGATCCAGGATCTGCTGACGGTCAATGGCGTAGCAGAGAGCCTGCCGCACCCGCACATCGTCAAAGGGCTTCTCGGCGTTGTTGAGGTACAGGGCCTGCACCAGATTCATAGTGCCTTCCTCCACATGGAAGCCGTCGCCAAGCTGCTGGATCTGGTTGGTGGTCAGATGGGCAAATACATCCACAGCGCCGCTCTGGAGGCTGAGAAGGATGCTGTCGGCATTCTCAATGATCTTATAGGTGACCTTGGTCAGATCGGGCTTCTCGCCCCAGTAATCATCAAACCGCTCCAGCACCACGGACTCCTGAGCCGTCCGGGAAACGAACTTGAAGGGGCCGGTGCCCACGGGGGCGGTATCCTGCTCCGTGTAGTCCTTGGGCAGCACAGCGGTGGTCAGGTAAGAAGCAAACTCATTATTGGGCTCCTGCAGCTGGAAGCAGACGGTATCATCCCCCTCCTGATACATCTCCACGTTGGCAAAAGCCGCCACCTGGATGATGTCTGCCGGAGCATTGACATCGCCGCAGCGCTGGTAGGACCAAATCACGTCCTCCGGCGTCACCTCCTGGCCGTTGTGGAACTTCACACCGGTGCGGAGCTTAAAGGTATACAGCAGATGGTCTTCGGAAACGGTATAGCTCTCTGCCACAGCGGGATTCAGGTTGCCGCTGGCGTCGGGCTTCAAAAGTCCTTCAAATACGTTGAACATGACCTCACGAGTTCCTGCCTTCACGGTTTTGTGAGGGTCAAGACTGCTGTCCAGGTCCTGGGCGATGCCCACGTTCAGTTCGCCGGCCGCAGCGCGGGCCGCGGGGCCTTCCGTCTGGGTGTTCGCGGTGCTCTGGTCCGTAGTTCCGGTCGTCCCGTTCTGGCTGCCGCCTCCGCATCCGCTGAGTACGGCGCTCAGGAGGCAAACCGCCGCCAAAAGCGTCAGGATTCTCTTCTTCATATGCAATTCTCCTTTTTATATCACTGCTCTGGGGAGTCAGTGTATTCGCGGAGCGGTTTTCTCCGTTCCGCAAATTCCCAGTCCCTTACGGGTACTGAAAATCCATGAGGGAATATGCGGTGGCCAATCCGCAAAAACAGCCCTGGGACACATCGTTTGTTATTTTTCTAACGATATGTCCGCAAGGCTGTATTGTACAGGATACTGCGGCTGATTGCAAGCCTTTTTTACAAGTTTTCCGACGTTTTCTCCGGTTTTTCAGGCTCGGTTTCCTGCTCTGGCAGCGGAGCGGTGTAATGCTCCGTTTCCACGGGGAGATCCTTTTCCGCCAGACGCCGGTCCACCAGAAACGCCACCAGACTGTACAGGCAGGCGCATACCGGCACGCCGAAAAACATACCCGCCACACCGAAAAAGCTGCCGCCCACCAGAATGGCAATGATGACCCACAGGCTGGAAAGGCCCGTGCTCTCTCCCAGGATCTTGGGGCCGATCACGTTGCCGTCCAGCTGCTGAAGGGCCAACACGAACAGCAGGAAATACAAAGACTGAATGGGATCGACCAACAAAATCAGGAAGAAGCTGGGGATCGCCCCCAGGAAGGGGCCGAAGAAAGGAATGACATTGGTGACGCCCACAAAAACGGACACCAGCGGCGTATACGGCATATCCAGCAGCGAGCAGCCGATGAAGCACAGCACGCCAATGATGAGGGAATCCAGCAGCTTGCCCCGGACAAAGCCGGAGAAGATGCGGTCAACCTTGGCGCTGCCCCGAAAGACCCAGTAGACCGCCTCCTCGGAAAACAGGCTGTAAGTCAGCTTCCGGGCATGGGCGGCGCAGCGCTCCTTGGTAGCCATGAAGTAAACGGAGACGATCATGCCCACCAGCAGGTTTTTCAAAAACGCCAGCGTACTGAGCACACCGCCAGAGACGGCGATCATCAGCATCTGCGTCCGGGTAAAGACCTGATTTTTCAGCCACTCCGTTGCGGACTCGTAGAACTTATCCATCTGGCCGGCTACCCAAACCTCCACGGTGGGGTTGCTCTCCAACAGATGCTCCACCCAGCCGCTGATGGTGTTGTAGTAGCCTTCCACGCTGGAAACCAACTGCACCACGCTCCGGTACAGCTGCGGGATCAGCACATGGCCCAGCAGATAGCAGAGCAGGCCGATGATGGCCCAGGTCACCACCAGACTGACGGCCCGGGCGCTCCGGGAGGTCATGCGCCCCTCTGCGTGGGCCTTTTTCATCTGTTCCGGAAAAAACAGGTTTTCAATAAAGTCGATGACCGGCGCCAGCAGGTACGCCAGTACCGCGCCGATCAGAACCGGCTGCAGTGCTTTCAGCAGTTGACCGCCGAAGGATGGCAGTACCCGGCGGCCAAACAGGGTATCGTAAAAAAGCAGGATCGCGCCCACGGTCAAAAAGAGGGCAAGTCCCCACCGCACCGCGCTGTCTTTTTTCTTCATCCAACCGCCTCCTGCCGACAGGGTCCGCCCGCCTGCGGCAGACTTCTCCCGAAACCTTTATACAAACTTTATTCTACACGTCGCCCGGGGGAATTGCAATCCTCAATTCCCCATGCTATACTACTTTAACCGTCTGTTAACATTTATAATCATTTTCGGAGGCATGGACATGGAACCCCAAAAGAAGCTCCTGATGATCGTCAATCCCCGGGCGGGACGCAGCAAGCCCCGGGGGCCGTTATATGACGCGGCTGCCGCCCTGTGCGATGCCGGATATCTGCTCCGTATCCACCGCACCACCGCCGCCGGGGACGCAGCCCGCATTGCCGCCCAAGAGGGCGGAGATTATGACACTGTGGTGGCCGTGGGCGGCGACGGCACCCTCAACGAGGTCATCTCCGGCATCCAAACGCTGAAAACTCCCCCGGCGGTGGGTTATCTGCCTCAGGGGAGCACCAATGATTTTGCCGCCAGCCTGGAGATCCCCTCAGATCCCGTTCAGGCGGCGGAGGCCATCGTCCGTGGTCAGCGCCGTCAACTTGACATCGGCCGCTTCGGTGAGCGTATTTTCGTATATGTAGCCTCCTTCGGAGCCTTCACCCGGACATCCTACACCGCCTCCCAGGATGTGAAAAATGCCCTGGGCCACTTCGGCTATCTGCTGGAAAGCCTCCGGGATCTGGATACGCTGCGCCCCTATAAGGTCCGCATCACCGCTGATGGGGAGACGCTGGACGGTGAATACCTGTTCGGCGCCGTTGCCAACTCCACCTCCATCGCCGGTATGATGAAGCTGGAGCGGGAGGAGGTCATTCTGGATGACGGCCTCTTTGAGCTGCTGCTGGTGCCCCACCCCCAAAATGCAGCGGAGCTGCAAAATCTGATCTGGGCCTTGCTGAATCAGCAGTATAACAGCGGCGGTCTCATTTTCCGCCATGTGTCAGCCCTTCATGTGGAAACGGACGAGGATCTGCCCTGGTCCCTGGACGGAGAGTACGAACCCAGCCAGCCGACGGTGGACATCACCAACTGCCAGCGGGCTTTGACGATGCTGCTATGAGAGAAGAACTGACAAATTTGCGCCGGTTTTACGGCGATCATGTTCCCACGCTGCTGGAAGCCCGGCACGAATATGCTGTTTTGTGTCCTCTGGTAGAGCGTCCGAATGGACTGCACCTGCTGTTTGAGGTCCGATCTGCCGGGGTCAGTCAAAGCGGCGAGACCTGCTTTCCCGGCGGGCAGATGGAACCGGGAGAGACCCCGGCAGACTGCGCCCTCCGGGAGACGGAGGAGGAATTGTCCATCCCCCGCGCCGAGATCCGGCTTCTGGGCCAAGGGGACTTTATCTGCAATCAGCGGGGATTTCTGCTGCGGCCGCTGCCGGGTCTGGTCTCCCCTGCCGGTCTCGCAGCCCTGCGTCCCGCCCCCGCTGAGGTGGCGGAGGTGTTCACTGTACCGGTGGAATTTTTCAGGACCACCCTGCCCCAGCCATGTGCCTATGACCTGATCCCCCATGTCCCGGAGTCTTTCCCCTATGAAGCGGTTGGGATTCCCCGGGATTACCCTTGGAACTGCGGCAAGGTAGAGGTCCCGGTGTGGCTCTACGGGGGCCACGCCATCTGGGGCATGACCGCCCGGATCGTGCGTGATTTGGTTTCCCATTTGTAAAAAAAGCGTCTGAAAGTTCTCACTTTCGGGCGCTTTTTCCTTGTTCATGTGTATATCATGCGCCAAATCCCTATATTTTCCACAAAAAATGGCGCCGTCTTTTCAGAAAAACAGAGATTTTTTACTTTTTTCGTATATTCCCTGACATTTCTGCCAAAATAATGTTAGAATGGTTATGAATCTGAAATCTTTGCAGTTTTTGGAAAGGAGGCACTTCCCGTGTTTCAGGCAGGAGATCTGCTGGTCTATGGCACCACCGGCGTCTGTCGGGTGCTTTCCATTGACCGGCGGCAGGAGCGGGTGGGCAGCACCCGTCAGGAGCGGCTTTACTATCAGCTTAAACCCATCTATCAGGGCGGTTTGATCTACACCCCGGTGGACAATGACAAGGTGTCCATGCGGCCCATTATCTCCCGGCAGGAGGCGGAAGATCTTATCAGTGAAATTCCCACTCTGCATCCCGCTGCCTGTCGGGCTTCCACCACTCAGGCGCTGACTCAGCAGTATCAGGCCAGTCTCCGGCAGCATAACTGCCGCAGTCTGGTGGAGCTCGCCATGTCCATTCACGCCAAGCGCCGTCAGGCAGAATCCCAGAACCGCCGCCTCGGCATGGTGGACGAGCGCTATCTCAAGCAGGCGGAGCAGCTTCTGTTCGGCGAGCTGGCCGCCGCGCTGGAAATTCCCTACGAGGCGGTCCAGCCCTATATCGCAGACCGGATCGCCGCCGTCCATTCCTGATCTGCGAAACAACACGAAAAACCATACGGAACAAAAGAGGGGCCTCGCTTTCAGCGAGGCCCCTTGCTTATGCCATATTCCGGTATTTTTTCAGCTGCTTTTCAAATTCCTCCGGCAGACCGCAGGTCAGCTCCACCAATTCTCCCGTGCGGGGATGGATAAATTTCAGCCCTACAGCGTGAAGGCACTGTCCCTGCAAACCGGGGACCGGTTTTTTGTTGCCGTATACGGTATCTCCCAAAATCGGATGGCCGATGTAGGCCATGTGCACCCGGATCTGGTGGGTGCGGCCCGTTTCCAGACGGCACTCTACATAATTCACACCGGGATAGCGCTCCAGCACCGTCCAATGGGTCACGGCATTTCGTCCGCCGGCCACCACTGCCATTTTCTTCCGGTCTGCGGGACAGCGGCCGATGGGAGCGTTCACCGTCCCGGTATCCTCCCGAAGATTGCCGGTGACGATGCAGCGGTAGGTCCGGGCCAGCGTGTGATCCTGAAGCTGCTCCGCCAGTTTCACATGGGCGAAGTCGTTTTTTGCGGCGATGATGAGACCGGAGGTGTCCCGGTCAATGCGGTGGACGATGCCGGGCCGCAGTTCTCCGTTGATCCCGGAAAGGCTGTCCCCGCAGTGATACAGCAGGGCGTTCACCAGTGTCCCGTCCGGGTGTCCCGGTGCGGGGTGGACTACCAGGCCCTTCGGTTTGTTCACCACGATGACATCCTCGTCCTCGTACACCACGTCCAGTGGGATATTTTGCGGCACAATATCCACCGCCTCCGGCTCCGGCAGTTCCACAGACACCGTTTCCCCGCCGGTCAGCCGGGTGTTTTTAGCGAGGGGTTTTCCCGCCGCCGTCACCCG
>ERZ1107006.2411-NODE-2411-length-13721-cov-3.238914_pt1 | contig 13721 bp, 12 predicted proteins | sample MGYA00403696_ERZ1107006 | MGnify/ENA primary metagenome ERZ1107006 (study PRJEB35170, sample SAMEA104062441) | human gut metagenome | biome: human gut; feature: human-associated habitat; material: faeces | place: Denmark | collected 2012-08-13 ...
ATCGGGAGCTTGAGCTTCTCGGCCACGGCCATGGCGATACCACCCTTAGCCGTGCCGTCGAGCTTAGTCATGATAATACCGTCCAGGCCCAGCGCCTCGTTAAACTCGAGAGCCTGGTTCAGACCGTTCTGACCCGTAGCGGCATCGATCACAAGCACGACCGAGACAGGCATGGGACCGGCGGCCATATTGGCGGCGCGCTTACGGGTCACATTGACCACCTTGGCGAGCTCGCGCATGAGCTCGGGACTCGTGTGCAGACGACCGGCGGTATCGATGAGCACCAGGTCGCTGCCGCGCTTATCGGCCTCGTCGAGCACGTCATAGCACACGCTCGCAGGATCGGAGCCGCGGTCACGCTTGATAACCGGTACGCCGGCACGCTGGCCCCACACATCGAGCTGCTCGATGGCGGCGGCGCGGAAGGTGTCGGCCGAACCGATCACCACGTTCTTGCCGCGGGCGGCCATGGCGCTCGCAATCTTGCCGACCGTGGTGGTCTTGCCGGCGCCGTTGATGCCGACAAACAGCACGCAGCTCGGCGTATCGGAAAACGGGTCGCGCTCAACAGGCACAAAATGGCCCTCGAGCTGCTCGGCCAGGGCGCGGCGAAGCTGCGGGGCGGTCTTGAGGTTCTTCTTGGCAGCGGCATCACGCAGGTCATCGGAGACTTGAATGGCGACCTCTGCACCCATGTCACCCATAACGAGGGTGTCCTCAAGGTCCTCCCAAAAATCCTCGTCGACCTCACCGCCAAAGTAGAAGACCTCGTTAAGGGCCTCGCGGCTGCGCTCAAGTCCGCGCGAGAGAGCGTCAAAGAATCCCATTATGCATTCACGACCTTTCCGGTTTCGCGATCGAGTTTTTGCGAGACGACGCGACTGACGCCGTCGGCTTGCATCGAGACGCCGTAGAGAACGTCAGCATCCTCCATAGTACGGCGCTGATGCGAGATTACCAAGAGCTGCGTATCGGAACGCAGCACATCGAGGGCGCCGATGAGCTTAGACAGGTTGGCGTCGTCGAGCGCAGCCTCGACCTCGTCCAGCACATAGAACGGCACCGTGCGCGTGCGATATACGGCAAAGAGCAGGGCGAGCGCCGTCAGACTCTTCTCGCCACCCGACATGAGCATCATCTTGGTGATGCGCTTACCGCGCGGCTGCGCCACGACCTCAATGCCCGTCTCGGCCGGATGCTCGGGGTCGGTCATCTCCAGATGCGCCTGGCCACCCGGGAACAGCATGGCAAAGATCTCGCGGAAGTTCGCATCGACCTTCTCAAAGGTCACCAGGAAGGCCTTGCGCATCTTGCGGTCAATCGCCACGGTGATCTTGGTGAGCGCCTTGCGCGCGCTCTCCAGATCGGCCAGCTGCTCCTCGATGTAATCGGCGCGGCGCTTGAGCTGCTCGTACTCCTCCATGGCAACCTGGTTCACAGGGCCCAGGTTGTTGATCTGGCGCACGAGCTGGTTAAGCTCGCGCTCGGCAGCGTCGCGATCGGTGGGCGCCGGCAGCATGAGCGCTTCCTCGAGCACCGTAGTGCCATCAGCGGTGATGGCCTTGATGGCAGCCTCGACCTGCACCTCGAGCTTGCCGCGCGCCACCTTGAACTCATTTTGCGTCGTGGCGGCAGCATCGACCCTCTCTTTGGCGCGGGCGACCTCGGTCTTGGCGTCCTCGATGGTCTTCTTTAGCGAAGCCGAGTCCGCCTCCTCAAGCGTTGCCTGATCGCGCAAGCGCGCAGCCCAGTCCGAGGCGCGCTCCAACAGGGCAGAATAGCGCTCGTGCATGGGATCGACGCGAAGGCGCAGCAGCTCAAGCGAGCGCGAGGCCTGGCGTGTTCCGCGGATACGGCGGTCGATGCCTTCCAGGCGATGCTCAAGATCGGGCACGCGGCCCTTCAGCGAACGCAGGCGCTCGCTCGTCTGGGCCAGGCGGACCTTGGCATCGGCGAGCTTGCCGGCTGCCTCGGAATCATCACGGCGCACGCGATCGAGCTCATCATTGGCCTCGGCAATCTGCAAGCCCAGATCGCTCGCCTGCGCACGAGCCTCGTCACGCGAACGGGTAAGTTCATCCACGCGCGGACGTGCAGCACGAACGGCCTCGGCAGCCTGCTCGCGGCGCTTGGAAATACGCACGCGCTCGACCTCGGCGTTGTTGGCACTCTGCTCCAGGCGGCCGATCTCGGACAGCAGGGAGCGGCGATCGCCCTCAAGGCGGGCAATCTCGCCGGCAGCATCGCCCTCGGCAGCACGGGCCTCCTCAACGGCCGCATTGGCCTCGACGACCTGATCAGAAACATACTCAAACGCGGCAGCAAGATCGGGCTCCAGGCCTTCCAGCTCGCGGATACGACGCTTGCGCTCCAGGGCGCCCGAAGCCTCGCCGGCATCAAGCCCCACGCGAACCAGGCCGCCGCAGGCAACGCGTGCGCCATCGGGAGTCACATAGGTCACGCCATCAACGACCGGCGCGGACAGCGCGGCAGCCAAGTCATCGACCACGTAATAGTCGCCGAGCAATGCCTCGACGACCGGGCCGTAGCCCGCACGCACGGACAGACGATCAACAAGACGGGTACCGGCGGCACCCTCGGCAGCCGCAGAGCCGCTCACGCTGCGCGCCACCAGCAGCGCCTCGCCCGAGGCCTTCTTCTGGTCCAGCGCAGCGCGACCGGCGCGCTCAAGTGCGGCAGCGTTATCGAACAACAGGGCATCGATATCGCCGGCGAGCAGCTGCTCAACCAGGCCCTCAAGCTCACGAGGTGCCTCGAGCACATCGCCCAGACGACCCGAGACATCGTCGCCCAGCGCGCCCACCAGACGGCTTACGAGCGGCGAGCTGTCGGCCATGCGAGCATCAAGCTTCTTTTGGCTGGCAAGCTCCGAGCGCACCTCGGACAGCTTGTTGCGTGCCTCGCCTTCGCGGGCACGCAGGTCCTTGAGGGCAGCCCGTGCCGTCTCGGTGGCCTCGCGCGCATCGCTCTGGGCCTGACGAGCCGCCTCAAGGGCGCTCTCAAGCTCCTCAGCACGGTCGCGGCGGCTATCAAGCGATGCCGTGACCTCCTCGAGCTGTTCATCGATCTGCTCCAGGCGCGAGGCATACATGTTGTCCTCGACCTCGGCGTTGCTCAGCGAGTCCTTTACCTTGGCGAGCTCGAGCGCAGCATTATCGGCAACGCGCTGCACATCGCGCTGCTCGCGCGTAAGCTGCGAAATCTGATTGTCGAGCGCAACGCGCCGCTCGTGGAGCTCGGCGGCGGCAGGACCAGCGGCGTCGACGTCCTCCTGGGCCTGCATATGCGCGCCGGTCACTTCCTCGAGCTGGGCGCGTGCGTCCTCGAGCTCCTCGACCACGCGACGGCGCTGATGCTCGGATCCCGAGATCTGACCGCGCATGTCGGACAGGCGCGACACCATGTTGTGGCCCTTTTCCTCGAGCAGACGCATGTCGGAGTTAATGCGACCGACCACATCTTGCATATGGCGGCGCTGCTCGCCCAAGTCTCCTACAAACAGGCCCTTTTCCTCGAGCATGACCTGAAGCTTCTCGAGCTCGCGCTCTTTCTCACCCAGGCGGTACTGCGCGAGCTCCAGCTCGGCGGCGCCCTCCTTAGAGCGGCTCTCCAGGTCGTTCCACTGCGATTGCAGCGAACGCAGCTCGTCAACGGCCAACATCTGCGTAAGCTCGTTCGCGCGCGAGGACAGCTCTTTGTACTTGCGCGCGCGATCGACCTGACGCTCCAGCGGTCGCAGCTGACGGGCGATTTCCTTATTGATATCACGGGCACGGGTCAGGTGCTCGTCCATCGACTTGATCTTTTTGAGCGCACGCTCCTTGCGGCGCTTGTGCTTTGAGATGCCGGCGGCCTCCTCAATAAGGGCACGGCGCTCCTCGGGGCGGCTCTGCAAAATGGCGTCGAGCTTGCCCTGGCTGATGATGGAATGCGTATCCTTGCCCAGTCCCGAATCGTGCAGGATGTCCTGGATGTCCATCAGACGGCACGGGCTCGAGTTGATGAGGTACTCGCTTTCGCCCGAGCGATACATGCGACGGGTGATGGCGACTTCGTCAAAATCGACGGGCAGCATATGGTCCGAGTTATCGAGCACCAGCGTGACCTCGGCCACACCCACCGGCTTGCGCGCCGACGAGCCCGAGAAGATGACGTCTTCCATGGCCTGGCCACGCAGCTGCTTGGCGCTCTGCTCGCCCAGGACCCACAGAATCGAGTCGGAGATGTTCGATTTTCCCGAGCCGTTGGGACCGACGATGACGGTCAGGCCCGGCTCAAACGTCATATGGGCGCGGTCGGCAAACGACTTGAACCCTTTGAGCGTGAGGGACTTGAGATACACGGCTCCTCGCTTAAACAGGCTTCTTGTTCAGAATCACGCCGTTGGTGGTGTAACCCATGCGGTCGAGCGCCTCAAGCGCGGCAGCTCCCTCGGCCTCCTTCTTGGAGGAACCGGTGCCGCGGCCCTGGCGGATACCGTCAATAAGCACCACGGCGGTAAAGGTCGGTGCGTGTGCCGGGCCCTCAGAGCCAACGAGCTTGTACGCCGGAGGCTCGTGGCCGTCGGCCTGCACGCACTCCTGCAAAAACGACTTGGGGTTCGCAGGATGCTCGGCACGCTCGGAGGCCAGGTGCGGCTTAAGCGTACGGTGGATAAAGTCCGCCGCAGCGTCCCAGCCGGCATCCAGATACAGCGCGCCCACGAGCGACTCGTAAACGTTCTCGAGCGCCGAATGCAGGCCACGCGCGCCCGTGCCGGTCTCGGAGGCACCAAAGATGATGATGTCGTCGATGCCCAGCTCATGGGAGACCTCGGACAGCGTGGCACCCGAGACGAGCGACACCTTCAGGCGCGTAAGCTTGCCCTCGTCAAACTCGGGATAGGACTCAAAGAGCGAGCGGGCAACCACGGCGCCCAAAATGGAATCGCCCAAAAACTCAAGGCGCTCATAGCTCGCCGAGACGGGCTGACCTTCCACGGCAGAAGGGTGCGTGAGCGCCGCGCGCAGCAGCACCTTGTTATTGAACTCGTGGCCCAGGATTTCCTGGGCGCGCGCGAGTCGTTGAGATAAAGCCAAGACTTAGGCCTCCTTGGCGTTTTCAATAGCGTCGACAGCGTCGGCGACAGAGTTGAGCGACAGCAGGGTCTCGTCATCGATCTCGAGGTCGAACTCGTCCTCGATGGCCGTCACCAGCTGCAGACGCTCGAGCGAATCGGCATCGAGATCGTCAAAAGTAGTCTCGTCGCTAATGTCGGCGACATCGACGCCCAGAACGTCAGCGGCGACTTCGGCGATCTTATCGAAGATTTCGGAGCGGTCCATAGCGCTTCCTCTCGTATTGCGTGAATATCAACGCGCTGGCGCCGCAAGCGCAGCGCCAAGACACGGTTTTGATTCTACCCCACGACGAAGGCCGCGAGGCACATAACAGCGCCCTAACTCGCTCCTACAAAACGATGCCATCCATAGAGTTGGCGACGTTCTCGACCAGCCCGGCGCGCACGGCCTCCGCCGCGGCGAGCGTACCGTTTTTGACGGCCTCGACCGAGGTGGCACCGTGGCCGATCAGGACCACGCCACGCAGGCCCAGCAGAATGGCGCCGCCCTTAGCATCGCCCGAGAGCTTTGCCTTAATCTCGCGCATCTGCTTTTTGATGAGCAGCGCGGCAATCTTGGTGCCGAGCGAAGCCATAAAGGCACCCTTGAGCTCTTGCAGCAAAAACTTAGCGGCGCCCTCGGTTGCCTTGAGCGCGATGTTGCCCGACATGCCATCGGCAACGACGACGTCAAAGTTACCCGAGGTCAGGTCGGTGCCCTCGCAGTTGCCCACAAAGCCGGGAACGGCGGCCTTCATAGCAGGGAAGCACGCCTTGGTAAAGTTGGAGCCCTTCTCATCCTCGGTGCCGTTGCCGAGCAGACCGACGCGGGGATGCTCAATGCCCAAGACGACGCGCGCATAGGCGCTACCCATCTGGGCAAAACGCACCATGTCGTCGACCTCGACATCGGGGTTGGCACCCATGTCGCACAGAACCGTCAGGCCGCCGGCGCGGTTGGGCAGTGCGTTGGTGAGGCACGGACGTACCGGTTGCTTCTTGCCCTCGGCCTGATACCTAAACGGCGTCACGTAGGCGGTAGCGGCAGCGGTCATGGCGCCGGTGGAGCCGGCAGAGAAGAACGCATCCGCGTTGCCCTTCTTAATGGCGCGACAGGCAAGCACGATCGAGGACTTGCGCTTGGTCATCACGGCTCGAATGGGATCGTCATCCATGGCGATGACATCGGGCGCCTCCAAGGCCTCAACGCGAGCGTGAGCCGCGGCAAAGGGGTTCACGATCTCTGCGGGACCGACGGCCAAGACCTCGATATCGGGATCCGCAGCAAGCGCCGCCTCGATACCATCGAGAACAACCTGAGGTTTCTCGTCTCCACCCACAACGTCTACACAAACGCGAACGTTACTCATATACATACTCCTTATACAAAAATGGCCGACTCATTGAGCCGGCCATTATGGTTCCAGTTGGAACGGCATCGCATCCAGAGTATACAGTTACTCGGTAACGATAACCTCACGGTCCTTGTAGAAACCGCAGCTGGGGCACACGTGGTGCGGGAGCTTGACAGCACCGCAACGGGGGCACGTGGACTGAGCCGCAGCCGAAATCTTCATGTTGGCGGAACGGCGGGTGTGAGTGCGGATACGACCCTGCTTTTGTTTAGGTACGGGCATAGTGACCTTCCTTATGAACTATCCAGTGTGGCGATTACGCGCAAGTAGCGATACTACCACAGTTTTACTCGTCAAGCTTGAGATTCTTCAATGCTGCAAATGGATTTTCCGTGGCAGCGGCCCATTCGGCCTCTGCTTGAGCGGCGCAATCGCATTGCTCGACGTTGAGATTGATGCCACAAGTGGGGCATAGGCCGCGGCAATCGGGCTTGCACAGGACAACGAACGGCGTGTCCATGACGACTGCGTCGTTGATGGGCTCACCCAGATCGACGATGCGATCCTCGCCCAGCAGCTCATAGCCGTCTTCGTAGGCCTCGGGATCCTCAGGCTCGTTAAAGAGATAGAATTCCTCAATCTCACCGGCAATATCAAACGAAGCGGGCTCCAGGCAACGGTCGCACTCACCGGTTGCGTGAGCACGGACTATACCCGTAAGCAGAACACCGGTGCCGGCATTGGTAAAGACCACGTCGTAGTCAATGCCGTCCTGCAGCTGGTACTCCTTCTCGCCCACCGTATAGGTGGCAACATCGACCTTGCCGGTCAGCGGATACGAGTCTCCGGGAAACTCGAGCTGCTCGGAAAGATCGACGGTAACGCTCGGGAACTCAGCCATTACCACTGACCATTCTGTTGGGCGGCACCCTCGTTGAGCTGCTGACGGCAACGGGTCACCGTGCCGGTCAGGCTCTTGAGGTTCTCCTCGAGGTGCGTAAAGACCTGCTCGGCGTAATCCTCGGCGGCATAGCGCGTCTCGCGCTCATACTGCTGGGCACGGTCGCGGATGTCATCGGCCTGCTGCTGCGCTAAGCGGACGATCTCCTGCTCACCGGCAATGGTGAGGGCCTGCTGCTGAGCGTCGGCGATGATGGAATCGGCCTGAGCGGCGGCGGAAGCCATAAGCTCCTCGCGCTCCTTGAGGATACGGCGGGACTTCTGCCATTCCTCGGGATAGCTCATGCGGATCTCGTCGAGGATGTTAAAGAAGACGTCGGCGTCGATAACCTTCATCTGGGCGTTCTTGCCGAACGGCGTCTTAGCCTCTTCGATGAGCCCCTCGAGCTCGTCGACAAGACTCACGATCCTGTCGCCAGGAAAATTCTCGCCCGGCATCCGGTCTCCTTTCATAGGTAACATATCATCGTGTTAGTTTACCACATGCCACCAGGCATTAAAAAACGTCACGAAAAGCGATGTTTAAGCGCCTTGACCACATTGAGCGGAACAAAATTAGAGACGTCGCTACCGAGCGAGGCAATCTGGCGAACCACCGAGCTCGAGATATAGCCGTACTGCGGCGCACTCATGACAAAGATGGACTCCAGCTCGTTATCCAAGCGATAGTTGAGATCTGCCTGCTGCAGCTCGTACTCAAAGTCGGTCATGGCACGCAGGCCCTTGACCACGGCTCCTGCTCCCTGTTCGCGGGCAAAATCGACCAAGAGGCCGGTGAAGGGCAGCACCTCGACGCCGTCAATATCACCGAGCGCTTCACGGGCCAGCGCTACGCGCTCATCGAGCATAAACGTGGTGCCCACACCGTTTTTACCCTGCGACTCGGCGACAGCGACTATCACGCTGGGAAAGATGCGGCGGGCGCGGCGGATCACATCGATATGGCCAAACGTGATGGGATCGAAGGTGCCCGGGACGATCACGCGGTTGATGGTGTCATTCATGGGTGTCCTCCAAAGGCGCATCCTCGTCATGGTCGCTGTCGTCGGCATTGTCGGCCCCGTTCGTGGCCGACCAGCGCAGCAAGTCAACCGAGGTTATGCCGTAGCGCTTCTCGCGCACGGTCTCAAAACCGGTCGGGTGCGCGCCCGTATCGGCCGCGGCGTGTTCAAAGAGCGCGTAGGCGCCCTGCGCCAGCAAGCCTTGCTGAGTCAGGTTCTGCAGCAGCCCCTCGACCGGCTCGGCGCCAAAAGCATAGGGCGGGTCGAGCAGGACCAAGTCGAAGGGACCGCCCGGCGCGCGGCCGCGCGAGGCGCTTGTCAGCACGTCACCCGTCACCACGCGCCAACGCGCGCGGTCACGGCAGAGCGACTCGATATTCTTGGCAATCAGACGAGCAGCGTTGCGATCGATCTCGAACGTGGTGAGCGAGCGGGCACCGCGCGAGAGCATCTCGATACCCAAGGCGCCGGAGCCGCCAAAGGCATCCAGCACGCGGACCTCGTCCAGATTGAAGTCGAATGCCGACATAACCATAGATGCGCACGCCTCGCGCACGCGATCGGTCGTGGGGCGGGTGACATCGCGACCACGGGGCTCCTCGATCTTACGACCGCGCCATTCGCCGCCGATGATTCTCATCCTCCGCTGACCTCCTTAAAGATGTGTCGATACCGCATGGCGACCGCATCGCGCAAGGGGCGCGTCGCCACGGAGTCAAGGTTGCAAGCATACCGCAAGAGCTCGACCGCGTCCAAATGGGCCCACTCGATCAATTCCTCGTCGGTATCGAGGTCAACAAAGCGCAAGGTCACACCACCATGCTGGCGGTAACCCAGGATTTCGCCCTCGTGGCGCAGACGCAGGTCCATCTGGGCGAGCGTAAAGCCGTCCGAGGTCTTCTCGAGCGACTGGAGGCGTTCCTGTGCCGCCGACGCGCCGCCGTTGCCCTTGGAGTGCGTCATGACCAGGCACGTACCCGACACGCTGCCGCGGCCTACGCGCCCGCGAAGCTGGTGCAAGGCCGCCAAACCAAAGCGTTCACCATTCTCGATGACCATGACGGTGGCGTTGGGCACGTCAACGCCCACCTCGACCACCGTGGTCGAGACGAGCACATCGATCTCGCCACGCTTAAAGGCATCGATGACCCGGTCCTTCTCCCCCGCCGGCATGCGGCCATGAAGACGCTCGATGGTAAGCCCCGGTAGCGCCAGACGAAGGCGAACGAGCTCGGTCGCCGTGTCATGCAACGGCACGGGCACGGTCACGCGGCCTTCGTCGTCGCGAGCGATGCCGGGGACGTCTTCGAGCTCATCGGCCGAATCGCTCGGCTCCACGAGCGGACAGATCACGTAGGCTTGCTGCCCCTTTTCGTGCGCCTCGCGAATGGCGCCATAGGCCAGGTCGCGACTCGACTCGGTGAGAACGCGCGTCGTCACGCCGGCACCCGGAACGGGACGATGGCGGATGATGCTCGTATCCAGGTCGCCGTACACCGAAAGCGCCAGCGTGCGCGGGATCGGCGTGGCAGTCATGACCAGCAAGTCGGCACCCGGGCCTTTTGCGCGTAGAGCGTTACGCTGACCCACGCCAAAGCGGTGCTGCTCGTCAATCACCACAAGCGACAAATGCTTGAACGTGACGTTCTCCGAAAGCACCGCATGGGTACCAAAGAGCACGTCGAGCTCGCCAGACTGGAGCCGCGCATGAATCTGTTCACGCTCGGCCGCCGACGTGGCGCCCGTCAGGAGCGCCCAGGTCATGCCAGCCTGCGAGAGCAAGGGGCCGGTCTTATCGGCATATTGACGCGCCAGCACGCCCGTGGGCGCCATAACGCAGGCCTGAGTGCCGCTATCGGCCGCAACCGCCAACGCGCAGGCGGCAACAGCGGTCTTACCGGTCCCGACGTCACCCAGCAGCAGACGGTTCATCACACGACCGCCATCGCACATGTCATGCAGGATGTCTTGAAATGCAGCCTCCTGCTCATCGCTCAGCGAAAACGGCAGGGCCTGTTTAAGCGCAACAAAATGCTCACCCGCGGCATGCGCATAAGGCACCACGTCGACCATACCGTCATCGTTGCGCAGACGCAGCGCGAGCTGCAAGCAGAGACACTCCTCATAAGCAAGACGCCGGCGCGCGATGTCGCGCTCGGCCATGCTCGAGGGAAAGTGGATCGAGCGCAGCGCGCGGGCATTGCTCATGAGCTTCCGCTTTGCGCGCAGCGGCGCGGGAATGGGGTCGAACGGATTGGCGACCACTTCGAGCGCACCGCTCACGATACGGCGCATCCATGCCTGACTCACGCCGTCACTTACGTAGTGGACCGGCAAAATGGTACCCGCGGCGCGCCCGTCCTCGAGCTTTTCAAAGTGAGGCGAGGCCATCTGCTTAAAACCGTAGGCAAACTCGACCTTGCCCATCACGGCCAGGCGGTCGCCCTGCTTAAGCTGTTGGGCAATCCAGGGCTGACGGAAAAAGGCAACCTGCAGCACGCCCGTCTCGTCCACGAGCGAGACCTCGGTCACCTGCATACGCGGACGGGGCTGCTTTTGGACAATACGATCGACCGTGGCGATGATGGTGCACACGGTACCGATGGGCGCCATCTCGATGGACCACGAGCGAGTGAAGTCCAGGTAGCGATGAGGAATATGGAGAAGGAGGTCCCCCACCGTCCAAATTCCCAGACGGCGAAGGGCCTCCTCACGTTTACCCGAAACATATTTGAGTCGCGCGATATCCTCGTCGAGCGCATTGCTCTGGGCAAAGCGCTCCGAGACGCGCGGCACGGAGCACAGCTCGGACATGGGCAGAGCCTACTCGATCGAGAAGATCACGGGATAGAGCGGCTGCTCGCCACGATGGGCGTCGATCTCCAAATCGGGCTGAGCCTCCTCGATGGCATCGACGATCTCCTGGAAAGCCTCATCGGACAGCTCCTCGCCGGCCAGAATCGTCAGCGCGTCGCCCTCCTCTTCCTCCTGCATGCGGTTGATGCAGTCGAGCGTGACCTGCTTCACGTCAGAACCGACCACATCGATGGAGCCGGCGATGATGCCCATGACGTCACCGGAGTGAATCGGCGAGCCGTCAGAGGCGCTGGAGTCGCGCACGGCACGGGTGACCTCGCCATCGCGGACCTCGCTGATGGCGTCGACCATGGCGGCAACAGCATCCTCGAGTTCGGAATCGGGCAGGACCGCGAACAGCGCGGAGAACGCCTGCGGGACAGTCTTGGTGGGAACGACGGCGACCTTCTTGTCGGTGCAGGCAGAAGCGGCAGCCTCGGCAGCCATGCGGATGTTGCCGTTATTGGGAAGGATGATGACCGAGGTCGCGTTGACCTGGTCGACGGCGCCAAGCAGGTCGGCGGTCGAGGGGTTCATGGTTTGGCCACCCGACACGATCACGTCGACGCCGAGGGACTTAAGGATGTCAGCCTCACCGGAACCAGCCGCAACGGCGACAAAGCCAAGGGCCTTCGCGGGCTCGGCAGCCTTCTCCTGGTCCTCATGGATCTTAGCGGTACGGTCGTGGGCCTCCATCTCCATGTTGTGGATAAAGACCTCGTAGATCTGACCGAGCTGCAGCATGTGCTCGAGCACCAGGTTCGGGGTGTTGGAGTGCACGTGGATCTTGTAATCGGGGTAGGCACCCACGAGCAGCTCGCAGTCGCCCATGGAACCCAGGAACTTAAGGCACTCATCCTCGTCAAACGGGGCGTCGGCCTTAAAGAGGAACTCGTTGCAGTAGCGGAACTCCGAGCCCTCCCAATCGTCGTTGGCCTCGATCTCAACGCGACCAAGGGCCGCGTCGCGGGCAGAGCCAGCGGAATCAAACGTGGCGGAGAAATCCTCGACAACGGTGCTGCGGCCAAGGGCGGCGGCAACAAAGTTCTCCAAGAAGATAGCAAAGCCAAAGGCGCCGGAATCGACCACGCCGTTCTCCTTGAGGACGGGCAGCAGGTCGGGCGTACGGGCGACGGACTGGTAGGCCTCGACAACGATGGCGTCGAGCGCATCCTCGGCAGAGAACTTCTTCTTCTCGCACTCGTCTGCCTTGGTCGAAACATCACGCAGGACCGTGAGGATCGTGCCCTCGATGGGCTTACGAACAGCCTGGAAGGCAACCTTGACGGCACGACGGAAGGCGAAGGCGATATTGGCGGATGTAATGGGCTCATCGGCAGAGACAAGGCCCTCGGCCACGCCGCGTAGGATCTGCGAGGTGATGACACCGGAGTTGCCACGGGCGCCCATCAGGGAGCCGTGGGTGATAGCGCCGGCAATGGCCTCCATGTCGGCATCGGCGGGAAGGGCGGAAAGCTCCTTGGTCACCGAGGCGAGCGTGAGCGACATGTTGGTGCCGGTATCACCGTCGGGTACGGGGAAGACGTTGAGCTTGTTGATCTCCTCGGCCTTTTCGGAAACGGCAGCCGCAGCGATCGGAAAACAGGTGCGAATGGTCTTTGCAATCATGGGTGGTGAAATCTCCGTATTCGGATGCTAGTTCAGACGGCTCTTGAGCGCGTCGATGTAAATGCCGATCTTAAGGCTGGCGGGATCGATCTGGGCGATCTCCTGCAGGGTGAAGGCGACGGAGCTCGAAAGATTGTGGCAGACGGACTTCATGTTGACGCCGTTCTCGAGCACGACGTGAAGGTCGACCGTGAGGCCGTTCTCGTCGGCGGAAACAAGCACGCCCTTGCGGAGGCGCTGGCCGGCAAGCAGGCGCACGCTCTCGGCGCCCTGGAGCTGCTCAGCCATTCCGACAACGCCGTAGCACGTCATCGCGGCATAACCGGCAATATCGGCAATAACGTCGTTCGAGACGCTCAGGCTGCCGTTAATGGTCTCAGACACAAGAATCTCCTTTTCTGGTGCTCGCGGCACCATGTCGTGGGAGCAATCATTCCAATATTCTACAACGAGCGCGCCATGTTGAGGTGGCGGGGTTCGCGATTACATCCTCGACACGAAATGTTGATACGGTAACGTTCGCCACAATCGATCGCAACATGAAAAAACCCGCCGCATAAGCGACGGGTTTTACAACCTGGCTCCCCGGGTAGGACTCGAACCTACAACAGCGCGGTTAACAGCCGCGTGCTCTACCATTGAGCTACCGAGGAATAGGTGCGTGCTCTCAAGCAACGAAGTTTATTATACGGACGATTGGACGAAGGGCAAGAACTTTTTTAAGAAATTTTCCGACCCAGTCGTTGGGGACGTTCTTAAACGACTAGTCGTTTAAGAACGTCCCCAACGACTACATGAAAG
>ERZ1107006.2412-NODE-2412-length-13719-cov-5.512002_pt1 | contig 13719 bp, 9 predicted proteins | sample MGYA00403696_ERZ1107006 | MGnify/ENA primary metagenome ERZ1107006 (study PRJEB35170, sample SAMEA104062441) | human gut metagenome | biome: human gut; feature: human-associated habitat; material: faeces | place: Denmark | collected 2012-08-13 ...
GAAGCCGCAGGATCTGCACCGACGGAACACCGACAGCACAGTGCAGCCCCATGCCCGAGGCTTCGCTGAACAGGAGATACCGGCTTCCTCCCAGCTTTCGCGTGTAGCAGGCGTCGTGACCGGTATCTGCCAGCTCACGCTGCTCCTCCGTGTTCAGATGCAGTGCGCTTTCCGACAGGATCACAGCTCCATCCTTGTCAAACAGGTACCAGAACGCACCCCGATAGTCGGCAAGCTTTCCCATGATCGACGTGACCGCGGACTGGTTGACAACGAAGATCACCGTGCCAAACGGGTCTGCCCACCGGTCATAGGCGGTAAAGATGATGTACAAATACGGCGCGCCCGCGGTACACTGTACGTCCGCGCCGCTTTCCCGAAATGCCTGATAGCGTGCCAGATTGTCTTCATCCAGCCGGAGCTGCTCGTTTGAAAGATTTTCATGATAGCTGACCACATCGAATGCTTCCTGCATATCCACAAAGTATGCCATCTCCACAAACGGCAGACCTGGCGCAACGATGTTCTTGTCTGAATAAATATCGACAAGGCTCCGGAACTGTTCGCTTCTGGTATCGGATGCTTCGGCGGCCATCTGCGGGCTTTTACAGACGCGCAGCAGGATATCCTCCAGCAGCTGCGTCTTTGTGGAGAGGCTCTGGCTGACGGTCTGCATGGCAAATTCGGCCTCACGGTTGACGAACGGGCCCATGACATTGCTGATCAGAAGCACCAGGATCAGCAGGCTGATCAGCAGCGTGACCAGCACCGAGCTGACGCTCAGCCAGATCAGCTGTCCGCGAAGCGATGGGGTGCGTATCCAGTTTCTGCATCGTTCCCGCATAAAAATATCCTTGCCTTTCTGCTGTTCTTCCTGCTATGATAGCATAAAAGAACAAAAAGCTGAACAGGGGATGAATCGTGATGATGAAAAAAAGACTGCTTCTGTGTGCGCTGCTTCTGTGCATTCTCCTGACGGCCTGCTCTACAGCAGCGGAAACGGAGCCGGTGTCCATCAGCTTCATGCACGGCTGGGGCGGAAGCGGGGCGGACCATGTCGGCATGCGTGAGCTGTTTGCCGCGTTCGAGGCAGAAAACCCGGATATTCACATTGTCTATGATACCTCGCCGGATCTTGAGATCGTCATGGAAAAGGCGGCAGACCTGCTCGCGGTCGACAAAGCGCCGAGCATCATCAGCACCAACGGCAACGTACAGTATGTTTCAAATGCCAAAAAGAAAGGCGTGGCGCTGGATCTGACGCCATATTTGAAGGAAGACGCGACGTTTGCCTCGGATGTCAGTCCACAGATCCTGCAGGCGCTGCAGGAGCCGGACGGCGCGGTCTATACGCTCCCGGATGCGGTAGAATACATTGGCTACTGGTATAATGCGTCGCTGTTCCGGCAGGCGGGAATTACCGACACCGGAACGCCGGAAGGAACAGTCGTGCCACCGAGAACGTGGGAGGAATTCTGGGCTGCGTGTGACGCACTGGCGCAGATCGCGCCGCAGACCGGCGCTGTGCCGCTGCAGATGCAGGTCAGCCAGATGGGCTTCTTTTTAGGCGCGAGACTGGCTGGCGCGTCAGAGCAGGCGCTTGCCTTTATGCAGAAGGAAGCGTCTGTATGCCGCCGGGAGGACGCAGAGCTTGCGGTATCGGAGCTCCTGCGCGCGCTGTCCTATGACACGCAGCGCGGAAGCACACCGGATATCCGGCAGAATTTCTTTGACGGCAAAAGCGCAATCTGTATTGACGGCGTGTGGGCCAACACAGAGTTTGACCAGACGACGACAAAGCAGGAGATCCGCTATGCCGCGTTTCCCGGCCCCTCCGGCGAAATGACCGCGTATGCCAATCCCGCAACCGGCTATGTCATCAGCAGCGACGGCTCCGCAAGGCAGATCGACGCCTGCGTGCGGTTCCTGAAATATATGCTCAGCGAGAAGGTGCAGGAGCAGATCGTCACCAAAACACATCAGGCGCCGAGCAATCCCAAGATCTCCGATGCGTGGATCCACGAGCAGGTGCCGGTTCTGGCCGACGCCGTGCAGGTCTGCAAGCAGGCGGATCGGCAGATCCTGACGCTTTATTCCGTCCTTCCCGCCAAATCAAGCGCCCAGCTGGACCAGCTGCTGGAGGAGCTGCTGCGGGGAAAGGATGTGCAGCAGTCTGTTGTTTCCATCATAGCAGATTTGGAGCGGGAACGCGAATAACGGTAAAAATATCGCAACTGAATCAAAATATTACATCTATTGCAGCGCAAAACGCCGCCGGATTGTTGAAATTGCACAATCCGGCGGCGGATTCTTTTTTCGCCCGAGGTCAAAAAAGCACAACCTTTCGGCAAAATGTTTTATGGCGTTTTTCTTTTTTCGCAGCTAGACTGAACTTACCGGTCAGACCTGCAAAAGACAGGCCTGACAAATAAAAATTACGGAGGGTATTATGAAGAAGATTCTTGCATTGTTACTGGCATCGCTTCTGGTCATCAGCCTGTTTGCAGGCTGCGCGAAGCAGACCAAGGACACCATGAAAAAAGACGAGCAGCCCGCCGCCAACGGCGAAACGGCGAAGGAAAACATGGGAGAAAAGACGGATGAGATGCCGATGGACGCGGAGAAGCCTACGATCACCTTCGTTCACGGCTACTACCATGACGAGTCCGAATGGCCCGCAGCGGCGCAGATGCGTCAGATCTATCAGGATTTTGCGGATATGCACAAGGATGAGTTCACCTTTGTCGCGATCCCCGATGAATCCGGCGCGGAGGGCATCTACAACACAGCGCTCAACGACATCAGCGGCGGCAAGTTCTATGACATCGCCGACTTTGGTGGCTGGAACATCGTTCCCGTCGCAAGCGCGGCCGGTCTGATCCTTGACCTGAAGCCGTATCTGGATGGAGATGCCGGCTTCAAGGCAGGCGCAGGCGTCTGCTACGATCAGAATCTGACTGCGGATGGGAAAATCTATTCCGTTCGTGAGCAGATCGAGGCTGTTGGCTTCTGGTACAACGAAGCGCTGTTCGCGCAGGCTGGCGCGAAGGTCCCCGCCGACTGGAGCACATGGGCGGACTTTGAGGAAGCAGTCGACAAGCTTGTTGACGCAGGTATTACCCCGTTCGGCCTGAACGCAGGCTGGCCCACCAACATTCTGACGGCTGGCCGTTTCCAGGCGGACGAAGCGACCCGCGCATTCTATGCACAGGGCGCAGAGGTCGCATCGTTTGACGATCCCGCGTTCCGTGAGGTCATGACGTTCATGCAGGAGAAGGTTCTGCAGAAGATCGACTCCGCGAACTTTGGCCCCGGCGGTGACGACGACGAGCAGTACCGCAATGACTTCTTTGACGGCAAGACCGCTATGCTCTTCAACGGTGTCTGGGATGCCGGCGGAAGCGTAGACTGTGCGGCGGGCGCGGAGAACATCAAGCCTGCCAACTTCCCGACGAACGAATCCGGCAAGCGCGCTTCCCTGATGTCCGGCGGCACGGGCTTTGTGGTATCGAACAGCCTGACCGACGCACAGACCGCAGCCTGCATCGAGTTCATCAAGTATATGACGAGCGAGGAGATCGCCAACAAGATCATCGCGTTCGGCATCGGCATGGCCCCGAATACCAACGTGGATTATACCACGCTGATGGACAGCGTTGACGCACCCGAGGCGAAGCTTCTGGTTTCCGCCTGCCAGCTCTGCATGGCGGCAGACTATCAGGCGCTCGGCCTCGGCAACGAATTCGGCGACTTTGAGGGCGAAATTCAGGCTAAATACGCCGGTCTGAAGGACGGCAGCAAGACAGTTGACGATGTTGTCAGCGAACTTGATGCAGTGATCGCCGCAAACTGATTTCCATGCAAACTGGCGAAGGGGGCGGAACGCCCCCTTCGCTATATCGCAAAGAAAGGATGACGCATCATGAAGGCTGGAACAGCTGAGAAAAAAGCTGCCCGTGCAATGGGAAAGTACCGGAAACGAGGGTTTCTTCTGGCCTTCCTTGCCCCTTGCACGATTCTGTTTCTGATTGTCTACGCATACCCGCTGATCACGATTTTTCTGACCTCGTTCTGCAAATGGAACTATGAGAATTTCACCGCGCCGGAGTTTTTGGGATGGTCAAACCTGTTTGATAATTATATCAAGCTGTTCCGCTACGACGCAAACTTCAAAATGGCGCTGGTCAACTCGCTCAAGTGGGTCGCGCTGACGCTGCTGATCCAGGTGCCATTCACCATTCTGGTCGCGCTGACGCTGTCCAAGAAAATGCGCGGCTGGAAATTTACCCGCAATATGTTCCTGATCCCCAATATCATTTCGACGGCCGCGATCGGATTGATCTTTCTGAACCTCTACAGTCCTGCGCGCGGCATTGTGACCGAGCTCTGCAACCGGATCTGGCCCGGCTCCGATATCAGCGTGCTGTCGAACTCCAAATACGCCTTCTGGGGCGTGACATTTACCTTCATTCTGTTTGGCGGTTCCAACTGTCTGCTGCTTTTAACGCAGATCTTCTCCATCGATCCCGGCATCTATGAAGCGGCGCACATTGCGGGCGCGTCTGACCGGCAGATCGACTGGTACATTACGCTGCCGCTGCTGCGTCCGATGATCGGGACGATCTCCGTCATGGCGGCGAATTACGGCCTGCTCCTTTACAATGAAATTGCGCTCATCACGTCCGGCGGCCCGGATAACGCCACGTATTCGCTGAGCTACTATATCTACAAAACCTCGCTTGGAAGCACGAAGCTGAACTTTGCACGCGGAAACACCGCAGGCGTGATCCAGTTCCTTCTCGGGATTGTGCTCGTCTGCCTGATCAACCGTGCATTCCGCTCGGATACATCGGACTAGGGGGTATCAAACAATGAAACAAAGCAATGGTTCCTCAATTCCTGTAAAAGTGCTTCGGTATCTGCTGATGGCGTTCGTGCTGCTCATCTCTCTGTACCCCATCGCATGGGTTTTGATCAATTCCTTCAAGCAGACGCCCGGCGGCCTGGGCTTCCCGGAAAAATGGGTGTTCGACGGATATATTACGATCTTCACAAAGCTCAACATCGGACGCTACTTCGCAAACAGCCTGATCGTGACCGTCATTTCCACGGTCTTCAGCGTATTTGTGGTTTCGCTTGCAGCGTATGTATCCGCCCGGATCGAGTTCAGAGGAAAAAATCTTGTGACGCTGATGTTCGCATCAACGCTGTTCATCCCGTCGATCTCCATCAGCTTCCCAATCTACCGGCTGCTCTCCGACCTCGGACTCAAGGATACGCTGACCGGTGTGATCTTTGTCTATGCCAGTCTCGGCATCGCGGTCACGTTCTTCATCCTTCGCAGCTATTTTCTCTCCATTCCAAAGGAAATGGAGGAGGCAGCGATGATGGACGGCTGCGGCTATACCGGCACGTATTTCAGGATCATCGTGCCGATTGCGAAGCCGGGCCTTGCAACAGCCGCGATCATGGCCTTCCTCAACAACTGGAACGAATATTACTTTGCTTCCATTCTGCTGAAATCCAAGGAGCATATGACGCTCCCGGCGCTGCTCGGTCAGTTTACGACGGCGTATTCCAAGAATCTGAACGGCATGTTCTCGGCAATCATTGTGATTGTGCTGCCGACGATCATCATCTTCTGCCTGCTGTCCGAAACGTTTGTCAAATCGCTGACTGCGGGCGCTGTGAAAGGATAATCCATATGACAGAACGCGAAAAACGGGTACAGTGGTTCCAGAACGCGCGCTTTGGGATGTTCCTGCACTGGGGGCTCTATGCGATTCCCGGACGCGGCGAATGGTACATGAGTGAGGCAAAGATCCCCGCAGAGCAATATGAGCAGTATATGCAGGAGTTCACCGCGAAGGCTTATGATCCCCGCGACTGGGCTCGGCGCGCGAAGCGGGCGGGCATGCAGTATGTTGTGCTGACCGCCAAGCACCATGACGGTTTCTGCCTGTTTGATTCCAAGCTGACGGATTATAAGAGTACAAATGCCCCCTGCGGGCGCGATCTTGTGCGGGAATTCGTGGACGCAGTGCGAGCCGAAGGGCTGCGCGTGGGTCTGTACTACTCCCTGATCGACTGGCATCATCCGGAATTCCCGATTGACCCCTTACATCCCCGCAGAGATGATCCGGACGCTTATGAGCAGAGCAAAGGCCGCGACATAAAAAAATATGCGCAGTACATGCGGGATCAGGTGACCGAGCTTTTAACCAACTACGGTAAGATTGACATCCTTTGGTTTGACTTCTCTTATTCCCAGAACAACGGAACCGGCGATAAAGCATGGCAGAAAGGCAAAGGTAAGGACGACTGGGAGGCAGAAAAGCTGATCGCAACTGCACGCGCCCTGCAGCCCCATATCATCATCGACAACCGCACAGAAATTGATCAGGATCTCTGGACACCCGAACAGTACGAGCCCGACCAGTGGGTACGCGACAAAAAAACCGGCGAGCTCGTTACCTGGGAAGCCTGCCACACCTTTTCCGGCTCCTGGGGATATTTCAGAGATGAACAGACCTGGAAATCTCCCGAAATGCTCATCCGCCTGCTCGTCAACACCGTTTCCCGCGGCGGCAACCTGCTGATGAACGTCGGCCCCACCTCCAGAGGCTATCTGGATTACCGCGCGGAAGAAGCCCTGAAGGTATTCGCTGACTGGATGAAATACAACAGCCGCTCGATTTATGGCTGCACGATGGCAGAACCAGAATTTAAAGAACCCAGAGATTGCCGCCTGACCCAGAGTGAAGACGGCAAACGTCTCTATCTGCATCTGTTCGCTTATCCCTTCGGCTATCTGCGCGTTCCCGGTCTTGGCGGCAAGGTGGAATACGCACAGTTTTTGCATGACGGCAGCGAAGTCCGCTTCACCGACGGCACGGACTGCTTCTTCTTAACAGACGACCCGGAGGCTGCAAAGGATCTGGTCTTCTATGTTCCCAACGTAAAGCCCCATACCCTCGTCCCGGTCATTGAGATTTTCTTAAAAGACTGAGTTGGTTTTTTTTCAAATCTGTAGTACAATAAACAGGCTGATAGATCTTTTTCTGTCAGTCTATTTTCAATTCCTGACAACAGTTTTTTTATCCGCTGACGCTTTTTCAAGCCGTCTGCAGAACGGAGTGTATCATGAAAAACTTCAAAGCCCGTCTGGCGGGAATCCTGGCATGTCTGCTTCTTTTTATCGTTCCACTGCAGGCAGATGCCGGATGGAACGCTTCCCCGCTTCCTGCCGCCTCTATCAACACAGTGTTCGGGGATTCCACCTACTTGAATCCGGAATGGATGACGAAAAAGGTGACCATCACCTGGAACGGAAACACCTGGATGACCGGAATGGATGCATTCAAGGATATGCCTGTCCGCCTGACCAACAATAACGGTGCGATCGACTGCACCTTTTTAAACACAGCGGTTTTCCAGTCCTTCTTTTCCGCAATCAACGCGTCTATCGCCTCCATGACGACGACAGCGGCAGTTCCGGTATTCGATAACGGCGCCGGAAGCTATATTCACCTAAGCGGCACTCAGCACACAGAAGCAGTCTCCTCGATGCCCGACTGGCTCGCCCAGATGCTCCATAGCCTGATCCTGACCGGACAGTGCACCGATATCACGCTGGAATTAAACGATTCCCTGATGACACAGGTACTGGACAGTGGAACGGTTTCCACCAGCTCAGACTTTGTTCTGGCGGGCACCTGCACGACCAGCTTCCAAACGAGCGGAACAAACCGCAGCAATAACATCGTTGTGGGTGCGTCCCGGTTAAATAATCTGATTGTCCTGCCCGGCCAGACAGTTTCTGTCAGCGACACGATTCTGCCCAGAACCCGTGCAAACGGCTATAAAGAAGCCGGTGTCTATGTAAACGGTGCCCATACAAGCGGTCTTGGCGGCGGTGTCTGCCAGATCTCCTCTACCGTTTACAATGCGGTAAAAAATGCCGGTCTTACCGTCGTACAGCGCAATCCGCACAGCATGCCGGTAAGCTATCTCCCCAAAGGTCTTGACGCCGCAATCGCTGCAGGCTCCAAGGATCTCAAATTCCGCAACGACTACACGACGCCGGTTGTCCTGTATACCGACACTTCCAACAAGCACCTGACCGTCAACGTCCTTGTCTGGAATCAGGAGCTTGCCGGACGCAGCTTTAAGCTGTGGGCAAAGCAGACCGGAGCACTAAGCGCCGACACTTACTTTACGACCTATCAGGACGGCAAAGAAGTCAGCACGCAGTTTGTCGGTACCTCCCGCTATAATCCCTACCGCGAAGCGGTAAGCAACGACTAAGCAGCTGATACAAACGGCCGGGCGTTTCCAAAAAGCGTCCGGCTGTTTATATCGCAGCGACCGTACTGACGCCAGCACGCCTAGATAATGATACACACCATTCCGCCCGTCGAATCGTTGACGATCTTTTGCATCGTATCCTGCAGCTTTTCCTGGCTTTCTTCCCCGATCATAGAAATCTTTGTACGAATACCATCGTTGACCAGCTGCTCCACAGTTTTTCCGAAAATATTCGTTTCCCAGATGCCGTCCTGTTTTCCCGTCTCATCGATATAACCGATCAGGTCTTTCGCCTGCTGCTCTGTCCCGACGATCGGGGCGATTTCCGTCACAACCGTTGCGCGGATAAAGTGTAAAGACGGACTTTCTGCACGGATTTTCACTCCGAACTTGTTTCCATGCCGGATGACCTCCGGCTGCTCCAGATGGATTTCCTCCCGGCACGGCAGCACCACTCCATATCCCTTTGTATGCACCGCCTCCATCGCAGACGCAACGCGGTCGTATTCCTGTTTTCTGCCGGAAAGCACGCGCAGTGTGTGCAGAAGCTCCTGCGCATTCTCAATTTTTTCCCCCGCATATTCACTGAGCATTTCATAATAATAGCGTTCTTCGATGTCTAAAAGCACCCGCACGCAGCCATCCGCGAGATCAATCCGTTCCGTCATACATCTGCGGACATACTCCGAGGAAAGGACGATCGGATGCTCCGCCACGTCGCGGATCGTGCGAATTTTCCCGGTCAGCTCCCGAATTTTTTCGATCAGCCCGGTCTTTAACGGATGGGAAAACGGAAGCATTTCGACCCATTTCGGCATGTAAAATTCCACACGGCTGACCGGAAATTCATAGAGAATCTGCTCCATGATCTGCCGGATATCCTCTTCCGAAAGCTGCGCGCAGTTGACCGGCATCGCAGTGACGCTATGCTGTTTTTCAATCCGCTCTGCCGCCTCCCGTGCGGTACGGCTTGACGGATGCGAGGAATTGACGAGCACCAGAAACGGCTTATGCAGCTTTTTTAATTCCGAAATCGCCTGATTTTCCGCATCCAGATAGGTTTCCTGCGGCAGATCAGAAAAACTCCCGTCCGTCGTCACAACGACGCCGATCGTCGAATGGTCGGTGATAACTTTTCTTGTGCCCAGCTCTGCAGCCTGCGTAAAGGGAATCTCGTGATCGTACCACGGCGTTTTAACCAGCCGCTCTGCACCGTCCTCCAGATGTCCTGCAGCGCCCTCGACCATAAAGCCTACGCAGTCCACCAGACGAACGCGGATCGTAACCTCTCCCGCAAGCTTTAACTCTACCGCCTCCTGCGGGATAAATTTCGGCTCCGTCGTCGTGATCGTCCGTCCGCCCGCGCTCTGGGGCAGCTCATCCTGTGCCCGCGTTTTCTGTGCTGCATCTTCCATATAAGGAAGCACTGCAACATCCATAAACCGTTTAATAAAAGTCGATTTCCCGGTACGCACCGGCCCTACCACTCCTATGTAAATCTCCCCGCCTGTCCGCTTTTGCATATCGCGGTATAGATTTTGTGTATCCAAATGATCCGACTGCAGATTTTCCATATAAAAAATCCCCTTCCGTCTGTGCTGTTACATGATATGCACCGGAAGGGGATTTCATTCATTTCCTTTTTGTAACTGTTCAGAGCCAAGTAAAACTTCAAAAAACAGGTGTAAAATGCTTGCATTTTTATAACTGTTTTTGAAATTTTATTTGGCGGATACGCCACACCGACGAAATGCGTAGCATTTTGGAGGTTGGCTCTGAACCGTTACTCCTTTTTTCATTATCAGAACGCCAAAACAGTCAGTTTTACGCCATTACGATCTTCTTAAAGCTCTTTTTGCCGCGCTTTAAGGTGATGCCTTCGCCCTGCAGATCTTCTCCCGCATACTGGGTCTTTACGTCTGTTACCTTTTCGCCGTTTACAGATACGCCGCCCTGTTCTACGCTGCGGCGTGCTTCGGAACGGGATGCGGACAGACCGGATTTTACCAGCAGTCCTAAAATATCGATGCTGCCGTCCTGTAAATCTGCCTCCGTCAGTGTTGTGGTCGGGATATCTGCGTCTGCGCCGCCTGCAAACAGTGCCTTTGCACCGGCTTCTGCCTTGTCAGCCTCTTCCTTACCGTGTACCAGCTCGGTCAGCTCGTGAGCCAGGATTTCCTTTGCAGTGTTTAACTGGCTTCCTTCCCAATGCTCCATCTCCAGGATCTGCTCGATCGGCAGGAAGGTCAGCATCTTTAAGCACTTCATAACATCTGCATCGGAAACGTTTCTCCAGTACTGGTAGAACTCGAACGGGGAGGTTTTATTGGGATCCAGCCATACTGCACCCTTCTGGGTCTTGCCCATCTTCTTACCCTCGGAGTTTAACAGCAGGGTAATGGTCATCGCATATGCGTCTTTTCCGAGCTTTCTGCGGATCAGCTCCGTGCCGCCCAGCATATTCGACCACTGGTCGTCGCCGCCGAACTGCATGTTACAGCCATATTTCTGGTACAGCATGTAGAAGTCGTAGCTCTGCATGATCATGTAGTTGAATTCCAGGAAGCTCAGTCCCTTTGCCATACGCTGTTTATAGCACTCTGCACGCAGCATGTTGTTAACGGAAAAGCATGCGCCGACCTCTCTGAGCAGCTCTACATAATTCAGCTTCAGAAGCCAATCCGCATTATTGACCATCAGTGCTTTTCCATCGGAAAAATCGATGAAACGGCTCATCTGCTGCTTGAAGCAATCACAGTTATGCTGGATCGTTTCCGGGGTCAGCATCTGGCGCAGATCACTTCTGCCGGACGGATCACCGACCATGCCGGTACCGCCGCCGATTAAGGCGATCGGCTTGTTGCCTGCCATCTGCATCCGCTTCATCAGGCACAGCGCCATGAAATGACCGACATGCAGGCTGTCTGCAGTAGGGTCAAAGCCGATATAAAAGGTCGCCTTACCGTTGTTGATTAACTCCTTGATTTCTTCTTCGTCTGTCAGCTGCGCCAGAAGTCCTCTGGCTTTGAGTTCGTCAAATACTGTCATTTTCGTGTTCCTCCTGCTTTGTAATACGATTGAAACAAGAATCCTGCTTTGCAGGATTCTTAAGCCTGCGGCGGGTCGCGTAAGCGACATATTTCCATTCCGCCGCAGTGCAATCCTCGCAGAGCGTTTTTATCGTATAGAAGCGAAGCTTCTTATACGATAAAAAAGGCCCTCATCCTGTAAAAGGACGAGGGCCAACGCTTCGTGTTACCACCTTTTTTCACAGACAGCTCACACTGCCTGCCTCATGAAGTACGGCTCCGAATATGCTTCTGATACAGATTCAAAGCGATACCCCTGCCTGATAACGGCTGCATGCGCCGCTGCAGCCTACTCCGTAACAACCGTTTTGGTGCAGAACTCCGGGATGTATTCGGACTGTCATTCCCTGCGCCTCTCATCAGCCGGCTGCTTTCTGTAGGTTCCGTCTCAGTCTTACTCTTTCCCATCTCAGTCTTTTTTGTTATAACAACAGAGGATTTTTCTGTCGTTTGCTTCATTGGTTCGGATTGTAGCACAGTTTCTTTCCGGCTGTCAAGCCCCTGTTCCGAAATTTCTGGAATCACCCCTCCGACGTTCCATCCACCAGCGTATCGAAGACGAAGCTGTGTCCGTAATCCTCTGAGCGGTACCGCGCCAGATGTAGGCTGTCGCCGCCGTCATAATCTCCGTCCGCGCCCTGTCCGCACAGCACATAGATCACGCCGTCTTTTTCATAAGGCATCTTGGGATAATCATAGGGTGCGACGATATTTCCAATGCTGTCCGTATAGGTTTTGTGGGCAAATTCTACCTGTTCGTAATGCTTTCCGCCGTCTTCCGTCACATATAACACCGCGGCATCCCCACCGTTGTGGGAAAGCGTCGCAAAGCCAAACATTTCATCGAGAAATGTAAATTCTACGCTGCCGCCCATCTGTCCGCCGAAGGGATCGCTGCTGACTACCTGCCAATGCGCCCCGCCGTCCGTGCTTTTAATCAGACCATAAAACCGACTGCCCAGCGCCGCATCCTCGACGATCATCTGATATCGGATCTCCGTGCCCTCTACGGAAGCCCCTGCCTCGCTCTCGCTGTGCAGCCAACCGGCATCCGCACCTTCGTCCCAGCTCTCTTCGTCGTTACTCTGGCTGCCTGTGCCGGCATCCGTATCCTCTGCATCCACACCAAATGCCGCATCAAAGGAGCTGTCCGGATTTTCTGCCCAGATCGCCTGTCCAATATCCTCTACTCCTCCGGCGTCAGACCAGTCTCTGTCGCCGTCTACATCTTCCTGTCTGGAAAGAATAATCGGTTCTTCATCCAAATTAGCCTTGCAAATCGTCATACTTCCGCTGCCGATCAATCCGCTGTCTCCCCAGACGCAGTCTTTATTCAGCACGACAAAGTAATCCGCCTGCGTTCCGTCTTTCAGAATCATTCCGATCGTACCATAGCGTTCACATTCCGGCTCTCCGTACCAGGAGGTCACCGTTTTCCCGGAAAGTCTGACCCAGGCATCCTTTACCGCATCCTGACCGCCGACGCTGAGGGTCCATGTCTGTCCATCTGCGTCCGTTCCTTCCCAAATACCGTGCATCGTGCTGAGGGGATCCACATAGGCGATATCGTCCATGCTGCGGCTGCCATAGGTCGCAAGATACGCCGCCGGGTTGCCGTCCGCATCGGTTCCGTACAGCGCGCAGGCATCCTCTTCCAGCCAGCGGCTGTTTACCTTGCTGTCTGCTGTAAAAGGCAGAAGCTCTTTTTGATACCGGAAAAGCCCTTTATATGGGCGGTTTAACATCAACTGTCCGGTTTCTTCGTCTTTTTCCAGGATCACCTGATAATTTCCGGCAGGGGAGCGCAGCACCTGAAGCTGTCCGGCCTCAGACAGTCCGCTGCAGACAACGACTCCGATGCCTGCAACGATAACGCACCCTATCGCCGTTATTTTCTTTTTGCCCGACGCCGGAAGCTGACAGAGCACCGCAAGCACCGTAAAAACCACTGCCCCGGTCAATACTGCCGTCTGCATCCAAGGATACATCCACTGATAGCCTCTCGGCAGGATGATTTTTTCATATCCATATTCTACGATGAGGCAGGCAATGGCTGCCAGAGCAGCACACACGGTTCCTGCCAGCCAAAGCCCGCGGTTTTTATTTTGTTTCATACAAAAATCTCTCCGGTAATGTCACTTTAAAATCTTTTGCCAGCGCGCGGAAATCCTCCGGCGTAATCGTCTGAAGCTTGTCCGAAACCACCTCGGCCGGATGATAATATCCATTGTCCATCAAGCTGATAATACCGTTTTTCGCCGCATAATTCAAGCAAAATTCGCTCGAACCGAACGTATAGGATTCCAGGCCGATGCCAAATACC
>ERZ1107006.2415-NODE-2415-length-13700-cov-3.808281_pt1 | contig 13700 bp, 8 predicted proteins | sample MGYA00403696_ERZ1107006 | MGnify/ENA primary metagenome ERZ1107006 (study PRJEB35170, sample SAMEA104062441) | human gut metagenome | biome: human gut; feature: human-associated habitat; material: faeces | place: Denmark | collected 2012-08-13 ...
CTCATAATATTACTTATCAAAGCAAAGAGCGATATGCTTATTGCGGCAATTCTATTTTATAAAGGATTCCTAATCTCCTCAAACTTCTCCCAAAATCCTTCGACAGTCTCCCCGCCGGAGCAGATCTTATCCGCCAGTGTCACGATCCATGCCTCCCTGCAGCACGGCGGAATCGGATTGAGCGGAAACATATGCCGACGGATCGTCTCCTTCTCAATCTCACTCAGTTCAAAATCTTCCATCGCATTCTGCAGCGCTTTTCCTGCATGATAAAATCCATGCCACTTATGGGAATCGTCCTTCTCATGCCAGTCGTACAGAAAATAGTCATGCAGTAACGCCCCGCGGATCAGCGCATGGCAGTTCACGCGGATTCTATACTTTTCCGCAATGTAAAAACTGACGTACGCCACCGCCACGCTGTGGCGGAATACGCTCGTGGAACCATGCTGCATAAACCGGCTGGAGGAGAGAAACCTGGAATTTTTGCATACCTCCGTAAGAATCTCCCGAAAAACTTTCTCATTCTCTTTTGACAAATGAATCCGCTTCTTTTTTCTGTCCATTTCCCTTAAACACTTCCTCTGTCAGATCTGATAACCACCGGATCTCATTCGGCTGCATGGCAAGATCAAAACCACCTCTGTTTCAAGTCCTACCTGTCCACTTCGATTGTGATTACAATTCCATCTCCCGCATCTTCCTGAATCGCTTCCTGCACACCCTGAATCACATCTTCCTGCAGCGCATCCTTGTTAGTAGAAGATTTTGCATACATTTTGATCTCCGGATTACCGAGACTTCTCACATCATCCCACGTAAATTCAGCCAGATTGATCCCGGTCGGGTTATTCAAAATCTCCAGGTCATCCATATCACAGTAGAGTTCCATTCCATGCAGCGTGCACACTGCTCCAAAATTCTGGGAGTCTCCGTTTTCATCCTCATACTTATACGTTGTTGTCGTGCTGCGTATCAGACGCTCGATCTCATAGATAATCTGCCCCCATACCTGTGATGCCATCCAGTCGTCATCCTCGTATGTTCCGTTTGCGACCAGATACGTGCTGATATACCAGGAGTGGGAATTGTTATATCCGTAATCAATGCTGTAATAATCATAGGTGTCGTATACGTATCCGTCTAAAGTAGGATGATTATTGCTGGTATAATAGTGTTTTCCGTTTACCTTATCTTCCTTCTCGGTCCTTGTGATCTCATACCCGTCCGGCAAAAACGATTTCAGAACGTCGCCGTATTTCCGCTCCAGATGATAGCTTTTATGATATCCGCAGCCGCCAATAAGGCTGACTGCTGTCAGACATGCCAGTGCCACTCTGTATTTGCAGTGCAAAAAATGTTTTTTCTCTCTGCTTAACTGCATCATTTTCTCTTCCTGTCCTATACGTTATTGTCTAATATACTTCGGTTTATTTTAACATATCTAATTACAAACGTGCAAGTATAACGCACAAAAAGAATCGCAGTCCATGGAAACATGAACTGCGATCCTTCTATGCATTACACAATCTGCTGATCGGACTGATTATTTGTACAGCTCTACCAGTCTCTGTAAGTGCTCGTAACGAGCCTTTGCAGCTTCCTCGGAAGCCTTGAACAGTCTTTCTGCTCTCTCCGGGAATGCTCTGGTCAGACGGCTGTAACGTGTCTCGTTGTTCAGGAAATCCTGATAAGAACCGTCGCCCGGCTTGGATGTCAGAGTGAACGGATTCTTGCCCTCTGCCTTGAGCTGCGGATTGAAGGAGAAGAGGTTCCAGTAACCTGCTGCTACTGCTTTCTTCATCTCATCCTGGCAGTGGTTCATACCACCCTTTACACCGTGCAGCTCACATGGAGCGTAACCGATGATCAGAGACGGTCCGTTGTAAGCCTCAGCCTCAGCGATAACCTTGACAGCCTGAGCCATGTTTGCACCGAGAGCGATCTGTGCTACATATACATAACCGTAGCTCATAGCGATCTCTGCAAGGCTCTTCTTGCCAACTTCCTTACCAGAAGCTGCGAACTGGCAAACCTCACCGATGTTGGAAGCCTTGGAAGCCTGACCACCTGTATTGGAGTACATCTCGGTATCGAATACCATAACGTTTACATTATGTCCGGAAGCAAGAACATGGTCTAATCCACCGAATCCGATATCGTAAGCCCAACCATCACCACCGAAGATCCATACAGATTTCTTAGCAAGGTAATCCTTCTTAGCAAGTACTTCTGGAGCTGTTGGGCATCCATCTGCTGCTGCCTTTTCAAGTTCTGCAATAAGAGCTTCTGTAGCTGGTGTGTTTGCCTTAGTATCATTCTTTGTCTCAAGGTACTTAGCTGCTGCTGCCTTAAAGCTGTCTGTTGCCTTATCAGATGCAGCCATTTCTTCGATCTTGGCAATAGCCTGGTCACGAAGAACCTTCTGTCCAAGATACATACCAAAACCATGTTCTGCGTTATCCTCGAATAATGAGTTAGCCCATGCTGGTCCCTTTAATGTATCCTTGTTTACTGTATATGGTGATGTTGCAGCTGGACCACCCCAGATTGAAGAACAACCTGTAGCGTTAGAAATATACATCTGCTCACCAAATAACTGTGTAATTAATCTAGCATAAGATGTTTCTGCACAACCTGCACAGCTTCCTGAGAACTCAAGGAGTGGCTGGTTATACTGAGAACCGATTGGTGTATTTACTAATGCTGGCTTAATATCCTTCTTACCTACGTTAGCTACAAGATAATCGAATACTGGCTGCTCTTCTGCCTGTGATTCCTGTGGAACCATCTTAAGAGCTTCTCCAGCCTTAGGACATACAGTAACACATTCGCCACATCCCATACAATCTAATGGAGATACTGACATTGTGTACTTCATTGTTGTGTCTGTTGCATGCTTAGAATCAGCAAGCTTAATCTGTGAAGGAGCTTCTGCCTGTTCCTTAGCATCAAGAATGAATGGTCTGATAGTAGCATGTGAACATACGAATGCACAGCTGTTACACTGAACACAGCTTGCTGGATCCCACTCAGGAACCATAACGGCTGTTCCTCTCTTCTCGTATGCTGAAGCACCTGTCTCAAACTGACCATCTGCAATATCCTTAAATGCAGATACTGGAAGGCTGTCACCATCCATCTTTCCGATAGGATCAAGAAGTTCGTTAACCATCTTAACTGTAGCAGGACGTCCTGTTCTTTCAACTGGCTTCTTATCATCAACTGCTGTTGCCCAGTCTGCTGGTACTTCTACCTTATGTACTGCATCAACACCTGCATCGATAGCCTTATAGTTCATCTCAACTACTGCATCACCCTTCTTGCTGTATGACTTCTTAGCAGCTGCCTTCATATATTCAACAGCTTCATCAATAGGCATTACGTTAGCAAGCTTGAAGAATGCTGACTGTAAGATTGTGTTAGTTCTCTTACCCATACCGATTTCAATAGCTTTATCAATAGCGTTGATTGTGTAAAGCTGGATATTATTCTTAGCAATATACTGCTTAGCTTCTGCTGGCATATGCTGATTAAGTTCTTCATCTGACCACTGGCAGTTAATCATAAAGATTCCGCCTGGCTTAACATCCTGAACCATCTTATAACCCTTAACAACATATGAAGGATTATGACATGCTACGAAGTCAGCCTGATTGATATAGTATGGACTTCTGATTGGGTTATCACCAAATCTTAAGTGGCTGATTGTAATACCACCTGTCTTCTTAGAGTCATACTGGAAGTATGCCTGAATATACTTATCTGTATGGTCACCGATGATCTTAGTAGAGTTCTTGTTAGCACCTACTGTACCATCACCACCAAGACCCCAGAACTTACATTCTACTGTACCAGGAGCTGAAGTAATAGGAGCTGGCTTAACCTCTGGAAGTGAAAGGTTAGTAACATCATCAACAATACCGATTGTGAATCTGTTCTTTGGCTCATCCTTCTCTAATTCCTTATATACAGCGAATACTGATGAAGGAGGAGTATCCTTTGAACCTAAACCATAACGTCCACCAACTAATGTGATATCGTTAAGACCTGCTTCACGAAGTGTTGTAGCAACATCAAGGAAAAGAGGCTCACCAAGAGAACCTGGCTCCTTTGTTCTGTCAAGTACAGCAATCTTCTTAGCTGTCTTAGGAATAACCTTTAAGATAGCTTCTGATGACCATGGTCTGTAAAGTCTTACCTTAATAAGACCAACCTTTTCACCCTTAGCTGTAAGATAATCAATAACTTCTTCTACTACGTCGTTAACAGAACCCATAGCGATGATTACTCGCTCTGCATCTGGTGCACCATAGTAGTTAAATAATCCATAATTAGTACCGAGCTTCTCGTTAACCTTGTTCATGTACTTCTCAACTACTGCTGGAAGAGCATCATAAACTGAGTTACAAGCCTCTCTGTGCTGGAAGAAGATATCACCATTCTCATGTGAACCACGAGCTGATGGATGATTAGGATTAAGAGCGTGTGCTCTGAATTCTTCAACTGCATCCATTGGGCACATATCCTTAAGATCTTCGTAATCCCACTCTTCAATCTTCTGAATCTCGTGTGATGTACGGAAACCATCAAAGAAGTTAAGGAAAGGTGTCTTTCCTTCAAGTGCTGCACAGTGAGCTACTGGAGAAAGATCCATAACCTCCTGTGGGTTAGTTTCACAAAGCATTGCAAAACCTGTCTGACGACATGCGTATACATCTGAATGATCACCAAAGATGTTCAATGCATGTGATGATACTGTACGGGCAGATACGTCGAATACGCATGGGAGCTGCTCACCAGCTATCTTATACATATTAGGAATCATAAGTAAAAGGCCCTGTGAAGCTGTAAATGTTGTTGTTAATGCACCTACACCTAAAGAACCATGAACTGTACCTGCAGCACCAGCCTCTGATTCCATCTCAACTACCTTAACAGTACTGCCGAAAATGTTCTTTCTTCCGGCTGCTGACCACTGGTCAACATAATCTGCCATCGGGCTTGATGGTGTGATTGGATAGATACCAGCAACTTCTGTATATGCATAAGCTACATGTGCAGCGGCTGTATTACCATCCATAGAATGTTTCTGTCTTGCCATTATAAATATTTCCTCCTTAAGAAAATTTAGGCGGCATAAATGTACCAGCTATAAATAACCAGATATACATTATACGTCCCTACATATTACTTAATATTTTATTATCTTTATCTCCAAAAGTAAAGGCATAAATGTGAGATTTCATGCTTATTTCATTATTAAAATCAATACAATGCCATTAAAAACTGGACTTTTCCAATGTCCAAGCATCGGAAAAGTCCAATTACACGATTTACATATTCTTATTATTACTACATTTTATTAATAAATCATTATATTAATCGTCTTCACCCTGAAGTGCATCATAACCTGATTCTCCGGTTCTTACCTTTACTACATCCTCAACATCATATACAAAAATCTTACCATCACCGATATGACCTGTATAGAGAGCCTTTCTTGTAGCATTGATAACATCCATTACAGGAACTGAAGATATTACCATCTCAACCTGTGTCTTAGGAAGAAGCTGGATATCCATTGGAACACCTCTGTAATATTCAGGAGCACCCTTCTGTGTACCACATCCAAGAACCTGTGTAACTGTCATACCTGTAACTCCGATATCGTTCATGGCCTTCTTGAATCTCTCGAATCTCTCCTGCTTCATAAGAATCTCAACCTTGGTAATCTTCTTGCCATCACCTGCATCAGATGTCTTAACAAGAGCAGGTACAGAAGCTTCCATTGATTCTGAACCGATTACATCAGCATCACCGTCAACAAAGTCCATACCACCAAATTCGAATCCTGCATAAGCACTTGAAAGACCATGCTCCATAATATCAAGGCCTCTGATTTCTTCTTCCTTAGAAGCTCTGAGTCCGATTGTAGCCTTAATTACTGTGAACACAATCACCATGCATACAGCTGCCCATGCTGCAACTGATACAAATCCTAATAACTGAAGTCCAAGCTGTGTGAATCCACCGCCATAGAAAAGACCTTCGCCCTTAATTGAACCACCTTCTAAAGCAATTGCATATCCTGGAGCTGAGCTTGTTGCAAAAAGGCCAACAGCAATTGTACCCCAGATACCATTCATCATATGTACTGCTACAGCACCTACAGGATCATCAACATGAAGCTTGTAGTCAAGAAGCCATACGCCGAATACTACTAAAAGACCAGAAACAATACCTATCATTGTTGCACCAAATGCATCTGTTACATCACAAGGAGCTGTTATACCAACAAGACCTGCAAGTGAAGCATTTAAACACATTGAAACATCAGGCTTACCATATCTTATCCATGTGAATATCATACATGTTACTGTAGCTACTGCAGGAGCAACTGTTGTTGTAAGGAAAATAGAGCCTAAATCTTCAATTGTTGTTGCTGCTGCACCGTTAAATCCATACCAGCCAAACCACAGAATAAATACACCAAGTGCACCAAGTGGAATATTGTGTCCTGGGAAAGCATTTACCTTTATAACCTTACCATTAGCATCCTTTTCAAACTTACCAATACGAGGTCCAAGAATCTTAGCACCAATAAGAGCTGAAATACCACCAACCATGTGAATACAACAAGAACCTGCAAAATCATGGAAGCCTAACTGTGCAAGCCAGCCACCGCCCCAGATCCAGTGAGCTTCTATTGGATAGATAAGTGCTGAGATAACTGCTGAGTATACACAATATGATAAGAACTTTGTTCTCTCAGCCATGGCACCTGAAACAATAGTAGCTGTTGTAGCACAGAATACTAAGTTAAATACGAAACTAGAAAAATTAAAATCTTTGTAAGCTGTGAAGATATCAAAACCAGGCTTTCCAATAAAACCAAGTAAATCCTCACCTAATAAGAAACTGAATCCAATAAGAACGAACATTACTGTACCAATACAGAAGTCCATCAGATTCTTCATAATAATGTTACCTGAATTCTTTGCTCTTGTGAATCCTGTTTCTACCATTGCAAAACCTGCCTGCATCCAGAAAACAAGAGCTGCACCTATAAGGAACCACACACCGAATAATTCGGCATCTACCGCTGATAAAATCTCTTGCATAACCATTTCCTCCCTAATCAGAAATTCTTTTTAATTTAATTGCCGGTAACAGAGTTGATCAGGTTCTGTACCTGATTAAACAGAATGCAAAAAAGGCGTGCAGGCAGTTTTCCCAAACTGCTTACACGCCTTTGTGTACATCACTGTTCAATTTATGTTGTTCATTATACTCGCCATTTTCAATAATTATTGAAAAAATCGGACATTTTTATTGACTTTTTAATTTTTTCTTAATAATATTTTAATAAATAAACTTTTAGAGGAGACAATTTATGAAACATATGATACAGCCATTTGGAATTGACATGCATAAAAATGTTCTTACAGACACAAAAGCAGTTAAGCATATGCATTTTTACGAAGCAGATAAAACTAATACCATCCTTAACATCTCATTTATTCCATCATCCACTACAGAATGGATAATATGTTACAACGATAATAATGACATATCTGAATTCATATGTATCGGATGTCAGAACATATTTACAACACTTTCTCTTAAAGAATTTGACCATTATTTCGGGATAAGATTCGACAACACTGGCTGCTACTTTAATAAAGGCTGTGATATTAAGACTTATCCCGTCAACATTACAGACAATATATTCCGTTATGAGCCAGCCCCTCAATCGTATGAGATGCAGCTAATAAAGGATTTTCACAATTCTTCATCCTTTAAAGACAGAATTACACTTTTTAAAGCATTTGTTACAGATTGCAAGACCTTCTGCCCTGTTTCTGAAAATATTGAGAAACTTAACAGACTTATATATTCAGGTACCAGTACTGTTGCAGAATTATCAGAAGAATCAGAATATTCTGTAAGACATATATCAAGGCTTTACAACGAAGTCTATGGTATTGGTGCGAAGGATTTTATCAAAATGTACAGATTCCAGAATGTCCTTGCAGCCATAATTGCTGACCCAGAACGTGATAACAGCTTCTTTATTGAAGGTGCAGGTTATTCGGATCAGGCACATTTCCAAAGAGAATTCAGGACATTTATGGGAATGACTCCTAAGAAGTACATAAAACTTATCAAGAATTTCTGATATACATGCTAAAACAGGTGACAATCTTCACAATCAGACTGCCACCTGCTTTTCTTAATCTCCATCAGTTAATATAAAATCACTCATCACTGTATTGCATATATCAATGCCATATTCTGATAGCTTCAACATATCTGCCTGTCTTGTTAAAAGTCCCTTATTAATATTGCTCTCTATCTCTTTTTCATAGACTTTTTCAATTGGCATTCCGAATCTGTTCTGAAAATCCTTCACATCAACTCCTGCAACCTTTCTTAGTCCAAGAAACATGAATTCTTCCATTGCATCTTCTTTAGTCAGTATTTCAATATTTTCATGAAGTTTTCTTATATCACCGTTAAGCTCTATATACTTCTTGACATCTCTTATGTCGGAATACCGCACATTCTCTGTAAATCCTGCTGCCGAACACCCAAAGCCATAATACTCTCCTCTGTTCCAATACAGAAGATTATGCCTGCATTCGAAGCCCGGTCTGCTATAATTGGATATTTCGTATCTTTCATACCCCGCATTTCCAAGAATCTGCTTCGTTATATGGTACATGCGCCTGTCCTCTTCCTCATCAGGAACCGGCGGAAACTTATCAATATTATCAGCCAGATAAGTGCCTTCCTCAAGAATAAGGCTATACGCCGATATATGCTCCGGCTGTAATTCCGTCACCTTATCAAATGTATTTTCAAGAGTTGCTTCAGTCTGCCCCGGAATAGCCGACATAAGGTCAACATTAATATTATTAAAGCCTGCAGCCCTTGCCAGTCTGAAGCTTTCCTCAAACTGTTCAAATGTGTGTATTCGCCCAAGCATTTTTAATTCATTATTATCAGCAGACTGTAAGCCAAAGCTTAACCTGTTCACTCCTGCGGCTCTGTATTCTGAAAGCCTGCTTTCATTAACTGTTCCCGGATTACATTCCATTGTTATCTCAGCATCATCCAAAACATCAAAACAATCCCTGACAGCAGCTAATATGTCAGCTATACAGCCATCAGGCAGTACTGACGGAGTACCTCCGCCAAAGAATATGGATGTTATCTTATCTTTTACCTGCCCATCTGCTGTATTTCTGATTTCATTAATAAGTGCCTTAGTGTAAGCATATTTTACAGCATCACCAGCCGGAGCAGACAGGAAATCACAATATATACATTTGTGTACACAAAAAGGGATATGTATATATATCCCTTTTTCATATGTTTTATTCATCATCTAACTTTAATACGCTCATAAACGCCTTCTGTGGAATCTCTACATTACCAATCTGGCGCATACGCTTCTTTCCTTCCTTCTGCTTCTCAAGAAGTTTCTTCTTTCTTGAGATATCACCGCCGTAACATTTTGCAAGTACATCTTTTCTGAGTGCCTTGACAGTTTCTCTTGCAATTACCTTGCTTCCGATAGCTGCCTGAATAGGAATCTCAAACTGCTGTCTTGGAATCTCTTCCTTGAGCTTCTCACACATTTTACGGCCTCTCTCCTCAGCATTGCCGGCAAATACAATGAATGAAAGTGCATCAACTTCTTCTTTGTTAATAAGAATGTCAAGCTTGACAAGCTTAGAACGCTCATACCCCTTCATCTCATAATCAAATGATGCATAACCTCTTGAGCGTGATTTAAGTGCATCAAAGAAATCATATATAATCTCATTAAGAGGAAGGTCATACTTAAGCAGTGCCCTTGTCTGCTCAATATATTCCATTCCATTATATATGCCTCGTCTTTCCTGACAAAGCTTCATAATAGGTCCGACGAATTCTGTTGTAACCATAATCTCAGCACTTACCATAGGCTCTTCCATATAATCAATCTCAGAAGGGTCCGGCATATTAGACGGATTAGTAAGGTCAATTACATCTCCGTTCGTCTTGTGAACCTTATATATAACGCCCGGTGCGGTTGTTACAAGGTCAAGATTATATTCTCTCTCAAGTCGTTCCTGTATAATCTCTAAGTGAAGAAGTCCTAAGAATCCACATCTGAAGCCAAATCCAAGTGCAATAGATGTCTCCGGCTCAAACTGCAGGGCTGCGTCATTAAGCTGCAACTTTTCAAGTGCATCTCGTAAATCCTGATACTTGGCGCCATCTGCCGGATATAATCCGCAGTAAACCATAGGATTAACCTTCTTGTAACCAGGAAGTGGCTGCTCACATGGTCTGTCATTATCAGTAACTGTATCACCAACTCTTGTATCTCTTACATTCTTGATACTTGCTGTAATATAACCAACCATTCCAGCTGTAAGCTCATCGCATGGAATAAAACGGCCTGCACCGAAATATCCAACCTCAACGACCTCTTCTACAGCTCCGGTTGCCATCATTCTTATCTTAGTACCCTTCTTGACAGTACCTTCTTTAATTCTTACAAATATGATAACACCCTTATATGCATCATATAACGAATCAAATATAAGCGCTGAAAGTGGTGCGGAAGCATCTCCTGATGGTGCTGGAATCTTAGTTACAATCTGTTCAAGAACCTCTTCAATATTAATTCCGTTCTTGGCTGATATAAGCGGTGCATCCTGTGCCTCTATTCCTATAACATCCTCAATCTCTTCAATAACTCTTTCAGGTTCTGCACTTGGAAGATCAATCTTATTAATTACAGGAAATACATCAAGATCATGGTCTAATGCAAGATATACATTAGCAAGTGTCTGTGCTTCGATTCCCTGTGCCGCATCTACTACAAGTATAGCACCATCACAGGCTGCAAGTGCTCTTGATACCTCATAATTAAAGTCGACATGTCCCGGAGTATCAATAAGATTGAATATATATTCCTGTCCATCTGATGCCTTATATACAGTTCTTACTGTCTGTGCTTTAATTGTAATTCCTCTTTCTCTCTCAAGATCCATGTTATCAAGAATCTGCTCCTGCATCTCTCTTGATGTGAGAAGTCCGGTTTTTTCAATTATTCTGTCAGCCAGTGTTGACTTACCATGATCAATATGTGCAATAATACAAAAATTTCTTATGTTCTTCTGATTAATTCCTGCCATTAATATAACCCCGCTTGTTTTAAATAATCTTTTATGCCATCTGCTATGGCTTGTGCTGTCTTAGTTTTATCAGTTGTTACTTTCTTTAAATCTGATACATTAGTTATAAAACCCATGTCTATTACTGTGCTTGTACATTTACTATGAGCGTTAATATAATAATTATCCTTTGCATCTCCAACTGTACCGGTTTTCACTCCACGATTCTTAATTCCAGTACTTTTTTCCATGCTCTTAAGAATAATCCTTGAAAGCTCTGCTGCCTCAACAGGCTTTGTCGTGTGAATATAACTCTCCGCACCGGAAACTGATGTATCTGCATTATATGAATTCATTCTAAGTGACACACATATATATACTTTTGACGAATTACATATCTTTACACGTTCTTCGTCTGTAACATCCCTATCTGATGTTCTTGTCATGACAACCTCTATCCCATCGGATTCAAGCTTTGACTTAATATCAAGAGCCATTTCAAGATTTATATCCTTTTCCTTCCTGCCTGATGACGACACTCCAGTATCCTTTCCACCTTTTGATGGATCAAGACAGACTACAGCCTTTGAAGACGCCCCTTTAGATTCAACATTCTTATTATCATTAAGATATCCGCTTGTTCTGGTTTCGCTCTCGGTTTCTTTGCCAATAACGTTTTCCTCACTTACAGTATCCTTAAAAAAGTCATTATACACCATTAAAGTGATAACCAGCAAGCAGACAAGTGTAGCCAGTCCGAATAATTTATCTATTCTAAATGTTTTACGATGTTTCATTATAGTACCCCATTAATATTTCTTGTACTATTGTCCATAAGGAAGGGGTAAATGTCAACAACTTTTAACCATTTCTTTTCTTAACTGACGCATTATTTTCTTTTCAAGCCTTGAAATATATGATTGTGAAATTCCTAACATATCAGCAACCTCTTTCTGTGTCTTTTCTTCTCCATCCTCTGAACTCAAACCAAATCTCAAATCAACTATTATTCTTTCACGCTCCGGAAGCTGGTTTATAGCCTTTTTAAGCATTTTGCACTCAACCTCTGTTTCAATATCCCTATATATAATATCCTCATCCGTTCCAATAATGTCTGACAACAGAAGTTCATTACCATCCCAGTCAACATTAAGCGGTTCATCAATTGACACTTCTGCTTTTATCTTACTGTTTCTTCTAAGATACATAAGAATTTCGTTTTCTATACACCTTGATGCATATGTTGCAAGCTTGATATTTTTATCCTTATCATATGAATTAATTGCTTTGATAAGCCCTATTGTTCCAATTGATATCAAATCCTCTACACCAACCCCTGTATTGTCAAATTTCTTCGCAATATAAACAACAAGCCTTAAATTATGTTCTATCAGGGTGTGCTTTGCTTCAGCATCAGAAGCTGTCCCCAGTGTTTCTATTGCGTTCTGTTCCTCACTTGCCCCAAGTGGTGCCGGCAATATATCTGTCCCACCTATATAATGTACGTCACCCTGCTTTAATAAACAAAAATTCTTTATAGAAGGCATTACCTTAAACTGAAAATGATCCGCCATCGCAACCTTTACTACCATATTTCTATCCATCCTTTTATTTTCTTCAAACTTCCGATTCTTCTACATAATCATGTCCTTCCCCAAAAGGGCATGATAATCCCCATTCTTATTAATCTGCCTAAGAGACATACCTATAGCCGCATGCTCCCTTTTCACAACATTTTCTCCCTCGTATATATGTATATAATCTGCTGTTATGATTTCCATCATCCCACCTGAATTTCCCACACTGTTATATGGAATCAGATGATATCCAAGCTGTTGTAAGTTATCTATGTCACTGAGAATATCGTTGAAATACGTTCTTTCAACCACTGTAACAGGTCTTTTCCCAACATAATCAATAAGGCTGTTGCCTGTATCAATTATTGCGTCCATTTCAAATTCCCGTTCTGCTACGCCAATCACAATGTGTCTTTTCAAACCATCTGTTATCCTGATAGTTTTAAGTGTCTTAAGCACAATGACAACAACTATAACCGTCACAGTAAGAAAGATTACAAGCTCACTGTCAGACAGAATTACATTTTCAATAAAATACCCTGCAAATGTGTACTTTAACCAATGCATTATCCCACCTGCAAAAAGTGCAATAAGAATCATTCCTGCACCTGCTTTCAACAGATTCCTCATATAAAGCTTTAATTGTTTTGATGTTTTCTGCTTAAAGTCTTTAGTACCGGAAAGCATTATCATAGCCATGATTAATGTTACCGGAACATATGTAATAAACTTTTCAAGCAGTGCAAATCTTAGTGGAATACACACACATATGACAGCCCATACAGCTCCTAAAGTGGCAGAAATAATCATTCTGGATATTCTGGCAGAAAATTTAAATATCCAGTCTGTTATAAGCAGCACGCACAGGTTTGCCACAAGGTTTATTCCAAACAGAACATCTGCATATATAACCGTTTCGTACATCACCTCCTTGTTTTGAATCCGT